>Ga0222712_10000197_pt1 | contig 87452 bp, 95 predicted proteins | sample C33_657DmetaG_FD_165043 | JGI IMG/M metagenome (GOLD analysis project Ga0222712, IMG submission 165043) | Estuarine water microbial communities from San Francisco Bay, California, United States - C33_657D | ecosystem: Environmental > Aquatic > Marine > Unclassified | place: USA: California... | reverse complement strand
GCGACTGCCTTCACCTATCAGGCGGCGATGCCCGCTTGGCTCGGCTGGATCGCGGTGTTCTTGCTGGCACTCTATCTTGCCGTCTATCCCGCGCTCGCCTGCTGGAGCGCATGGCGTCTGGCCAAAGCTGTTGGCTCCAAAGGTGTCACACTACCCTTCATATTTGCTTTCGCTGGGTGCTGGATCGTTGCCGAATGGCTGCGCAGCTGGGTGTTTACCGGATTTGCCTGGAACCCGGTTTCGGCAGCGTTCCCCGCGCAAATACTTGAACCGCCGTTGATCCGCCTGATCGGCACTTATGGTGCCTCGGGCATCATGGTCGCGGTTGCGGGTCTGGCGCTTTTGGTTCTGTCCAGCCTGATGAAATCCGGCGCCGATTGGCGAACCGCATTTGCACCAAAACTGGCCCTGCTGGCACTGGCAATTGTGTTGTTCACGTCCGGCTGGATCGGCTCGACGTCCTCCGTCCCGGCGAAGACCACGATGCTGACCATCGTCCAGCCAAACATCAGCCAGATCGACAAATATGCCCCCGGTTATGAGGCGGTGAACTTCTCCCGCCTTGCCCAGCACAGCCAGCCGGAAAATGCCGCACCGCGTTTGGTCCTATGGCCAGAAGCGGCGATTCCCTGGCGTCTGGAGGATGGCTATCCGGCGCGCGCCTATCAATTCCAACCGGGGGAAAGCGCCGAAGGAACGCGGCTTTTGCTCGCCGGGCTGATGAACCGGGGCGATGTGCTGTTGACCGGGGTGGATCGGCTGGAGTTCGATCAGAACCGCCAGCTCGTCGGTGCGCGCAACAGCGTCACGGCGATGGATGGTGCGGGAGGACTGCTCGCCCATTATGACAAGGCGCACCTTGTGCCCTATGGCGAATATCTCGCGCTGCGCTGGCTGCTCGAACCGCTGGGCGCGACGCGGTTGGTGCCGGGAACGATCGATTTCTGGCCGGGGCCGGGGCCGCGCACCCTTACCTTGCCCTTTGATGGGCGGCGCATCAAAGTCGGCATGCAGATTTGCTATGAGATGATTTTTTCGGGTCAGGTGACCGATCGCGCCAACCGCCCCGATTTTATCTTCAACCCCTCCAACGATGCCTGGTTTGGCAGCTGGGGCCCACCACAGCACCTTGCGCAAGCGCGGCTTCGCGCGATTGAGGAAGGCTTGCCGGTCGTCCGTTCCACGCCGACGGGGATCAGCGCCGTCATCGATGCCGATGGCCGGATTGTAAAATATCTGCCGCTTGGACAGGCTGGACGGATTGATGCGACATTACCTGAAGCCCGCGAACCGACGCTTTTTGCGCGATTTGGCAATGCCCTGCCGCTCGGCCTTGCTGCCTTGTTCTTCGCTTTTGCGTTGATGCCGCTTGCCCGACGCAGGACTTCCCGCTAAAGCCGCCAGCAGTATATAAAGATTTCTTTATACGCAGACACAGCAACACTAACTGGGAAAACCATGCGTAACTCATTCCTCTTCACCTCTGAATCCGTTTCCGAAGGCCATCCGGACAAGGTCGCCGACCAGATCAGCGACACCATTGTCGACTTGTTCCTTTCCAAAGACCCCGAAGCGCGCATCGCGTGCGAAACGCTGACCACAACGCAGCTGGTCGTGCTCGCGGGCGAAATCCGCTGCAAAGGCGTCTATGAAAATGGCGCTTGGGTGAAGGGCGCGAAGGAAGAAATCGAAGCCGCCGTGCGCAACACGGTCAAGGAAATCGGCTATGAGCAGGATGGTTTCCACTGGCAGAGCTTCCGTTTTGAAAACAACCTGCACGGCCAGTCGGCGCACATCGCGCAGGGCGTAGACGCCGGCGAAAACAAGGATGAAGGCGCGGGCGACCAGGGCATCATGTTTGGCTATGCGTCAGATGAAACCCCGGATTTGATGCCGGCAACGCTCGACTATAGCCACAAAATTCTCGAGCGCATGGCCGCCGACCGCAAATCGGGCAAGGCACCTTTCCTTGAGCCCGATGCCAAGAGCCAGGTCACGCTGCGCTACGCCAATGAGCGCCCGGTCGAAGCAACCGCGATCGTGGTTTCAACCCAGCATGCGCCGGGCTATTACTGGCACAATGGAGAAGGCGACGAAGCAAAATACGCCGAGCTGCGCGATTATGTGAAGGGCGTGATTGCCGACGTGCTTCCTGCCGAACTGCTCACCGCCAATACCGTCTACCACATCAACCCGACCGGCCGTTTTGAAATCGGCGGCCCTGATGGCGATGCAGGCCTTACCGGTCGCAAGATCATCGTTGACACCTATGGCGGCGCAAGCCCGCATGGCGGCGGCGCATTCAGCGGCAAGGATCCGACCAAGGTCGACCGCTCGGCTGCCTATATCACCCGCTATCTCGCGAAGAATATCGTTGCCTCGGGCCTCGCGCGCCGCTGCACCATCCAGCTCAGCTATGCAATCGGTGTGGCCGAGCCGCTGTCGGTCTATGTCGACCTGCACGGCACAGGAACGGTCGAGGAAGGCAAGCTCGAAGCTTTGCTGCCGCAGCTTGTTCGCCTGACGCCCAAAGGCATCCGCACCCATCTGGGCCTCAACAAGCCGATCTACAAGAAAACCGCAGCTTATGGCCATTTTGGCCGCCAAGCTGATGGCGACGCATTCCCGTGGGAACGCACTGATCTGGTCGACAAGCTGAAGGCTGCGTTCGCCTAATTCAGCGCGGGCACAGCCAACTGGCTATTGGTATAAGAGGAGCGGGCGCTGACAACCCTGTTGCGCCCGCTTTCTTTTGCCCGGTACAGGGCCATATCGGCGCGGCGGATCGCGTCGTCTATCTCTTCGTCGGTTTCGATCATTGCCGCACCGATGCTCGCGGTGAATTGCAACGAGTCATAGGGCCTGTCCAGCCGCGTCGCGGCGATGGCTGATCGCAGCAGTTCTGCCATTTGCAGAACGGCTTTGCTATCGTTGGGCTTAAGCAGGACAACAAACTCCTCCCCGCCCAAACGCGCGACCTCGCCAAATCCCTTGCAGCAATTGAGCACCGTTTGCGACGTCGCAACCAGCACTCCATCGCCGACACCATGTCCATGCAGATCGTTGATCTGTTTGAAATGATCGAGGTCGATCATCAACACCGCGCCAAATCGACGATGGCTCGATTGCTTTTCAAGCAGCGCTTCAAATCCGCGGCGATTTGCAACTCCGGTCAGCGCATCCACCGTCGATGCCGTATAGTGCCGTGCGACAAGATCAGTGGTAATCGCCATCATGAGCAGGAAAGCCAGGCTCAAGGCAAAAATCGCCGAGGTGAAGTAGAAAATCATCATATATTGCGACCATTGGCTGGTCCGCGCATATTCCTGCGACTGGTCGAGCGTGAAATAAAAGGCAAAGCGAACGACATAGCAAAGCCAGCACATGGCAATGACAAAGGCCGTGATATTATCCAACCGGCTGGAGCGGTGGCGAAAGAAGCGCGGCACCGCCAATGAAAGAATCGCTATCGCAACGATCGAAGCATTGGGCACGCGGATCGCGACGTTGTCCACGATAAAAGTCGCGGCAAAATTGATGGCCAGGCCGACCGACAACAACCACGCAATGGGGCGCCGTGGAGTGCGATCGCCATGCCGCACCAAAAACGCATCCGCCGTGTAGACCAGCACCAACCAGTGCAGCGGAACCGCCAGCGTGAAGAACCAGTTGGGGAAATAGTCGCGTTGGGTATCGAGGATGATCGCCAGCATACCCATGCCAAAGGCCGCGGTTCCCAGCCGCGCCGAGGCAGATCCACCCTCTGATCTGGCAAGCGCCATAAATACGGCGGTAAAAACGCCGTACATTACAGGGAGGACCCAGAAAAAGATCTTGTCGGTGATCACTCCGCCGCATTTAGCCGGCAACCGCTAACTCCGACGTAACTGCAATGGTGTAAATTCGGTAAAATGCAAAATGCGCGGCACGGGGTTGCACTCCCCCGAGTTTTCGCTAATCGCGCCCGCCATGACTGCGCACAAAGCCGGAGATCCAACAACACTTGGCCGCCTGTATGGGCGGTCAAAGGGGAAGAAGCTGCGTGCAGGCCAGCAGGATTTGCTCGACAATCTGCTGCCGCAAATCGCGGTGCCGACCGAAGGGCCAGTCACCGCCGAACTCCTGTTCGGTTATGATCGCCCGCTGCATTTCGAAATCGGTTTCGGCGGTGGTGAGCATATGGCCTACCGCGCAGACATGCTGCCCGATCACGGTTTCATAGGCTGCGAACCCTTTGAAAATGGCGTCGCGCAAGCGCTGACCCATGTCGACAATTATAACGGCATGGGGCCGCTCGCCAATGTCCGCATCCATATGGGCGACGCGCTCGAAGTACTGGCACGGATCCCGGACGGATCGCTCAGCTTTGTCTATCTGTTGCACCCTGATCCATGGCCCAAGGCGCGCCATGCCAAACGCCGCATGATGAATGACGGGCCGGTTGACATGATCGCTGCGAAACTCAAACCCGGTGGCGAATTCCGCTTTGGCACCGACCATGCCATCTATTTGCGGCATGCCTTGATGGTGATGCAAAAACATCGCCACCAGTTTGATTGGCTATGCAACAGCCCAAAGGATTTCCTTGTCCGGCCCGGTGGGTGGCCCGAAACGCGCTATGAGGCCAAGGCCCGCAATGTGTACGGGCACGAAGTCTGGTATTTCCGTTATCGCCGCAAATAGGCGTCAGCGCGCAACAGTCGCGTCGACCTTTTCAACCCATTCGGGGAAGAAGCGGGGTGCCCGTTTCGACCAACCCGGCGCGGTTGCAACCGCCTCGCTGATCGACTGCAACAGCAGTTTGCGTTTTTCAGGCTGCAGGTGCGGCATCGAAGCTGCTGCGCAGAAAGCTGCAGGAAACCAAGGGCGTGCCTCTGCACCGACAAGGCGTTCATACAGGAAACGGTAAGCGCCAAAGCCATCAATGCGTCCCTGCCCCAGATCAAAGGCGGAAACGGTCACCAAGGCAGCCATGAAAGGTTCGGCATCCTCGATTGAACTGCTGTCGGGGATCAATGCCCGGATTTCAGGCAGCCTTTCGTAAAAACGATATTGCGCCTGGATGCCAGCAGCCTCGACGACATCGCGCGACCACAGCTCAACCGCATCCTTGCGATCAAAGGCGACGTCGAGCGAGCGGCGGATATAGCGCTGCGTTGCTGCGGTGAAGCTCGCAAACTCCTTGATCTCAGCCAAGGTCAACATGCCCGGTGCCGAAGTGTTACCTGTAGTCATAATTCAGGCCCCCTTTTCGTCTTGCCTGCACTTTGTGCCATAAACATGGTTACCGTGGCGTTAACGCTTTCATCACATAGCCATCACGCAAGGCTTCGATCAATCCGGATGTAAATTCGACAAGCGGCAGGCTATGGGGAAGATATAGAACAGCAAAGGGAATATGTGGGGGACATGAACCTTTCGATTTCGAACAAGCGACCGCTCATGGGCCACCAGATGGTGTTCCTCACCATTGTCGGCTTTTGGGTGTTTCACGCGCTAATCGTTTCGCTGCGCGCGGCCGTGCTCGAATTCCCATCACAAGGGGAATTGGCCACACGCCGCATCCTCGTCACGATCATCGGGATCGCGCTGACCTGGATGCTCTACCTGATCCTGCGCCTGTTCGATCGCAAGCCGCTCGGCGTGCGCGTGGCAACCGCGTTCATCGCCGCAGCACCCTGCGCCTTCGTAATCGCCTGGGCGAATTATTATGTGTTCAATGTCTATGATCCGGTCAGTGTATTTTCCGACCAGGAATTGGGCCGCAAATTCATGGATATCCAGGCAGAACTCGGGCTGACTGCGTGGCAGGAAGTCGCAGAGATTGCCGTCAGCCGCTATTTCTTCCTCATCGCATGGGCATCGCTCTATCTCGCGCTGGGATATGCGCGCGATGTCAGCGAAGCCGAACGGACGGCATCGCGCTATGCGCAGGCGGCGCAAGATGCCGAACTGCGTTCGCTGCGTTACCAGGTCAATCCGCACTTCCTGTTCAACACGCTCAATTCGCTCTCCAGCCTGGTCATCAAGGGGGACAAGGTGAAGGCAGAGGAGATGATCCAAAATCTCTCAACCTTTTACCGTACCAGCCTTTCGAGCGATCCATTGGAGGAAGTGACGCTGGACGAAGAGGTCGAACTGCAGAAGCAATATCTGGGTATCGAAATGGTTCGCTTCCCCGAACGCCTGCGCACCCAGTTCGATATCCCGCCGGCGCTGGTGGATGAGCGTGTGCCGGCCCTCATCCTGCAACCGCTTGTCGAAAACGCTATTAAATATGGCGTCTCCCGCACCACCCGGCCTGTCACCATCGCAATCAAGGCATCGGCAAATGATGGCTGGATGACGATATCGGTCGAGGACGATGGGGAGGATTCCCCTACAACCGAACACGGCAATGGCATCGGCCTTGCCAATGTCCGCGATAGGCTGGAGGCGCGCTATGGCGACCAGGCGAGCCTCGCCAATGGGCGCAAGCCTGAAGGCGGCTTCCGCGCGGCGATCACAATTCCCATAACCCCCAAGGATCCGGAATGACTGGATTGCGAACCATAATAGTCGATGATGAACCCCTTGCGGTTGAGCGCCTGCAGATATTGTGCGCCTCAGAACCTGATATCGATCTGGTCGGGACCGCTGGTGACGGTGCGGCTGCCTTGCGACTGGCGCAAACGCTAACCCCAGACCTAATCCTGCTCGATATCGGGATGCCGAAAATGGATGGCATCAGCGTCGCGCGCGCCATTGCGCTGATGGAGCGCAAGCCGGCGATCATCTTCGTCACCGCTTATGACAATTTCGCTGTCGAGGCCTTCGACCTTGATGTTGTCGATTACATGCTCAAGCCGGTATCTGCCGACCGGCTTGGCAGGGCAATTGCGCGCGCCAAGCAGCAAATGGAAAGCCCTGTCACCGACGAGACAATCGAAAGTGGACAGGAAGTAGCAGAGGGCGATTTCGCCAGCGAATTCTGGGTCTCGCACCGCTCGGAACTGATACGCATCGCCGCGCTCGACATCGAACGGATCGAGGCGGAGCGGGATTATATGCGCCTCCATACTGGCGGTCGCAGCTATCTTTTGCACCAGACAATCTCGACGCTTGAACAACGGCTCGATCCGACGCGTTTCCAGCGCATTCACCGCAGCCATATTGTTCGGCGAGACTTGATCACCGGGCTGCGTCATGAAGGCGGCGGGGTGTGGCACGCATTATTGGCAAGCGGGGATTCAATGCGGATCGGCCGCAAATATCTTGCCGATGTCAAAAAACTGGCGGGGAAATAACTTCCCCGCCCCGTTTGGTTTCCAGCTATTAATGGACAATCAGTCCAGCGCGACTTTCACAGTCCCGCCCAGGCGGGCAATGGTTTTTTCTGCCTTGTTCATCGCGACAGATTTGGCGCGGGCTTCGCACTGCAACTGATCGAGCCGTTCGAACGATGTACGTGCCTGCGGGAAGGCGCAGACATTGCGTACGGCGCGCATCACCCGCGATTTGAATTTGGCTTGGCCCGCTTCGGTTGAAAGATCGAGATCGCTATACTCGACCTTCTGGTGACGGTCAGCTGCGTGGGCGGGGGCTGAAGCGAGGGTCACGGCAACAGCCGCGGTTGCTATCATGGAACGAAACACATTCTTTGCCATTTCAGGGCTCCTTGGGTCTGTTCGGGCCTCTATTCAAACGGGCCCTTTGGGAGAGGGGTGCAGGCCGGTTAAATCAGAACTGGGGAGCACTGGAACCGGCCTGCCCCTTTGATATGGAACAGGAATCGCGGCGGCGCAGCACCGCTTCGACCGGCGGTCTTGCCCGTTTTACAAGTCGACAAATGACATGACGAACAGCGGGCTCGCCCCGACGAACGTCAATTCGACGCCGATCAGCGTCGATGAACGACTACAGATGTAGTTGGTGATAGCTTAGATCAGGCCGGCGAGCGGGCTGGACGGGTCGGCATACATCCGGCGGCCCATGCGCCCGGCGAGATAGGAATGGCGACCCGATTCGACCGCCAGCTTCATCGCGTGCGCCATGCGGACCGGATCCTTGGCTTCGGCGATTGCCGTGTTCATCAGCACGCCATCACAGCCCAGTTCCATTGCGACCGCGGCATCCGAAGCCGTCCCTACGCCTGCATCGACCAACACCGGAACTTTCGCACCCTCGACAATCAGGCGGATGGTGACGCGGTTCTGGATGCCCAAGCCCGAGCCAATCGGCGCGCCCAGCGGCATCACCGCGACTGCGCCCGCATCCTCGAGCTGCTTGGCAGCGATCGGATCGTCAACGCAATAGACCATGGGAAGGAAACCTTCCTTCGCCAAAATCTCGGTCGCGCGCAGCGTTTCGCGCATATCGGGATAGAGCGTCTTCGCCTCGCCCAGCACCTCAAGCTTGACCAGATCCCATCCGCCTGCCTCGCGCGCCAGCCGCAAGGTGCGGATCGCATCCTCGGCGGTGAAGCAGCCAGCGGTGTTGGGCAAATAGGTATATTTCTTCGGATCGATATAATCGGTCAGCATCGGCGCATTGGGATCCGACACATTCACCCGGCGCACCGCAACGGTGATGATCTCCGCCCCCGATGCGACCAGCGCAGCGGCGTTCTGTTCGAAATCCTTATATTTGCCGGTGCCGACAATCAGGCGCGAGGTGAAGGTGCGACCGGCGACGGTCCAGCTATCGGTGATGCTCATGCGGCTGCCCTTAGCCGCCACCGACAAAGTGGACAATCTCCAACTGGTCCCCATCTGCCAGCATCACATCCGCCAGCGTCGAGCGAGGGACAATCTCCAGATTGCGTTCTACTGCCACCTTTTTGGGATCGAGGCCGATTTCGCGGACAAGGTCAGCCACTGACATACCGCCGCCAATCCGGCGCGGTTCCCCGTTGAGCATGATCGCTATCTGGTCAGTGGCAATGGTCATTCCGTCTCGCTTTTTGCTTGCAGCGCATATAGGGAGCAACGGCAATTCAAGGCAAGCACCTGAGCGGAAGAATATCTTGTCCGATACACCGGTAATCTACGTCCTCAACGGCCCCAACCTCAACCTGCTCGGCACGCGGGAGCCGGAGATCTACGGCACCGATACGCTCGATGACATTGCCGGACGGCTCGACGATCAAGCCCGCACGTTGGGTTTCGAGATCGATTTTCGCCAGTCAAACCATGAAGGCCATCTGATCGATTGGCTGCACGAGGCGCAGGCTGAAGGCGCGAAAGCGGTGCTGTTGAACGCTGGCGCCTACACCCACACCTCGATCGCGCTCCACGATGCAATAAAATCGATCAAAGTGCCGGTGATTGAGGTGCATCTTTCCGACCCGAAAAAGCGTGAGGAATTCCGCCATATCAGCTATGTTGGTATGGCTGCGCACAGCTGTATCGCCGGGCATGGAGCAAAATCATACGAACTGGCGCTGGACGTAGCGGCGCGTCTCTGACAATAGCGGCCAGTAACAGGGTCTAACGGAGTAAGAATATGAACGGCAAAACCGGCGGAATGCAGGTCGATACCAAACTGGTGCGCGAACTGGCCGAGTTGCTGAATGACACCGGCCTCAGCGAAATCGAGGTTGAAGATGGCGACCGCAAGATCAAGGTTTGCCGGAACATCCAGGCAGTGGCTGCGCCCGCTGCATTTGCCGCGCCAGTCGCTCCGGCAGCACCGGCCGCACCCGTCCCGACCGCCGAAGCGGCACCTGCTGCTGCACCCGCCAATGCGGTGAAATCACCGATGGTCGGCACTGCCTATCTGACCCCCGAACCCGGCGCTGCCCCGTTTGTCAGCGTTGGAGACAAGGTCTCTGCCGGCGACACCCTGCTCATTGTTGAGGCGATGAAGGTGATGAACCCGATCACTGCACCCAATGGCGGCACCGTGAAGTCGATCTTTGTCGAAAGCGGCCAACCGGTCGAGTTTGACCAGCCGCTGATGGTCATCGAGTAAGCGCAGACCATGGGCATCGAGAAAATCCTGATCGCCAATCGCGGCGAAATCGCCTTGCGCATCCACCGCGCTGCGCATGAAATGGGCATCAAGACGGTCGCCGTCCACTCGACCGCAGACGCCGATGCCATGCATGTCCGCTTGGCTGACGAGGCGATCTGCATCGGCCCGCCGGCGGCAAAGGACAGCTATCTCAACATCCCGGCAATTATATCGGCTGCCGAGATCAGCCATGCCGATGCGATCCACCCAGGCTATGGCTTCCTTTCGGAAAACGCGCAGTTCGCGGAAATCGTAGAGAGCCACGGCATCGCCTTCATTGGTCCCAAGCCAGAGCATATCCGCACGATGGGCGACAAGGTGATGGCGAAAAAGACCGCCGGCGATCTTGGCCTGCCTTTGGTGCCCGGCTCGGACGGTGCGGTTTCGGAAATCACCGAAGCCAAGAAAATTGCCGAAGCCGTCGGCTATCCCGTGATCATCAAGGCTGCCTCTGGCGGCGGCGGTCGCGGGATGAAGGTGTGCAACAGCCCCGACGACCTTGAAACGCTGATGCAGCAGGCTGGCAGCGAGGCCAAGGCTGCCTTTGGCGATGCGACCGTTTATATCGAGAAATATCTCGGCAACCCGCGCCACATCGAATTCCAGATTTTCGGCGATGGCGAAGGCAATGCCATCCATCTGGGCGAACGTGACTGTTCGCTGCAGCGCCGCCACCAGAAGGTGCTCGAAGAAGCGCCCTCACCCGTCATCTCTGCCGACGAGCGTGCGCGCATGGGCGGCATCGTTGCCAAGGCGATGGCCGATATGGGCTATCGCGGTGCAGGCACGATCGAGTTCCTGTGGGAAAATGGTGAATTCTATTTCATCGAAATGAACACGCGCATCCAGGTCGAACATCCGGTGACCGAGATGATCACCGGCTTTGACCTCGTCCGCGAACAGATCCGTGTCGCAGAGGGTCGCGGGCTATCCGTGACACAAGACATGCTCGAATTCCGCGGCCATGCGATCGAATGCCGCATCAATGCGGAAGATCCGCGCAGCTTCATCCCCTCGCCCGGCGAAATCAAATATTACCACGCCGCCGGCGGGATGCATGTCCGCGTCGATAGCGGCATGTATACCGGCTATCGCGTGCCGCCTTATTATGACAGCATGATCGCCAAGCTGATTGTCTACGGCCGGACCCGCGAAAGCTGCATGATGCGGATGCGCCGCGCGCTTGAGGAAATGGTGATCGACGGTGTGAAGACCAACATCCCGCTGCACCAGGACCTGTTGCGTGATCCCGATGTGATCAACGGCGATTACACCATCAAATGGCTCGAAGATTGGCTCGCCAAACAGGAAGGCTGAGAAGCTGATAGTCGAGTTTGTTCATCTAACTCGAACCTTTCCTGAACATTACAGCCTCATTCAGCCTGCTGACAGCCCGAATCGCGCATAAAGGCCTCGTCGGAGCGGTATTGTACCGCCCCGCATCGAGGACCGATGATGAAAAAGTTTCTCCTGGCCGGAATGGCATCCGCCATCGCCTTCATTCCAGCAGCCCATGCTGCGCCTGCCGCAGCGCCCGAAATCTCGATGGAGTCATCGGTAGATTACAAGCGGGGTGAAGGTCGTCGGGGTGATCGGGTGCGCGGCCAAGGCCAAGCCAGCCAAGGAACGGCCGATGGACAGGGTGAACGCGCATGGCGCGGCCAGCGCCAGGCTCAAGACGCTCCGCGCAATGAACGTCGCGCCGAGCGCCGGGGTGGCTGGAACCAGCAGCAAGGCCAAACGCAAGGAACCGTCCAAGGCCGAACCTGGAATCGCGGCGAGGAACGGCGCGATCGCGATGGCGATTACCGCCGTCGCCGGGATGGCGACTGGAATCGTGGAGGCGATTGGAACCGCAACGACAACCGTGATGATGATCGCCGTTGGAACGGTCGCAGCGATAATGACCGGCGTTATGATGGCCGCTGGGAAGGTCGTCGCGACGATGATCGCCGCTACAGCGACAATCGCCGTTATGACAGCCGGGAACGCTGGAACCGCGATTGGCGAAGCGACCGTCGCTACGACTGGCGCGGACACCGTGAGCGCTATCGCAGCTATTACCGTCCAGGACGCTATTATGCGCCCTATCGCGACTATCGCTATCGCCGGTTCAGCATAGGCATCCACATCGGCTCGCCCTTTTATTCGAACCGCTATTGGATCGCCGACCCCTGGTATTACCGCTTGCCGCCGGCATACGGCCCCTATCGCTGGGTGCGCTATTATGACGACGTGCTGCTGGTCGATATCCGCAACGGCTATGTTGTCGACGTAATTCACAACTTCTTCTGGTAATCCTGATCCCCCAGAAGTTGATGAGCCCGGGGTTCCTTCCTCCCCGGGCTCTTTTTTCTTGATGTAAAGCCATGGGATGGCGCATGCTCCCGGCAACAAACGGGAGGAACAGATGATCCGCAAATACATGCTCGCCGGCATTGCCGGTATCGCCCTTGCCAGCGCCGCATCGGCCGAAACCTATGTCATCAAGGCCGGCAACCTGATCGCGGATCCGGCACAAGGATCCATCGGCCCGGCGACGATCACCGTCACCGATGGCAAGATCGTCTCGGTCGAAAAGGGCCACACCCAAGGCGATGTCCCGCAGGGCACTACCGTCATCGACCTGTCCGGCAAGACGGTGCTGCCCGGCCTCATAGACTTGCATGTGCACCTGACCAGCGATCCGGGCGGTGATTACCGCACCGAAGCGGTAGATACTGACGAATGGGCGACAATCGTCGGCGTCAAAAATGCCGCGCTGACCGTCAATGCCGGCTTCACCACTGTGCGCGAGGCGGGCTCCGCCCAGAACACTGGCTATGCCCTGCGCCGTGGTACGGCAGAGGGCACGATCTGGGGTCCACGCGTCGTGGCTGCCGGTCCGGCTCTATCCATTGTTGGCGGCCATGCAGACGTCACCGGTTTCCGCCCCGAGGTGCTCGTCGCGCTCGATGGCGGCTATACCTGTACAGGCACGGTCGAATGCGCCGAAAAGGTGCGCAAGGCATCAAAATTGGGTGCCGATGTCATCAAGATCACTGCAACGGGCGGCGTGCTGTCACAGCAGGGGCGCGGGCTGGAGGCGCATTTCAACAATGATGAGCTGAAATCCATCGCCGACACCGCGCATTCGCTTGGCCTCAAAGTCATGGCACATGCCCATGGCGCGCGCGGGATCGAGGCAGCATCGGCTGCCGGTATCGACACCATCGATCATGCAACCTTCGCCGACGAGGCTGCGCTCAAGGTGATGAAGGCAAAAGGCACGGTGCTGGTGCCGACGCTGATGGCACTTGAAGGGGTGCGGGCGCGAATCGGAAAAGGCATCTATACCCCGACGGTCGAGGTGAAGGCACGCCAGGCACTCGAAGCCGCGGGGCGGCAGGTGCAGCGTTCCAAGGCAATGGGTGTTACCGTAGCCTTCGGAACCGATGCCGGCGTTTTCGAACATGGGCGCAATGCGGGTGAGTTTGCTCTCATGGTTCAGAACGGCCTGACCCCCACCGAAGCGGTGGCGAGTGCCACCACTATTGCCGCCAAGACGTTGGGCCTCGACAATGAAATCGGGCGGATCGCACCCGGCTATGCCGCTGATTTGATTGCAGTTAACGGCAACCCGCTGCAAGATGTACGCACGCTTGAACAGGTTGAGTGGGTAATGGCTCGCGGACGTTTACGAAAATAGTTATAGAACTAAAGTTCTTATCAAAATCAATCATTTGACGTTAATTTACATTTACCAGTTCTGTAGCATGCCAGGTTAACCCTGCTTGGTTAACTCTGCTCAGGCAACAGTTGGGTAAATAGCCATGAACAGGACTTTCAAACGACTTCGCGCGTTCGGATCGAAACTGCGCAAAGATGTAAGCGGCAACACGATGATCATGGTCGCGCTGGGCATGCCAATGCTCGTCGGCGGCACCGGTCTCGCAGTCGATACGGCTCAGTGGTATCTCTGGCAGCGCGAACTGCAATATGCGGTTGACCAAGCCGCGATGTCGGGGGCTTACTCGCTCAGCAAGGCTGATAACCCAGCCACCGGTGAGTGGGATGCCCGGGCTCGGGCAGAGCTTCAGAACAACAAGGACATTGTTGATTTTGAAACCGATGTCGATGTCCGCGTAGTCGATTATGCCGACCAAACGGATAACAGCGTCATTGTCGATGTCGTCGCCGAGCGCACCTTGCCCTTCACCAGCATGCTTACATCGCGTGGCGCCCGCATCCGGGTCAGCGCGCAGGCCAGCTTCACCGAAGCGGCGACCTACACCAGTTGCCTTGTCGCAACCGACGAGGATGAAGAAGGCGCCATCACCATCGGCGGCAGCGCCACCGTGCAAATGAACTGCGGCATTGCAGCGCTGTCGGACAGCGAAGAGGCAATCCAGATCCAAGGCAGCGGAGGGGCCGGCGGCGATGATGAAGCCAATATCTCGGTCGGTCTCGTGCTCGCAGCAGGCGGCATCGATGATTGGTTCCGTGAAAACACCGATGACACCGTGATTGAAAACCTTTCCGGCCTTTCAGATCCATTCGCCGAAATCGAACCACCCGACAATCCGACCACGCGCGACTATCGCTGCACGACAAGCACGACCACGACGACCGTGACGCGCTTGAAGGGCAAGAAGCTGGTCCAGGAAACGGTCGAAGTGTCGACGACGCAGGCAAGCCTGCTGCCAGGCACCTATCGCGAAATCGATACGCAATGCGACACGACGCTCGCCCCGGGTATTTATGTGATCGACGGCGGCAAGTTGAAGATCAACGCCCAGCATGATTTCACCGGAAACGGCGTTATGTTTGTGCTCAAGAACGGCGCGTATATCGAAATCAACGGCGGGGCGAATGTGTCGCTGACCGCACCCACCGTGGCGCAACTGGAATCCGCTGGCGTCTTCGATCCGCGGCTGGCTGGCATGCTGGTGTTCGAAGATCGCACTTCCGAGGGCAGCAATAATAATAAGCTTAACGGCAATGCCGAGACAATCCTCAACGGGAAGATCTATCTGAGCAAGAGCCATATGCAGATCAATGGTTCGGCGCGCGTGACCAGCCAGTGCCTGATGATTGTATCCAACACGATGGAAATCACTGGCAACGCCAATCTTGGCAATCTGTGCCCAAACAACCAGGAAATCACCGATGCCGTTGGAACACAGCGCCACCGGGTGTATCTGGTTGCCTGACATGCGGACGCCCTGGTTGAAACTGAAACGCGATGAACGCGGTGCGGTGTTGATCGAGACCGCGATCATCGCGCCCGTCCTGTTGGTCATGAGCATAGGCGCCTATGACGTCAGCCGTGGCGTTGCGCGCCAGACCGAGTTGCAGGAAGTGACAGCCGAGTTTGCAGCCATAGCCATGGCACGCGAAACCGTGGGTCAGACCGAAATCGAGCAGATGAAGGAAATCGCCGTCGCTTCAGCACGGGTAGATGAAAACGCCATTGAAATCGTAGAGAATGTGAAATGCGGCATCGCCCCCGATGTCTATGATGCCAGCTATCTTTGCCCTGGCAGCGAGGAACAATCGCGCCTGCTAACCATCACGATCGAAGCAACCTATGTACCGACCTGGACCAACTTTGGCGTGGGCCGGCCGATTAACTTAAGCGTAACCCGTTCGGTGCAGATACAATGATCATGCGCAACCTGCTTCGCCAAATCCGCAAATCCGAAACCGGGGCCAGCGCTGTCGAGTTTGCGCTGGCTGCGCCGATCGCGCTAATCTTGATGGTTGGCGTAATCCAAGTCGGTATCGCAATGCAGGGTTACAACGCAATTCGTGGCATGGTCGGCGACCTCGCCCGGCACACGGTGGTTCGCTATTCGACGGGTGTCGACCTTGCGGACGACCAGATCGAGGCGGATGCGATGGCACGCGCAACTGCTGCGCCCTATCTGCTCAACGCCGACAATCTCGTCATCGATGTGCAGAGCGCGGAAAGCAGCGGCATCGGCGGCGTGAAGCAGATTGATGTCACGGTCAGCTATGCTGTCCGCTCGATCATCCCGGGGCTCGACGCCGACCAGTTCCCGATGACATTGGAAAAGTCGATCTACGTCGTCGACGAGACCTAATCCCGCTCTCGAAAATGCAGCCGTTTACATGGTAAGCCTATGGCGAATCATCGCCGATGGAGCCTACCCTTGTCCGCCGAAGCCGAAGCACCGACAAAGTTCGATCCCAACAATGATCCCGCCAAACTGGCAAAGATTGGCGCATTTGTGACGAAGCGCCTAGATTCCAACCCGCTGGTCCAGAAAATCGACGTGCCGGAATTGCAGGCCTATGTTTACCAAGGCTTTCTCGGAAAGCGCGATTGCGACATCCTGATCAAGAAAATCGATGCCGAAGCCGTGCCTTCGACACTGTACAAAGGGACGGAGCAGGCCGGTTTTCGCACCAGCTATAGCTGCCACCTCAACCGGTGGGATGCCGATGTCGCTCGGATCGAGGCGCGGATGAGCGATACGCTGGGCATCGACAATAACTTCGCCGAAACGATGCAAGGCCAGCGTTACCAGGTCGGTCAGGAATTCAAGTCGCACCATGATTTCTTCCACCCAAGCCAGAGCTATTGGGAACAGGAAGGACCCCGCGGCGGTCAACGCAGCTGGACCGCGATGATATTCCTCAACGAACCCGAAGAAGGCGGCGCAACGGAATTCCCGCATATCGGCATCGGAATTCGGCCGCAGGCCGGCACGATGCTGATTTGGAACAATATGAAGCCCGATGGCACGCTCAACTATAAATCGCTGCACACCGGAACCCCGGTGAAGCAAGGCGTCAAGCATATCATCACCAAATGGTACCGCCAGAACAACTGGCTCGAACTCAATACGGCAAGCTGAAGATCAACGCGTTTGCGGTTGTTGGTCAGCCGTCTGTCGAATACTGTTTGAAGATGCGGGGCACAGCCGCTTGGTGCACGCCATCATAATTTGGAGAGTAGATTCTCATGAAGAAACAGATTTTTAGCGCCCTTCTCGCCACCACCCTGCTGGCCACCCCCGCAATGGCGCTCGCAGAAACGCAAAGCGCGACCGTCAAGGTTATCGAGCAAAGCGAGAGCCAGAAACTGTTCGCGCTGTTCGCGCAGGATGATGAGGAAAACCTCAAGCGCAATCCCCTGAACGCGCTTTTCCGCGGCGACATGCGCTATGCTGACCGGCTGGGCGATTATATCAGCGACGCCTATTTCGAAGGCGAACGCAAGGCGGCAGAAACCAATCTGGAAAGGCTCAAAACGATTGACCGGGCAAAGCTCGATGCGACCGGCCAGATTGCTTATGATGTTTTCAAGCAGGGCCAGCTCGATACGCTGAAAGGCCTTTCAAAGGAAATCATGGACCTGACCGTGGTTCGCCCGGTGAACCACTTTGCGGGTTTCCACACATTCTACCCCACCTTTGCCAGCGGCCAAGGTGCGGCACCGTTCAAGACCGTTGCCGATTATGAAAACAACCTGAAACGCCACAAGGAATTCATCACCTTGATGGATGCATCGATCGGTCGTTTCCGCGAGGGTATGGCGAGCGGTGTGTTCGAAACCAAGCTGACAATCACCAATGTGATTGACCAGCTCAACACCCAGCTTGCCCAAAAGACCGAAGAATCGCCTTATTACGGCCCGGTCACCAAATTCCCTTCAGATTTCAGCGATGCAGACAAGGCGCGCCTGACCGCGGCGTACAAGGATGTGGTCGAAAACGGTCTCTATCCTGCAAACCAGCGCCTGCGCGATTTCCTGCGTGATGAATATCTGCCGCTTGCGCGCGAAGGCGTTGGCCTGATGCACATGAAGGGCGGGGACACGCTCTACCAATATATGGTCGAGCAGACGACGACCCTGCCGCTAAAGGCCGCCGACATCCACCAGCTTGGCCTGTCAGAAGTTGACCGGATCAAGAAGGGGATGGAGGAAATCAAGAATGAGGTCGGCTTCAAGGGTAGCCTGCAGGATTTCTTCGAACATCTGCGCACCGACCCGAAGTTCAAGAAGGAAAGCCGCGAGGCGCTGACGCAGGGCTATTACGATATCGGCAAAAAGGTCGATGCGGTGATCTCGACCCAGTTCAACCACCTCCCCAAGGCGCCACTCGAAATCAAGCCTTATGAGGAATTCCGTGAGAAGTATGAAGCTGGTGGCAGCTATCAGCAGGGAACGCCCGACGGATCACGCCCCGGCACCTTTTACTTCAACGCCTATGACCTTCCGAGCCGCACCACGCCCGGCATGACCACGCTTTACCTGCACGAAGGGGCACCGGGCCACCATTTCCAGATCAGCATCGCGCAGGAAAATGAGAAGCTGCCTGCCTTCATGCGCTTTGGCGGCAACACTGCCTATGTCGAGGGCTGGGCGCTTTATGCCGAAACGCTGGGTTATGACATGGGGCTGTTCAAGGATCCCTATCAGCGCTTTGGGACCTTGTCGGATGAAATGCTGCGCGCGATGCGCCTCGTCGTCGACACCGGCCTGCACAGCAAGGGTTGGACCCGCGACCAGGCGATCGAATATATGCTCGCGAACAGCGATATGGGCCGCACCGATGCCACTGCAGAGGTTGAACGCTATATCGCGATCCCGAGCCAGGCCCTGGCGTACAAGATCGGTGCGATGACGATCCAGCGTCTCAAGGCCAAGGCACAAAAGGAACTGGGCACGAAATTCGACGTGCGCGAATTCCACAACCAGGTGCTCAACACCGGCGCATTGCCATTGGCGGTGCTGGAAACCAAAATCGACAGCTGGATCGCCTCACAAAAGTGAGCGCGAAGTAGCGACATGCCCTCATGTTCATTCTGAGGGCACGTCGTCTCCGTCCAAGCTCTTGAAATAGCGCGCCATTGCGGCGAAGGCATCGTCGGTAAGCTCGACAAAGACCCTGCGGCCATCCGCGGGGTCTTCTTTTCGCTCGATCAGCTTCTTGTCGGCAAGGACCGACAGCCAGCGCAAAGCCGTCGTCATGGGCACGCCCGATGCAAGGCACAGCGACGTTATCGAAACGCGCTTTCGTTCGGCCTTGGCTGCCGCAAGATCGAGCAGCATGTCCCAAGCCGGATCGGCGAACAGATTGGCTGGAAAATGCTTGTGGCGATCCTGCCGCCTGCGGATCACGCGTCGCACCATTGCGGGATCGATCTGTTGCCGGCCAATAAAAGGTTGCGGCAAGCGAGGTACGGCCTGCACAGGTGCGACATCACCTGTGACGAATTTGCGCAACAGTGTTGCAAGCTGTTCAATCTGCTGTGATTGCCGGCTGAAATCGCGGCGCAGATAAATCATCTCGCGCGACAGCGACAGCAACGGGTCTTCCGTTGGAAGTGTGGATTCAAACGCCAATTTCTTTGCCTCTTTTCATGGCCGGGCTGCAATGCCGCGCCGGCTATGGAATCGAGCGACGGCTTTCGTCGCGGTACCCGGCTCTAAAATCAGTCCGATTTGGAGGATCAAAGCGTGCAACGGTGAAGTCGAGGTGAAATGGCTTTATTACAGTCATTTGCGGGGAATACGTCGACCGGTACGTAACGGTTACAAATCGCTTTGCCGCAAAATTTGCTCCAATCGGGAAAAGTTCACTCGCCGAAAATCCAACGCGTCAAACGCGCATCGAGCCGATTGTGACGGATGAAATCATTGTCCCGTTGGTCGCCTCCCGGGAAGCTCTTGGATGCGGAAGCCAGCATAAGATCTGCCCTGCGGTCGTCGCCATTAAGCCGGGCAGCGGCGGCCTTCACATAAAGCGACAGCACACCATCCCCGCTATAAAGTTCGGCAAATCGCTTGGCGCGGTCAGCATCGTCATTCCGGATCGCGTCGATCGCCAACCCGCCCCAATACCATGTCGGTGGATCGGGATTGAGCTGCAACGCTTCGTCAAAATAGGTTCGGGCGTCATCCGAATTTCCGGCAAGCGCATTTTGCCAGCCGGCATCGGCGAGAATCTCCGAACTGTTCGGGCTTAATCGTTGCGCCGTTGCCATCGATTGGCGCGCCTTTTGATCCTGCCCGAGATAGAATTGCGCGATCGCCAGATATTGATGCGCGGTTGCACTGAACGGGTTGGTGGCAACCCCCTTTTCGGCAGCCTTCAGTGCGCGCACTGCGCCGGAACCGCCGGCTTGGCGGTTGAAGCCATAACGATGTTCGTCACCATAAATCCATGACAGCATCGACCAGGCACTCGAATAATTTGGGTTATCGCGCGTCGCCTTTTCAAGGCATTTGCGGATTTTCAGATGGTCCTTTTCGGCTTTCTGCCGCTTATAATCATAAGCGGCCAGTATGCAGGCATAGTTAGCAAACGAGACGCCTTTGCTTTCGGCAATCAAGGCCTTCGACGCCTGCTGGATAACGCCATCGGGCTGCCCCAATGTCGATCCGACCTTAAGGGCTATTTCGGATTGCGATTGCAGGACATCACCCGCATTCGAATAAGCGAAACTGTCAATATTCGACCAGAGCACGGTCCCCTTGCGGACCGAGACCAGTTCGCTCGACACCTTTATGGTTCCATCAGCAGTGGCCACACTGCCGCTAAGCAGATAGTCGGCGCCATGCCAGTTCGAAATCTTCTGCCCGCCGCCGCCTTCGCCGGCGACCGTTTCATATCCCAATATCTCGATATTGGGATATTGCGAGAGCAAGGCGATCAGATCGTGCTGCAATCCCTTGGCGATCAGCCGGGTATCGCTGCTGCCATCGATTACATTGAACTGAGCAACGAAAAGACGCGGCTCCATCCGTTCGGGGCGCGGCAGCAGGCGATCGTGGAAAACGGCACCGCCTATTCCGACAAGCACGAGCAGAAGCAATGCGACCAAGCCATAATATTTTCGCCGTCCGACGCGCCAAAATCCAGCTACGGCGGCTAACGGGCCAGGGGCGAAATGCGCCGAGTCCACCATGTTGATGACCGGAACATAGCTGCCTTTTGGAAATTCAAACCGCACCCGGTCGTCCCGACCCTCATCGCTGGCATAATATTCCGCCAACAGGCGACGCAACCGCCCCATCTGGACGCGAACGATCGAATCCGTGCCTGCGTCAAAATCCTCGCCGCGGTCAAAAACATCGACCCCGATCGAATATCCTTTCAGCCGGTCTGATCGCCCTTCAAGATATTCACCCACCAGATGTTCGAGCAAGCGACTGCTGGTCGGCGAAGCCTTGAACATCTCCGCCCCAAGCACTTTCGCAAGCTGGTATCGAATTTCGCCCGAATGTTGTTCCACTACGCCCTCTGGAATGGCGTTGGATTATCACAAAGCGGCGCGTTGTCCAAAGCTATCGGGTCTGCGGGCCAAGCGCCGCGACGTAGCGGATTTGGCAATGCCCGGCCTTGGGTATATATTGCCGCCATGCCTGCCGTGAAAGCCGCCAACCCGCGCACGATCTTTGCCCCAGAGGATTGGGCTGCGATTACCCATGTATCGCCCTGGCTCGGCATCTGGCAGATTGTCCACGCATGGCTGGTCGTCGCCTTTGCCGCCTTCGGTGCGGCATGGGCGTGGGAGCAAAGCTGGCTGGCCGGGATTGTGGCAACGCCGATCGCACTGGCGCTGCTTGGCGGGCGACAATTGGGGCTGGCGATCCTGATGCACGATGGCGCGCACGGTTTGTTGCACCCAAACCGCCAGCTCAACAACTGGCTGGGCCAGTGGCCGTCCGGTGCGGCAACAGGCAGTGACCTGCACGCCTATCGCGCCTATCACCTGACGCATCACAAATTTACCCAACAACCCGAAGACCCGGATCTTTCACTGTCCAAGCCCTTCCCCACCTCGCGCGCCAGCCTGTGGCGCAAGGCGGTGCGTGACCTTACGGGGCAAACATTCTTCAAGCAGCGCAGCCACCAATTTGCAGCGGCCTTGCGCGGATTGCAGGCGATGCTGCGCGGCGAGGCAGGCAATGCAGAGGACAAGCGCGATACCAGCGCGGGTCGTGCGCTGAACCTGCAAAGCCGTAGCGGTATCAACGCACCCGTCGCCAATGTCGAAGGCGCCAAGACCACTACACGCACCGTCGGGCGCTTCCTGTTCGTGCAAGCGATTCTGCTCACAATCTCGCTCGCCTTTTGGGGCTGGCTGCCATTCCTGCTCTGGCTAGTTGCGCTGGCAACAACCTTCCAGCTTTTCCTGCGCATCCGCAATATCGCCGAACATGCCTGCACCACGACGGGCAGCGAGGATCCGTTCAGCCATGCGCGCACAACCTATGCCGGCTTTATCGAGCGCGCGACGGTCGCGCCCTATTGGGTGAACTTCCATAGCGAGCACCACCTGTTCATGGGCGTGCCCTGCTACAGCCTGCCGCGTGCACATGCCTTGCTCGGCAAGGGTGGCTATCATGCCAAGATGACGATCGAGCCGAATTACTGGTCGGTCTTGCGCCGGGTTACAACCAGCCCAGCCGTTTGAAGCGGATGAACAAAGCGGTGCAGATTGAAAGCATCGCGCCCACAACGATGAAATAGCCATAGCGGCTTTCCAGTTCGGGCATGAACCTGAAGTTCATCCCGTAAATCCCGGCAATCGCGGTCGGTACCGCAAGGATTGCCGCCCAGGCGGCGAGTTGGCGAGTAATCACCCCCTGCCGTTGCTGTTCAAGCAGGCCGCTGGTTTCGATCACCGAAGTGAGTGTATCGCGCAGCCCTGCGACGCGGTAGTTCACCCGGCGCACATGATCGGCGAGATCGCGGAAGTAGGGATCAATCTCGCTATCAAGCTGCGGCAGGTCGATATTGACGAAACGGTTGGCCAGATCCTCGGTCGGGCCAAGGATGCGCTGCAGCCGGAACAGGTCACGACGCAAGGTGAATAGCCGCGAAGTTTGCGCCCGGTCGAGGAAGGATTCGAGCGCCCTGTCCTCCATCGCCAGCACCTGTTCTTCGACAAGATCGATAACCTCGAAATAGCCATCGACGATGAAGTCGAGAATGGCGTGGAGGACATAATCGGGCCCCTGCTTTAACAGCCAAGGCGTTGCCTCCAACTGTTGCCTGATGGGTGCGTGCCCCCTGTTCGATCCATGGCGGACGGTGATGATGAATTGCCGCCCGACGAAAATCGCGGTGTTGCCATATTCGATCCGCGCCGACCCATCCTGTCCAACCAAGTGGATAGTCCGAGCGACGACGAACAGGTTTTCGCCATAGCTCTCCATCTTGGGCAGGTGACGCGGGTCGAGCGCATCCTCAACCGCAAGCTCATGCAGACCGAAATGCTGCTGGATTGCCTGGATCGTGGCGGCATCAGGTTCGTGCAACCCGATCCAGATGAAGTCGTTCTTCTGTTCAAGAGTCGGGATCGGCTTTGCCAGATCGACATCGGTCAGCAACCGCCCGTCGCGATAGATGCGGGCGGCAACGACGCTCATGCGCATTCATCCAGTATCGGGCTTGCGGGTGTGCCATCGGGCGCGGCGAAATTCTGGCGAAAGGTAAAGGCTTCGGCGGTCGGGCCCTTCAAACTGAGCAACTGCAACCGAGCCATGCCCTCGGCGACGGTCGGCACATGGCCCACCGGGACCCACCAAAGCGCCTGGTACAAGTCCATCTGCTCCAGCCATTCGCGCCGACGTCGCATGATCGCCAGATGGTCGGGGTTGCGATAGACGAAGGCTGCCAACGCCTCGATGTCGGTCCAGACCGACATGTTCACGGCGAGGCGTGGGTCGTCGGGTATGGCATCGATGCTGATCGCATCATTGCCCTCACCCACCAGTCGCCAGATGAAACCCGGCGCGCCATCGGCCTGCGCATTCACATGGTCGAGCGCGTCCATGAAGCCTGCATTGTCGGGATGGTCTTTCGGCTTCACAAACCGGGCGATGTTGATCTGTGCGATGTGAAAACCAGTCATAGCTAATCCCATAGATCAGGCTTTGCCGCCGCCTTCCTGGCGCTTCAGCAACTTGTTCAAATCCTGCTGCAAGTCGTTCATCTTTTCGTGCAGGCGGATGATTTCAAGTTCGGCGCGCAGATTGACTTCATAATCATGCGCTGCTGCCTGACGATCCTTTTCCGCCTGCCGGTTCTGGCTCATCATGATGATCGGCGCCTGGATCGCCGCCAGCGTCGACAGCATCAGATTGAGGAAGATGAATGGATAGGGATCAAAGGTGATCCCCAACGATTCAAGGAAACGGCTGTTGAGCAGCATCCAGCCGAACAGCACGACCGCAAAACCGATGATGAAGCCCCAACTGCCGCCTACGGCAGCGACATGGTCGGCCAGCCGCTGGCCTAAGGTCGCTTCTTCGCCATGCGACACGCCCAGATCGCGGCTGGTGATTTCGCGGCGATGGATGCTTTCCAGCACCCGCCGTTCGGCTATCGACAGGCTGTCCGCCGTCTTGCCGAGAAGTTCGACCGCCAATTCGTCGATCGAACTGCCGTTGATCATGCCAGCGCCTCAGCGATCAGTTTGCGGGTGTTGGCGATGCCATAAAGCGCGATGAAGCTACCCATGCGCGGTCCGGCACTGGAGCCGAGCAGCGTTTCATAGAGCGCCTTGAACCAGTCACGCAGATTTTCGAACCCGCCGGTCTTCCCGATTTCATAGACGATATTCTGGATATCCTCGGCAGGCGCATCGGCCGGAAGCGGCGCGAGTTCTGCGTCGAGCCGCTTGAGCGCTTCAATCTCGATACCCTCTGCCTTGCGCCGTTGCAGCGTCGGCGCGACATGGTCGCGGTTATAGGCAAGCGCGAGGTTGATGAGGTTCGCCAGTTCCGGATGTGTCGCAGCGGTCGCATCGGGCACATAATTGCCAAGATAACCCCATACCTGCGGCGCGGTTGCGTGCGGCCCCATCACACCGGCAAGGTTGAGCAGCAGCCCGAAGGTTACCGGGGGCACATCCGCAGGCACGTTTGAGCCTCCGGCGCCATTGTGAATATGGTGCACCGGATTGCCGAGCTTCTTTTCGATTTCCTGCCCAGCATAAGAACCGCGGAACTGGAAATATTCGTCCACCGCGCGCGGGATCACGCCCAGATGGAGCTGCTTTGCGCTTTTGGGTTCGCGATAGGCGTAAAAGGCAAGGCTTTCCTCGGTGCCGTAGGAGAGCCATTCCTCGAGGCTCAGGCCATTGCCCTTCGACTTCGAAATCTTCTCGCCCTTTTCGTCGAGGAACATTTCATAGATCAGCCCCTCGGGCTTGCGCCCGCCAAGCACCTGCGCAATCTTGCCCGACTGGATGCCGCTGTCGGTCAAATCCTTGCCGTACATTTCATAGTCGACGCCGAGCGCGACCCAGCGCATTGCCCAATCGACCTTCCATTGCAGCTTTGCCTGCCCGCCAAGGATCGACTGGGTGATCGTCTCGCCCTCATCCTCGAACGAAACCAATCCAGCCTCGGCATCGACCACCGTCACCGGCACCTGCAGCACGATACCCGACTTGGGGCTGACGGGCAGCACCGGCGAATAGGTCGCCGCGCGTTCGGCGCGCAACGTTGGCAGCATGATATCCATGATGGCCTGATAGTTGCGCAGCACGCCCTTCAGCGCCTCGTCAAACTGGCCGCCTTCGTACATCGTCGTCGAGGAGACGAACTCATATTCGAAGCCGAAGCGATCGAGGAATTCGCGCAGCATTGCATTGTTGTGATGCGCAAAGCTCTCATACTTCCCGAACGGGTCGGGAATGCGCGTCAGCGGCTTGCCCAGATGCTCGGCAAGCATCGCCTGGTTGGGCACATTGTCGGGCACCTTGCGCAGGCCATCCATGTCATCGGAGAAAGCAACCAGCCGGGTCGGCATGTCGGCCATTTCCTCAAGCGCGCGGCGGACCATGGTGGTGCGCAGCACTTCGTTGAAGGTGCCGATATGCGGCAGGCCCGATGGGCCATAGCCGGTTTCGAACAGGACGGGCGCACCGCCGGGCTTGCCCTGCGGAAAGCGTTTGAGCACGCGCCGCGCCTCTTCATAAGGCCATGCCTTGCTCGCCAAGGCTGCCGTGCGAAGGGCGGGATCGACGCTCATTCCTGTTTCCTTTACGTTCCAAACTTGCCATGTATGGCGGATATGGCCTCTCCCCTAGCCTTTCCTGCGCTGCATGCAAGCCATGCTGGCATGTGGATCGCTTCACCCGATGGCGAAACGCGCCGGATCGGCAAGGCCGAGGCAGTAGCGAAAGCTGCCGAAACGCCGATGATCCTGCTCAACGCGCCATTGGTCGCGCAGCGGCTGGGCTATGCGGAATTGTCGGGGCTGGACCTGCTCGAACTGTTCGCTTTCGTGCATCCCGCCCGCTTCGCGGTACCGACCGCAAAGGGATTAGCAAGCGTGCTCGGGTTGGAGGCGGCGGGCCATGACGAAGCCATTCCCCGTTTCCTGCAGGCGGCGGCCGCGAAACTGATAGCTACCCTCACCGACCCAAGCTGGCTTGAACGTGAAGGGGCGTGGGATGCGGCGCAGGCACTGACCCGGCTCCGCTGGCCATGGGCGCGGGTGGTCGCTGACCAATTGCCAAAGCCGCAGGTCAAGGAACGCTGGCTGTTTTCAAAGCTGCCCGAATGGGAAGAGGCTCCGCCACGCACCCCGTCCCGCTCGGTCCAGCTCGATCGCGCCGCAGTCGATGCGCAACTCGCGAGGCTGACGGGTAGCGAGGCCGAAGTCCGCGAAGGCCAGCGCGCCTTTGCCGAAACCGCCGCGCATATTTTCGATCCCCGCCGCCGAAAAGGCGAACCCAATATGCTGCTGGCCGAGGCAGGCACGGGTATCGGCAAGACGCTGGGCTATCTCGCCCCCGCCTCGCTCTGGGCACAAGAGGCCGACGGCGCGGTTTGGATTTCAACCTATACCAAGGCGCTGCAACGCCAGTTGGTCGGCGAAGCTCGGCGCGTCTTCCCCGATGATGCGGCGTTCCGGCAAAAGGTAGTCGTGCGCAAGGGGCGCGAAAATTACTTGTGCCTTTTGAACCTTGAAGATGCGCTGCAAGGCGGCTTTGCGGGGCGGGCGGCGATCCTCGCACATCTGGTCGCGCGTTGGGCGGCCTTCACTGCCGATGGCGACATGATTGGCGGCGACCTGCCGGGCTGGCTCACCACTTTGTTTCGCCGCAATGGCACCACTGCGCTGACCGACCGGCGCGGCGAATGCATCTATGCAGGTTGCCCGCATTACCGCAAATGCTTCATCGAGCGCGCCAGCCGCTCCTCTGCGCAGGCCGACATCGTCATCGCCAACCATGCGCTGATGATGGTCAACGCGGCGCGCGGGCGCGAGGAAGCGAGCCGCCCGACGCGCATCATCTTTGACGAGGGCCACCATCTTTTCGACGCCGCCGATTCGACCTTCGCCGCCGCGCTGACCGGTGCGGAAATGATCGAAATCCGCCGCTGGGTGATAGGCCCGGAGGGCAAGGCACGCGGGCGGCGGCGCGGACTATCGGCGCGGCTCGCCGATGTCGCAAGCTATGACGAAGAAGGCGGGCTTGCGATCGACGCCGCGCGCGAGGCAGCAGAGGCGCTGCCCGGTGACGGCTGGCTCGGCCGCGTCAATGAAGGCGTGCCATCGGGGCCCGCCGAACGAATGCTCGCTGCGGTGCGCGCCACCGTCTATGCCCGCGACGAAGGACAAGCTGAAAGCGGCTATGGCCTTGAAACCGAGTATGCCAATCTCGACGCACCGCTGATCGAGGCGATTGCCGACCTGATGAAGGCGCTCGAGGCACTCGTCAAACCGCTGATGGTGCTGGGCCAGCGGTTGGAGGCATTGGTTGAGGAGGCGCCCGACTGGCTCGACAGCGCAGCTCGGGCGCGTATCGAAGGCGCGATGGCGAGCCTCAGTTGGCGGGTCGATACGCTGCGCGGCTGGATCGCCCTGCTGGGGCGCGGCGGAGGCCCCGCCGATCCGGATTTTGTCGACTGGTTGGCGGTCGATCGCGGAGAGGGCCGCGAATATGATATGGGCATCCACCGCCATTGGCTCGATCCCACCCGCCCGGTTTCCAGCGTCGTCTTAAAACCCGCCCATGGCATTTTGACGACCTCGGCCACGCTGCGCAGCGGCGGCGATTGGGATACGGCGGCGGCGCGCACCGGCGCCGCGCATCTCGACCATGAAGTCGAGCATTTCTCGGCGCCCAGCCCGTTTGACTATGCACGACAGGCCGAGGTGCTGATCGTCACCGATATCCAGCGCGGCGACTTGCCCGCGCTCGCCGGGGCCTATGCCGCTTTAATCGGCGCTTCGCAGGGCGGTGCATTGGGGCTGTTCACCGCGATCCGCCGCCTGCGCAGCGTACACGCCCGGATTGCCGACCGTTTGGCGCGTGATGGCCTCCCGCTCTATGCCCAGCATGTGGATCCGATGGATACCGGCACACTGGTCGATATCTTCCGCGATGATCCGCACGCCAGCCTGCTCGGCACCGATGCCTTGCGCGACGGGGTCGATGTGCCCGGCCATTCGCTCCGCCTTGTCATCATGGAACAGGTACCATGGCCACGGCCAGACATATTGCACAAAGCGCGAAGGCTTGCCGGAGGCGGGATGGATTATGACGACCGCATCATCCGCTCGCGCCTCGCGCAGGCCTTTGGTCGCTTGATCCGCAAGGCCGACGATCATGGCCACTTCGTCTTGCTTTCTTCGGCGACGCCATCACGATTGCTGACCGCTTTCCCGCCCGGAACTCCCATCCACCGCGTCACGCTTGATGAAGCGGTGCGGCGGATCAAATCCGGTCTTTCCCCTGCAACAAATTTCGGGCAGGGGTCCGCGCTAGAGATTGAGGACGAGGATATCCCCTTTTGACCAAGACGCTTTACCTGCTGCGCCACGCCAAATCGGGATGGGATGATCCGGTCGCACGCGATTTCGATCGCCCGCTGAACAAGCGCGGGGAAAAGGCCGCGCGGACCATTGGCCAATGGATGGCTGCGAACGGCGTGACGTTTGAACAGGTGATTGCCAGCCCGGCGGTGCGCGTTATCGATACGCTTGATGGCGTCTGGGCCGGCTATGGTCGCAAGATGGAGCCGACATGGGATAGGCGCATCTACCTCGCCTCGTCGGCAACCCTGCTCGATGTGTTGCGCGAGGTCAGCGACGAGCATGATAGCGTAATGATGGTGGGCCACAATCCGGGGATGGAAGATGTCGTTTTCGATCTGGTCCCTGATGACGGCAGCTCACCGCTGCGTGAGGAAGTCGAGGTCAAATATCCGACCGCTGCACTGGCGCAGTTGGATATCGACATCGACAGTTGGAGCGATATCGGAAAGCCTGTCGCGCTTCTGAAGCGCTTTGTTCGGCCGCGCGATCTTGACCCCGAATTGGGCCCTGACGCCGAATGACCCCGATCCATTGGCGTGCCGCAAAGCCGGGGGATGAAGATGCGCTGTCGCTGCTGGGGCAGGCAACCTTCCTTGCCACTTTTGCGTTCGACCATCCCGGCCCCGCACTGATCCGGTTCCTGAAGGACCTGCACAGCCCGGAATTTTACGCGGCAAAGCTTACGGACCCGCAAATCGACATCGTCATCGGCGAAACCCCGCTGGGCGCGCCCGTCGGCTATGCCCTGCTCTGCCCACCCGAACATCCGGATTTCCAGCGCGAAGGTGATTGGGAACTCAAACGAATCTACCTGCTTGGCCCCTGGCAGGGCGGTGGCAATGGCGCAGCGTTGATGCAGCAAGCGCTGGACGTGGCGCACAAAAGACAAGCACGGCGCTTGCTCCTCGCTGTTTACGAAAACAATGATCGCGCCGTTGCCTTCTATAAAAAGCACGGTTTCTCTAAGATTGGCGACACCATCTTCATGGTCGATGATATCGAATTCAGCGATATGCTTTTTGCTCGCGATATGAACAGCTAAGGCACCATCTGCCCATAAATTGTGCAACCGCGAAAAGCGCTTGTGCACTGCCTAAAATTTTGACAGCCTGCGGACTCATGGACCAGCCCGCACCGGCTTTTGACGAAATGCTGCGCCCCGATGGCGGTGCGCGCAGAGCTTATTTCGACTATGCTGCATGGTTTGAAGGCCAGCAGCTTGCAGCCCTGCGCAAAAAGGCAGATGAGGCTGATGCGGTGTTTCGCCGCACCGGAATCACCTTCAACGTCTACGGCGCGAACGAGGCTGAAGAGCGGCTGATCCCCTTCGACATTGTACCCCGCATCATCGGCGCAAAGGAATGGTCGCGGCTCTCGCGCGGCATCGAACAGCGGGTACGCGCGATCAACGCCTTCCTCCATGATATCTATCACCGACAGGAAATCATCCGCGCCGGCCGTGTGCCCGAGGCATTGATTGCCAAGAACAGCGCCTTCCTGCCCGCAATGATCGGCTTCACCCCGCCGGGCCGGGTCTACACCCACATCGTCGGTATCGATCTTGTCCGCACCAGCGAAGACGAATTCTACGTGCTTGAGGACAATGCCCGCACACCATCGGGCGTGTCCTACATGCTCGAAAATCGCGAGACGATGATGAACATGTTCCCCGAACTGTTCAGCGCAATCCGCGTGCGCGAAGTCGGCAGCTACCCCAAGAATTTGCGCCGCTCGCTTGAGGCCTGCGCACCACAGGGCTGCGACGGGAGGCCGGTGGTCGCGGTGCTGACGCCGGGCATTTATAACAGCGCTTATTTCGAGCATGCCTTCCTTGCCGACCAGATGGGGGCAGAACTGGTCGAAGGGCATGACCTGAGGATCGTTGACGGCCGCGTCGCCATGCGGACCACGCAGGGCTACAAACCAATCGACGTCCTCTACCGCCGCGTCGATGATGATTTCCTCGATCCGATGAGTTTCCGCCCGGAATCGCAATTGGGCGTCCCCGGGATCATGGACCTTTACCGTGCAGGCAAGATCACCATCGCCAATGCACCGGGCACTGGCATCGCCGATGACAAGGCGATCTACAGCTACATGCCTGAAATCGTCGAATTCTACACCGGCGAGAAGCCGCTGCTCGCCAATGTGCCGACATGGCGCTGCGCCGAGCCCGAGGCGCTCAAATATGTGCTCGACAATCTGAAGGAGCTCGTCGTCAAGGAGGTGCACGGCTCGGGCGGCTATGGAATGCTGGTTGGCCCCGCCGCGAGCAAGGCTGAGATTGAGGCATTTGCCAAGAAACTGAAGGCGCGGCCCGGCAACTATATCGCGCAGCCGACATTGGCGCTTTCAACCGTTCCCGTCCTAACCAAGGCAGGCCTTGCCCCGCGCCATGTCGACCTGCGGCCCTTCGTCCTTGTCTCGCCCAATGGCATCGAAATCACCCCCGGCGGGCTGACCCGCGTTGCGCTCAAAAAAGGTTCGCTTGTCGTGAACTCAAGCCAGGGCGGTGGCACCAAGGACAGCTGGGTGCTGGAGGACTGACGGCGATGTTGGGGCGCACCGCAGGGGGGATATTCTGGATGTTCCGCTATCTCGAGCGGTGCGAGAATATGGCGCGCCTGCTGGAGGCTGGCCATCGCATGGCCCTGACCCGCAGCACCGGATCGGATGAGGAATGGCGATCGGTCATCACCACTGCCGGCCTGCAAGCCGACTATGAAAGCCGGTTTGAGGATTATGCTGCTGCGCAGGTCGTCAATTACCTGCTGCGCGACAAAGCCAATTCGTCCGCCATTTTGTCGATGCTGGAAACCGCACGCCACAATGCCCGCATGACACGGACCGCACTGACCCGTGAAGTGTGGGAGGCGACCAACATCTTCTGGATGCGGCTGAAAGAAGCGCTGGCCAGGCCGGTACGCGAAACCGACCTTCCTGGCATAATCTCCATGATCCGCCAGCAATCGGCGCAGGTGCGCGGGGCACTGCACGGGTCAATGCTGCGGATCGATGTCTATAACTTCGCCCGTCTGGGTACCTTCCTCGAACGGGCAGACAGCACAGCCCGTATCCTCGACGTCAAATATTATGTCCTGTTGCCCTCGCTCTCTTTCGTTGGCTCCTCGCTCGACAATGTGCAGTGGGAAACGATCCTGCGCTCGGTATCGGCCGAGCACGCCTTCCGCTGGCTCAACGCCGCCGACACGCGGCCAGTGGGGGTTGCCGAATTCCTGATCCTCGACGAACGCTTCCCGCGCTCGCTCGCCTTTTGTTACCAGAAACTGTTCGGCAATCTGTGCTATCTCGAACGAGACTATGGTGCGCGGATGCCCGCACACGACCTCGCACAGGAAATCCATGACGGGCTGCAAAACCGCTCAATCGATGCCATTTTCGAAAGCGGGCTGCACGAATTCCTCACAGACTTCATGACCTGCAACGCACGACTCGCTGCGCAGATCGAACGCGATTACCGCTTTTACGGATAGGTCGATGCTGCTGAAAATCCACCATCGCACCCATTATCATTATGAGCATCCCGTGCCCTATGGGTTGCAGCGGTTGCGCATGATCCCGAAGGAAAATGCTGCGCAAAAAATCCTGAAATGGAAGACAGATATAGAGGGCGGCAAAGTTCAGGCCGACTATATCGATTATCACAACAACCATATCCTGCTCGTCAGCATCGATGAGGGCGTAAGCGACATCACCGTCGAATGCAGCGGCGAGGTTGAAACTTTCGACACCGCAGGCGTGATCGGCAAGCATGGCGGGCATGTGCCGCTCTGGTACTTCTTGCGCCCGACCAAGCTGACCGAGCCCAGTCGGGAAATCCAGGCACTCGCGAAATCGGTGCAAGGCGAAAATCTGGACCAACTGGCGATATTGCATGGCCTGTCATCGAAGATTCTTGCAACCGTCCGCTACGATATCGGCCATACCGATGCCGCGACCACGGCCGATGCGGCGCTAGCCGCAGGCCATGGTGTGTGCCAGGATCATGCCCATATCTTCATCGCTGCCGTCCGCTCGCTCGGCATTCCCGCGCGCTATGTCAGCGGCTACCTCATGCTCACCGACAGGGTGGAGCAGGAAGCCAGCCACGCCTGGGCCGAAGCCCATGTCGAAGGGCTGGGCTGGGTCGGCTTTGACGTGTCAAACGGCATCAGCCCCGATTTACGCTATGTCCGCGTCGCAACTGGCGCCGATTATGCCGAAGCCGCGCCTGTATCGGGCATTTCCTATGGCGGCGGTGAGCAGAGCATGGTTGTCAGCCTTGCCGTCGAGCAGTAACGCGAGCGCAAACAATATATCGGGGGCAAGAATAGAGTGACCTATTGCGTGGGGATGAAGCTGGATACGGGGCTGGTGTTCATGTCGGACACGCGCACCAATTCGGGCGTCGACAATATCTCGACCTTTCGCAAGATGCACAGCTTCGAAAAGCCGGGTGAACGCCACATCACCATATTGTCCGCCGGCAACCTCGCCACCACCCAATCGGTCATCAGCCTGCTAGCGGAACGCACAAAAGCACCCGAAGACCGCAATCCATCGATCCTCGCGGCGGCATCGATGTTTCAGGTTGCACAGATTATCGGTGATCTGCTGCGCGAAACCATCCGCACGCGCGAACAGACCGGCCTGAATGCAGAGACCACCTTCAACGCGACACTGATCGTCGGGGGCCAGATCAAGGGAATGGAACCGCGCCTGTTCATGATCTATCCCGAGGGGAACTTCATCGAGGCATCGGAAGACACGCCCTTTTTCCAGATCGGTGAAACCAAATATGGCCGCCCGATCCTGGTGCGCGGTTTCCAGTCAGACATGAGCTTTGAAAGCGCGGTGAAGCTGCTGATGGTGTCGTTCGATTCGACCATGGCCGCCAATCTTTCGGTCGCGCTGCCTTTGGACATGCTGCTGCTGCCCAAGGATCGGTTCGAGCCTTTGCAAAAGCGGCGGATTACCGAGGATGATCCCTATTTCAGCACGATATCGAACAAATGGTCCGATGCGCTGCGCACCGCATTCCATTCGCTACCCGATTATGTGATCGACTAGATCAGGCTGTTTCAAGCGCGCGGGCAAGCTTGTCGCGGATCGCGCGCAATTCAGGCACCAGTTTTGATGGCGGCGGCGATGCAAACAGATCGCCAATGGGTGCAGGCGTTGCGACGGGTGCCGCCTCTACAACCGGCGCCGCTTCGGAAACTGGCTGCACCTTCCCGCCCTTGGCCAGGAAGCTGCGCGCCCCGCGAATGGTATAGCCCTGATTGGTCAGCAAATCCTGGATCTGGTCGAGCAAGGCAACATCCGACGGGCGGTATAGCCGCCGCCCGCCTGCCCGCTTCAACGGTTTGAGCATCGGGAACTGCTCTTCCCAATAGCGCAGGATATGGGTTTTCACGCCGAGCCGGTCGGCCATTTCACCTATGGTAAGAAATGCCTCAGGAGCCTTTTCCATGCGCGCTTACTTGACCTTCTGGCGCAGGCCCTGGCTGGCACGGAAGGTAAGCACGCGGCGCGGTGTGATCGGCACTTCGACACCCGTCTTCGGGTTGCGGCCGATGCGTTGTGCCTTGTCGCGCAGTACGAAAGTGCCAAAGCCTGAAATCTTCACATTCTCGCCAGCGACCAGCGCATCAAGAACATGATCGAGCAAGGATTCGATGATCGCAGACGCGTCAGCCCTCGAAAGCCCGACATGCCGGTTGATCGCCTCTGCGATATCCGCGCGTGTCAAAGTACCTGCATCTGCCATGGATTACCTCCTTATTGCATGCGACCCTTGTTGATTCCCAAGGAACATATAGCAATTTCAGGAGGATGTAAAATAGCGGACGAATTTTTACCGTCCGAAAACGGATCACATCCGGACGACGGAAGCGCCCCAGGTAAAACCGCCGCCCATCGCCTCGAGAACGACGATATCGCCCTTCTTGATCCGGCCATCACGCACTGCGCCATCAAGCGCCAAAGGCACCGATGCGGCAGAGGTATTGGCATGCTCGGCAACGGTCAGCACCACGCGTTCGGCAGGCAGGCCGAGCTTCTTCACCGTCGCATCGATAATGCGGGCATTGGCCTGGTGCGGGACGACCCAATCGATGTCCGCAGCATCCAGATCGGCTTGCTCGAGCACTTCGTGCATCACGCTGGCAAGGTTGGTGACTGCATGGCGGAAAACTTCGCGCCCCTGCATCCGCAGCTTGCCGACCGTGCCGGTGGTCGAAGGCCCGCCATCGACATAGAGCAGCTCATTATGCTTGCCATCGGCGTGGAGCTGCGTCGCGAGTACGCCTCTATCGCCCGTTTCGCCTGAAAGCACGACCGCACCGGCGCCATCGCCGAACAGCACACAGGTGCCGCGATCTTCCCAATCGAGCAGGCGTGTCATAGTCTCGGCACCGATCACCAGCGCGTTCTTGGCCGAACCGGCGCGGATCATGCTTTCCGCGACCGAAAAGGCATAAAGGAAGCCCGAGCATACAGCCGCGACGTCAAACGCGACCCCGCCATGGTGGCCAAGGATATGCTGCACCTTGGTGGCAGTAGCCGGAAAGGTCTGGTCGGGCGTGCAAGTGGCAACGATGATGAGGTCGATGTCCTTCTCGGTCATCCCTGCCGCATCAAGCGCGTTGCGGGCAGCCTCAGCACCCAAAGTTGCAGTGGTCTCATCGGGCCCGGCAATATGGCGGAACTTGATCCCGGTGCGCTCGGTAATCCATTCGTCGGATGTATCGACTTGGGCGGCCAGTTCATCATTGGATACGCGGCGCTTTGGCAGGGCAGAACCCGTCCCCTTGATAACGGCACGAAGCGCGGTTCCGCTCATTCCTCAATGACTTCCTTGCCTGCGATCTGTTCCAGATCCTGCGCGATGCGCGTGGTAATATCGTCCTCGACCAGCCGGGCCGCGACTTTAACCGCGTTGGCGACGCCTTCGATGCTGGCGCTGCCATGGCTTTTGACAACAACGCCATTGAGACCAAGGAAGACCGCGCCATTATGATTGTTCGGATCGAGATGGTGCTTCAAAAGCTCGGTCGCGGGGCGCGAGACGAGGAAGCCGAACTTGGAGCGGATCGAGCTGGTAAAGGCGCGGCGCAACAGATCGGTCACGAACCGCGCAGCACCCTCGATCGATTTGAGCGCGATATTGCCCGAAAAGCCATCGCAAACGACAACATCGCATTCGCCACGGTTGATCTTGTCAGCCTCGATAAAGCCTTGGAAGGCCATGTGCAGCTCGGGGCTTTCGCGCAGATGCTGCGCGGCAAAACGCAGGCTGTCGGTGCCTTTGAGCTCTTCGGTGCCGATGTTGAGCAGGCGCACACGCGGCTTTTCGAAATTGTAGAGGATGCGCGAATAGGCCGCGCCCATGACCGCAAATTGCACAAGGTTGCGGGCATCGCATTCGGTGTTTGCGCCAAGATCGAGCATCACGACATCGGTATCGGTGAGCGTCGGCAGCAAGGCGGCAAGCGCCGGCCGATCTATCCCCGGCATGGTGCGCAACGCGAGCTTTGCCATTGCCATCAGCGCGCCGGTATTTCCGGCGCTGACAGCTGCGGCGGCTTCGCCCGCCTTTACTGCGTTGATTGCCAGCCCCATCGAGCTGCCACGCGACTTGCGCAGCGCCTGGCTCGGCTTGTCATCGCCGGTGACAAGTTCGGTGGTGTGGAGGATTTCGGACGCTGCGCGCAGATTCGGGTGGTTTTCGAGTGCAGCCTTGATCTGCACTTCATCACCAACCAACAGGAATTTGAATCTTTCGTGCCGGTGACGCGCCAAAGCGGCGCCCGCGATCATCACGCGAACGCCTTCATCACCGCCCATCGCATCTATGGCGATACGCGGTGAAGTGGTCACGATATCATCCCTCCAATGAGAAGAGCGATTGTCCGGAAATTAGGCGACAGCGAGGATTTCGCGGCCGTTATAGTGGCCGCAAGCAGTGCACACATGGTGCGGGCGCTTCAGTTCGCCGCAGTTCGAGCATTCCTGAAAGGCTTCAGCCTTCAGCGAATCATGGCTACGACGCATGCCGCGCTTGGACGGCGTGGTTTTTCTCTTGGGGACAGCCATCTCGGCACCTGTTCCATTTCAAAAAAATCTAATGTTTCTACGGCTTTAAAGCGAAAAGGCGACGCTGGCAAGCAAGGCCGGAAGCGGCGTCTAAACACCCAAAGCTGCGGATGAGGGGCGGCTAATACCGATTTTTCCGTGCTTTGCAAGTTCGCAGATGGCTGATAGCACCGCTTTCCAACAACGGGAGGACAATATCATGCTTTCATTACCGATTACCTTGACGATTGCAGCGGGTGCCGCGCTGGTGAACATCTGGCTGATGATCCGCTGCGGGCAAGCGCGTACCAAGGGCGGGGTCTCGATCGGTGATGGCGGCGACGAGTTCCTGATCCGCCGCATGCGCGCGCACGCCAATTTCGTTGAAAGTGCACCCTTCGTGCTGGTGCTGATTGCGGCGCTCGAAGCAACCCAGGGCTCGCCCACCTGGCTGTGGTATGTTGGCATCATCTACATCTTCGGCCGCCTCGCACATGGCCTCGGCATGGACGGCGGCACCTTCGCCAAAGGCCGGATGGTCGGCACGCTGATCACTCTGCTGACGCTGCTTGGGCTTGCAGGTTATGCGCTGTGGAGCGTCTATTCGAAACTGGGCTAAGCCCCAATCTCCCCTCCCGCCTGCGGGAGGGGGCATTTTCAGCTCAGCGCATAATCCGAGACATAGGCGTTGACCTTGCGTTCATAGCCGAACTGGCTGGTCGGGCCGTGGCCCGGAATGAAGGTCACATCGTCGCCGAGCGGCCATAATTTCTTGGTGATCGAATCGATCAGTTCCTGATGGTTGCCGCGCGGGAAATCGGTGCGGCCGATTGAGCCCTGGAACAAGACATCACCGACAATCGCAAGGCGGCTTGGGCCGTGGTAGAAAATGACATGCCCCGGCGTATGACCCGGGCAGTGAATCACATCGAGCACAAGATTGCCGACGGTGACGGTATCGCCGTCTTTCAGCCAACGATCAGGCTCAAAAGTCTTGGCGTCCATCCCCCAGCGCTTGCCATCATCGTCAAGCTGCGCGATCCAGAAACGGTCCTCCTCGTGCGGGCCTTCGATAGTCAGGCCCAGTTCCTGCGCCAGCATGCCCGTCTGCCCGCAATGGTCGAGATGGCCGTGGGTAACGAGCAGCTTTTCGAGCTCAACCCCGGTTTTCGCCACAGCATCCTTCAGCTTGTGCAGATCACCCCCCGGATCGACCAGCGCCGCCTTGTTGGTTTCAGTGCACCAAAGCAGCGTGCAATTCTGCTGCAGCGGAGTGACGGGGATGATGACCGCCTTCAAAGGCGGTTGGGCGTTCATGTTCGAGGTGACGTTGCTCATGCGCGATATGTGGCTCCAACCACAGCGAAGCGCAAGTTCAGTCTTCGTCGTCCAACGTCCAGAGAGGAGCATCGAGCGCTTTCGCCAGTGCCTTGCGTAACTTTGGCGTGCCATAACGCGCGCCAGACTCAATCTGGCTGAGGGCAGACTGGGTACAGCCAGCAGTCTTCGCTAGCGTTATCTGCGACATTCCGCGAAACTTCCGCCAGGCCGCGATCGGGGAATGACCGTCCAGGATTAGTTCCAAAACTTTCCCTGGCATTGTTCCTTCGCCTGCAGACAGCCTTGCAACCTGCACACGTGCGGCCAGCATATCTTGGCTCTCTTCGGCCAGAGTTTGAAGACGCTCGAAATCAGCAGCAGGTAGCACGACCATTTCGGTGCCGTCAGGAGCGACAAATTTTTGCGGTACGTATCCCATTTGCAACCTCAATCATAAACACTGCCGCGTGCTGCGATCCGAATGACGAGAAGGACAACAAAATCCTCTGTAAATATAACCCGCCAATCACCTACGCGCATTCGTTTGAAACCATCACCGCCCTTCATCGTGACGACGTTGTTCGCCAATGAAGCAGGATCTTGAGCATATTGTTCCACCTTATTGCAGATTCGACGTGAGGTGGAGCTATCCATCCGCCTCAGCGCCTTAACCGCATCACGGCTATACTCTACCCGCCTCATTCAAATAACCAATATAACATATTGTTATTTTTGTCCATTGAAATATCACAACCTGCGCCCCACCCAGACCACGCGGCCGACCACCTGCACTTCGGCTGGGTCGCGGTCGGGCCAGGATGGATAGGCGGGATTATCCGACAGCACTGACAACCGCCCGCCGGGCGCGCGCGCCAGCCGTTTGACCATCAACACCCCATCGATGCGGATCACGTGGATGCCATCGCGCAGCGGCTTTAGCGCCGCGCCTTTGTCGACCATGATATCGTCGCCATCATTCAGCGCCGGTTGCATCGAATCGCCGTCGACGCGGATCAGCGACACATTGCGTGGCTCAACACCCAGCTTGCGCAGCCATTGCTTATCAAAGCCGACCTTGCCCGCGAGCGCCTCTCCATCCGCCAGCGCACCCGCACCCGCCGATGCACCAACCGCCAGCTTGGGCACCAGTTTCAGGCTGTCGCGCTTGCCCCCTGCTTCTTCGGGCGCGCCAAGCAACTGCGGATCAACACCATAATAACGCGCGAGGATCGAACGCTCACGTTCGGGCAGGTTCTTAGGGGAACCGCGCTTGATAAATTGCTGGATATAGGCGGGGTTGCGGCCGACGAGCCGCGACAGTGCGGAATAATCGTCACCATGCGACTGGATCAGCCGTTCAAGTTCGGCGCGCGGATCGCTGCTCATCATTCACCTACATTAGCAATAGGATTTTTCCTAGACAAGTAGGATTTTTCCTATCACCAATGTTCTTACATTGTTCTCATCGATTCGTCGATGGAACACTTCCCAAAGGGTGGTGCCAAGGAAAAGACAGCAATGCACATCAATCGAAAGATCGAACAGTTCCTGCGCCTACACAACATGGCCCCAACCACTTTTGGCCGCCGGGTAGCGCGCGATCCGCGGCTCGTGCTCGATATGCGTAACGGCCGCTGCCTGCGCCCAGCGATAGTGTTAAAGGCAGAGGCGTTCATGGCCGCTTATGAACGCCATCTCGAACTGCTCAACTTGCGGGAAGCGGCATGAGCGGATCGCGCACCAGCCTTGAGGCCGCGTTACTGGCGATGCTGCCCAATACCCGGCTAACCGGATGCAAGCGCAGCGCCTGGCACAGCGCGACATTTTCCGGCGAGCGGGTGGTCGCAAGGCTCGAACTACACGGGCCTGAGCGCGATTCGGCGGCTGAAGCGTTCACCAAGGCATTGCCTGAAAACGAGTTCCAACTCCGCAGGCAGTTCGTTGCCGACATATCGGTGAGTGCGCAGCGCGCCTTGCCGGGCGCGATTGCCCTGACGGTTGAGGCATTGCTACTCGACGAATGACCTTAGCGGGTGCGCGCGTTCATCCGGTGGAGCGTTTCCAACGCGGAACGCAACGCAGCATCCAGTTCTTCCGATTCGGGACGCGGCGGCACATCGGCGGGCGCTTCCTCCGCTTCGACAGCACGCAGCGGCGCGGGATCGATTGCCACCGGCTCGATTTCTGCCGCTGGCGAGATATCAGGGCGGATTGGCTGGACATTGGAGGGCAATTCACTTGCCAGCTTTTCGATAAAGGCCAATTGGGCATCGCGTTCGGCGAGCGCGGTTTCAAAACGGCGGACCATTTCGTCGAGTGAATTCGCATCGCCCTGGGGCGCTGCGACGGGTTCCTCCGCAGTCTCTTCCGCGGGCTGGACTAGCTCGACCGCTTCAACCTCTTCAGCCTCCACCCATTCTGCCTCGACTTCGATCGTTGCCTCTTCATCCCCCATTTCAACCGCCTCGACCTCGGTCGGCTCCGCGAAATTGGCTTCTGCCTCGGCAATGTCGCGTTGGGCGGAGAAAGGGCGGCGCGGCGGGGCATCGGGATGGGCATCGCCGGCGCGCAGCTTGGGCAGGTCGGCAAGGTCGTTGATGCCATCGCCATTGCGGCGGGCGGCTACAAAAGCGGCAAACCAGGCCTTGATACGTGCGAACAGCGAAACGCGCGGTGCCTCTTCTTCGAAGCTTTCCTCATCATCGCCGAAAACCTCCGGATTGGTCCAGAGCGGCTCGTCATGCGAAATCGCGGCAAGGTCGGCATGCCCTGTTCGGCGCAGCAACAGCGCCGCGAGGATGAGAAGCGTCAAAGCGCCAAAACCATAGGAAATCAGTGCGCGTGCGGTATCGCCAAGCGGTGCGGCGGTTGCGGGTATCATTTCCGAAACCCCGGTCGAACCTGTCAGCGTTTCCCAGATGCCGGTGGGCACGAACATCGCGACTATGGCGGCAATAGCGCCGCCCCCTGTCGCCATCGCAACAGCCCGTGTCTGGTCATCGAATTTCAGCATCGCTTGCATAGATACCCTGTTTTTTTCAACGGGCTCGCATCGCGACCGGGCCGCGACCTTACCCTTTATTAGCACGGCCTATCAGGAAATGGTAAACAGGATCGTAACGCATTATGTTCCTCTGCCAGTTGCGTTCGCGCTCGACAAAGGCACGTGCCTCTGCCTTTCGCTCGGGCCACATCGCCTTGGTGGCGAACAATTCATCAATGGCTTCAGCCGCACCTGCGGGATTATCGGCGGGGAATAAGGCGCCGGTCACGCCATCCTCTATCAGTTCGCGATGCCCGCCGACATCCGAAGCTGCAACCAGCCGCCCCTGCGCCATCGCCTCCAACGGCTTGAGCGGGGTGACAAGCTCGGTCAGCCGCATGCGTTTACGCGGATAGGCGAGCACATCGATCAGGCTGTAATAGCGTTCAACCGCTTCATGCGGAACGCGCCCGATAAAGTGGATGCGCGCAGCAACCGGGGAAGCATCGGCCTTTGCGCGCAAGGCCTTTTCCATCGGCCCACCGCCGACGAGCAGCAGGTGCGCATCCTTTGCCGCGCCGCGCAAATGCGCCATTGCAGCAATCAGGTCATCAATGCCCTCATAATGGTAAAAGCTGCCGATATAGCCAATCACATCCTTGCCGCTCAGCCCCAGCTCCTCGGCCAGCGCTGCATCGCGCGGCGGTGGATTACCGAACAATTCCATGTCGACGCCATTGGGCGAGACGAAGATTTTGCCCGCATCAAAACCGCGCGCAACCAGATCGGATCGCAGGCCTTCGCAAATCACCGCGACTTTGTCTGCCCGGGCGACGACATGATTCTCAAGCGCACGGGTGAAGCGGTATTTGAGCGAACCTTCATGGCCAGTGCCATTGCCGACCGCCGCATCCTCCCAAAAGGCGCGGACTTCATAAACGAGCGGCAAACCCAGCCGTGCCGCAGCCCTTGCCGCAGCCAATCCGTTCAGCGCAGGTGAGTGCGCGTGGATGAGGTCGAACGGCCAATCCCGATGGATTTCGACAATGCGCTTCTCCAGCGCGCGAATCTCGCGCCATTCGCGCACGCCCGATGGTCCGGAAACCTGCAGGGGGGTGCGATAGAACAACAATCCTTCGGCCTCTTCTTCGAGCCCTGCTGGTTCCATTCCGTGCTGGTATTGCCGCACCCCGGTCAACCCGCGCACATCCCATCCGGCACCGAGTTGCGATTTCAGGATCGCGCGCGTGCGAAAGGTATAGCCGCTGTGCAACGGCAGGCTGTGGTCTAGAATATGCAGTATGCGGCCCATCACCCGCCCATAGGCGCAGAATATTTAACGCCGCGTCAACCCAAACAAGCTAATGCTTTTCCTGATTTTTCATTTTCACGCTATGCCTTGGCATCGACAGGGCTGGCAGGGACCAACGCCGGATGATCGACAATCTATCGATATTGCTGAGCCACGGCCTGCTGCTGCTCGCCTTCTGGTTGCTCACCCGGCGCGACGACCTCGATAGCGAACCCCCGCCGCCACCCGATGCGGAACCACAGGGTTTCGCCGTCCGTCGTCCTCGCGCATCAAAGGAACAACCCGGCGATGCGTGACCTGTTCTTTGTCGGCTATCTGGGCCTGCTGATGCTGATGGCGTTCAAGCGCCCGTTCCTGTTCACGTTGGTCTATGCCTATATCGATATCGTCGCGCCGCAGCGGCTGAGCTATTTCCTGCTCAATTCGATACCGCTGTCGCTGATCCTGTTTGCGCTGGCAGTGCTTGGCTTCCTGATAAGCGATGACAAGCGCGACGTGCGGGTATCGCCGCGCTGGGCGCTGTTGATCGTGCTTCTGGCCTATTGCGGCTATTCGACCACGGTCGCACTCGAACCGGTGGCCGCGCAGGAAAAATGGAGCTGGGTTTGGAAGGCACTGGTCTTTGCCGCCTTCCTGCCGCTGCTGCTGAAGACGCGGCTGCGGATCGAGGCGCTGGCGCTGACCCTTGTCCTTTGTGCGTCGGCACTGATCGTCACCGGCGGCATCAAAACCGCGTTGGGCGGCGGTGGCTACGGTTCGCTCGTCCTTCTTATCGACGATAATTCGGGGCTGTACGAGGGCAGCATCATCAGCTGCGTTGCCATCGCAATCATCCCGCTGATTGTCTGGCTGGCGCAGCATGGCACGATTTTCAAACCCGACTGGAAGGTAAAGGCGTACGCCGCCGCACTGACCTTTGCCGCATTGCTGATCCCCGTCGGCACGCAGGCACGCACCGGCCTTGTGTGCATCGCTGTGCTGGCGCTGCTCGCCATACGCCAGACGAAGCGGCGCTTCCTATACCTCACCGGAGCCGCCTTGGTCGGGCTGGCTGCCATCCCCTTCCTCCCCTCCGCCTTTTCCGACCGGATGGAAACGATCAAGGATTACAAGGCAGATGAATCCGCCGCCACACGCGTTGCCGTTTGGAAATGGACGTGGGAATTTGTCCAGGAACATCCCTTTGGCGGCGGCTTTGATGCCTATCGCATCAACAAGATCCGGTATGACTTGCCCGTCGTCGATGAAAACGGGTTCGATACCGGCGCCGTCGACCGCAAGGAAATCGTCGACCAGGGCCGCGCCTATCACAGCAGCTATTTTGAAATGTTGGGCGAACAGGGCTTTCCCGGCCTGATCATCTGGCTCTTGATCCATGTCGGTGGGGTCTGGCGGATGGAAATGCTCGCCCGCATGTACAAGAAGCGCAACCGGCCCGATGAAGGCTGGGTCGCACCACTCGCAACCGCCCTTCAAAATGCGCAGATCATCTACCTTGTCGGCTCGCTGTTTGTCGGCATCGCATTCCAGCCCTTTGTCTATATGCTGATCGCGATGCAGCTTGGGCTCGACACCTATCTGGCCCGCAGGCGTAACGAGGCCGCGTGGACACCGATACGCAAGCAACGGATGCGCGCTGCCCAGACCTGAATGGCTTGCTGCGATGAAGCGCGCAGACTAGAACAGCGGCATGACCGCACCCGTTCCGAAAATCCCGTCCGACCCGATTGCAGCCATCAACGAACGACTGACCTATTATTCGGATGTGGTGACCGCATGGGTACGCGGCAATATCGCCGAACTGGCCGTGGCTGCTGCCGCTGCGGTGCTGGTTTACCTGCTGCTCAGCTGGCTCAAGCGGCGTGCCGCCAAAATCGCGCGCGAACGCGAAGATCATGCGGCGATGGCGTCGATCATTGCCCGGACCATAGCCCGGACTGGCAAATTCTTCCGCGTGATGGCCGCGATCGAGCTGGTCAACGGCTATGCCAATGCACCCGCCCCCTTGGCCCGTACCATCGATGTGCTTTTCACCATTGCTGTCGTGCTGCAGGTCGCGGTCTGGCTGCGTGAAATCATCCTTGGCTTTATCGAACGGCGCGCGAGCGACAGCGGTGGCGAACATGAAACGCTGCAAAGCGCCATGGTGCTCATCCGCCTTCTGGTCAGCTTTGCGGTCTTTGCGATTGCCGCGATTGTCATCCTCGACAATCTGGGCGTCAATGTCACCGGCCTGATTGCCGGTTTGGGAGTCGGCGGAATTGCCATCGGTCTTGCCGCGCAGGGCATATTCTCTGACCTGTTCGCAGCGATATCGATCATCTTCGACCGTCCGTTCAAACGCGGCGACACAATCACCTATGACACCACCACCGCGCGGGTGGAACGTATCGGAATGAAGAGCACGCGGCTGCGCGCGCTGACGGGTGAGGAAAAAATCATCTCCAATTCGAAGCTGCTCGAAAAGGAAATCACCAACAACACGCTCTCGGTCTATCGCCGCGTGGTCTTCCTGATCAGCCTTGTTTACCGGACACCCACCGAAACCGCAGCGCGCGTGCCTGATATCCTACGCGAGATCGTCGAAAGGGAAGGCGCGGAATTCATCCGTGGCGGCTTCCACAGCTTCGCGCCCAGCTCGCTGGATTTCCAGCTCGTCTTTGACGTGCAGAGTGAAGATGTGGACGAAATGTTTACGGCGCGCCACGCCATCGGCCTCGGCATTGCAAAGCGTTTTGCCGAGGAGGGAATCGAATTCGCCTACCCGACGCAGACGACCTATACCGCCGCGCCCGATGGTACGCTCGTCATGCCCTATGCAGAACCGCAAAAAGCGGCACCTGCACCCCGAAAAAAGGCATGATTCGCGCCCATTGCCGGGCCTGAAGGCGAAGTGACGTAGGGTCAACGCGGCCAAATGCCTGCGCTCTTGTCAACCGCCCCGGAAAGGCGCAAAACCGCGCCCGATTTGGTAACCACACACAAAAAGGAGCAGGACATGAGCGGAGTTACACCTGCCGAACTCGCAGGCCGGGTCGGCGAAGTCATCGGCAGTTCGGATTGGATGCTGATTGATCAGGATATGGTCAACAAGTTCGCCGATGCGACCGGTGACCACCAGTTCATCCACATCAACGAGGAAATGGCCAAGATGACGCCGTTCGGCGGCACCATCGCACACGGCTTCCTCTCGCTCTCGCTGCTGCCCGTGCTGATGGCGAAATCGACCTGCCCGCGCATCGAAGGCGTGAAGATGGGCGTCAACTATGGCGGCAACAAGACCCGTTTCCTCGCCCCCGTCCGCGTTGGCAAGCGCGTGCGCGGCCATTTCAAGCTGCTCGAGCTTGCTGAAAAGCGCCCGGGCCAGTGGCAGCAGACGATCGAATATACCCTCGAAATCGAAGGTGAAGAAAAGCCTGCCCTGATGGCAGAATGGATCACCCAGTTTTTCGTCTGAGCGCAGAACCTCTCCCGCAAGCGGGAGAGGGATTTTATCGAAAGGAATTCTCCCATGCGTGACGCAGTAATCGTTTCAACCGCCCGCACCCCGCTGACCAAGGCAGCGCGCGGCGCATTCAACAACACCACCGGCGCGACGCTCGGTGCCTTTTCGATCAAGGCCGCTGTCGAGCGTGCCGGTCTCGAAGGCGGCGAAATCGATGACGTCGTGATGGGCACCGCAGCCCAGCAGGGTTCGACCGGCGGCAACGTCGCACGCCTTGCAGCCCTGCGTGCTGGCCTTCCGGTAACCGTCCCCGCGATGACGATCGACCGTCAGTGCTCTTCGGGCCTGATGACCATTGCGACCGCTGCCAAGCAGATCCTGGTCGACAATATGGACATCTGCGTCGCCGGCGGCGTCGAAAGCATTTCCAAGGTGGTCGGCAGCGGCAAGATGTTTGTCGAACCCGACCGCGAGCTGCTCGAAATGCACCCGCATATTTACATGCCGATGATCGGCACTGCCGAAGTTGTTGCCAAGCGCTACAATATCAGCCGCGAATATCAGGACGAATATTCGCTCCAGTCGCAACAGCGCACCGCCGCCGCCCAGGCAGCCGGCAAGTTCAGCGACGAAATCATCTCGTGCACCGCAACCATGGCGATTGTCGACAAGGAGACCAAGGAAGTCTCTTACAAGGAAGTCACCGCTGATCGCGATGATTGCAACCGCCCCGACACCACGCTCGAAGGGCTTGCCAGCCTGAAGCCGGTGATGGGCGAAGGCCACACCATCACCGCCGGTAACGCCAGCCAGCTTTCGGATGGTTCGTCGGCATGCGTCCTGATGGAAGCCAAGGTTGCCGAAAAGCGCGGCCTGACCCCGCTCGGCCGCTATGTCGGCATGGCTGTCGCAGGTACCGAACCCGACGAAATGGGCATCGGCCCGGTCTTCGCGATCCCCAAGCTGCTCGAACGCTTCAACCTGAAGATGGACGATATCGGCCTGTGGGAACTGAACGAAGCCTTTGCCGTGCAGGTGCTTTACTGCCGTGACAAGCTGGGCATTCCTGACGAGCTGCTCAACGTCAATGGCGGCTCGATCTCGATTGGCCACCCCTTCGGCATGACCGGCGCACGCTGCACCGGCCACGCTTTGATCGAAGGCAAGCGCCGCGGTGCGAAATATGCCGTGGTCACGATGTGCATCGGCGGCGGCCAGGGCGCTGCCGGCCTGTTCGAAGTCTTCTGATGCGGCTGTCGGCGCCTCGCGTTCCGCCCGTTGATCTGGATCAGATCGACGACGAACAACGCGAGGCGCTGGCGGTTTTTACGGGCATCCAGCGGGATGTGACCAAGTCCGAAGGGGCAGTGCTCAACATCTTCCGCACTTTGGTGCATGCGCCCAAGGCGCTGACCGCCTTCCTTGCATGGGGCGGTTATATTCTATCACGCCGCAACAGCCTTTCGGAACGCGACCGTGAATTGGTGATCCTGCGCGTCGGCTATAACTGCAAATCAGGCTATGAGTTCACCCAGCATACCCGCATCGGTCTCGACGCGGGGCTGACCGAAGCCGAAATCGAGGCGATCAAGGCCGGGCCCGATGATCCGTCATGGAGTGATGCCGACCGCGCCATGCTGCGCGCGACCGACGACCTCACCAGCGATTTCCATGTCAGCGATGCCAGTTGGTCCGCTTTGTCCTTCCTTAGCGACAAGCAGAAGATGGACCTTGTGATGACCGTTGGCCAGTACACGCAGGTTTCGATGATGCTGAACAGTTTTGGTGTCCAACTCGACGCGGGCCAAGAACTTGATCCGGCGCTCGACGGCCGGAACTGAAACCCGAATTTTCCAAAACAACAGAGAGGAATGATTATGGCAGGTATTGGAGTAGTCGCAACGCTGACTGTTGCCGAAGGCAAGAACGCCGAATTTGAAGCAATCTTCACCGAACTGGCTGCGCAGGTCCGCGCCAATGAGCCCGGCAACCTGTTCTACACGCTCACCCGCTCGCGCGCCAATGGCCAAGTCTATCGCGTGCTCGAAGCCTATGTCGACCAAGCCGCGCTCGATGCGCATGGCAAGACCGACTATTTCCGCGCTGCCGGCCCCAAGCTTGGCCCCTGCCTCGCAGGCGCACCCGAAGTCGAATATCTCGACGCGGTCTGATCCGTAACATGATCCTGCCGGTTCAGCCCGGCAGGATCATACCCTTCTCAAATCGGAACCCGTTCTCGCGATCCTCGGCGAGCAATATCGGCCCATCGAGATCGACCCACTGCGCGCCCTGAGCCACCAGGAATGCGGGGGCGATGCCGAGGCTGGTGGAGAGCATGCAGCCAACCATCAGCCTCAACCCGCGCGCTTCGGCTTCTTGCGCCAGCGCCGATGCCTCGGTCAACCCGCCGGTCTTGTCGAGCTTGATGTTGATGCCATCGAAATAGCGCGCGCATATTTCCAGCTCTGCCCGTGACTGGCAGCTTTCATCGGCAAGGAAAGGCACAGGCGAATTGATGCCCGCCAGCATCGCCTCCTGCCCCACCGGCACCGGCTGCTCGATCATCTCCACACCCAGCGCCGCCAGGGCCCTTGCCTCGGCCTCGATATCCAGTTCACCCCAGCTTTCATTGGCGTCGACGATAAGCCGCACTTCAGGCGCCCCTCGCCTCACGGCGGCGACCCGTTCGCGATCCCCCTCGCCCGTCAGTTTCAGTTTGAGCAGGCCAAAGCCGCGCGCTGCCGCCTTGGCCGCATCACTTTCCATCACGGAGGGTTCGCCCAGCGAAATGGTAAAGGCGGTTTGCAATGGCGCAGGCGCAGCCTTCAATCCGGCAACCTGCCAGAGCGGAAGGCCTGCCGCCTTCGCCTCCAAATCCCACAGCGCGCAGTCGAGCGCGTTGCGCGCGACGCCAGGAGGCAGCAGCGACTGGATGGCGTCGCGGGCGGTGCGTACATCCATTTCCGCCAATTGCTCCATCACCGCTTCGATCTGTGCGAGCCCGCTTTCAGCACTCTCGCCATGGTAATAGATCGCCGTACCCTCACCCAGCCCGACCTGGCTGCCATCGCTTGCCGCGGCGACCAGAACATCGACATGGGTTTTGGCCCCACGCGATATGATGAACTGCCCTGCGACCGGCCAGCGTTCGATGGTGGCGGAAATGCGTAACCCCATTTAAGGGACATGGCATGGAATTCCTTCGCGCAATAGCCCATAATATCCGGGTGCAGGGGCATGCCACCTGGCTGTGCGCGCGCGACCCCGAATTGGGCTGGCCGCTGCGGATATTTGCCCTGGCGATTGCCGCTTATGCGCTCTCGCCGATCGATCTGATCCCCGATTTCATCCCTGTGCTGGGCATGCTCGACGATGCGATCCTGTTGCCGCTCGCGGTATGGCTTTTCCGCAAGGCAGTGCCCGATGCCATTTTCGAACGTAACCTGCGTGTGGCCGAAGCCGCAGCCACGCGCCCCGTCAGCCGGGGTGGTGCAGTCGCGATAGCGATTATCTGGCTGTTGCTCGGTCTATGGCTGGCAAAGCTGCTGGGCCTGATCGACCTCGGTTAACCCCACGCTCAATTGTGCGCGAGGATCCACTCTTCGACGATCGGGGCAATTTTCTCACGCCATTTGCTGCCGTTGAAGATGCCATAATGGCCGACTTCGGGGGCCATATGGTATTTCTTCATCGCCTCGGGCAGGCCGGTTGAGATTTTGAGCGCCGCCTTGGTCTGGCCGATACCGCTGATATCGTCGCGCTCGCCCTCGATCGCCAGCAGCGCGATATCCTCTATCGCGCCCGGATCGACAAGGTGGCCACGATAGTTGAATTCGCCCTTGGGCAGCAAATGGCGCTGGAACACGGTGTCGACCGTCTGCAGGTAGAATTCCGCCGTCATGTCGCACACTGCGCGATATTCGTCGTAAAATTCCTTGTGCTTCTCTGCGCTTTCGCCGTCGCCTTCGACCAGGTTGGTAAACATCGACCAGTGGCTGATCATATGGTTGCCAAGGTTCATCGACATGAAGCCGGTGAGCTGCAGCCAGCCCGGATAAACGCGGCGGCCCGCGCCTTTGTAATAAGGCGGTACTGTGGCGATCACATTATGGACGAACCAGTCGTGCGGGCGGCGGGTGGCATGGTCGTTGACCGCGGTCGGTGCCTCGCGCGTGTCGATCGGCCCGCCCATCATGGTCAGGGTGCGCGGGCGCAACGGGTGCTTGTTCGCGCTCATGATTGCAGCGGCGGCATAGGCCGGAACCGAGGGCTGGCACACTGCAAGCATGTGCGCCCCGCGACCGCCAGCATCGGGGCCGATAAATTCCAGCCATTCGACCAGATAATCGATATAGCTTTCGAGGTCGAAACCACCGCCAGTCAGCGGCACGTCGCGCGCGTCTTTCCAGTCGGTGATATAGACATCATGCGTCGGCAGCATCCGCTCAACGGTGCCTCGCAGCAGCGTGGCGAAATGGCCCGACATCGGCGCACAGATCAGCAGCCGGGGCTTTCCCTCGCTGCCTTCATAAGTGAAACGCTTGAGCTGGCCAAAGGGCTTGCGTGCAACATTATGCTCGTCGACCGGCAAATGCTTGCCATCGACCTCAACCACATCGATGCCGAATTTGGGTTTCCCGCGCGGCATCACGGAATGCGCGAAGACATCAAGCGCCGATGCGGTAACCGAGGTCAACCCGCCATAGTTGAACGGCGCAGCAGTGAAATTGTTCAGGAAATCAGCCTGCTTTTGCGCAAGCCATCCGGCACTCGCCAGAAAGCCGCGCTGAATATCATAACCGGTGTAAAGCATGTTCGCGTTCCCGAATGTCCTTATCGCCGGAATGGCCGGCCCCTGTTTCAACGGCAGACATAAGCATTTATTGTGCATTGCACCATAGAAAAAGCACGAGCCCAAATTCTCGGCGATTGTGGGGCCTTGCGGTGACTGCTAGGCGTTCGGCATGACTGATACGGCCATCGAGCAAACGGCATCGCCATCGGCTGCGACTCCCCCCGACAAACCGGGGAACAAGCGCCTTTCCAATCTGGGCATCATCTGGCGGCACGCGGCGCGCTATCCGCGGCAGATACTCTATGCGGGGCTCGCACTGCTGGTCGCGGCGCTGTCGACGCTCGCCATCCCGATGGGTTCCAAATATGTGATCGACAACGGCTTTGCCCAAAATGGCGGCGACGTCGCGCCCTATTTCGAAGCACTGCTAGCCATTGTCGTCATCCTTGGCATTGCCACGGCTTTTCGTTTCTATTTCGTCAGCTGGCTGGGCGAACGGGTGGTCGCCGACATCCGCATCGCGGTGCAGGACAATCTGCTGCGGCTTGCTCCGCGCTTCTTCGAAGAGAACCGGCCAGCGGAAATCGCCAGCCGCATGACATCGGATACCGCAATCATCGAGCAGGTGGTGGGCACCACCGTGTCGGTTGCCTTGCGCAACATCGTGATTGGTGTTGGCGGTATCGCCCTCCTATTCAGCATGGCGCCAAAGCTGACCGCCATCCTGTTGGTCGGCATCCCCCTCGTGGTCTTTCCCATCGTCTATATGGGCCGCCGCCTCGAAAAGGCTTCGCGCAGCAGTCAGGATCGGGTCGCTGACATCGGCACCATCACATCAGAATCTTTGGGCGCGCTCAAGATCGTGCAGGCCTTTGGGCAGGAAAATCGTGAGCAGCAACGCTTTGCCGATGCCGTCGAAAACACCTTCACCGCGGCAAAGAAGCGCATCCGCATCCGCGCATTGATGACCGCGATCGTTATCGCGCTGATCTTTGGCGCGATTACCATGCTGGTTTGGGAAGGCGCGGAGCAGGTCGCGGCAGGCAATATCACCAGCGGCACGATCATGGCGCTCGTCCTTTATGGCGGGTTGGTCGCAGGGGCGTTCGGCGCTCTATCTGAGGTCTATGGCGATCTGGTGCGCGCGGCGGGTGCATCAGCGCGGCTCGCCGAACTGATGCAGGAAGTGCCGGAAATTGCCGCACCCGCCAATCCGGTCGCCATGCCTGCCCCGCGTGGCCAGATCGAATTCCAGAATGTCAAATTCCGCTATCCAACCCGCCCGGAAGTTGCTGCGCTCGATGATTTCAGCCTGAAAATCGTGCCCGGCGAAACCGTTGCCGTGGTCGGCCCCTCGGGCGCAGGCAAATCGACTTTGTTCCAGTTGGCGCAGCGGTTTTACGATCCCGAGGCTGGGACCGTCCGTATCGACGGCGTCGCCCTTACCAGCGCTGATCCGGCGGAGTTCCGGCAGCGCATGGCGCTCGTGCCGCAGGATACGGTGTTGTTCGCTGCCTCCGCGCGTGACAATCTGCGTTATGGCAATTGGCTGGCCGACGACGCAGCGATCTGGGCGGCAGCGGAGCAGGCCAATGCAGGCAATTTCCTGCGCGAACTTCCGCAAGGGCTCGACACCTATCTCGGCGAAGGTGGGGCGCGGCTCTCGGGTGGCCAGCGGCAACGTATCGCCATCGCCCGCGCCTTGCTGCGCGATGCCCCGATCCTTTTGCTCGACGAGGCGACCAGCGCACTCGACGCAGAGAGCGAGAAGCTGGTTCAGGATGCGCTCGAGCATTTGATGGAAGGCCGTACCACCATCGTCATCGCCCACCGCCTGGCAACCGTGCGCAAGGCTGACCGCATCATCGTGATGGATGAAGGCCGGATTGTCGAAGAGGGCACGCACGACGCCTTGAGCAAGGCTGGCGGCCTCTATGCACGGCTGGCGAGCCTGCAGTTTGATGCCTGAGGCTAGCCCGCACCTTGCATAACACCCAAGCGTTGGGGGGTTAGCAGAGGCCTGGTTCAGGATGCTCACGCAAAGACGCTAAGACACAAAGATGGATGGTCGCGGGCGAACCAGAGTCGGTTCCGAACCAATGCCGGCGGTCGATGCCATTCGCTTCGCGAACCTGATTCTTCGCGTCTTTGCGCCTTCGCGTGAAATCAGAATAGCTCTCGTCATTCACACACCAATGCATCTGCACGCAGCGGCTTGAGCGCTCCAACAACTGTACCATTTCGGGCACAAAAAAGGGCGGCACATTGGCCGCCCTTTCGTGTCGATTGCCTGATCGGATCAGTTGCCGGGTACGGCAGACTTTCCGAAGACACGATATTGTTCGTTGCCGACAAAACCGAACTTCGTGATGCCCGAACGCTTCACAACCGCAAGCGACTGGTCGACGATGTCGTACCGAGCCGTTGGTGCGGGCTGGAACTGCAGTTCGGGTTCCGGGCTCATCGATTTGGTCTGAACGAGATACTGCTCGATCTGGTCCAGCGTAGACGGCGTACCGTTCCACTGGATTTCACCATTCGGCAGGATCACGATCTTGTTGACCACCGGATCGATCAATACTTCCGGCGGCGGCTGGTTCGGATCCTGCACGGGCAGGTCGATATTAACAGCGTGCGATACCGGCGGGATGGTGATCATCAGCATGATGAGGAGAACGAGCATGACGTCGATCAACGGCGTCGTGTTCATTTCCATCATCGGCTGGCCATCATCCTTGCCACCACTCATTGCCATGATTTTTGCTCCTTAACGGGTTCGGCTCAATTGGCCGAATCGAGCGGCGGGAAAGGCGACGAAATGAAGCCGACACGGGCAAAGCCCGCCATCTGCATCGAATAGATCGCGCCACCGATGCAACGGTAAGGCGTGTTCACGTCACCACGGATATGGGCTTCGGGAAGCATGTCCGGGGTAATCGCGCCAGCCGCAGCCGCCGCTTCGCCACCCAGGGCATCGAATTCGCGCTTCAGATGCTTCGCTGCGCGATCAACCAGTTCGGTTGAATCGACAGGGGTGACGTTCCAGTAGATCCGGCATTCACCGCCCGTAAACGCACCTTGATAGGCATCCGTGCCTGGTTCGTTGCCACTCGGGTCGGTCGTGGTGACCGACAGCAGCACATTCTCACGCTTCGCCTTGGTGGGTTCGAACTGAACCACCGGAAGCTCCATCTTGACCGTCTGGATGGCCACAGGAATGGCGATCAGGAAGACGATCAGAAGCACCAGCATGACGTCCACAAGCGGCGTCGTGTTGATGTCTGACATTGGCGTGTCTTCGCCGCCGCCTCCAGTACTCATTGCCATTTGCTATTCCTCTCTGACTGCTAGCCACCTGCCCAAATGGGCGAGGGGCATATGAACAGATGAAGGGCCGCCGCAAAGGCGGCCCAAAACCCGTTCTTACTTTTTGGCAGCGGCCGGAGCAGCAGCAGGCTTGGCAGCCGGAGCAGCCTTGACTGCGGGCTTCACCTTGCCGTCCGAAGTGATGTAGCCAAGCACGTCATTCGAGAAAGCCGACATGCTGCGGGCGATCGACTTGTTGCGCGCCTGGAGCCAGTTGTAGGCAAGCACGGCGGGAACCGCGACGAACAGACCGATTGCGGTCATGATCAGTGCTTCACCAACCGGACCAGCGATCTTGCCGATGTCGGCCTGACCAGCGATACCGATCTTGATGAGCGCCGAGTAGATGCCGATAACGGTACCGAGCAGACCAACGAACGGAGCGGTAGCGCCCACGGTCGCGAGGAACGCCAGACCACCAGCGAGCTTGCTGTTGATCGACTCTTCCGAACGGGTCATCGCGCCGTGCAGCCAGTCATGTGCTTCAACCGGATCGGTCAGCAGGCCATGCTGCTTCTGAGCCGAGATGCCGTCGTCGACGAGTTGGCGGAACGCGCTGTTCTTTTCGAGCTTGGCAGCACCTTCTTCAAGGCTGTTTGCGCGCCAGAAATTAGCCTGAACTTCTTTCGCTTGCTTCAGAACCTTCTGCTGCTCGATCAGCTTCGTGAACATGATGTAGAACGAGAAAACCGACATGATCACCATGACGCTGAAGATTGCCCAGCTGATGGGGCCGCCTTCGTTGAGCGCGGGGATGAGGCCGAATTTTTGTGCGGCAGCGGCTTCATTGCCAGCAGCTGCAGTGAGAATTGCAATCGACATTGGTACTTCCTCTCAAATTCAAAAATCTAAGGTCATAAAATGCCCGGCGTCAGAACTCCCCCTGCGCCGGGCCAGAAATCATTTCGGTATCTGCCAGCGGACGCGGCTCGACCAGCTTCCCGAAGTCGGTTGGCCATTGGCATCAAGTGCCGGGTCGAAACGTGCGCGACGCTGGATGTTCTTGCAGGTTGCATCGTCAAGGTCGGCATGGCCGCTGGACGAGGTGATGGTGCAAGATTGGACACGACCATCAGGGCCAACCGTAACTCGGAAGCCGGTGGTGCCTTCGCGTTCCTGTTGCAGAGCACGCGACGGATAGTCGTTGGTATTAGCCCAGTTGCCGGGATTACCCTTTGGAATCGGGTTCGGGCGCTTTGCGACCGGCGGCGGCGGCGGCGCGGGAGGCGCAGGCGGCGCAGCAGTCGGGACAATCGGCGCTGCCGGAGGCGGCGTATCAACGGTCCGAACGGTCGGCGGAGGCGTTACCGTGGTCACGAGCGGCGGCGGTGAGACGACGGGCGGCTCGATCTGCTTTTCCGGCTCTGGCGGCGGTTCTTCCTCTTCAGGCGGTTCTTCTTCCTTCACGTCAACGACATTCAGCTTCGCCTTGACTTGTTGCACCGCCTCATAAGCAAGACCGGTTACAAGCGCATAGCCAAGGAAAGCGTGAAGGAGCGCGACGATGACGATCGAGACTAGGCGGCTCGAACTCATTCCATCTTGATCAGCATATGCCATGCGGAAACGACTCTCCTACTTTCCCCAAAAGGCGCGGACCGCTCGGCAAGCGTTACTCAAACTAAGTAGCCACCCAACTGGTCAGCGCTATTGAAATTTTTTTTAATCGGCTGATTCCGGCTCGTCTTAGCGATGCCCCTAAGGACAGGCAACACGGATTCTGCGATTCATTGGCAATTCATCACACTTGCCGCAATCAATCGCAGTGAATAGGGATGCCTTGACGTCGCTGACGTCAAGAAATTCGAGAGGAATCCTGCGTTGTCCATGCATTTTACCATCCGTGCCGTAGCGTTATGCGCTCTCACCCTGGTACAACCCCAATTGATGGCACAGGTTCCCCCAACGGCGGGCTTTGCCCTCCCCGCGCAAGGTTCGAGCTATGCCGACATTGCGGATCTGGTGGTGAACTCCCCCCTGATTCTTGACGCGCAGATACGTAAAGTTACGAAACTGCCCGAAACACAGGCGGTCGGAGTGCCCGCCAGTATCCAGCGTGTGGTGATCGATGCGGATGTAAATTCGCTGATCCGTGGCAGTGATGGCTTCGCCGCCAAGGCCCGCTTTCTTCTCGATGTACCCAAGGACGCGAAGGGCAAAATTCCTAAGCTGCAAAAGCGCCGCTATTTTCTGCTAGGCAGCAAGGTGACCGGCAACCCGGGGATGTTGAAACTGTCGCGCCCCGACGCATTGGTGGAATGGAGCCCGGAAAATGACGCAACGTTGCGCACGGTCACCAAGGAAGCCGTGCAGATTGATGCCGCGCAGGCGGTGAGCGGTATATCGGGTGCTTTCCACACGCAGGGCACGGTGATCGGCGAGGGCGAAACGCAAATTTTCCTCCGAACCGCTGGCGGCCAGCCCATCTCGATCTCGGTACTCAGCCGCCCCGGGCAGGCAAAGCGCTGGGCGGTATCAACCGGCGACGTAATCGACGAATCTGCAGTCGCTCCTGCGCGCAACACTTTGCTCTGGTATCGCCTCGCATGCAGCCTGCCGCGCGCGCTCGACCAGCGGCTGGTCGAAAGCGGCGAGCCGCGCGACATAGCCAATGCGCAGGCAGATTACCGTTTCGTGCTGGATTCGCTGGGGCCATGCGGGCGCAACCGCCCGGCACCCCGTATGCGTTAATCGTCAGCGCGAGGCGCCCGGCATCCACAATATGTCGCCGCCTGCATCCTTGTTCACCAGGCGGCACAGGACGAACAGATAGTCCGACAGGCGGTTGAGATAGGTCGTCGCAAGCGGGTTGATTGCCTCATGCGCAGCGGCAGACACCAGGGCGCGTTCGGCACGGCGGCTGATGGCGCGGGCAAGATGCAGCGCCGCGCCTGCTTCGCTGCCTCCCGGCAGGATGAAGCTGGTGAGCGGGTCAAGCTGTTCGTTAGCGGCATCGATCGCGCCTTCGAGCCAGTCAACCTGCGACTGGACGATCCGCAGTGTCATTTCGCCGGGCTCGAAATCCTCACCCGGCGTGGCGATATCCGCGCCCAGATCAAACAGGTCATTCTGGATCCGGCGCAGCCCGGCAACATGCGCCGCACCGCCGCCGCGTTCGAGCGCGGCAATCGCGATACCCAATGCGCTGTTGGCTTCATCCACCTCGCCAATGGCATGCATCCGTGCGTCGGCCTTTGACCGGCGCGAACCATCGACCAGGCCTGTGGTGCCATTGTCACCCGTGCGGGTGTAGATCTTGTTCAGTTTGACCATCGACCGATGTTATTTCGCGAACGCACCACCGATGACGATGATCGCGACGATGGCGACAGCGATTGCCTGCCACTTCACACGAGCGAACATCATCTCATTCTGACGCGCCAGCGAACGCGGCACGCCATGTTCGTCAACATCGTTGGGATCCATATTGGCAAAGGCATGAAGGCCGCGAACGACAGCGAAGACCACCATTCCCATCACCAGCACCAAGGCAATAATCAGCAAGACGCCCATGGAAAATTCCTCATCATGATGGCGCAGCCCAATAGCCGCGCCGCTTTACCCGCCCTCTAGGACGTCGAAACGCCAATTCCAAGCGGAAGCTTGCCTTGCCGCAACTCTCCGACAAGTTCGATACCGGATATGCCCTTGGCCCGGATTTCCGAAAGGGGCTGGGACAACCGCGATTTGGCAAGTTTGTTCCCATCTTCGTCGAGCAGCAGCGGATGGTGCCAATAGGTTGGCTCAGGCAAATCCAGCAGTATCTGCAACAAGCGATGGATCGCGGTGTAGGCAAACAGGTCCATCCCGCGCACCACATGGCTGATGCCGTCAGCCGCATCATCCAACGTTGCCGCCAAATGATAGCTTGCCGGCGCGTCCTTGCGCCACAACACCACGTCGCCAAACAGCGCCGGGTCGGCGATTTGCGGGCCGGCGACGAGGTCGGCCCAACCGAACGGGCCGGTTAGGGACAATGCCCGCTCCATATCAAGCCGCCAGCAATAATCACCCTCGCCCTCTGTCTTGCCGCGGCAAGTGCCTGGGTAGACAGGGCCATCGGGGCCATGGCGCACCGGCTTGTGCTTTAACGCCTCGGCTATGTCGCTGCGCGTGCACCAACAGCGATAGACCAGTCCCCTCGCCCGCAGCAGGTCCAAGGCTTCTTTATAGCGCGCGACGCGCTGCGACTGGAAAATGACCGGGCCATCATGCTTGAGCCCCAGCCACTCCATATCCTCGATGATCACATCGATATGTTCCTTCCGGCTGCGCGTGCCGTCGATATCCTCGATGCGCAGCAGGAATTTGCCGCCAAAAGCGCGGGCGAAATCATGCGCGCACATTGCCGAAAAAGCGTGGCCGATATGCAGTCGGCCATTGGGGCTGGGTGCAAAGCGCGTCGCCGCCACACGCTGCGGCGGGAATTCTATTCCGGCTATTTTACCCACAGAATTACCATATCTGGTGGTCGATGCCCTCTTGACGTCAATTTATGCCGACATAGTCTGGCAACTGTCAAAATGCTGTAACCTCCTTGGGAGAATGGGGAAACAGCGTTAAGGTAAAGGGGAGAGGTCGAAGGCATGCATCACGCCGGATCATTCCAAGCCGCCGGTCGGGCACGACATCCCGATAACTGTCCCGCGCTCGTGCTCAACGCCGATTATACCCCCTTAAGCTATTATCCCTTGAGCCTCTGGCCCTGGCAGACCGCGATCAAGGCGGTGTTCCTCGAAAAAGTCGATATCGTCGCAAGCTATGAGCAGCATGTGCATAGCCCCAGCCTCGACATGCAGATCCCTTCGGTCATCGCGCTGCGCCAATATGTGCGGCCCAGCGAATATCCGGCATTCACCCGTTTCAACCTGTTCCTGCGTGACAAGTTTGAATGCCAATATTGCGGCTGCACCGATAATCTGACCTTTGACCATATCGTCCCGCGCCGGCTCGGCGGACGGACGAGCTGGGAAAATGTCACCACTGCCTGCCTGCCGTGCAACCTCAAAAAAGGCGGGCGCACCCCCGCGCAGGCACATATGCAGTTGCGCATGGCAGCGATCCGCCCGACCAGCTGGCAGTTGCAGGATCGCGGCCGCGCTTTCCCGCCCAACTATCTTCACGATAGCTGGCGCGACTGGCTCTATTGGGACATTGAACTCGAAAACTGAGATTCTAACATGGGGTAAAGCCTGAATTGGCTGGCCTGTTAGGGCAGCTAAAACCATGCGCATGGTCGCATCCTCCCCACCAGCAACCACCGCCTGCGTTTTTGGCGCAACGGGGGGCATAGGTTCCGCCTTTGTCGAAAGGCTCGCCGCTTCCCCCGACATTACGACCCTATATGCAGGCGCCCGCAAAGCCCCGCCCGCCGCAGGCAAGATAACGCCATTCGCCTTTGACCTGGGCGATGAAGCCAGCATTGCGGCGGCGGCACAAACCATCGGCGGGCCTGACCTTACCATCGTCGCCACTGGCATGTTGCACAACGACCAAATCCAGCCCGAAAAAAGCCTGCGCGCGCTGTCGGCAGATGCTTTTGAAAGGGCGTTCGCGATCAACACCATCGGCCCCGCGCTAATCGGCAAGCACCTGCTGCCCCGATTGCCCAAGGACCGGCGCAGCATTGTCGCCTTTCTCTCCGCTCGCGTTGGCTCGATTTCGGATAATCGACTGGGCGGCTGGCATGCCTATCGCGCGTCAAAGGCGGCGCTCAACATGCTGGTGCGCAACTTCGCGATCGAAATGGCACGCACCCATCCGCAGGCGATTATCGTCGCGCTGCACCCCGGTACCGTCGATACTGCGCTGTCGCAGCCATTCCAGCGCGGGGTAGCGGAAAACAAATTGTTCACCCCGGACCATGCTGCGGGGCAGATGCTCGACGTGCTGGCCGAACTCACTCCCGAGGACAGCGGCCAACTGATCGCATGGGATGGCGAGAGGATCTCCTTCTGAGATGCTGCAAGTCGTCTGGTTCAAGCGCGATCTTCGGCTGGAGGACCATGCGGCGCTGTGCGCAGCCGCGATCCGCGACCGTATCTTGCCGCTGGTGATCGTAGAGCCCGATTATTGGCGGCAACCCGATGTTTCTGCCCGGCAATGGAATTTCTGGCGCGGCTGCATCGCCGATCTGGGCGAGGCCATAGCCGCAAAGGGCGGGCAATTGTGCGTCCGTGTTGGCGATGCGGTTGAAACATTGGCGGCGATCAAGGCCGTGCATGGTCCTTTCGTTTTGCGCGCGCATGAAGAAACCGGCAACGCTTGGACCTTTGAGCGCGACAAAGCGGTGCGCCGCTGGTGCAAGGCGGAGGGAATCGCGTTTGAGGAAAGCCGCCAGTTCGGTGTCTGGCGCGGGCGGCGCGTCAACCGTGACCGTTGGGCACAAGGCTGGGACCGGATGATGGCGATGCCCGCGCAACCCGCCCCGCCTTTGCTGATGTGGGAGAGGGGCGAAAGCAATCCCCTTCCCGATGCGGCTGCATTGGGGTTGGCGGATGACAGCTTGCAGGTCGCGCCCAATTCGGGTCGCACCGAAGCCCTGGCAACGCTGCACAGCTTCCTCCACGAACGCGGCGAGCATTATACGCGCGAAATGTCCTCACCTTTAAGCGGCGAGGCCGCCTGCTCCCGCCTTTCCTGGCATCTGGCCTATGGCTCGCTGTCGATCCGCGAAGCCTATCAAGCGGCACAAGCGCGCTATCGCGAACTGCCACTATCCGAAAAGGCATGGCGGCAATCGCTGCGCAGCTTCATCGCGCGGTTGCATTGGCACTGCCATTTCATCCAAAAACTGGAGAGCGAGCCCGAGGCTGAGTATCGCCCGATGGCGCGGCTTTATGAAGGGCTGCGCCCCCGCTCCGCTGATACCGTAAAGCTGGAGGCGTGGAGCGAGGGCCGTACCGGTTATCCCTTCATCGATGCTGCGATGCGCTATCTGAACGCCAACGGCTGGATCAATTTCCGCATGCGCGCGATGCTGATGAGCTTTGCGAGCTATGATTTGTGGCTGCCATGGCAGGAAAGCGGCCGTGCGCTCGCGCGCAAGTTCATCGACTACGAACCCGGCATCCATTGGCCGCAATGCCAGATGCAGGCGGGTGAGACCGGCATCAACACCATCCGCATCTACTCCCCTGTGAAGCAAGGTTATGACCAAGACCCGCAGGGGAATTTCATCCGCCGTTGGGTTCCCGAACTGGCGAGCGTGCCCGATGCCTATCTGCACGAACCCTGGAAACTCGACGCCGAAACGCGCGCGCAGCTATACCCCGATTATCCCGACCGCATTGTCGACCATGCTGCCGCGGCAAAAGCTGCGAAGGACGCAATCTATGCGCTGCGCCGCAAACCCGAGGCGCGCGCCGAGGCCAAGGCCGTCGTCCAGAAGCATGGCAGCCGCAAACGCACCGCCGATCGCAAGCGTGCAGGTGCAAAGGCCGACCAGTTGAAGCTGACGTTCTGACCCATGCCCAAGATGCGCAAGAAATCGGACCTGCCAACCAAGAGCTGCGCCGCCTGCGGGCTGCCCTTCACCTGGCGCAAGAAATGGGCGCGTGACTGGGAAAATGTTCGCTATTGCTCGGATCGCTGCCGCTCAGGCAAGGCGCGTGCACCCGCCTAGTCGCCTACGCCAACCTTCGCGGCGACCATTTCGAGCAGCGGCAACCGCGCCTGCATCCTGATCGCCAGCAATGCCGTTCCGCTGACCTTTCTTTGCACAAACAGCGTATCGGCAGGCGGCACATGCCACGCCGCCTTGTCGGCGATGATCGTTTCGGCATGCGCGCGCACCCGATCGACGAAGCTGCGGTCGGCAAAATCGAACAATCCGGGCCTGCCCAGATGCGCCATCAATATGTCGATCATCCCGTCAAGCGCGGGCCGGTGGCGCTGTAGCGTGACGGGCGAGACGAAGCCGATTTCGATCAAGGCATCACGCAGTGCATCATGATCCTGCGCCAACCCTGCAAGCATCAGCCGGCGATAGGAAGCCACCGTCTTTTCCGGCACCGCACGCGCCGCACCGAAATCGAGCAGCACGATACGCCCGCTTTCGGGCTGCCAGCGATAATTGGCGAAATTGGGGTCGGTCTGCATGAAACCGAAGTCGAACAATTCGCGCAGCACCAGATCGAGCAAGGCCCCCATGGTACGATCGCGCACCTCCTGCGATTCCGACTGCAGCGTCTCGATCGACTGCCCGGGCACAAAATCCATCGCCAATATCCGCTTGCCCGACAGTTCGGGATAAGGCGCTGGGATCAGGAAAGCCTCTTCGCCTGACAGCAATTGCCGATAGCGCAGCATCTGTTCCGCCTCGCGCACATAGTCCGCCTCTTCGTGCAATTGCCGCTTCGCCTCTGTGAGCAGGGGCGCGATGTCGAGCGTTGATGGCAACAGGTTGGAAATGCGCAGCAGGCTGGCAACATTGTCGACATCGGCATCGATGCTTTCGGCAACGCCCGGATATTGCACCTTGATGGCCAGCAATGTGCCGTCGGGTAGCGTCGCACGGTGCACCTGCCCGATCGAGGCCGCCGCAATCGGCCGCGCCTCAAAATGCTTGAACCGCCGCCGCCAATCCGGCCCCCATTCGGCGATCAGCACCTTGTTGAGCTGTGCGGGAGGCATATAATGCGCGGCATCGCGAAGCCGCGCCAAAATGTCGGTCAGTTCGGGCGGCAGGACATCGCCTGCATCCATCGAAATCATCTGCCCAAGCTTCATCGCCGCCCCGCGCAGCTTTGATAGCTGCTCGGTCACGCGCGTCGCATTGGCGGGGGTCAACAACAGGTCGGAAAGGCGCGGACGCTCCCCGCTTGCCAGCTTGCGGGCGCCCTCTGCCAGCACACCCCCCGCTATCCCGCCAGCGAGTTGCCCGAACGAGGCAAGCCGTGAAAGCCGGGCGGATGGAACCTTGCGGTATCGCTGATCGCTCATTCAAACCACCTTTGCAAACGGGGCCGGAAACGAAGGAAATGGCGATAGCCCCATTCGAGCAGTCGATCGACCAGGGGCAATTGGGCGATCATGCCAAAAGGCAGCAAAATCGGGATCACCCGCCACATCGCGGCAAAGGCAGCCGCGCCCGAAAGCAGCCGCCCCTTTTCCATCGCATGGAAACGGGCAAGCATCTCCGCCCGGTCGATCGGGCATACCGCATCCTTGTTTGCCAGATCGACAAATTCGATCCGCCGCCCTTGGTCAAGTCGCCGGTACAGCGCAATTTCGCGGCGACAGAGCGGGCAGCCGCCGTCGAACCAGACGATCAGTTTTTCGCCTTGCTCCATCACGCCGATCCCGCCAGCGATGCGAGGAAATCAGCGGCATCGGCTGCAATCTCCCGCTTCCTCTCATCGCTGAAGCGATCATAGTTGCGCACCATCTGCGCCATGCGCGGATTGCCCTTCAGCCGATCATGATGGCGTGCGATGAAATCCCAATAAAGATAGTTGAACGGGCAAGCCTTTCGTCCTGCTTTCGCTTTCACATTATAGCTGCAACTGCCGCAATAATCCGACATGCGGTCGATATAGGCCCCGCTCGCCACATAGGGTTTGGAGGCGAGCAGCCCGCCATCGGCAAACTGGCTCATCCCCACCGTATTGGGTGCCTCAACCCATTCAAAGGCGTCGGCATAAACGGCGAGATACCATTCGTGTAACTCATATGGATCGACCCCCGCGAGCAGCGCGAAATTGCCGGTGACCATCAGCCGCTGGATATGGTGGGCGTAGGCCTCATCGCGCGTCTGTTCGACACAGGCCTTGATGCAGGCCATTTTGGTGTCCGCGCTCCAGTAGAATTCGGGAAGTGGCCGGGTGGCATTCAATACATTGCGGTGGACATAATCAGGCCCCTCGCGCCAATAGATGCCGCGCACATATTCGCGCCAGCCGATGATCTGACGGATGAACCCTTCCGCCGCGTTGAGGGGGACGCGGCCCCCACGATATTCGGCCTCGACCGCGCGGCACATTTCGAGCGGATCGAGGAGGCCGCAATTGAGATAGAGCGAAACAACGGCATGGTAGAGGAACTTCTCCCCCGCCAGCATCGCATCCTGGTAATCGCCGAAATGTGGCAATGCGGTCTTCAGGAAATGCGCGAATGCCGCCTTGGCATCGGCGCGGGTGGTGGCAAACCAGAAGGGTTCGAGCGTCCCGAAATGGTCGGCAAAACGTGCCTCGACCAGATCAATCACCTCGCGGGTGATCGCATCGGGGGCAAAGCGCAGCGGTTGCGGCATCAAAAGGTTGCGCTCCGCGGCCTTGCGGTTGTCATGGTCGAAATTCCACTGGCCGCCTTCCGGTTGCTCGCCGTCCATCAGCAGCCCGGTCTTGCGGCGCATCTCGCGGTAGAAATACTCCATGCGCAGCGCCTTGCGCCCCTCAGCCCAGCTATTGAACTCGGCATGGCTGGCGATGAAACGGTCGTCGGGGAGGATCTCAATATCCAATGCCGTATCAAGCGCCTGCAAGCCTTGCTGCACACGCCACTCGCCGGGTTCGGTCACGCGGATATGGGCGGCACCATGCCGCTCGGCAGCGCGGAGCAGTTCGCCCGCAAGGCTGCCGCAATTCCCGGCATCATTCAGCTGAACATAGTCGACCTGCCAGCCGGCCAAACGCAACTCTTCGGCGAAATGGCGCATTGCGGAAAAGAGAAAAGCAATCTTCTTTTTGTGATGGCGAACATAGCTTGCCTCGCCCACAACCTCGGCCATCAGCACGACGGTCTCATCCGGCGTCACACCCTGCAGTGACGACAGTTCAGGGGTCAATTGGTCTCCCAAAATCAGGATGAGCGTATTCGCCATGCAGCGCCCCTAGCCCTTCGCACCAGCAGCGGCACTACAGGCATATGGACGTGTTTTGCGCACCTCCGGGGGCGGCTATTGCGATTGACATGACTGGAACCACACGCCCCCTTCCCGATGCTGCCAAGTGGCTGGGCTATGCCGGCCTGTTGCCGCAGGCGATTGCCGTGGCGATGCTGTTAGAAGACACGACGCTCAAATGGATCGCGATTGCCGGGGGCTATGGCTATGCTGCTTTCATCTTAAGCTTTCTCGGCGGGGCCTGGTGGGGGTTGGCCCTCAGCGCAGCGAACCCGCCGCGCTGGCTCTATCCGGTCGCCGTCCTCCCCAGCCTGATTGCACTGGCAACTTATCTGCCGTGGATATGGGGGCTGCAATGGCCGGAGCCATCGCTCTGGGTGCTGGCTTTCGGCCTGCTGCTATCGCCGCTCGTCGATCGCGCGCTGGGCAGGCATATCGCACTCCCGAAAGGCTGGCTGCGGCTGAGGGTGCATCTATCCGTTGGGCTCGGATTGACGACTGCGCTGCTGGCGCTGGCCTGAACTCAATCCTTTTTGTTGCGCAAGGCAGGTACCGCTGCTGCCGCATCTGCGGGGGTGATCCCGGGTGGCGGGGCGACCGAAAGCCGTGCCTCGCCGCGCATCACCCGCGCCGCACGCTGGATGGCATCACGAACCCGGGGATAAACGCCGCAGCGGCAGATATTGGTGATCGCCGCATCGATATCGGCATCGGTCGGGTTAGCATTCTTTTTCAGCAGCACCGCGGCGGCCATGATCATGCCCGGCGTGCAAAATCCGCACTGCACAGCCCCTGCCGCAACAAAGGCCTGTTGCAACGGATAGCTGCGATCGATCGAAAGCTTTTCGATCGTGGTGACAAACCGGCCCTCGGCTTCAGCCAGTGTCACAAGGCATGAACGCAGCGCTTCCCCGTCAATGTCGACCATGCAAGCGCCGCAATCGCCCTGCCCACAGCCAAATTTCGTCCCCGTCAGGTTCGATGCATCACGCAGCGCCCACAATAATGGGGTTTCAGGATCCATGCGATATTCGACCGGGCGGTCGTTGACGGTCAGCTTGGTCATGACATTGCCGCGTTAGCAGCCTCATCGCATTGCCGCCACTGCATTCACAAATCAGCCCTTCCTAAATGCGCGCCGCGCTCTCTTATCTGGGGCTTGAATGGGACCCGGCGGTGCTCGAATTCCACAAGCTCGATCGCGTCGTCCGCACGCCGAGCAGCGAACAGGTCCGCCGTCCCTTGAATCGCGACGGGATGGACACCTGGAAGCCCTATGCGCAGTGGCTCGAACCGCTGCGTGCGAAACTGGGCGTGCTTGCGGAACGCGAATGGAGCACGCTGGGTTAATAAGATGACGGACAGGGTGGGCGGAAAATCGCTGGCTTTGGCGGAAAAAGCGCGATTCCGACTTGAACTTTCGGCCAATTCGCTATAGGGGCGCGTGCGTTAGGCCGCAGCTTGGTTGCGGCTGTTTTCATTTTTGCCGCAGAAATGGCTGGTTTTTTGCCATCTCGGCCGATTCGATGCGGCCAGAATGTTTGGAGTTTGGATTTTTTATGCAGATTATCGTTCGCGACAATAATGTGGACCAGGCGCTGCGGGCCCTGAAGAAGAAATTGCAGCGTGAAGGCGTCTACCGCGAAATGAAGATGCGCCGTCATTACGAAAAGCCGTCGGAAAAGCGCGCCCGCGAAAAGGCTGCCGCTATCCGTCGCGCCCGCAAGATGGAGCGCAAGGCAGCAGAGCGCGACGGCAACCGTTAATCGGCTTTGCCATAGGCAAAAAAGAGGGCGTCCTTTCGGGCGCTCTTTTTTTATCTGCACAACTGGTTATTAGGGCCGCAACAACGTCCCATTAAAGGTGCCACCATGTCCGTAACCACCGTTCCCATCCAGCCGATCAAAAAAGGTTCGATTTCCAAATTCTGGGCAGGGATCGCAGTCGTGGCGCTTGCCGGTGCAGGCCTCGCCTGGTGGGGCACGGGCAGCATTCGTGGCGAATATGCCAGCAACGAACAATATCTGTCGGACAATGCCGAACAGGATGGCGTCACTGTCACCAAATCCGGCTTGCAGATCCAGACAATCCGCAGCGGTGAAGGCACCCCGCCTACCGATAATGATGTTGCAATGATTTCGATCACCGGCACGCTGCGCGATGGCACGGTTTTCCAGGAACCGGCCTCGGGTCCCTTCCCGGTATCGGGCGGCATCCCGGGCTTCACCGAAGCGCTGAAGCTGATGCAGAAGGGTGGCAAGTACAAGATCTGGATCCCGGCCGAGCTTGGCTATGGCCCCAACGACATTCCCGATCCCAAGACCGGCGAAGTGGGCATCCCTGGTGGCAGCGTGCTGATTTTCGACGTCGAACTGCAGGATTTCCTGCCGCGCGAACAGTTTGAAGCGGCGATGCAGCAACAGCAGGAACAGATGCAAAAGGCCGCGGGTGAAGCTGCAGCGGCAGGTGGACCCCCGCCGCAAAACTAAGCGGTGGGGTAAGTAACCCGCAATTAACCGCTTTTGCCTATGTTCCCCTCGCAGTTGCGTAGGGGAATAACATGACTTTCCAGTTCGATCAGTTTGCCGCAGCCATCCGTGCGGGTGGCGAAATCACGGCGCGTGATACACTCGCGCTGCGCCAGGCGATCTGGAGCGACGGCGTTTTGACGCAGGCCGAAGCGCAGGCGCTGTTCGAATTGAACGCGATGGCGAAGTCGAAAGACCCTGAATGGATCGCCTTTTTCACCGAAGCGGTGTGCGATTATGTCATCGATGGCAGCGAGCCCAAGGGCTATGTCAGCGAAGAAAATGCGCTGTGGGTGGTCGAGGAAATCGACAGCGATGGCCGTGTCGATAGCGCGGGCGAACTTGAACTGCTGGTCAAGCTCGCCGAAAAAGCGATCGACCTGCCCAATGTCCTCAAATTCTATGCACTCGAGCAGATCGAACAGATCATCATTTCGGGCGACGGGCCCACGCGCGAAGGCGACAAGACCCCGAATGTCGTTACCGCTGCCGAAGCTGCCTTGCTGCGCCGCCTGATTTTCGCTGCCGGCGGTTTTGGCCCCGCCATGGTCAGCCGCGAAGAGGCCGACATGCTGTTTCGCATCAAGGATGCCTGCCTTGGCAACGACAATGCCCCCGAATGGGAGAAGCTTTTTGTGCAGGGCGTCGCCAACCACCTGCAGGGCTTTTCGGCCTATGCCCCGCTGACACGCGAGCGCGCGCAGCAGCTTGAAGGTTTCATGCGCAACAGCTCTCCCAGCATTGCGCGCTTCTTTGCGCGGATGGGCCAGCTCGACTTGAAGGGCGGCCTTGCCGACCTGTTCCGCGCTCCCGATGCGCCACGCGACCTTGATGCAGAGGTTGAAGCTGCTGAAGCGGTCACCGCGCCTGAAAAGGGCTGGCTCGATGCGCGTATCGCCGAACGCGCAGGCATCGACAGCTATGAGCAGGCGCTGCTCGATTTTCTCGCCGATTAAATCCCGCCGGCCAGCGCGAGGACGACCCCCGCGCCCACCAGCAATAGCCCCAGCGCCTCACCGGGCTTGCGCGCCTCGCGCAGGTAGAAACGGCTGAAGCCCAAAGTCAGGATCACCTCGACCTGCCCGACCGCGCGCACCAGCGCCACAGGTGCGGTGGCAAATCCCGTAAACCAGCAGGCCGAACCCAGCGCTGCAAGCAAACCAACCTGCCCCGATGTGCGCCAAGTCGAAAAGACGCGCGGCAATTGTTCACGCTCGCGCACAGCGACATAGCTACCCTGCATCAGTGTCTGCCAGCCTTGGACCACCACCAGCGCCACAAGTGCGGCGAGCAGCTTGTCCGACGTCGCCAGTTCGAGTGACGCTGACTTCACGAATATCGAGGTCATGGTAAAGCCCAGCCCTGCCCCCAATCCACACAGCGCGGCAGGCTGCACAATATCGGGTAGACGCAAACGTTGTCCGCCCGCAGCGACGATCATCACGCCCGCAACGCCGACGGCAATCCCGCTTATGGTCAGCCAGCTCAAAGTCTCGCCCAATAGCAGGAAGGCAAGCAACGCGCCCTGCATCGCTTCGGTCTTGGCAAAGGCGGTGCCGGCGACATAGTTGCGATAGCCAAAGGCCATCAGCAACAGGTTGGTACCGATGATCTGCGCAAAACCGGCAGCGGCGCAGAAAGCGATGAAGGGCAAATGGAGGGCCGGAAGGGCGCTCCCCGTCCATCCCAGATACAGTGCCAGTAACAGGATCCCGACCGGCAGGCCGTACAGATAGCGCACGAGCCCAGCCGCATTCACAGAAAGTTCGGCGCGCACCCGCTGCTGCACCGCGGTGCGCCATGCCTGGAAAAGGGCAGCGAGCAAGGTGGCGGGAAGCCAGATCATGCCGAGGCCCTAGACGCGATATTTGCATCCGTCATCAACGCTGTCATAGTTTGGCATTCATGACAGGAGGCGAGGGTTTATGCAGTTTGCCGGCAAGACAGCGGTCATCACCGGGGGCGCAACGGGCATCGGCTTTGCCCTTGCCAAGCAGATGGGGGCGGCTGGCGCGCGGATCATCCTGTTCGAACCGCGCGAGGATGTGCTGGGTGAGGCCGTTGACGGGCTCAAAAATCTAGGCATCGATGCCAAATTTCTGGTCGGCGACGTTACCGATGCCGCATCGGTCGAGGCGCTTGCCGACTTTGCCTGGGCCGAGAACGGACGCGGTGACATCATCGTCAACAATGCCGGGGTCGGCGGCCCGCGCGGCGGTATATTCGATACCGATCTGGCTGCGGCACGCGCGCTTTACGAAATCAATTTCTGGGGCGTCTGGCACGGCATACAGGCGTTCGGGAAACGCTATCGCGCCGATGGGCTGCCTGCCGCAATCTACACGACTGCCTCCGAAAATGCCTTGTTCAATGCGCTGCCCAGCGGCGGTGGTGCCTATGTTTCGGGAAAGCATGCGGTATTCGGCCTGATGGACGTGCTGCGCCGCGAAGTGCAGCGCAAGGCCGATCTCGCGCAAATCGAGCTTGGCGTCATCATCCCCGGCTGGGTGGCAACCGCTTTATCAAGCCATATGGGGATGGACGCCGATCGCTTCGCCGCCACCATTTTCGCGCAGATGCAGGCGGGCGAATATTATCTGGTCGGCCATGCCTATAATGTCGTGCGGATGCGCGCGCGGATCAACGAACTCGAAGCCGCCTTTGCCACCTACGCCCCGCGCTATGAAGGGGACGAGGAGTTTGACGTGCAGCTCTATTACCAGCGGATGGCAGCGGAGCGGGCTGGAAGCTGAGACGCCAGGCGTCAGGCGCTTTCGAGCAAGCCTTCCTCAGCGATCTTCTTCTTCCAGACAAGCGGCGCGCTGGTGTGGACATTCTCGCCAGTGGAATCGACTGCCACGGTGACGGGGAAGTCCTGCACTTCGAACTCGTAAATCGCCTCCATGCCAAGGTCTTCAAAGCCGACGACCTTGCTGCCCTTGATCGCGCGGGCGACGAGATAGGCTGCGCCGCCGACCGCCATCAGATAGGCCGACTTGTGCTTGGCAATCGCCTGCGTTGCTGCTGGGCCACGCTCTGCCTTGCCGACGCAACCTAGCAGGCCCTGTTCGAGCATCATGTCCATGAACTTGTCCATGCGTGTCGCGGTGGTGGGGCCGGCAGGGCCGACAATTTCCTCACCCACCGGATCGACCGGGCCGACATAATAGATCATCCGCCCTTTGAAGCTGACGGGCAGCTCCTCGCCCTTGGCGAGCATGTCTGCGATGCGCTTGTGCGCGGCATCGCGGCCGGTGAGCATCTTGCCGTTGAGGAGCAAACGGTCGCCCGCCTTCCAGCCGGCAACCACTTCGGGGGTCAGTTCATCAAGGTTCACCCGCTTCGCCGCGCTGTCGGGCACCCATTCAACCTTGGGCCATTCGTCGAGCTTGGGTGCCTCAAGGAACACCGGCCCCTCACCCTTCAGCGTGAAATGCGCGTGGCGGGTGGCTGCGCAATTGGGGATCATCGCGACAGGCTTTGAAGCCGCATGCGTTGGATAATCCATAATCTTGACGTCGAGGATCGTCGCAAGCCCGCCTAGCCCCTGTGCGCCGATGCCGAGCGCATTGACCTTGTCGAAAATCTCGATGCGCAGTCGCTCAATATCATTTTGCGGGCCACGTTCTTTGAGCTGCGCCATATCGATCGCGCCCATCAGGCTTTCCTTGGCAAGCACCATCGCCTTTTCGGCGGTGCCGCCAATGCCGATGCCGAGCATCCCCGGCGGGCACCAGCCAGCACCCATTTGTGGCACCATTTCAAGCACCCAATCGACGATGCTGTCCGACGGGTTCATCATCTTGAACTTGGTCTTGTTCTCGCTGCCACCGCCCTTGGCCGCGACATCGAAAGTCACCTTGTCGCCCGGCACCATTTCGAGATGGACCACCGACGGCGTGTTGTCGCGCGTGTTGACGCGGGTGAAGGCGGGGTCGGCGAGGATCGAGGCGCGCAGCTTGTTTTCGGGGTGAAGGTATGCGCGGCGCACGCCCTCATCGATCACTTCCTGCAACGACCGGTGGCTATCGAGCACGCATTGCTGGCCCCATTTGACGATCACGGTAACGATGCCGGTATCTTGGCAGATCGGGCGGTGCCCCTCTGCACACATGCGGCTGTTGGTCAGGATCTGCGCAATCGCATCCTTGGCGGCCGGGCCCTGCTCCTTCTCATACGCCTCCCCCAGCGCGCGGATATAATCCATCGGGTGGAAGTAGCTGATATATTGCAGCGCGTCGGCAACGCTTTCGATGATGTCGTTTTCGCGGATCGTGACGGTCATGGATCAGGCCCTGTTGGTGGCAGTTGGCACCGCCTTTACCGCGCAGCCACGGATGTTCAAGACCTCTCGGGATTCAGCAGGAAAACCACATAGCCACGAAAGTTCGGATTGCGCGCAAAGCCGGGCGGGGCGTGCCATTCACCATGCTGCACAAGGCCGATTTTGAAGGGCAGTTTCACCCGCTCCATCTGGCGCAGATAGGCCTGATAGCCGGGGATCGTCTGCCGCCCCTGATAGGTTTGCAGCACCACCTCATCGACTGTCCCGGCCAAAGCATTGAGCGCCGGGCTATCGCCCCCGCTGCTCCAATCGAGCAGGCCGGTTACCGAGAGGCGCATTTCGCGGGGCAGGTCGCCGCGCAGCTGCCGCAGAAATCCTGCATAGCCGGGAAGCCCGCGTGTCGCCGCATCAAAATCGATCTGGATACCTGCAATCCGGTTACCCTTGGCCCGCCAGCTTTCAATGTCGCGCAATATCCGCGGGAGGACATTTTCATCCCAAGCGAGGCTTTCGACGCGATAGACGATCCAGACCTGCGCATGCTGCACCCTTGGCACCGCCGGACGCAGGTCGACATAGCCAGCTTGCGTCCCGCCCTTGATCTCGGCAGCAAGGATATAGATGGTCTTTGCATTATCGAGCACCGGTTGCGCATCGACCCCGGCCCATAGCCAGAAGGCATCAAAATCAGCTGCGTCGACCTGCCTGTTCGTCGACTGCCCGCAGGCCGCGAGCAAGAAGCACGCAGTCAAGGTCAACAATCGCGGCAAGGCCAGCAGGCGCGGCAAGGCTTTACCAATAAAGGTTCAGGTTTTTCGACCAGGGCGAAGTCGGGAATTCCCGTTTCAACTGCTGGAACCAAGCCTTGCGAACCGATTCCGGCTGATCCGTTTCATCACAGCCATTGATGCCGCTGGGGGCATAGCACCGGATCGCGCGGTGCAGCGCATAGGCCCTGTTTTCAGGCCCGGCTGCGGGATTGGCAATAATCGCCTTATAGGCATCCAGCCGCGAGAAACGCTTGCCCGGGAATGGGTTGGAGGCACCGCCCAACTCATCCTTGTCGCGCGGCTCATCCAGATATTCGGTGACGCCGTAATAATCCGGATCCATGCCGTTCGTGCGAACAAACTCACCAAGGCAAAGTTGCGCGCGCGGCTCACGCGGATTGGTAGCCAGCGTCGTGGCAACTGCGCGCAGCGACGGGCAGGCAAATTGCTGCGAACCTGCCCAGTTGAAAACAGCGACTTCGCTGAAGCGCGGCGTTTCATAATCGTCCGGGGCAATCCGCTTGGCATTGGGCGGAATCAACGCGCTGTCTTTCAGGAAGTCGGCATAGCGGCCGCGGAGCAATTGCTTGTAGAGTAATGCATAGAGCGCGACATTGCGCTCCGCCGCAGGTGCGCCACGATCGGCAGACCGCACCCGCAAGAGATAAGGCCCGGCGGCATAGCGGATCAATATCTCGCGAATGTCGGGATCGCGGACGGGCGAACCAGCCGCAAAAACAAGATCAAGGGCCTTGGTGCGTTCCAGGTGCAGCGCAAGTCCCAGCTCCGCCGTTCCCCTTTGGAAAGGCAGCTTTCCGGCATTGAGCGCTGCGATCAAAGCTGCACGCGCGCCTGCTTCACCGGCGGCATCAAGCGCAACGGCGCGCAACAATTGGCGGCTATAGCCTACATAGCTGTTTCCGGTTTCGCCTGCCGGGATCAAGCGCAGCACCTCTGCCGGATTGTTGTCGACATAATAGGCATGCGCCGCGAGCAGGTAATCGAACAGATCTTCCCTGCCCTTGTATAGGCCGCGTAATGCTTCGATCGACTGACGGCTGATTGGGCCATCATTGGGATCGCCAAGCTGCGCCTCGTCATAATAGCGCATCTCGCGGAGCACGATTACCGCGAGCAATTCGGGATCGCTGCTGTCATCGGGCCCCAGTTCGCCGAACAATTTGATGTCGAGTTCCTGCACCAGATCAACCAGCGAGATATTGCGCCGCCCGGCATCGCGTTCGGCAAATTGCGCGATATATTCACCGAGAAGTTTCTGCCTTTCCACCGAGAGCCAATAGACCCGGCGCAAAAGACCGCGTGCAGATGCTGCATAAGCACCATCCGGCCACCGTTTCAGATAGCCGCGAAAGGCATTTTCAGCCGCGGCGAGTATAGACCTGTCGCCGCCTTCCTTTTTGAGATCGCCATATTCGCCAAAGGCAGTTTCGGTTGCCTGGTTAAGGATTACCCGCGCGAGCATATAGGCGGATGCCTCTGCCAGCCAGCCATTGTCGGTCTTGCCAATGCCGATCAAAACTGCACGCGCACCGGCAAAATCGCCATCATAAAATGCGGCGGCCGCAATCAGGTAATCGGCAAAGGCCTTGCCGGTTTTTGAGGTGACGTTGCGGATCGCGACCTCGGCCAAAGCGCGATTGGTTTCTCCTACGGAACATTGCGGCTTCATCGCGCTGCGTGCGGCGGCGAGCACGGCGCGTTCCTCTCCGCTCAAGCCCTTGGCCGATCCGACAGCGGCGATGAACGCCGCTGAACCGGCATCGTTGGACAAGCAACGGGTGCCGGACTCAAACAGCGCGGAATCAACCTCTTCCTTGCGACCGGGTGCCAGCTTCGCCGCGAAATAGGGAAAGTTGAAAGGCTCTGCATCGCCACGGCGGCGTTCGTTGTAATAGCTGTCATAATCGGGAACGTTCGATACCCCCACCGAACCATGCCGATCATGGAGCAGCATCAACAGGTTGACGCGGGTATCGTTGCCCGGGCTCAGCAAGGCCGTGCTGCTGCACCCGTTCATATCAGTCTGGCGGACTTTCCATTTCGGATAGCAGGTTGAATCTGCGCTGGCATAAGCAGGGCTGACGGCAAATGGCGCCGCAAAAGCAAGGGGGGCGAGAAGGGCAGCAAGGGCAAGCGAGCGAAGTTGCATGAGTCGGGGCTCCTCTCTTGCAACTATTCGGACAGCCTTGTGCGCGCGTCAACTACTGCGATGCACCAACGCCTTGATTTTAAATCGGCAAAGCCCTGAAATGCCACTGACTGCGAGGCACGGTTGCTGCACCGGAAGTTGTCCCGACTGATTGTTTAGCCAGCGTTTCCGTCGCCCGCCGCTTATTCCGCAGCGGGTGGGCGCAAGCGGATCAGGCCTTCCTGCGCGCAGGTCGCCACCAGCCGCCCGTCGCGGGTGTAGATCGACCCACGATTGAAACCGCGCCCGCGCCCCGTCCAGGGGCTGTCGCAGCTATAGAGCAGCCAATCATCGACGCGGAAATCGCCGTGCAGCCAGACGGCATGGTCCAGGCTGGCGCTCATCATGCCCGGCGTCATCCAGGTCACGCCATGCGCCAATGTGCAGGTGCCGAGCAGCCAGCTATCGCTTTGATAGGCGAGCATCGCGCGGTGAACCGCGGGATCATCTACCGTGCGGTCGCGCAGGCGGAACCAGATATCCTGCCGCGCGGGGCGGCGCTTGTCCCCGCCCAGCCAGTCACGCGCATCGACAGGGCGGCTTTCAAAGGCGCGTTCGCGCACGAAATTGTCGCGGAATTTTTCGGGCACCTGGTCGGCAAACATGGCACGCAGCTGCGCCTCGTCCTTCAGTTCCTCGGGCGGGGGAACGTCGGGCATTTCCTCCTGATGGTGCAGCCCTTCTTCAAGTTTTTGGAACGATGCCGCCATGTTGAGGATCGGGCGATCCTTTTGCAGCGCGATGATGCGGCGGGTGGAAAAGGTGCCGCCGTCAAAGTCGCGCTCAACGCGGAAGGTGATTTCATAATCTTCATCGCCCGCACGCATGAAATAGGCGTGCAGCGAATGCGCAATCCGCTCGCTGCCGACGGTATCCTGCGCCGCAGCCAGAGCCTGTGCAATCACCTGCCCGCCAAAGACCCGGCCCTTGCCCCCCGGCTTTCGCATACCGAGATACCAGCCATCGCCCATGCGGTGGACGGTAAGGAGCTGTTCAAGCTCGGTAACGAGCGGGTGCTTTTGCGTTTCGTTTCCAGACATGACGGGCGCGTTAGCAGCGTGGGGCGGCTTTATGCAATGTCTGCGGGCGCGAATCTTTCTTGTCGCAAATATGGATCCGCTTGGGGTGGATATAGCGGTGCACCGGGGTGCGCTGAGAATGCGAATCCACGCACCTGCGTCAGTCAAGTGGCCGCCCGATTTATCCCCACCGATTTTTTATCGTGGATAAAAAAAATGCGTCGTGCATCGGAAAAATACTTGCGCCACGATCAAGTCCTAGAAAGTCCGCGCGTCGCTGCACTGCACCTCCAACAGGGTGCGACGAATGGAATCAGGCGAGCGACGAATCGAGTCCTTAATTAACCATTTACCCTCTTGCGTCTGAAAATGGTTGAGGCACTATAGATAGCGGTTGGCCACAGGGGGCATACCTACAATTTGTGTCTCATCCCGCAGGAGCAATTCTGCGGCGGGGATATTTTGCCCGAAAAAAATCGGCGCAAAACACAAATAAAAGGCCCTGTGGCGACACAAAAATGCTAAGGGGGGCGCTTGCTTCCCGAGTCGAACAAGAGGCGAACAAGTTTCTTGGGTCTTGGTAGTCGGAGCTGGCAATCGAACGGGGTGAGGGCCAGCCCAAAATTGGGGAGCAAGTAAGCAAATGGATTTCAGAGATACTGGCCGGGAGGCCGGAGAAGGCAATATGGCGGACATGCTCGAAGCAGAAAAGACACAGACCGAAACCCCGCAGGCAAAGAAGGCAAAGCCCGAAAAGGAAGTGACCGAGGCGAAAGCCAAGGCTGGCACCGATTCGAAGGCTGTGGCCGCGCGCCGGTTCAATGTTGTCACCGATAGCTCGCGCGATGACCTGCTGACCGAATTCGGCAAGGAAACGCTGAAGGATCGCTACCTCCTCCCCGGTGAAAGCTATCAGGATCTGTTCGCGCGCGTCGCAGACGCTTTTGCCGACGATCAGGACCATGCCCAGCGGCTCTATGACTATATCTCAAAGCTGTGGTTCATGCCCGCCACCCCCGTGCTGTCAAATGGCGGCACCGGACGCGGCCTGCCGATCAGCTGCTATCTGAACTCGGTCGACGACAGCCTTGAAGGCATCGTCAACACCTGGAACGAGAATGTCTGGCTCGCCAGCCGCGGCGGCGGCATCGGCACCTATTGGGGCAGCGTGCGCGGCATTGGCGAGCCTGTCGGCCTCAACGGCAAGACCAGCGGCATCATCCCCTTCGTCCGCGTGATGGACAGCCTCACCCTCGCCATCAGCCAGGGTTCGCTGCGCCGCGGATCGGCCGCCTGCTATCTCGACATCTCGCACCCGGAGATTGAGGAGTTCCTCGAAATCCGCAAACCCTCTGGCGATTTCAACCGCAAGGCGCTGAACCTGCACCATGGCGTGCTGCTTTCGGACGAGTTCATGGAAGCGGTGCGTGACGGCACCGAGTTCAACCTTGTCAGCCCCAAGGATGGCAGCGTGCGCGGCAGCGTCGATGCGCGCTCGCTCTTCCAGAAGCTGGTCGAGACCCGCCTCGCCACGGGTGAGCCCTACATCATCTTCAGCGATACGGTGAACCGGTCGATGCCCAAGCATCACCGCGAACTGGGCCTCAAGGTTTCGACGTCGAACCTGTGCGCCGAAATCACCCTGCCCACCGGCCGTGACCATCTGGGTGGTGATCGCACCGCGGTCTGCTGCCTGTCGTCGCTCAACCTTGAAACATGGGACGAGTGGAACGGCGACAAGATGTTCATCGAGGATGTGATGCGCATGCTCGACAATGTCCTGCAGGATTTCATCGACCGCGCGCCCGACGAGATGGCCCGCGCCCGTTATTCGGCCAGCCGCGAACGTTCGGTCGGCCTCGGCGTGATGGGCTTCCACAGCTTCCTGCAATCACGCGGACTCGGATTTGAGTCGGCGATGGCGAAGTCGTGGAACATGAAGATCTTCAAGCATATCCGCGCGCAGGCCGACCAGGCTTCGATGGTGCTCGCCACCGAACGCGGCGCCTGCCCCGATGCCGAAGAACGCGGCGTGATGGAACGCTTCAGCTGCAAGATGGCGATCGCGCCGACCGCGTCGATTTCGATCATCTGCGGCGGCACCAGCGCGTGCATCGAGCCGATCCCGGCGAACATCTATACCCACAAGACGCTCTCGGGCAGCTTCATCGTCAAGAACCCCTATCTTGAGAAACTGCTGCAGGAAAAGGCGAAGGATTCGACCGCGATCTGGAACTCGATCCTCGAAAAGGGCGGTTCGGTGCAGCATCTCGATTTCCTCAGCCCGGAGGAGAAGGACGCGTTCAAGACCAGCTTTGAGATTGACCAGCGCTGGCTGCTCGAACTGGCGGGTGACCGCGCGCCCTTTATCGACCAGGCGCAGTCGCTGAACCTGTTCATCCCGGCGGACGTGGAGAAGTGGGACCTGCTGATGCTCCACTTCCGCGCATGGGAACTGGGCATCAAGTCGCTCTATTATCTGCGTTCGAAATCGATCCAGCGCGCTGGCTTTGCCGGCGGGGTAGAGGCGGACAACACCGCCGACGCGCCCAAGATCGAACTCGCCGCGCAGCAGACCGATTATGAGGAATGCCTGGCCTGCCAATAAGGCAGCACTGACCGATTTCCCCCTCCCCCCTGCGGGAGGGGCGACACAAGACTGAACCGAGGAAGAAGCGCAATGTCCCTGTTAGAAGCCCGCAAGTCGTACAAGCCGTTCGAATATCCCTGGGCCTATGATTTCTGGAAGCGCCAGCAGCAGATCCACTGGCTGCCCGAGGAAGTTCCCTTGGGTGAGGATTGCCGCGACTGGGCGCAGAAGATCAGTGAGCATGAGCGCAACCTTTTGACGCAGATCTTCCGCTTCTTCACCCAGGCCGATGTCGAGGTGCAGGATTGCTATCACGACAAATATGGCCGCGTGTTCAAGCCCACCGAAATCAAGATGATGCTGACTGCGTTTTCGAACATGGAAACGGTGCACATCGCGGCGTACAGCCACCTTCTCGACACCATCGGCATGCCCGAAAGCGAATATTCGGCGTTCCTCGAATATGAGGAAATGGCCGAAAAGTGCAATTACATGCACCAGTTCGGCGTCGATAATGACGAGGATATCGCCCGCACGCTCGCCATGTTCGGTGGTTTCACCGAAGGCGTGCAGCTTTTCGCCAGCTTCGCGATGCTGATGAACTTCCCGCGCTTCAACAAGATGAAGGGCATGGGGCAGATCGTCAGCTGGTCGGTGCGCGATGAAAGCCTGCACTGCGAAGGCATCACCCGCCTGTTCCACGCCTTTACCAAGGAACGCGACTGCCTGACCAAGGCGGTGAAGGAAGACATTATCGATTGCTGCCAAAAGGTCGTGCGCCTGGAAGACAGCTTCATCGACCTCGCCTTTGAAATGGGCCCCGTGCCCGGCATGACGGCGAAGGAAATCAAGCGCTACATCCGCTACATCGCCGATTGGCGCCTTGGCCAGCTTGGCCTGCAGCCGATCTATATGGTCGAAGACCACCCGCTACCCTGGCTCGCCCCGCTGCTGAACGGCGTGGAGCACGCCAACTTCTTCGAAACCCGCGCCACCGAATATGCAAAGGCCGCCACCCGTGGCAGCTGGAACGAGGTGTGGGACAGCTTTGACAAGCGCAAGAAGAAGGTCGCCAATGACGGCGCAGCCGAAGCTGGCGATGAAGCCGATATGTTTGCCGCTGCGGGGGTTGCTGCGGAGTAGGTATAAAATTGGTAATCCAGAAAACTGCCGAAAATTGGCAAAACATGTTACGCCGTTTTTTCGGAAATCCAAAAAAACGCCGACCTGGGCAACTTATAAAAGAAGTTACCCTAAAAAACAAAGAGGTTTCATATAGGTTATCTCTTGAAAAGTTTGATTTCGATGAAGAAAAAATCCCGCTACAAGATTATTACGAAGCACTAAAAACTATAAAACCCGTTAGAGATAGGTACTTTATATTGGGAATATTCTCTTATTCCCTTCTTGCTTTAGTGTACTTCGGCGGCATCAAAAGCATAGAATCGTATGGAGTTGCACTAGAGAGCAATCTATTTTTAGCCGCCTCTCTGCTTCTTACATCTATAGTCGGAATATTATTCACAAATCATCAAAATAAAATATATAGATACGATTCCGTATTTACTTATATTTTTGAAAAATCAGACCATTCTAAAAGACATGACTTACTACTTCGATTCCCCGAAGCCTATAATGTTATGCAGTACAATCCATTTATTGTAGGAAACCCAGCCCATACTCTTATCAAGAAAAATTATCCTATTAGATTTATTATTCTTATGATTTCAGTTTTATTTGTTGCTATAGTTTATTTATTTCTTTGGTCGTCATTATTATACGCTACAGCAATTGAACTTTGGAACAATAGTCCAGAAAAATGGAAGCTGATAAATAGATCAATATTAATTTCTAGTTTCGTTTTATATGGAGTAAGCTGGTTGCTGCATAACAGCAATTCTGGCAAGACTCGCTACGAACACTTTGGACTAGTTAACTTACTTGCTAAACTACGGGAAAAGAATCCTCAGAAGCATCAACTACGTGTTCAGCAAATCAACGAAATACTAAAGAAGCAAAATTTAGATGGTTAGGCGCATACAATGCACCACCCCGCCACCGCCTATAAAATCCTCACCGCCGATCAATGGGCACAGTTTCAGGCGGACGGCGTGTTCCACGGTGCGCCGGTCGATCTGGCAGATGGCTATATCCACCTTTCCACCGCCGATCAGTTGCAGGGTACGCTCGACAAGCATTTTGCGCAGGCTACCGGGCTGGTGATTGCCGAGGTGGACCTGGCGCAACTGGGTGAGACGGTGAAGTGGGAGGTTTCACGCGGCAACGCCCTGTTCCCCCACATATACGGCCCGCTGCCGATGGCGGCGGTGCTGGCGGTGCGGCAGCAGGGCTGATCGCCGGCGCGCAGCGCCCCTAAAAATTTCACGCGAAGACGCAAAGGCGCGAAGATATCAGAATAAACGTCACCCCTTGGTGTGGCGTGTTCGCTTTGCGCCTTTGCGTCTTTGCGTGAAACGAAAATGGCGCTGCCGCACGCGTCATTCTGTGCTGTCCTACACGCACTCCTGCGGCTTATGCCCTGTGCTTTTTCGAAGGAAAGGCCAGCGTCATGAAACAAGCCCAAGACCCCGATATCCGCCTGCCTGCCGCCGCCTATCTGCGCTATGAAAGCCGCGCCGATGGGTGGAGCGCGGGGCGGCAGGCGGCGTTCCTTGCGCATCTGGCCGACAATGGCCTTGTCGAAGATGCGGCGCGATCTGTGGGGATGGGGGTAGGTGGCGGCTATTCGCTGCGCCGCACCGCGCGCGGCTATGCCTTCAGCCTGGGGTGGGAGGCGGCCCTCATCATCGCGCGGCGGGTGATTTCCGACCGGCTGATGACCGCCGCGATCAAGGGGGAGGAAGCACGCTGGGTGCGTGAGGATGGCGTCACCACCTATACACGGCAGAATACCAAGCTCTCGCTCGCGCTGCTCGACCGCGTCAATCCGGCGCTTTCCCAGCCAGAGGTAATCGCGGTGGCGGTGCGTTTTGACTGCTTTCTGCAGATGATCGACGAAGGGCTGAACGGAGCGGAGCTGTGGGAGATGTTCTTTGACAAGGCACTGCCCCCCGGCGACCGCGAAAGCCGCGAAAGGGTGCGCCATTCGCTTCTACTTTCTGAAGATTCTGCGGGTTTTGAGGAAAAGGACGAACCGCCAATCGAGTATAAATCGATGGAGGGCGTGGTGACGGAGGAGGAGGAGCTTCATGACTCCCCTCCCGTTTACGGGAGGGGCTGGGGGAGGGCCTGTCACGACACAAGGCTCGCTCCGCTCGCTCCCTCCCCTAACCGCTGTTGCTTCGCAACGCCTTCGGCTCCCCGCACGCGGGAGGGGGACTTTGCGTCTTTGCGTGAAAATAATGGCTCAACACCAGGGGCGGCGGCCGCCTTGGTACCAGCGGGCGAGGCCTTCATCGACAAGGATGCCGCCAAGGCTTTGCCCGCCGCGCGTCAAGATGCGCAATTTGCGGCCGAACCGGTCTTCATCGCGATCGATGCTTTCAAGGCTGAACGGGCCCGAATTGACGAGCGCGTGCATCCGCTGCGTCGCCTGCTTGCCGAGCGCGGCCTCTTGCGGGCAGCGCGGCTCATGCGTTTCGGGGGTATCGATATCGGCAATGCGGATCTTGGTGCCGCGATAATAGATGGTGTCGCCATCGACCACGCAATTGGTGCCGCCGCCAGCATGGCAAAAGGTGAAGGAGGCACGCTCGCTATCGCCGCTGCCTGCGGTGCGCGGCATGGCGGGCGCGGCGGCCTCTGCCGGGGAGGCGGCGAATTCGCGATATTGCCAGATGCCCAATTGGGCAAAAACCATCGAGCCGACAAATGCCAGCAAAGCGAGCCGCCAGGGCCGACGGCGTGCAGGTGCGCGCCGCGCCCGCGAAAAGCGCGTGATCTTGTTCATGTTCCACCACCCTTGCGACCCGAAGGCCGCAATAGCGCCGGCTGGATAACCGGCGGTACGGCTTAGCTATGCCGAGTTTACATTTGCGTCAACGGCGCGCCAAAGCAGGGCTGCTCCATTTCGGGTTCGGGCGGAGGGAACAAGCGCGGTTATGGAGCAAGATGCTGCTTGCCCAATTGCTCTGTCTTCGAAAACCGCCCGGTTATGCCGCAGAGCTTACCAGCGAAAGGCGAAGGCGCTTTCGCCTGCGTCGCTGCCATCGGGGTGGAAACGGCGCTCGATGATCCGGCCCTCGCCTTCATGGTCAACCAGTACCACGGTGCTGCAACGGGTGCCGTAAACCGGGGCCTTGATGAAGATCGGGATGCCGCCATCGTCCAAGATGCGTTCATCGCGGAGGAGCGCGAACAGCTTTTCCGGCGTTTCATCGGCGGCAATCCATTCCGCCAGCGCCGCCTCCATGGAGGATTTGCGCGGCCAGGGCTCGCCCGGATGGCCGTTGGAAAGCCCATGGATCCCAGGCGAAAACGGCTCGCGCTGCGGCTCTGGCAGGTTCGACAGCAGGATCGTCTGCCCGCCATCGTGGAGCAGCAGGTTGAACGGGTTGTAATCAGGCAGTGCCGCGAGGTCGGGCATTTGGCCGTGCGCCAGCCAATCGCCGACGAGCGCGCCGCGCGACAATTTCGCCGGGTCCGCCCCCGCCGGATTGCGGATGTTGGTCACCACCGCCAGCCTGCCTGCATCCGAAACGCCCAGCCAGCCGCCGCCCGCCTGCAAGTCACGCCCGGCGATCACCGCAGGCTCGTCGCTCCACCTGCCGAGTGGCAGCGCCGCCCGGTCGTGGAATTCATCACGGTTGCCGGAAAGCACCAGCTTCCAGCGCGGATGGCAATCAAGGGCGATGGCAACGACGCACATTGCGCCCCTATTGCCCAGCACGAACTGAAAAGCGAGCGCGCTCTTGGACCTAGCCCAGCGCCTCGACGCGCAGGTCGCTGCCGGAATAGGGCTTTACCAGGCGGGCAGCCTCTTTCCATTCGACCCGCAACCACTGCTCCTGCGCTGCCTTGCCCAGCAATGCCGGCATGCCTTGCGGCATCGCCCCGCCCTCGACCGGGCGCAAGGCTTCCGAGGCATCGACCGTCAGCATCGCAAACACCGGCATGTCTGTCAGGTCGCGCCATATCCCCGCCGCTGCCATCGCCCCGCCTTGTTCAAGGCTGCACCGCACCCGCGCACTCCGCCCGCCCACAGGCAGCGCAAAGGATGTGAGGGGAATCAGGCAGCGCAGCTCGACATGGCGCAGGTTACCGATCCAGAAGGGGCTTTGCAGGTTGCGCACATGGCCCACCCAGCGCACCGTTCCGGGGGCCGCCATTTCTGGCACCTGCCCCGGCGCGGGATACCCCCAATGCATGGGACGGATCAGTTTCCGCGCAGATCGCCCCGCCTTCACGATCACCGGCGCAAACTGCCCTATCGCGATCACACCCCCGCCCCACGGATCAGGTCCGGGATCGGCATCGAAGGCTGCAGCAATATCGGCAGACGCCATGTCGAGACGACAGTCCATCGCAGCCTTTGCTCTGTGGGGTTCAGCCCTGCTGGGCCGCGTTCAATCGATGTCGTCGCGCGTTTCGGAACGCCGGTCAAGGCCAGACCTGCGGTCCACGCCGGAACGCCGTTCTATCCCCGATCGCCGTTCTGGCCCACTATAGGCCGGATCGTTTACCCGGCGCCGGTCTTTACCGGAGCGCCTCTCAATCCCCCTGCGGTCGGATTTTCTCTGGTCGCCCTCAATCATCATCGCCTCCCACACGGCAATTCAGTCTCATAACTGCTTGTGCGACTTATATTTTGTGTAATATGCACTAAAACAAACGTTATAGTAAAGGCGCTTTACCATTTGATTAATGTCAAGGAACCGCCGGCAAAAGCGGGGCAAATACACTCCATCATCCAAGGGAGTTTACTATGTCTGATCTTTCAATCCTTCCCGTCACCATCTTTGCCGGCATGATGGTTTCGTTCATGCTCGTGATGCTGTTCGTCGTGCTGACCGATCGCGATACGCGCCAATCATAAGGTATTAATAGCGCAGGTGGACAGTCACTTCGTCGCCTGCCGCTAGGCTCTCTGCCTTGCGAACGGTTGCCTTTACCGGCAGCAGGTAACCGCCATTTTCCCGGCTGGGGAAGACCGAGGTCTGCCAGTTGGTGTCGCCGATGGTCGCCGATACCCGGATCGAACCCCAACCCCGACGCTGGCCGCCCTCCAACCGCCGCATCAGCGCGGTTGCCCGGATGGCATCGGCGGCTTCACCTTCAATGGTCACGAAGTGCCAGCTCGCAGGGGCTTCCGGGCTGGTCCAGATCCAGAGCGTAGCAGTTACTTCGACACTTTCGCTCACTTCGCCTTCCGTCTCACAGGTACCGGAATGTTGCAGATATCTGCGCCCCCTGCCGGCGTGATGAAGAACGGATCGCGCCGGTTTGCGCGCGCGTCAGCATAGGCAGCGAAGCTGGCGCTATCGGTTGAGAGATACTCAAAAGCGGGCAGGTCAGCGATTTCATCGCCAAGTCGCGCCGAGTTGATCTGAACCCGCTCTTCTTCCTTTTCATAAAAGCCGAGCGGTCCTGTACCACGCGGCAAAGAGGAAAGATGTTCGAGCCCCTCGATCACCCGCCCGACGAGCGCGATGTTGCGATCGAGGTGGCGAGGTGCGTGGCCGATTACGGCATAAAGTTCCGCACCGGTTCCAGTATCGGGCGAAAGGTTCCGACCCACTCCGACCATGCCGTAACAATGGACGGGCCAGCTGATTTGGACGCTGGATTTGATAACATTACCGATTTCCTGAGTCTTGGCGTAGCCAAAAGGCATGCCCGACACGAATTCGAAACGTTCGGCATACGGGTCTGCGGCCTTGATGCTTTCAGACAAATAATCGCGAAAGGTTGCTCCAGTTGGCGTTTTAACGACGCCGAATGGCGAGGTGGTGACGTAATCACTCTCCGGCACCGTCGCCAAACCCTCGGGCAGCGGCTTCTTCTCGGTCGGATCACCCCATTGCGCGACATAATTATCCTGCACCCGCACCACGGCGGTGCCGTCCCACCATTTAGCCGCAGCCAGCTTACGGATATTGCCGACCCAGCCCTGGCTGAACGGCGGAGGGATCAACTGGATGACCACACGGCGCGCCTTGCCTTTGGCGTCGGGCGCGAGGTCCATCACCAGCAGGTCCGACGGCGCAATCGCGGTCCACTCTTCTGCCTTCGCCTTGGCCACAATTTCCGGCGGCGAGGGAAATGCAGGCTTTGCATCCTGTGCCACCAGCGGGGACGTGGCCAATGCAGCGACGCAGGTGATTAAGGTCAGCTTTTTGATCATAGGACCTTATTGCAAAGCATCGGCGCTTGCGAAAGCGGCATTCTCACGATAGGGCGCGCCATCCAGGATGCGGAGACGTGGCCGAGTGGTCGAAGGCGCTCGCCTGGAAAGTGAGTATACGGCAAAACCGTATCGAGGGTTCGAATCCCTCCGTCTCCGCCACATAACCCTATGAAAGTATTCTCTTTCTGGGGTGGCGCCCAAAAATCCTGTTGTATTCAAGGGTTATGGCGGTGAGCTGTTCACCTCGCCTCGGGCTGGCTCGGCAAAATATGTTCTCCTAAGCCCGATTTTCTCCAAAGCTGTTACCCAAACAGGTTCCGGTTCAGAGCAGGTAATTAACTGCGATAGCTTGATATTTTTAGGCGTCCAGCTTCGGGTAGGAACTTAGTCCGATCATGATCGGGAGAATCTGTCATCCAATCGTTGCTCGGATTCATTGATCAAGAATAGATTCATAAGGGTGGCGAGCGCCGCCTTCGGACCAAGCTTGCAGTCGGCAGAGCGAAAGCGACTATCGCTGACAAAGTAGATACTTCCAGCCGCTTTAAGGCCCGTGATAAAGGCTTTTTTATTCACCTTTCCACACGACTTCTTTCGTCTCGGCATGCGCAAGGGGTTGCAGCAAACGCATCTGCCGTCCTACGCCCTCCTCTAATATGGCCCTCAGCTACTACCCCTCACCAGGCGAGATTGTTCTCTGCGACTACGGTGCCGGCTTCATTGCCCCCGAGATGGTGAAGCTGCGGCCGGTCGTAATCGTATCGCCAAGGTTGCGGAAGCGGGCCGATCTTGTTGCCATAGTGCCGCTCAGCACAACTGCCCCTAATCCGGCTGAACTCCATCATTGTGGCCTTACGCTCTCTAAACCTCTGCCGAAGCCGTATGATTTTCCTCAGATGTGGGCGAAGTGCGATATGTTGGTGACCGTTGCACTTTCTCGGCTCGACCGTTTCCGCGACGGGCGCGTGCCTGGCGGGAATGCACGGCGTTACACGACAGGTAAAGTCAGCGCAGCCCAACTCATCGACATCCGCAAGGCGATCCTCTGTGGGCTCGGGTTATCTTCATTGACCATTCATCTCTGACGACATATAACTAGTGCCGTTCCCGCTCTGCTTCAGCATCGGGCTTGGAGACTGTCCCTTCACTGGGGCAGCGGGTCTCGCTTAAGCGATAACAAGCTTGCGAGGCCGTCGTGTGTTCGGAAAGGCCCTGCCGGCAACGGTGGGGCCTTTCGCGCATTGGGCCGAGCGGGTCCAACCTTTCAAACCAAAACAATAGGACGTGCTAGGTATCGCTGACGGAGCTGATATTAACGGGCTCAAAATAGTGAATTGAGAGAGCCGGCGTTGGATTATGACCTTCAAGCACCGTCCACGAAGCAGGAGAGCTTGGCGAGTTTGTTACCGTTCGCGCTAAATAGGCCTCCATGCAAAATGCTTGCGTTGCAGATCCCAATCGATTGGGAACGGGTCCATCAGCGTCGCCAGCGTGGTGTCAGGCCCTAGCTGTCCATCAAGGATCGCATCAATGATGTCGGGTGCCAGCAAGGTCAGCCGCAGGACGCGGGTCAAATAGGACGGCGAGATCTTTTCTTGGGCGGCTAGATCGCCAAGGGTCGGACACACCCCAGTATCGAACATCCGCTTCCACCGGAACGCCCGGGCCAGGCCCTTGATCAGGGTATTGTCGACATGTCGGTGCTGCGCCAGCGCGGCGTCGGGCAGGATCATCTCCTTGCGCCCGCCGCGCTTGCGAATGTGGAAGGGGACATGGACGGTTACGATCTCGGTGTCGGTCATGCTGCCT
>Ga0222712_10000196_pt1 | contig 87525 bp, 66 predicted proteins | sample C33_657DmetaG_FD_165043 | JGI IMG/M metagenome (GOLD analysis project Ga0222712, IMG submission 165043) | Estuarine water microbial communities from San Francisco Bay, California, United States - C33_657D | ecosystem: Environmental > Aquatic > Marine > Unclassified | place: USA: California... | reverse complement strand
ATCTTCTTCCAATCGCTCTATGAGCTTCTCTACTTCCGCTACTTGTTCTGGAGTTAAATCATCTTTTGTATTCATAGGAACTCTCTCCTTTTCAGCTGATAGAATAGCTATGCCCATGCTGTCCAAAGCCTGTTGCATTTTACCGAAATCTGTAAACGCCACTTGAATAAATGATTCTCCTTCTTCTGTGCCAATTTCTTCTAGTCCAAAGTCGATTAGCTCTAATTCCAGATCTTCTAGATTTTTCCCAGCTATATCTATGGTGAAAAAAGCTTTATGGTCGAATAGAAACTCTACTGAACCTGAGTTACCAAGCGCTCCTCCGCATTTATTGAAATGAGAACGCACATTAGCCACCGTTCGATTCGTATTATCTGTAGCCGTTTCTACCAGAAAAGCTACTCCATGAGGACCGAATCCTTCATAAAGCACCTCTGCAAAATCCTTTTCATCCTTTCCTAGGGCTTTTTTAATAGCACGCTCTACGTTCTCTTTAGGCATATTGGCCGCCTTTCCATTCTGAATCGCTATACGCAGTCTAGTATTGGTGTCGGGATCAGGACCACCGCTTTTCACAGCCATGACTATTTCCTTTCCTATCCGTGTAAACGTTACAGCCATTTTGCTCCATCGAGCCATTTTGGCTGCTTTTCGGTATTCAAACGCGCGTCCCATCTCGTTCTTTCTTTTATTTTTATTTTATACTCCTCCCTAACCTTATTTTCAATGAGGGCAAATTTACAGGAAAATTTTTATTCCTAAATGGAATTAGTTTAAGGATTCTAAAAAAATAAAAACAGAGAAAGATGAATCCAAGTTCTTTATAATACTTATCTTTTCCAGTCAATGACTCTTCGAACTATAGTGTATCCATTTTCAGGATTATTCCAGCTATTCAGTACATTTTGTTTTTCTAATTTATGATACTCCGCATAGATCAAACCTATCCGCGGGGCATAGGTCTCAAAAAAATGAGTTTTTTCGATGGCATTCGTATCCAGATACTGTAAAACCGTGATAGTGGAATCAAAACGAATGGATAAAATTGTTTTAGACTGGAAAAGGTCAATATATCTATAATCCCAATCAGCATATAGTTTTGTAATAGAAGTATCTATAAACTTGTTCCCTTTCCATGATACTGCGGGATTGATAGGTGAATACAGCTTGATGAATCTTAAATTACTTTCGTTTTGAGTAATAAAATTTGCATGTGGCTGAATAGACTTATTCTTTTGAAAAACCCAAGGATCTGAAAGTGACTTTCTGCTAAAAACCTTGACCTTGTATTGAACCGGTGTATCAAATCCGATGATGGTATCTTCGATGAGTTCTCGAATAAATCCAGTAGTTTCTGTGACTATTGGCTGGGGATCTAAGCCGCTCTTAACGTAACTCGTAGAGTCAACACGATAATCTATCCAGTATCCAATATTAATTGGGTAGTAGCTATCATAACTATTTACTTCTTCTAAAGTGAACTTGTCTAGAACTTTCTCACAAGACGATAGTGTAATAACTAATATAAAACTAAAAATTCTAGCCTGCTTCATGGTCTGCTAGAGAGCAAGATTAAGCTTGCTGGGACGAAGTATTTTCCTCTGCCTGAGAGTAGGCAGGACAGGTTTTGCTTCTACATGCAGAAGCAGTTAATAAAACTACGATAGCGGATAAAAACAATACCTTTTTCATTCTATTCTGTTTATAAATACAAATAAGTAACCAGAAGAATTGCTTCCAGCTAAATAAAAAACGAAAATAGGGTATTTTTAGTATATTCGAACAATTAAAATATCCACAACGACATTTTATAACGTACTTTATGCATATTTTTGGCGTCTAAGTTGATTTTTAAAGGAGTTCTGACTAATTTTTTTAATCACATAGGACACAATAGAAAATCGAAGATTTTTTCTATGTATTCTAAAAACCCATACCTCTTATCAAATATGAAATATATTATAGTTGGTAACCTTCTATTTATCTTAACTTCAAATTGAATGAAGTATTTTTGGCTTGTATCAAATGTATTGTTATCCTCTTCAATATATTCAATAATAGAAAACTATGTGTACTATGTGTTTTATTTTTCAATATAGAATAAGTTGTAAAACAAGTTTTACACATAGAATACAACATAGACCTTACTTTTGTTAATTAATATCATACAATAAATAATCATAGAAATTGGCAAAAATTAAAAAAGCATTTTTCTGCACCAATTGTGGAAATGAATCGACAAAATGGATAGGTCGCTGCCCTGGCTGCAATGAATGGAACACCTATGTAGAAGAGATCATATCGAAGGAAAACTCCAATCCCAATCAATCTACTTTCAAAGATTTCTCGGTTAAAACCAAACCCGTCAAACTCACAGAAGTCAAGCAAAATGATATCTCGCGATTCTACTCCGATGACCCCGAATTCAATCGAGTATTGGGTGGAGGCATTGTCCCGGGCTCCATTGTTCTCATAGGCGGAGAACCTGGCATAGGGAAATCTACCTTGCTTTTACAAATCGCGCTCTCGCTCAATGATCTCAAAATCTTATATGTATCGGGAGAAGAGAGCGTAGAACAAATCAAAATGCGAGCCGATAGAATTAATGTAAAGAACGATAGTCTCTATTTGTATTCCGAAACCTGCACACAGACGATATTTGAGCAAGTCAAAGCCATAGAACCCAATCTCATAATCATAGACTCCGTGCAGACAGTTTATTCGCAGCATATACTATCCGCATCGGGCAGTATATCGCAGGTGCGAGAATGCGCGGGCGAGTTCCAACGACTAGCTAAGGAAACCAATATTCCTGTCATCCTCATAGGTCATATCAATAAAGAAGGGGAAATAGCCGGCCCTAAACTATTAGAGCATATCGTGGACACGGTACTACAATTTGAAGGGGATAGAAATTATACGCATCGACTGCTACGAACGATTAAAAATAGATTTGGGTCTGCACTAGAGCTAGGAGTCTATGAAATGAAATCGCATGGACTGCAGCCCGTCATAAATCCTTCCGATATTCTACTAGGCAATAGAGATGAAGCTCTCAGCGGAGTAGCCATTGCTTCCACTATGGAGGGTATGCGTCCGCTCATGATAGAAGTACAGGCACTAGTAGCGAATGCTGTCTATGGCAATCCGCAGCGGAGCTCGATAGGCTTCGATACCCGAAGGCTCAATATGCTCCTAGCTATTTTAGAGAAGCGAGGTGGATTTCAACTCTCCAATAAAGATGTATTTCTCAACCTTGCTGGTGGTATCAAAGTCAGCGATCCAGCGCTAGATTTAGCCGTGCTAGCTGCGATTATTTCATCGTACAAGGACGAAGAAATCTCTAACAATACCGCCTTCTGCGCCGAGGTAGGCCTCAGTGGAGAAATAAGAGCAGTCTCCCGCATAGAGCAGCGCATAGCCGAAGCTGAAAAACTGGGATTTGATAAAATATTCATCTCCCGATATAATGCGAAACTGCCAAAAGATAAATTCTCTATTAAAATAGTGGAGGTAGGAAAAATAAGTGAAATATATGTGGGGTTGTTTTAATTGATTCCCTATAGTCCAATCCTGCATACACTTTTATATCCTTTAGTATACGTTTTTAATTATTTTAACTATTATTAACGGTGGGGGCAAATTTAAACTATATTTGTGATAGAAAATTACAGCGGGGTTAAAAGATAAATTTTCTAAAAAAATACAAGACATATACTCTATTAAAACCAAAATGACAAGCTATTTAATCTCTTTAATCAATTTCTATCTAGTTCTATTTAAGGATTTGAGAGCATATAGCATCATCAAGCCACTAAACATAAATAAAATAACCATAGGTAAGCCTCGCTCGGGAAAAGTGGACTTATCCTATGGCTCTTCACACATTATACAGATGCCTATAAGGTATCCCACAGGCTTTGTGTAATGAATTATGGTGGCGAAACTAGATAAAATTTCGGTAATCAGTCTTAAATTGTTTAAATTTACGCTGGGTTTTATCTAAGTGACCACCCACCAGTATTGAAGTTGCCTCAAAGAATTATTAAACCAATTTTTACTTCAATCTAAATTTTTTAAAATGAAAAAATTATTATTATTTATATCTTTATTTATCTTTGGGAACACGATAGGTCAGACCCTAACTGTTATTAACAATACGTCTAATACTATTGCTTTTGATTTTTGGGCAATGGATAATGCTACCTGTATAGCTTCAGCTACACAGAGTGTATTTCCGAGCCTTGGTCCATTATCCACAGCAGGACCTTATACCTTGCCAACTGGAGATACTGAATGGGTTTCAGCCAAAGGAACATCTGGAGGAGTATCGCACACTGTCCTAGTAACTGCATTGTCGAGTTGTATGCCTAATCCTAATTTATCCGCTGCTTGCGGATTCCCTTCTGCTTGCACAGTTACGTGGACTGAAGATCCTATAACACGAGATGTAATTGTAGAATTTTTCTAAATTATATTTTTATGCTAATGTCTTCTTTAAAATGAACCACTATACTGTATTTATATTCTTTTTACTATATGCTAGTAGTCTATTTAGCAGGAATATTTTAAATACAAGTTTATCGAACAGTAGTGTTCTATTTGAAGAAAACTGTGGGCAAATCAAATACCCTGACGATATGCCGGCTACTGAAGTCAAATATGTTTTCAAACAAGGAAATCTCAAGATTTTCTTATTAAAGACTGGACTGGCTTATCAATTAGAAAAATACGAACAAGATACAAATCAACTAAACTTACTTCCCGAAATCCATCCCGATAGCTATCGGGATTCGGGAAGTTTTTCTACCTACCGCATAGATATGGAGCTAGTCGGTGCCAATCCCCATGCAGAAATCATAGCCGAAGGCAAAAGCCAAGACTATACCAACTATTATCAACCTGACTTAATACAAACACATTCCTACCAAAAAATAATCTATAAAAACATCTACCCTGGTATCGACTGGGTTATCTACCTAGCCAAAGATATAGAAACGGAAGAACCCACAAACGACAATTCAACATTAAAAATTAATCATTCAAAATTATTCAAATACGACTTCATCGTCCACCCCGGCGCTGATCCTGCTCTAATCAAACTCAAATACAAAAACGCTGAACAAATCTACCTAGACCATTTTGGCAACCTTATTCTTCGAAACCGATTAGGAGATATAAGAGAAAATGCACCCGAAGTATTTCAAAATCAAAAGAAACTAACCGCCAACTATCTGCTCAGAGACAGTATAGTCAGCTTTCAGATAAAAAACTATAATAAAGCAGAAAACCTCATCATAGACCCAAAGCTCGAATGGAGTACCTATTATGGTGGTTCAGGAATAGAAAACGCCTATGGGACTCTGATAGATAGCAATGGCGATTCATATCTATACGGCTCTACGACATCATCTACAGGTATAGCCTATAATGGATTTCAAAACAACTATAATTTTAATTTGACAATAAACAAATTTAATGGATTACTTGTCAAATTTAATTCTCAAGGAAATCGCATCTGGGCTACCTACTATGGAACTGGGTTATATTTTGATTGTGCGACTATCGATTTTAATCAAAATTTAATTTTATGCGGTGAAACTTGGATTAACAATCCTTCCATTGCCTTTAATGGCCATCAAAGTGCGCATGCTGGTCAGATCGATGGTTTTATCGTAAAATTTGACTCCAGCGGCAGTCGTTTATGGGCGACCTATTATGGTGGATCTGGAGATGAAAATATATCAGATATACAAGTCGATAGCGGAAATGCTATTATTTTCTGCGGTAGCACCAATAGCAATCATAATATAGCTATTAATGGATATAGAGATAGTTTTTATACTAAAACTAATGCATCAGGACCAATTATACATAATACCTTTTTAGTTAAGCTCAATTCTTCAGGAGTGAGACAATGGGGCACATATTATGGGCTTGGATATGGTGGAGCCAATATTATAGTAGACTCCAATGATCAGATATATTTAAATAATTTAATAAACCCTGTAGATACATCCTATTTATTCACTTCAAACTATTCGATAAATACTCCAGGTCCATTTTTAATGTATCTAGCTAAATTTCGTTCGAATGGCACTAGAGTTTTTGGTAAATCCATCGGGCAAAATTTTGCATTTAACGGTGGAGCGTTTAAATTTCATAAAAACGATAGTTCATTATATCTAATTTCAGCTTATAATGGTGTTTCAAACCTTCAACCAATCTTGTCCACTGGGTTCAAAATGACTGTATCAGCAGATGATTTGATTATAATAAAAATGGATAAGTATGGAAATACAAGATGGGAGAGCTATTGTGGGGGAAATTTTAATGATAGGGATCCAACTATGGCCTTTGATAAACGGAATAATATCTATATAGGAGGCACGACCACCTCTACCGCGGGTATTTATCATAAGGGGCTAGATAGCACTCTGTCGGGGTCTAATGATCTATTTGTAACAAAAGTATCACATTTAGGGACCGTCATTTGGTCTAGTTATTTTGGAGGTAATACATTTGAAGAACATCCTGATTTACAGATAGATAAAATGAATAACTTATATATATCAGGCTATACCGGATCAAACTCTGGCATTAGCTACCTAGGTCATCAAAATAATCACAATGGGGGAAATTTTGACGCTTTCCTTATGAAAATTTCTTGTAATCGATATGATACTATCCGAGACACCATCTGCCGTGGGGATACGCTGCTTTATAGATCTAAAAAATACTCCCAAGCAGGCTTCTACACTGATTCTTTACTCACCTGGGACATTTGCGACAGTTTGATTACCCTCCACCTCACCGTGCTCAGAAAAGATACGACCTATCTCTACGATACTATCTGTTCAGGTACTAGCTATGTCTGGAATGGAGTGAATAGAACCACTAGTGGAGTCTACCGAGATACACTTGTAAATAATGTAGGATGTGATAGTTTTTTGATTCTGAATCTTCTCGTAAAGCGAACGGACTCGGTGCAGGTCTATGATACGCTATGCAATAATGTGCCTAAGACCTTCAATGGTCAAAACCTCACGATGGCAGGGGTTTATCGAGATACGTTTATGAATGCAGTGGGCTGCGATAGTCATATTTTCTATCATTTTATCCCTAAGCCTATTTATGAAACACCTCTCAGCAGAGCTATCTGTGCGAATGATAGCAGTCTTTTTGGTGGCAAGTATAGAAAGTTAGCAGGTGTTTACTTTGATACCTTAAAAACAATACGAAACTGTGATAGTGCGCTGAAACTAACGCTGACCATAAACCCACTCGACACGAATAGACAGACACAGGCTATCTGTAGAGGGAAGTCTTATAATTTCTACAGTCAAGTTTTGACGAGCCAAGGGACTTATAGCCACAAATTCACGAATAGAAATGGTTGTGATAGCACCATTTTATTGACCTTGTCTGTTATCGATAGTTCGACCTATAGCTTTAATAGAATGCTGTGCAGTGGTCAGTCTTTTCCGTTTAATAATCAAAACCTAACTCAAGCAGGCGTGTATCGAGATACGTTTATCAATCACATAGGTTGTGATAGTTTTGTGACTTTAAATCTCAGTTTCGGTCTGGTGCTTTATGATACACTTCGTCAGACAGTCTGCGTTGGACAATCTTTTAGAGGCTATTCCAGCCCTGGCACTTATTATGAAACCTATAAATCGAACCAAGGTTGCGATAGTATTTTGACTATATATCTCAAACATTTACCTGCTACGCAATATAAAACCATTTCACACAACAAATGCGGAGCTTTCCGCTACGGCAGCAGCACCTATACCCAGAGTGATAGCTTTACGGAAACGATTAAAAACTCTCTTAACTGCGATAGTATTGTGACGAAGCACCTAGTCACTATCACTAAGCCTAATCCAATGGTCTTAGAGCCTAAGTCTATTCCATTCTGCGAAGAAATTCTGCATAGAAACCAAGCCAAGACACAGAGCTTCTTTACTCAAGATACGGTAAAAAGTGCAGAGTTTCCCTACTGTGATAGTCTCTATCAGCCTATCTTCTATCAGCGAGAGGTTCGGCCAGACCTAGCTATATATGCGGCTTCGGATACAGTAGTTCGTGGACAAGCTATCCAACTCTCCGCCACCCTAGCCTCTAATTATCGCTGGAATACAGGCGAGCAAACCACCGTCATTCGCCCGAAAATAGAAGAATCAACCATTTTTACCGTTCGTGGTTGGAATCTCGAAAACTGCGAGAGCCAAGCCAGTATATCTATTACCACTATTGAGCCATTGATTATTGACTTTCCTACCGCCTTTAGCCCCAATGGAGACGGTTTGAATGACTCTTTTTATCCGAATACCAATCAAAATGTAATCATTGAAAGCTTCGACATCTACAACCGTATTGGCGAGAAAGTTTATAGCTACACTCCACTTATTCCAAGCTGGAATGGCTTCTATCTCGGTCAGCCTGCTGCTGCGGGAGTTTATTCCTATATTCTGAATTATCGATTTCTAGGAAATCGATTTACGAAGACGGGAGAGGTGATGGTGGTGAGGTAGATTTTGGTTTCAGAAAGTCAATACTATCAAAAATTTGGTTTGACCTCCTTGAGCATACTCAGAACTATCTCATAAATTTCCTCTGCATTCGGCTTGGAGAAGTAATCTCCATCTGTGCCATAAGCTGGTCTATGTGCCTTAGCCGCTATAGTTCGTGGCGCTGAATCTAAATATTGATATCCTTTCTGTACCTCTAGTATCTGCTGTAAAATATAAGCTGAAGCTCCCCCTGGTACATCCTCATCTACTATGATAAGTCTATTCGTCTTTTTTAAAGAAGCTACAATGTCATGACTCAAGTCGAATGGAAGAAGGGTTTGCGTATCTATTAGCTCGACAGAGATGCCTCTATGATGTAGTTTTTCGATAGCATCTTGACAGACTCTAAGAGTAGATCCATAACTCACCATAGTCACGTCGCTACCTTCGTTTAGCATTTCTATCTTGCCTAGTGGAATAGAAAACTCACCTAAATTTTTCGGCATTTTTTCTTTGTATCGATAGCCATTGAGCGGCTCTATGACCAAGGCAGGCTCATCGCTCTGCAGTATCGTCTGATACATACCTGCGGCCTGTGTGAGATTGCGGGGAACACATACATAGATACCTCGTAGTGAATGCAAAATCATACCCATCGGACTACCCGAATGCCAGATTCCCTCGAGCCTATGGCCGCGTGTACGGACTATCATTGGGGATTTCTGTCCACCACAGGTTCTATACTGGAGGGTAGCGACATCATCACTGAGCGGCATCAATCCATAGAGGAGATAATCTAAATATTGAATCTCGGCTATAGGTCTCAATCCGCGCATACTCAAGCCCTGTCCCTGCCCTATGATAGTAGCCTCTCGTATACCTGCATCGAATATTCTAGTTTCGCCATATTTTTCCTGTAGCCCAGCGAATCCTTGATTCACATCTCCTATTTTACCTACATCTTCCCCAAAGGCTACCAGCTCTGGTCTCTGCTGGAATGCGATATCGAAATAGTGATTGATAATCTCATGTCCTGACTTCTCCTCTGCATCGGTATAGTCTGCCTTGACTTCGGGCACTAGGAGCGCATTTTCTTTACTCTGGCTATGTAAATGCGAGCCATAGGTTTTTTCCTCCGAGCGCACCACATCTAGATACCATGACATTAAATTTTCGTATGAAGTTATACCTTCTTTCTCTGTTACCGACAAAATAGCATGCACGGCCTTTAAGATTTCTCTCTTATAGATGGTCGTTTTGGCATCTATTACCTTTATTTGCGCATCAATCGTTGTTCCGTGCTGCGATTCAGACCTTATTAAGTCAATAAATGGCTTAACCTCTGCTTTTAATCCTTCTATCTCTGCTAGATAAGCTTCATAGGCTTGAGTTTTGGCGGTTTGCACTATTTCTAAAGCCTTTTCTTCTATGGCTTGTAGTTCACTCTCATTGGCTATCTTACTAGTCAGAATCCATTTTTTAAAATGCACCATACAGTCAAAATCCAGTTCCCACTGCATGCGCTCAGCACTCTTATACCGCTCATGTGAGCCCGATGTAGAGTGTCCCTGCGGCTGAGTCACCTCGGTGACATGCACTAGTGCGGGCGTGTGTGATGTGCGGGTGGCTTCCACTGCGGCTTTGTATGTATTGACCAGTGCAGGATAATCCCATCCTTTTACGGTATATATATTCATACCGAGAGATTGACTATCTGACTGCATACCACTCATAGCCTGAGATATAGACTGCTTGGCCGTTTGATATTTCTGCGGTACAGAGATCCCATAGCCATCGTCCCATACATTGAAGATAAGTGGAACCTGCATGACGCAGGCCGCATTGACAGATTCCCAGAAAATACCCTCACTGGTAGAGGCGTCACCTATAGTGCAGAATGTGACTTCATTTCCTTGATTAGAAAAAGTCGTTTTATGCTGAATATCCTTGTTATTTCTATACAATTTAGACGCCAAAGCTAGGCCTAAAGCCTTGAGAGACTGCGCGGCAGTAGGAGAAAGATCTGCAGGCATATTTTTCATTTCCATGAGATTATTCCACTCGCCAGACTCATCAAGCATACGCGTAGCGTAGTGAGCATTCATCATTCTCCCTGCTGACATAGGATCATGGGTTACATCGGCATGGGCATATAGCTGGGCGAATAACTGCTTCATAGTTACATTGCCAGTAGCTAAGGCGATAGTCTGATCTCGATAATAACCCGTGCGATAATCTCCATTCTTAAAATATTTAGATAGGGCTATCTGCGCGAGTTCTTTACCTGCGCCGAAAATTCCGAACTTGGCCTTGCCTGTCAGAACCTCCTTGCGGCCTATGGTGCTGAAATGACGACTCTCCCAGCCTAGCTGGTAATCTGCCAAGACTTCACTCTTAAATTCATCAAAAGATAGTGCTACGTTTTTACTCTCCTGTGTAGTGCTCATAACGCAAATATAGGAAATCAGAAGTAAATTTGATAGGGTAAAGTGGTCAAATCAATTAATTAATTAATAATATAGGGTTTTTACATGAACAAAAATCAAACTGAAAATAGCAGACCATGTATCTTTGCCTATTAGTAAAGAAATGACAGAGAAATTATTAATTTTAGATTTTGGATCTCAATATACTCAATTGATAGCCAGAAGAGTGCGAGAGTTAAATGTATACTGTGAGATCATTCCTTATTTCAAAGAAATAGACTGGACTGACCTTAGTATAAAAGGAGTCATCCTTTCTGGTAGCCCATTTTCTTCCCTAGATGAGAAATGTCCGCAGATAGATGTGCTAGGGATTACGAATCATGTGCCTGTATTGGCGGTATGTTATTCTGCACAATACACCATAAAAAACCATGGTGGAAATGTGACCAAGAGCAAGGTGAGAGAATATGGACGCGCCAAAGTCATTTTTGATCATAGTCATAAAATGTTTAGCAAAGTAGAGGATCACACAGAGGTTTGGATGAGCCACAGCGATAGTATCGTAGACGTGGGGCCTAACTTCCATACCATAGCTAAAACTGAAAATGGCGTCGTGGCTGCCTTTGAATCCAATGAAGGATTATTTAAATATAGCCTAGTAGGGGTGCAATTTCACCCTGAGGTAACGCATACGGCGTGCGGAAAGGAATTGATAGAAAGATTTGTGAAGGACGAATGTCACTGCCATGCAGAGTGGACAACCCATTCATTTATTCAGACTCAAGAAAATGAACTCAGAGAAAAAATAGGAAGCGACTATGTGATACTAGGTTTGAGTGGTGGAGTAGATTCCTCCGTAGCGGCGTATTTGCTGCACCGAGCTATAGGCAAGCAGTTGATTTGTATTTTTATAGATAATGGATTGCTGAGAAAAAATGAATTTGAGGAGGTACTGCATTCTTACAAAGAAAGTGGACTGAATATCATTGGAGTCAATGCATCAGAGAAGTTTTATAGTGCTCTAGCAGGGATCACCGAGCCAGAAGCTAAACGTAAAGCCATAGGACGCGTATTTGTAGAGTTATTCGAAGAGGAGGCTAAAAAAGTAGATAATGCAAAATATTTAGCACAGGGAACAATTTATCCTGATGTCATCGAATCGGTCTCTGTCAATGGCCCTAGCGCTACAATCAAGTCACACCACAATGTAGGTGGACTGCCCGAAAAATTAGGACTAAAAATAGTCGAACCACTAAGATTACTCTTTAAAGATGAAGTGAGAAGAGTAGGAAAAGATTTAGGTGTTCCTCCTCATATACTGAACAGACATCCTTTTCCTGGACCAGGACTCGCTATTCGAATACTAGGCGAAGTCCATGCGGGAAATGTAAAATTGCTTCAAGAGGCAGATGCCATATTTACTAAAAATCTACATGAAAGTGGATGGTATGAGAAAGTATGGCAGAGTGGAGTGATATTACTACCCGTGTATAGTGTAGGTGTCATGGGAGACGAGCGAACCTATGAGCAGGTAGTGGCACTTCGATGTGTGCATTCACTCGATGGCATGACTGCCGATTGGGTACATTTACCGTATGATGTACTAGCAAAAATTTCTAATGAAATCATTAACCATGTCAAAGGAGTGAACCGAGTGGTTTATGATATTAGTTCTAAACCCCCCGCTACGATAGAATGGGAATAATTTATTCATTTAAATCCATCAACGACCAAACTAATTCAATAGAGAACATGAGAATCGTCCTAGTGAGTATTTTTATTGTTTTATTTAGTCTGACTAATGCACAGATTATAGAAGATGACAACACTCCTGCTGCGGAGTCACCTGCGCCTATTGCCAATAAAGAAAACCCATACAAGCATCTTGACTCACTCCATTATTCTAGAAAAGCGATATACAACATAGCCTTTATTCTTCCTATCAAAAAGAATAGCATATCCAAAGGAAATGGAAAGGAAAGACCTGCTACTATGAGTTCTGAAAGTAGGGAAGCTCTCGGTTTCTGGGAAGGAGTTAACGTAGCTTTTCCGAATATAGCTAAAATGAATGCTAAGTTTAATATCCATATATGGGATAATGGACGAAACGATTCTGTAACCAAAGAGATAATTAAAGAAATTGCTAGCAAAAAAATAGATGCTGTCGTGGCACCATTCCATTCTTCCCAGGCTCTATTGATTTCGAAATACTGTAGGGAAAAGAAAATACCCATGTTTCTAGCGCAGAATTCGTCGGATATGATAGCGAAAGACAATCCCTATGTTTTTAAATTTCACATGCCGAAAAATAGAACCTATTATGATTATTATGTGAAAATAATACTTGATAATTCTAAGAAAAATACGGATATTTTTTATGTCTATGATGGTATCAATAAGGCTGAACGTAAAGTGGCAAACTATCTTAAATATATGGCTGAAAAAGATGGCTCCAAACGGTTAAAATTATTGGAATACAATTCCGATTTGAATTTCAAATCCTACCTCGATACCACGAGAGATGCTGTGTATATGATCGGCTACTACGAAACAGCCACTGTAAATGAAATTCTAGGAAAACTAGCTCAGTTAAAACCTCATAATGTGACTGTCTTTGGGCATAATTATTGGGTGGCCAATACTAAATTAAATAAATCACTTCTCGATACACTTGATACCAAAGTATTTACTGATTCATATTTAGAGAATAATCCAACATTGCTAAGTAAAGTCAAATCTGACTATGCTGCGCTAACCAAAGATAGAGCAGTGACCGATGTATTTCTAGGATACGATGTAGCCATGTATATCACGACTGTTTTAAATAATTATGGAGTGAAATTTCCACTATCTATAAAGGATTTTAGCTATCGCGGTGCCTATATCAATGTAAAAATGCGCCCTATATATGATTCCAATAGTGGATTATTATTTTTTGAAAATGATTTGAAAAATTTATTAAGAGCCACCAATAATGGCTGGGTAAAAGAATTTGTGCCATCAGAATAATTTATGAGTCTAGCATTAAAACCAATTATACAATCCGTATTGTTTTCTTCTCCTAACCCACTGAAAGAAGAGGAGCTGTATGGTGTGATAAAAAAAGAACATCCTGAGATAGAAGAAGCATCTATTTTAGAAGCCCTGAAAGAACTACAATATGAATTCCAATCGGATAAATACGGTATAGAAATGCAGCAGACGGGTTCTGGTTATTCCTTTGTGTCTAAACCTGCTTATTATCCGTATATAGTCAATTATATAGAAACCATTCAGAAAAGACGGCTTTCAAAATCTGCTCTTGAAACACTTTCTATCATAGCATTTCAGCCGGATTGCACCAAACTTGATATCGAAACCATCCGTGGGGTAGCGTCTGATTATGCTATCGATAGATTACTTGAAAGAGAACTTATCGAAATTTCTGGTCGAAGGGATACTCCTGGGCATCCTACCACCTATAAGACGACGGAGAAATTTCTAGATTACTTCGGCATTCACTCTATCGAGGACCTGCCGAAATTGACGGACATTCAGCTACAAGAGAATGAACTTGGACAGTCTAATGAAGATCTTGGACCGGCAGAGGAAGAATCTCCTATCGCCTAGACAATATTTTATCTAAATTAGAGTTAAGGTTAGTAAAATAAATATTTTCACAAATCATGAGCCCATGCTAATCAAGGCGCTACATTGCTTGCTTATCGTTGGTTTTTGCCTGACTATGAGTGGTCAATCTGTGCTAGAATCCTCCACATTTAAATTCCTAAATATACCTGGCTCTGCTAGACATAATTATTTAGGAAAATCTGCCATCGCGGTGCCTGACGAGCATATTGATCTCGTATTAGCCAACCCCGCATTATTAGAATTTAATAGCAAAGGGAAATTAATGGCGAGCAGCAGTCTCTATTTTCAATCTTTGTATGGGCATTTAGCCTATTCTATGAATAATTATAAATTTGATATCCCCTATGTGGTCGGTGTGAACTTCATCAACTATGGAAAACAAAGAAGAATAGATATCGATGGGAATGATTTAGGAACCATCAGCCCTAGTGAAATTTCTACCTACATAGCGGCTTCCAAGACTTATGAGCATTATAAATTTGGGGCTACAGTCAAACTAGCCTATGCCAACTATTTCGTGGCCAATATGGCAGGAGTTTCAGCTGACCTTTCTATGCTCTATCGAGATGATAAACGAGATATATATGCTACCTTGCTTTTAAAAAATATCGGCTATCAGTTTATCGGAGATCGCACCCAGACGAATATGATGCCCTTCGATATCCAGTTTGCTATTAGTAAAAAGTTTAAGCATAATCCACTGCGATTCATTCTCATGACCCAAGAACTCTACCACTGGAATGCTGCTACTACCACTGAAGAAGGCAGAGGCTATGGCCTTTGGCCACAAAACAACCTTTATAGAGTCGAAAATCCAAGTATCCTAGCTGCTATCATGAGTCACTTTGTATTCGGGGCTGAGGTAAATTTCGGACAAGGATTCAAGATAGGTGCCAACTACGATATTAAAAAAGGAATGGAAAATTCGTTTGACAATATGCGCGGACTGACCGGACTCGGTCTTGGATTCGGCATCTATTCCAGAAAATTTGATATTGGATATTCATTCTCAAAATTTAGCCCTATCAGCGTCAATCATACATTTACATTTACTATGAAAATGAGTGAATGGCTGAGAAGGTGAAATATCACTGGAGAAAAGAAAAATCGCATTCTAAAAGTAGAATTCATTTGACCTCGAGGAGAAAAATTAGGAGAATGGTCGGTGGGTGAGAAGGAGTTGAGGTTTTAAAAATAAGCTAATTTTTCTCTCCTTTGCTTATCTTGCAAGGAACTCAGCTAAAAGATAAAATCCCCTATCTTTACCTCATGAACTACTACTGCCATTATTGTCAAAAACTACCCTTGTATAATATTCATCGGATACATCATGATACCGTCTATGGTTTGGCATTGACGGATGAAAATGAATTATTCGGTCGGCTGCTGATGGAAATCAATCAGGCTGGGCTGAGCTGGGATACGATTCTGAAAAAAGAAATGAACTTTAGAAATGCTTATTCCAATTTTGATATTCAAAAAATAGCTCGCTATGCGGAAAAGGATATAGATAGACTGCTTGATGACGCTGGTATCATTCGAAATCGACTCAAGATACATGCGGCTATTTATAACGCTAAACGCATTCTCGAAATTCAAAAAGAATATGGTTCGCTCTTTCTATGGATAAAAAAGCAAGAAGCAGAAGATACAAAAGAATGGGTGAAACTTTTTAAGAAAGAATTCAAATTCGTAGGTGGGGAAATCGTCCATGAATTTCTAATGTCAATAGGAAGAATAGAGGGTGCTCATGCGCCTGAATGTAATCGGTATAAAAAATACGTTACTGAAAGGAAGAAATGGTTGACAGAGTAAGTGTTGAGTGATACTGCGACTATTCACTATAAACTAATGACCGCCCACTGAGACTGACTACTGATGTCTGGTCACTTTCTACTGCCCACCAACTACATTCCGCCTTCTCCCCCGCCCTCTCTAGGTTCTGGCTTTTCTATTTTTGGCTTCTTGCTGGTATTTTCAGAACCGAAATTATAGCGAAAACTGAGGGTGAAATAACGTGTCTCTCGCTTCCGCTCGAATTCATTAAGAAAATCGACATCTGCATTATTTAACCTAAACTTAGTGTCATTGAAGATATCAAAGACGGTGAGTATAATATTCGCTTTTTGATTAAATAGTTTTTTGCGGAGAGAAAGATCCACATTGCTCATAAAGTGAACGGAACCTTGCGGCGATTCCAAGGGAGATTTATAGAATCCAATGACCTGTCCTTCTATATCCCATGGTAGTTTTATGTTTAAGATACCGCGTGCTTGCCAGTTGATATAATCTCTTTCATAGACTGCTGTCTGGGTAGTATAATTCAAGGTATTGTAAGAAAGATTTGAACTGAAGTTAAAACTCACTTGCTTATTCAGTTTGTAGTTAGCTATCCATTCCCAGCCCGAAAACGTCGATTTTCCAATATTGTCTATGGTTACGAATATAGTGCCATCAGGATTCGTGCTAAGAAATCGCGTAATCGCATTATTAGAGACTTTATAGTATAGGCTGATAGAAAATGAGAGCGTTTTAGATACATCATTTCCATAACCCAGTTCATAGGAGTTAATAATTTCTGGCTGCAATCTAGGATTTCCTAATCGTTTGCTGATAGGATCTGAGACGTCTTGCAGTGGATTGAGCATACCTGGCCCAGGTCTATTGATACGCATACTGTAGGAGCCACTTATAAACTGACTTTTAGCTAACTGATACCGCAGCATGACAGAAGGAAATGCATTGAAGTAGTTATTCTGAAAAAGAGATGAATCTATATTAAAACTCTCTGTATTCGTCTGCTCTAGTCGTAATCCTATTTTTGAATTTAATTTCTCAGACCACTGACTGCTCCATAATCCATAGCCGCTCATAACATTTTCTTCAAATCTAAAATCATTCGTCCATTTGGATATTAAAACTTCAAATTCTTTGTAATCATTGGTAAATCGGAAATCTCTATTTGCCAGTCTGAGTCCAGTTTCAAACTGATGATTTGGATTAATATTCAGTATATAATCCGTTTGAATAGCAGTAATGGGTCTTCGCTGCAGATTCTCGACACGATAGTTTGTGGTAAATACATTAGGACCTCCTAAATCGAAAACATAATTCCTATTAAACGAATTGACATTATCATTCATATTATCAGACCTTGAGAATTCAACTGTCCACTTATCTTTCATATTTGGCATCCAGTGCAGATAGGATAGATTGATATCATACAATGTATTGATATCCTGACTCTGATTATCGAGATTCCAAATAGAATATAAGGCTTTCGTATTAGTTCGAAATGTATCCTTATCTAGCGAATATCCACTTCCCCAGTCTTTACTTATATTACCCATAACTGAAATCAAATTTCTTTTATCCAATTCATAATCTATGCCCAGTCTAAATGCATGAAGGCGTTTAGTTCGTTCACCATCGCTTAAATGTCTATACGAATTGAGATCCGGATTTAATAAATATTCTCTATTGGACCAGCCACAGCTCAAGAATTCATTATAGGTATAGTTGTAGGAAGATGATATGGCTAATTTCCCTCTCGAAAAATTATATCCCACTTGTCCATTGTACTTATTATTATTCCCTATACTTCCTAGCACATAGCCCCCGTTGAAATTAGCATTGGCATTTTTCAAAACTATGTTAATAATCCCCGCGGAACCCTCGCTATTGTACTTAGAGTTGGGTACGGAGATGATTTCTATTTTCTCGATAGAGGAAGCGGGTATTTGACTTAGATTTTGGCCTGTGAGAGAAGACATCTTTCCATTAATCATAACCGCTACATTCTCATCGCCTCTGAAAGAAACATTCCCGCCATCATTTCCCATATTGATAGAAGGTAGTGCATTGATAAGCTCTGCCGCAGAAGCATTTTGAGCATTCAATAGTTGAGAAGGACTATATTCTTTTTTATCGATAGCAGATGCCTTCGTACTTTTATTTCCTGAGACTAATACTTCCGTCAATTTGGAAACATTCGATTTTAAAATAATATTGGGAACGGTTAGATCTTTATTCACAACGGCTATATTCGTCGTAGTGGCTTTATATCCTATGAAGCTAGATTCAATAGTATAATTGTCAGAGGCTAATTCTAAACTAAATTCACCATTCTTATTTGTTTTGGTGCCTGTGATAAGTTTTCCATTGGATACTACCTTTATTGTTGCTAACAAAATAGGCTTTTGCTGCTCATCGAAGACCAGACCATTCACAGAAAATTTTTCTTGAGAAAAAAGACTGCTACTAATCAAAAATAAGGTAAAAAATAATTTCATAAGGGTGCGAAGATAAGCACTAGGCTATGAGACTGAGTCTTATAAATCGTTAAGCAAGTATAAAAAAAGGAGCTTGGTCTAAACCAAGCTCCAAAATACTATGAAAACAAAACTAATCCCGACTTTCGTCGAGAAAACCTTACCACAAATATAAACTAATTTCTAGAAAATAGCATTACTTTTATAAAATAACATTGTAAAAAAATATTTTAGACCATAAATTAACTGATTATCAGTTTATTTTAGGCCAAAAAATAAAAATATACATATTTATTGAAAATAAATTTCTATATTTGCACTCCCAAAAAAATTATAACACTAAAAATATAAGAAAGTGGATCAATTAAGTTATAAGACAAGATTTGTAAGTAAGAGAGAGCACCAAAAGAGCTGGTACGTAATAGATGCGCAAGGTTTAACTTTAGGTAGAATGTGTACAAAAGTAGCCAGTATCCTAAGAGGTAAGCACAAGCCTTCATACACTCCGCATGATGATGCAGGTGACAATGTAATTATTTTAAATTGCGGCAAAATTCATTTATCAGGTAATAAGTGGAGCCAAAAGGAATATTTGAGATATTCAGGCTACCCAGGCGGTCAAAAATCTATCATAGCTAAAGACTTAAATGTAAAAAATCCAAAGTCAATGATCGAAACTGCTGTTAAAGGTATGTTACCAAAAAGCCCACTTGGCAAGCAAATGTTCAGGAAATTGCACCTATTCGAAGGGGTTGATCATCCACATGCTGCTCAGAAGCCAGTAACATTTAAATTAGATTAATTCATATTTTACAAAATTATCATTAATAAAAGAATGGCAACAAAAAAAAATATTATTACCGTAGGCAGAAGAAAGTCTTCTGTAGCACGAGTATTCATAACAAAGGGTAGTGGGAAAATCACTATCAATGGTAAAGATTTGAAAAATTATTTTCCACTCCAGTTCATGCAAGATGCGCTTATGAAGCCTCTTAGAACACTAGATATGGCGGAGACATTTGATGTAAGTGTCAACGTAAATGGTGGTGGAATCAAAGGACAAACTGATGCTATTACTCTAGCTATAGCTAGAGCACTCGTACAGGATAATGCAGAAAATAAACCAGCACTTAGAGCTGAAAGACTTATGACAAGAGACGCTAGAGTAGTAGAGCGTAAGAAAACTGGTCTCAGAAAAGCCCGTAAGAGAGAACAATATAGTAAGCGTTAATCTCTAGATAGTATAATTGAACTTATTTAATCAACCAACGTAAATAGATATAGATGGCATCGATAGATCAAAAAGCAATGTTAGAAGCAGGCGTTCATTTCGGACACCTAAGAAAAAAGTGGAATCCAAAAATGCTTCCTTATATTTTCTCAGAAAAGAAAGGAATACATGTAATAGATCTTAATAAAACAGCTGCTAAGCTAGAAGAAGCTGGCAATGTATTGAGAAATATGGCTAAAAATGATAAGACTGTATTATTTGTAGCTACAAAAAAACAAGCAAAAGATATCGTAAAAAAAGCTGCTATGAGCTGTGAGATGCCATTTGTTACGGAGAGATGGTTAGGTGGTATGCTTACCAACTTCGCTACTATCCGTAAATCGGTAAGAAAAATGCAGAACATAGATAAAATGTTTAAGGACGGAACCGTAAAAAATATTACCAAAAAAGAGCGGTTAATGCTTTCACGTCAGAAAGATAAACTAGAGAAAGTACTAGGAGGTATAGCTAACCTAAATAGAATTCCTCAAGCCGTATTTGTAGTAGATATATTCCATGAAGACATAGCTATATCTGAGTGCAAAAAACTAGGGATCAATACTCTAGGCATGGTAGATACGAACTCTGATCCAAATAAAGTAAATTTTGCTATCCCTGCGAATGATGATAGCTCCAAATCTATAGAGTACATTGTGACTTATTTAGCGGCCTGTATTAATGAAGGTAGAAAAGAAAAAGCTACAGCTAAAGAGGAAGCGAATGCTGAGAATGCGGCAGAAGTAACTCACGTAGAGCCTACAAACGTAGTGCCTGAAGCAGAGGAAGCAGCACCTGCAGTAGAGTCGGCTCCCTCTGAAGATTAATAATAAATAAAAAGATAAGAAAGAGATATGGTCAGTTCAGAGAACTTCCATATCTCTTTTCTTTATTCAAACATAGTAATTCAATTCACATTTAAAAACACATAATTATGAGTGCAATAAGCGCAGCTGACGTAAAAAAACTAAGAGATATCACTGGAGCCGGTATGATGGACTGCAAAAAAGCTCTAGAAGAAGCTAGCGGCAACATGGACGGAGCCATAGACTATTTGAGAAAAAAAGGAGCTAAGGTAGCAGAACTTAGAGCAGGAAGAGATGCTAATGAAGGCTGTATTATCATAAAAACAAATGCAGACGCTAATTTTGGGGTTATGTTACAGATGGGTTGTGAAACAGATTTCGTATCAAAGAATGATGGATTCGTAGAATTCACTAACTCAGTGGCAGATATAGCTATCAAAGCAAAAATCACTAGTTCAGAAGCTCTATTGTCCGCTGATCTTGGCGGAATAAGTGTGCAGGAAAGAATCGCTGAAAAAGTAGGTGTGATAGGAGAGAATATTTCTATTCAGAGCTTTGCTGCTATTGAAGGACCTCAAGTAAGTTTCTACAACCACAATAACCGTTCTGGTGCTATAATAGCCTTAAGTAAAGCTAGTGAAGAATTATCTGATTTAGGTAAGTCTTTAGCCATGCAAATTACAGCTATGAAGCCAGTAGCAGTAGATGAGTCTTCTGTCACAGAAGAGCAGAAAGAAAGAGAAAAAGTAATAGCTAGAGAAAAAGCAATAGAAGAAGGTAAGCCTGAGAATATTCTTGAAAAAATAGCAGAAGGAGCATTGAATAAATTCTACAAAGAATTTACCCTTTTGAAACAAGAATATATTAAGGATAATAAAAAAACAATAGAGCAAGTTATAAAAGAAACGGACAAAGATGTTACTGTACTGGGCTTTTATAGAGCGGAGTTGGGCACTAAATAGTTCACTTATGTAGATATTTGAAAGACAAAAACAGTCTTTCGGATAAAATGAGTTTTAAAAAAGTCTCCCTTTGGGAGAATTTTTTTATTTTTTAACATAGTAGTAGTTGTCTTTGTAATCCAAACTAAAAAAAGTTTATGAATAAATTATTATTAGTAATAGGAGTCTTAGGTCTCTTGTCCAGTAGCGATAAGCTAAAGGAATTGGCATCTGCCTATTTTAGTATTAATGGAGATGCTCTAATCTTAAAAGTACCACCAAGTGGTAGTGCATCATCTATTAGTTTTTCAAGTGAGACTGAAACTATAGACTTCGAAGCTGAAATTAAGAAAAATAATGCCGAACTAGCAGCTAAATATATCAAGTCTCTGGCTATAAATTCTATGGAGCTAGAAATAATTTTTCCTGCTAAGACACTCCCAAATAATTTTAAAAATGTTAAATCTTATACATATAACTCCCATAGTGATGTGAAAGCAGATTAGATTAAGATTCTTTCACCAGATACCTTTTCGCCTGGTGGATCTCAGTTAAATTTACCCGTAAATACTGCTTTAGATATGAAATATTACATAAAAGAAAAGGTTAATTTTACTTATGCTTTTACAGGAGTCTTACCAAACCCTACAACAGATACATTAGAGATAAAAATCAAAGCTAATTATCAGATTAAAGTAGGAATTTAAGTACCTTAATTAATTTTATATACTACAATCGTATATCCTGCGTTGATATTTGTTATCTTCGCAGGATATTTGATTTTAGAGTCACTAGTACCGTATATGAATTAGTAATCGGTCAAAAAAAATGACCGAAACTATTTCAAGCACGTTATTATACTTGAAATTGATGGGTTATTTTTTATTCAAAAAGAGTATAATATATGGAGAAAATTAGAATTTTATGGGCGGATGATGAGGTAGATTTTTTAAAATCTCATATCACCTATCTAGAAGATAGAGGCTATCAAGTAGTAGCTGTATCCAATGGACAAGACGCTCTAGACCAGGTGCAGGAAGAAAATTTTGACGTAGTATTTCTCGATGAATCTATGCCAGGACTGAGTGGACTTGAAACATTGCAAGAAATCAAAAAAGTAAAAAACTCTATTCCTATAGTGCTCATTACTAAAAATGAAGAGGAAGACCTTATGGAAGAAGCTATTGGATCTCAGATAGCAGATTATCTCATAAAACCCGTCAAGCCCCAGCAGATTATTCTCACACTAAAAAAGCTGATAGATAATAAAAGACTCATTACACAGAAAACGTCTCAAGCATACCAACAGGAGTTTCAAAAACTTTTCATGACCATACAGACCGTATCGGACTATCATGAATGGGTAGAATTATATAAAAATCTCGTCTATTGGGAACTGGAGCTAGATAATGCAAATTCGGATGAAATGTTTCATATCATGGAAATGCAAAAGAAAGAAGCCAATGTGGAGTTCAGTAAATTCGTCATAAAGCACTATGAAAACTGGATGAAAAACTCAATGAGTGCAGATACTCCTACCCTATCGCATACCTTGTTTCGTAAGAAGGTCTACCCATTCATACAGCAAGAAAAACCCACCTTCTTTATCCTCATAGATAATCTTCGATATGATCAGTGGAAAATGATTCAGCCTTATTTTGACGAATTATTTAACCGTGTAGATGAGGATGCTTTTTTCAGTATTTTACCTACAGCAACGCAATATAGTCGAAATGCCATTTTCTCAGGAATGACACCATTAGAAATATCCAAACAACTACCAAGTTTCTGGAAAAATGATGATGAAGAGGGTGGTAAAAACCTATTTGAAAAAGAACTCTTAGCGCACCAACTTAGTAAGAATTTTAAAAACCCGATTAAGCACAGTTATAATAAAATCATCCATTTAGAAGACGGGAATCAACTGACAAAAGATTTTTCCAATCTGCTACATAAGCAGTTCAATGCGATAGTCTATAATTTCGTTGATATGATCTCACATTCAAGAACGGAAATGGAAGTCATGAAGGAACTAGCCAGAGATGAAAAAGCGTTCAGATCACTTACCGTCTCATGGTTTGAGCATTCGAGTTTATTCTCCTTGATAAAAAAATTGCAGACTAAAGATGTCAATATCATTGTCACGACAGATCATGGTACCACCCAGGTGATGAAGCCTTCTAAATGCGTAGGAGATCGATTGACAAGCACTAATATTCGCTATAAAGCAGGGAAAAATCTCCAGTTCAATGAAAAAGACGTCTATGCCATACGCAAACCAGAAGAAGCAGGTCTGCCGCAGGCCAATATGAGTACCTCTTATATTTTTGCGAAGGAAGATGTATTTTTGATTTATCAGAATAACTACAACCAATTCGTCAATTTCTTTAAAGATTCCTTTCAGCATGGCGGAATATCATTGGAAGAAATGATCATACCAATTACGGTATATAGCTCTAAAAAAAGATAGTGATAACCTATGCTTCTAGACATTATCCGTGATATTATAATAGAAATGAATCCTAGCTTTTCAGCCTCGGATACTTTAAGTGATTCCATCTCTAAAGAAATAAAAGATTTAGCAAAAAAATTATTTTTTGAAGGTAAAATTAATGATTTGAAAGATTATATTTATAATCTTCCCAATGAAAAAAATGAAACTACCCATAAGTTGTTTATAGAAAGTATTCAACCATGGTTAGAAGATCCTGACCAATTTATAACTAAATTCAAAGACATAATTAGTCAGAAAACAAAAGAGCTTAACCTACCACTAGATATATTCAGTCTATTAGAAATCCTCAACTATGGTCATTTAAAAGGCTTTTTAAGTATGTTTAAACTGTGATACTTGTTGTACCATTATTTTTACGTATAGTCGCAGGGAAATATATCAATGCCTTGGCTTTATGGCCATTTATCCTCGTTCGAAATGTGGAAACAAAGGAAAGTGAGGTCACCATTCATCATGAAAAAATTCACATTCGGCAGCAGTTAGAGCTTTTTATTATTCCATTTTATGTTTTATATATAGGATTCTATTTTTATTATAGAGTTAAGAGTAAAACCCGCATGCAAGCCTATTTAAGTATTCCATTTGAAAAGGAGGCATATGTCAGTGAATCAGACTTTGACTACCTAAAGATAAGAAAATGGTGGGCTTGGAAACGATATATTAGTTAATAGTCACTAGTAGCTAGTAGCTAGAAATTACTTTGAACTTTAAAATTTTACCTGCAACCCATCGTAGGCTAAAAATACATTTTCTGGCAGTTCGATTTCTACTAATTCATGCTTACCCATATGGTGACTGAGATGAATGAGATAGGCTTTTTTAGGTTTCAATCTTTTTATAACTTCAAGCGATTCGTCTAAGGTAAAATGACTAGGATGATGGTATTTACGAAGTGCGTTGAGAATTAAAATATCTAGGTCAGCTAGTTTATCCATTTCCTCTTCTGCTATAAAATTAGCATCTGTGATATAAGCTATATTTCCAATACGATAACCTATGCAAGGCATTTTACCATGCAGAACAGATATAGGTAGGATTTCAATATCATTCACAAGAAAGGTATCGCTGCTAATTTCCGTATAATCTACTTTTGGTACAGAGGTATAATCAGATTCCATAAAAGCATAGTAAAACTGCTTTTTCAAACTTTCCCAGGTAAAGGAATTGGCAAAGAGATCAACTTTGGTATCATACAAGAAATTTAAGGCTCTAATCTCATCAAAACCAGCTATATGATCACGATGAGGATGAGTGAGCAATACGGCATCTATGCGAGATATTTTATGAGTCAGCATCTGTGCGCGGAAATCAGGACCTATATCTAGAAGAAGGTTTCTGTCCTTATATTTTATAAGGGCAGAAGTACGCAATCGCTTGTCTCGCTCATCATCACTCTTGCATACCTCACATGGGCAGCCTACCATAGGGACTCCTACAGATGTTCCTGTTCCTAAAAATAGGATTTTATTCTCCATCTAGAAATGGAATCAAATTTTCAACTACTTTTGCTGGGAATAATTTCTCCCATGTTTTCAGACTAGCTTCTGTTAGACCTATAACATCTTTAAAATCAACTATCTGTATAATATCTATTAGTTTTTGAAACTTGACATCATCTGTAAAATACTTATTAATAATGACTACTTTCTTATCCTTGAGAAGACAATATCCCGAATTAAAATTTCCTTTCTCATATCTCAGCACGTAGCCCGCATCCTTAAGCAGAGTCTCGAGTTTTTTTAAGTTTCCAGAAGAAAAATTCATATGGTAAAATTAAAATAAAAATTAGAGTGTCAAGCTGTTTTTTTCAACATTTTGATAATAAATAATAATGCACAACTATGAAGGAAAATTTTATGTACATTTGTGGAAATATCAAAAATATACTACCCATGTCAGGAATGAATCTGAAACTAAAAATTTGGAGACAAGAGAATAACAAAGCTCAAGGTGCAATGAAAGATTATGCCATTTCTGGTATAGAACCAGATATGTCCTTTCTAGAAATGATGGATGTGCTCAATGAGAAGCTTATCAATGATGGAGACGAACCTATAGCCTTTGATCATGACTGTAGAGAAGGAATATGTGGTATGTGCAGCCTTCATATTAATGGTCGTCCCCATGGACCAGATGACAGAGTTACTACCTGTCAACTACACATGCGGAAATTCAAAGATGGAGAAACTATATACATAGAGCCATGGAGAGCGAAAGCCTTTCCAGTTGTGAAAGACCTCGTAGTCGATAGAAGTGCTTTTGATAGAATCATACAAGCAGGTGGCTATGTCAATGTCAATACAAGCGGCAGAACTATAGATGCTAATGCAATCCCAATACCGAAAAAAGATGCTGATTTATCTTTTGAAGCTGCTATGTGTATCGGCTGCGGAGCCTGCGTGGCTGCTTGTAAAAATGCATCAGCAATGCTTTTTACCTCTGCGAAGATTTCTCAGTTAGACCTACTACCTCAGGGAAAAGTAGAGTCGCAAGAGAGAGCTCTCAAAATGGTAGCGCAAATGGATGCAGAAGGATTTGGAAATTGCACCAATACCGGAGCCTGCGAAGCTGAGTGTCCTAAAGGTATCTCGCTTAGCAATATAGCCCGCATGAATAGAATCTATGCTGGTGCTGCTATAACTGAGGCCTAGTAAAGGATTTGTTTAACTAGCTTTGTGCTTTAGGCTAAAACTTTCATACTAAATTATTTATAGTGTTTACTGAGGAAATAAACCAAATAGTATCTCAGCCAATTCCATCATTGATGATTGTGCTGAATCTCATCTTAATCGAAAGTCTCCTATCGCTCGACAACGCGACTGTACTAGCTATTATGGTAAGACCACTGCGAGAAGATCAAAGAGACAAGGCGCTAAAATATGGTATTATTGGTGCATATATCTTCCGAGGGCTGGCATTACTATTCGCTTCGTTTATCATCAAAATATGGTGGCTAAAACCTTTAGGAGGTTTGTATCTTCTATACATGGTCTATACATGGTGGAAGGATAAAAATCAAGAAAAATATGAAGATGAAGTACATGAAGTAGAGCGCAGCGCTATGCATGGCATACTGGAACGATATTTAGGAGTATTCTGGACAACTGTAGTTATGGTAGAGCTTATAGATATAGCCTTTTCGGTAGACAATGTATTCGCCGCAGTGGCTTTCACTCCCAATATACTATTGGTCTGTCTTGGCGTATTTATAGGTATTTTATCTATGCGGTTTGTAGCCACATATTTTAATAAATTAATGAATCATTATCCTTTTCTTGAGACATCCGCCTTTATCGTTATTTTTATTTTAGGATGTAAGTTGAGTTTTTCCATATTCGAACATTTCTATCCTGAAAGCAAGGCAACTCTTTTTATGACAAGCCATACGGTAGAAACCTATTTATCGATATTGACAGCAGTTATCTTTTTTGTACCTCTAGTAACATCCAGATATTTTAATTTTCCGAAACGAGGATAGTGGAGTCAAAAATCGAAGTACTAAAACAATTAACACAGGAGTTAAAAAACTTAGCCCAAGACTCCGATTTTCTTTATCTTATTGAAGGTCAGAATAATTGGTTCACACCAGAATTTGTGCAACTAAGCATACATAGTATCACAGAGAACTATCTAGATGAAAAAGCACTCAGGAATTGGCTAGAGAATTATCCATTAGTGGAGAAAGATCATGTTGCCATAATTCCAGCAGGAAACATTCCTTTAGTTGGATTTCATGATATTTTGTGCGCCTATTTCGCCGCCAGTCGAGTCTCTATCAAGTTATCTTCTAAAGACAACCTATTAACTAAAGCTGTCCTAGATATTTGGTGTAAAATAGATAGTGTATGGGCTGAGCGCATGCAGATAATCGAGCGCATAGAGAATTACGACAAAATTATAGCTACAGGGTCCAATACATCTTACCATTATTTTGAGCTCTACTTCAAGAAGTATAAATCTATTCTACGAAAAAATAGAACTTCAATAGCCGTTGTGCATAAAGATATGACAGAAGAAGAATTAGACTTTCTAATAGATGATATTTTTTTGTACTTCGGACTAGGCTGCCGAAATGTGTCTAAACTATGGATAGAAAAAGGCTTTGAACTGAGTAGAATATTCGAAGCAAGTGAAAAGTATAACCGATTTTTTCAGCATAGTAAATATATGAATAACTATGACTATCAAAGAACCTTACTACTTCTCAATAGAATAGAGCACCTCAGCAATAATTTCTTGATGCTAAAACCCGATAAAGGTCTTTTCTCCTCGATATCCGTCCTCCACTATGAAATTTTCGAAGATGAAAAAGAATTTAAATCAGACCTCGAATTGTATAAAGAAGATATTCAGTGCGTCATAGGTAGAGGCTACATTCCTTATGGTAAAGGGCAATCACCGCAGCTGGCAGATTATGCAGATGGTGCAGATACTATACAGTTTCTTCTCAGCTAAATTCCTCAAGTGCCCATTCCGAAAAAACTATTTATTATTGGATTTATGGCTGCCGGAAAAACCCAATTAGCCAAGGGCCTAGCGCAAAAACTAAACCTACCCTTACTAGACAGCGATGCTGAACTAGAAAAGCAAGAAGGTATGTCTATTTCTGCCATATTTGAGACTAAAAATGAGTCCTATTTTAGAGCTTTAGAGGAACAATGGATAGATAATCTCGATGATAAACCCACAGTTATAAGCTGTGGTGGAGGTCTTCCCTGCTATAATGATCTCATAATGACCCTAAAGTCCAAGGGAAAAGTCATCTTTTTAGACACCCCAATAGATATCATATTGCAAAGACTCCAAAATGATTGTGATAGGCCTATGATTCAGAATAAATCAAAGGAAGAAATTTTAGCGGTATACCATGCTAGAACAATTTATTACCAAATGGCCGATGAAAGAATCGTTCAGTAAAGTAAGGTAGTTAGTATTTTTTTCTCTCATAACTCCCTTTTTTGGGAGGTTCGAAAATCATTTTCACTAGTTTTGTCACACCTATGGCTGCGCTAGAAGATTTAGTAAAAAGTATAAAGAAAAAAGATATAAAAGGAACCTATATATTTTATGGGGAAGAGCCATTTTTCATAGACTATTTAGCCGATCTCATTACAGAAAATGCACTTGAAGAAAGCGAGCGAAGCTTTTGTCAAAATGTATTCTATGGGCGTGATGTCAATATGGCTTCCATGAGAGACCTTTGTATGACTGTTCCTATGTCATTTACAGCAAATCCTCGTCAACTAGTAGTCATAAGAGAAGCACAAGATTGTGCTAAAAAAATGAATATACTCTATCGCTATTTAGAAAAGCCGTTAGACTCTACTATTCTGGTTCTTGTCTTTAAGAATACGAAATCATTAGAGCGTAAAATGCCTACAAAGTTGGCCACCGTTTTCAAATCAGAACTGCTCAAGGAGAAGGATATGCCAAAATGGATTCAAAATGAATTTAAAACAGCAGGTTATACAATACAGACAGAAGCCGTTCAAACCATTATTGAATATTCTGGCACCAACTTAGAGCGCATACACAATGAAATAGGTAAGCTTATCATCTCTCATCCTGCAGAAAAACCAATTACTTCACAAGATATTCAGCAGAGTTTTGGCATTATGAAAGACTATGCAATCTTTGACTTTACAGCGGCTTTAGGGGAGAAAAACGCGAAGACCATATTTAAAATTCTGGACTACTACATCAAAAATGAAAAGGTTTGGCCCTTTGAATTACTAGTTGGTATTTTGTTTCCATTCTTTAAAACTCTCTACCAAATCAAACTAGCGCAGCGCATCGATAAAAGTATGCCCAATCTAGCAGCAGATATAGGTATGGCACCTAATTCTGTATGGCTTCTCGATAAGCAACAAAAATACACGAATAAATATACCCTGGCTCAGATAGAAAACGCATTAACTACACTAGCTGAATACGATATGCGCCGCAAGGGAATGGCTGGCTCTACCCTATCATACAGAGATATTCTTTTTGAGATGATATTGAAGATAATTAGTTAGGAAAAATAAAAAAAAGAGAGAGGTAAAAATCACCCCTCCCTTCTGAAAATATAAAAACTAAAAAAAATCAGTCTAAAACAAAATTGAAGGGAACGGAAACATTCACTTTTACTTTATGTCCATTATTACTACCAGGTTTCCATCTTGGCATTGATTGAATAGCTCTCAGTGCTTGAATATTAAAATTTTCTCTATCTGATAATTCCAAATGTATATTGGATAAACTGCCGTCTTCATTCACTACAAAGCCAACTACGACTTGACCTTTAGTTATTCCCATATCTTTTTCAAATTCTGGGAATGCTGCTTTTCTGCCTAGGTAGTCTTGTAAATCTCCAGGAAACTTTGGTTCATCTGTTACTATATCATAAATCGTACTTGGATCTGGATCAGCTAGAGCAGAACCTTCTGAAAGACCCCCTGATAATAAAGTACTGGAGCTAGGAATAGTTGATACTGGTCCATCGTTATTATTAGCAGCTATCACTCCATCACCCTTAATGATTTCATCTGTAGTTTTAGAATCTTGTTCAGGCACACTCTCGACTATCTCTGGCTCTACAAATTGATCTGATTTAACGTCTTGTAATAGAGGCGTCTGTTCTACTTTTGATTTTTCTGTATCCATATCCATGGGAGTGGTAGGATTATAAATAGGTCCATCATCAATAACTCCACCATCCACATGAATGTAATTACCCATAAATTTCTGATAAGCTGGCACGATAATTACTATAGAGGTCAATACTGTAAAAAAAAGCATAAAAGCTCTTCGCAGCCTGTGTTCATATTCTTTTCGGAGCTGATAAGCTCCATAGGCTTTATTCTTGCCTCGAAAAAGAAGGTCATCTAAGGAGCCCAATTGGGCAATTTGAATGATACTAGTCATAAGAATAAGATTTTAGTTCACTACTAGAACGAAAGAAGGACTCTAAAAAGTATCTAGTTTTGTTGCAAGAGATTTCTATATTTTTACAAAAACCTAAATTTTTGGCCAATACCTATTTAATTAAAAAAGCGCTTGTAATTAACGAAGGAATATTATTTTCCAATGATATTCTCATTAAAAATAGCCGAATAGAGAGAATTGATAGCAATATTTCCCTTGATTATAAATGCAAAGAAATAAATGCAGAAGGATTATGGCTAGTTCCTGGCGTCATTGATGATCAAGTTCATTTTCGTGAACCAGGGTTAACGCATAAAGCGAATATCGAATCTGAGTCGAGGGCAGCGGTGCTAGGTGGAGTCACTTCCTATATGGAAATGCCAAATACAAACCCTGCAACCTTAACTAAAGAAAAATTAGAAGAAAAATATACTATAGCAGCGCTAACTTCTGTCGCAAACTATTCATTTTTCTTTGGTGCTAGCAATAATAATATAGAAGATATCAAACGCCTCAACCCTTTAGATTCTTGTGGTGTAAAGATCTTTATGGGCAGTTCGACAGGAAACATGCTCGTGGATAATAAAAAGACACTCTCTGATATTTTCGAATATTCTCCTACGATTATTGCTACACATTGTGAGGACGAAGACATGATTATAGCTCAAAAAGTAATTTACAAGAACGAGCATAATTCCAAATTTCATCCTATTATTCGTGACAGAGAGGCCTGCCTTGCTTCTTCTAAAAAAGCTATAGAACTTGCCAAAAGGCATAATTCTAGACTTCATATCCTCCATATATCGACCAAAGAAGAGGTAGAATTATTTGAAAAAATACCTTTAAAAGATAAACGAATCACTGCCGAAGCCTGCGTGCATCATTTATGGTTTAGCGATCAAGATTATGAAAAATACGGAAATAAAATCGTTTGTAATCCTGCAATAAAAACGAAAGAAGATAGAGAGGCATTATGGCAAGGTCTTCTTAATGGGAACATAGATGTCATAGCCACCGATCATGCACCTCATACATGGGAAGAGAAATCTGGTGTTTACCCAAATTGTCCAGCAGGAGTGCCACTCATTCAGCATCCACTTTTAATGATGCTAGAAAAGGTAAAAGAGGGGAAAATAAGCATAGAAATGTTAGTAGATAAAATGTCTCATAAAGTAGCCGATCTTTTCGAAATAAAAGATAGAGGCTATATACGAGAGGGTTATTATGCAGATCTCGTACTTGTAAATCCAAATAAAAACTATTTAGTATCTAAAGATAATATTGCCTATAAATGCGGCTGGAGTCCATTTGAAGGACATAGCTTTTCTCATAGTATTGATCATACTTTTGTAAGCGGAATATTAATGCAGCAAAACGGTAAAATTATAAATGATTCCAAGGGTGAAAGATTAGAATTTAACAGAAGTTGAATGTTTGATACAAAAATTATATTAGGATCGGGATCTCCTAGAAGGAAAGAACTCCTCTCCTCTATTTGGTCAGGAGAAATTGAGATTATCAAATCTGATATAGAAGAAATATATCCTGCAGATTTAGCTTTAGAAAAAATACCGCTCTATCTAGCGAAGCTGAAAGCGAATGATTTGAAATCTCGACTGCAACTCAAAGATGATATTCTACTCACAGCAGATACCATAGTCATTTGCGAAGCCAATGTATTGTGCAAACCAAAAGATGTGAATGAAGCCAAAATTATGCTTGAGCTTTTATCCAATAAGGCTCATACTGTTATCACCGGAGTAGCTATATACTGGCAAGATAAATGTATAGAAATCGAAGATAAAACTGATGTATATTTTAATAGTTTATCTCCTCAGGATATTCTCTATTACATAGAAAAATATTCTCCCCTAGACAAAGCCGGGTCGTATGGCATTCAAGAATTCATAGGTATGATTGGCATCGAAAAAATTCAGGGATGCTATTACAATGTCATGGGATTACCCACGAGTAAGGTATGGAACGAGTTGTTTAGGATTCAAAAAAATACAATACTCTATTGATTTTCAAATCTTTTAGTATAAATGAATTTCACCTTATTCAAAGTTTCGCAATAAAAAAAGAAGAATTTACACACCTAATTCTTTGAATTACAGAAATGACTTTATTAAACTCTAAAATAACTATGGTGCCAATGAAAAAGACATTCTCATACCCGCAGCTCCATTAATCATAGGGAATGCATTGGAAATACGAGGTTCGTTATATACATAATTGTAGAACAACTGTAAATTAAACTTCTCATTGACTTGCACATCCACCTTAGGATTTATCATCAATCGAATAGCTCCTCCCACCGGTATTCGAATATCCTGACCTACTCTGTGATTAACTATAAAATTATCTGTATAGGTCACATCACAGGATATTCTAGCCCCATTTTTCAATACAACATTCTTTCCTTCGTAATCTGAAAAAGGAAGTATAATAGCCTGGGTCTGGAAACCATACCCAAAGGTAATTCCTGAATTGACGTTCTCTGTTAACTGATAATCTATAAGACTCATAGATACCATTCGACTTTTCTTATATTCAAATCGGAAATTCATTTTATTCTTTAATGTAAAATCTATACCCAATAATGGACTATAGCTCTCGTTAAAACCCACACTAGGCAGAAAATATAGGGGAATAAAATTATTATTTAGACTGTCTAATTTTATAGGATTATTGATAGCTCCACCTCCTTCATATCTAAAATCTGAATTATAATTAGCAATGGTAGTTCTAGAATTATATCCATGCTTGATAGTAAATGATTCAAAGATTTTTTTGAAAACTGGGATCTGCGTCAAGCCATTATATTGTATATTCCAGTTGGGTAATGGTAATCTAGAAAATGGACTTAGATTTCGTTCCCCACCAGAAGCTCGCTCGCCTCTGTAGGTCGTCAAGAAAGAGTTCACAAGGACATCTTGTTGCAAAGGACCATAACCTTGCCAAAAATTTGGATTTAACTGATTCGTCAGTGGATCGATATATTGTTGATTGATTCTATTGGGATTATTCTGCTGAAATATCTGGGCATAGATCTCGCGATTTTTATCCATCGTATTGACATTTTCGCTTCTACCATCGTTTTTTATACCCTTAAATGAAGAAAACAAATTAACATCGGAATATGAATAGGCTCCAGATTCTAATGGATTTCTATGTTCAAACTGATCGGTCTGAGGATTATAAATAAAAAACTCAGTAAAATTCTGGGTATATTCTGATTCCCAATTGAGGCTAATTCGAATATTTCTCCAAGGCTCTAAACTTACTCGAGCTTTAAAACGCTTTGCATTGGACTGGGTAAATGGTTGATTAAATGTGGTATCCTTAGTCATAAAACCTTTATCAGCAAACTCTTCTAACCAGCGCCATCGCTCATACTTATCTGGTGGAGCAAATAGTGGAATGCCGGGCTGCATACCCAAAACGAATCCAGGATCTAAATGATCTGCTTCGTTAAAATCTATACCTAAATAACGAGGTCTCTGCGTATAGCCAGCTATAGTTGTACTATTTTCTATATTATAGGAAGCATCTATATCACGCACCGCCATCAGTGGCTGCGTTACTGCTTTGACCAAACCTGGAATAACCATAGTATTGGATAGCTTTTTACTTAGCTCGCGCTTCATTTTGCGCATTTCTTTGATACGCTTTTTTACATTCTTTAAAAGAGGTTTTTTGACCTCCCTAGTCATACTATCTGCTCGTTTTATTGCCTTTTTTTCTTTCCTAAGCTTATCTAAATCTTCTAACAATTTATCATATTGTTTATGCAGATTATCACGTTCCATATTTATAGCGTCATTTCTAGACTCCTTCTGCTCCTTTGTCATATTTGCCATACTAGAATTTTTGTCTATATCAGCATTTTTTAGTAAGGGTATTTTACTGTAAAGCTTCGACATCTTAATGTTTAGATTGGTACCTATACTCTGCGTATTATTAATAATATTTCCTTGTGGACTCTGAACCAATTCTCCATTCATATTGAAAATCTGGGGTCCCGTACTCCAATTAAATCCAGATCCATATGTGACACTTGATGTAAGAAAATCTAAGGCAGGGATTTTATTTATAGGAAGATTATACTTTCCACTGAGCGTATGATTATATGCAGTCGCTCTGCCAAATTCTTTAATGCTTTTCCATAAAGAATCTTCTTTAGGTTTAGTATCGATTCTACCTTGAGGTTCATCAATCCGTGCTTGATTATTTGCGGTGAAGTTTATATTTAAAGGTCTAAATGGATTATAGTCAAATCCATAATTTCGATTCCATGTAAATGTCTTGATAAACTGCTCAGGCATAGAAAAAGTCTCTCCAGGAAGCTGCCGCTGCTGAAATGTTCCGAAACCTCGATCTATTTGATTAGTAAAAGTTATACTATTGGGTAATAAATTAAAATTTATAGATTTCGCCCAATCCCAAGCTCTTGATTTTGCTTTTATTAGTTTCTTAAAAGGTTCTATATACTTTGGCTGAGACGCATAGTTGTAGCTCAAATTTCCTGAATAGGTGCGCTGCCAATCATCTTTAACAAATGGGCTAGACCTGCGGATAGAATTGAAAGAATAGGAGGCAGAAAAGAATCGAAGTGCCAGAGGAAAAGAGCTATTAGTAGGTTTAACCGGCATATATCGGACGTTAGTAAAATTGAAGCCAAAGCGTCTATCTATAGTCTGGATAGCTTCTTGATATCTTGCGGCACTATCATTTCCATAGGCTAATTTAATAGCATCTACTCCTTGCTCTGAAAGCACGTCAGATGCATACGGATCAAATTGAGGCTGACTTGCACCTCTTCCTGTCTGCAAATAAAAAGGAAGCTGGAGACCTAAAAATTTAGGGAGTAACTTACCTAACTGTAAGGTAGTTGTAAGATTGTATTGAAAATAATCATCTCGTTTTCGTTCATTGACCCTTTCGTAAATTTGGCCATAGCCAGCCGTATGAAAAGATGATGAAAACTGTGCAGTTCCTAAATCAGCAAGTTTAATATCCACATTACCAATAGCCGCTGAACCGCCCTGTTCATTTAATCCTTCTAGACGTAACTCGTTGACCCATACTTCCCCGCATTTGGATAGTCCATCATCATTGGATATAAAATTGTTCGGATCATTGACTGCTCTATTCCTTACCCCTATCATAGCTACTTTGACTATACCTAGGTCTGGATTTCCTAATATGGTGATATTTTTATTATCAGGAGTTTTAAATACGAATGGCGTATTGGTAGGAAACTTCCGCTTGTTTCGCTCCAATTTTGCCTTGACCATCTCAGATATTTGAATAATCATTTCATTGGAATCTGGCCATACTATGCGCTTATGCGCTTCATTTATATCATTATAATCTCCGGGTGGTGATACCTTTAGCGGTATTTCAAATTCATAGTAGTTGTCTTTAAAATCATTTCCTAAACGCACGAAATAAGATACTTCACCATCTTTCATATCATTGAGCGCTAAGGCATCGTTATTCTCCGCATGAGCAAACATTCTGATTTTTTTATACTGTCTAAAATCAAAATTGATATTTTTAAAACAAGCCTTAGCATCGCCATCCTTTAGATTACAGAAACTTAGACGAAGAGATTGTTCATTGAGTTGAATAGGATTAGATGAGGCATTTAAACCTACTTCACGGACCATACCTGGAGGAGTCACATAGCTCACAGGGTTTTTCTTAGCATTCTCTTCTAGACTCACGGCACCTACATCAAAAAATTCCGTTTCACCATTATCTCTAGGGATAAAATCTGTAGGTGCTTGAATAGATCCGGTGTACTTTCTCCACTGATTGCGCACAAAGGAAAGATCCACCATACGGACCGTCACGTTATCTTCAAAATTGGTCAAAAACATACGGACAAATTGTATATTTCTAAAATCTCCTATTTCTCCCACTCTATGAGTGTATTCTTTGATGGGAATTCTGAATTGATACCACACTGCTTTATTCCCCTGCGGATCTGAAGCATTTGCTGAGATAGTCTTGGTGACTATATACGGATGATTGCCGACATCCATACCTGGAAATAAGTTGAGCCTGTATTGAAAATAAGCCTCGTTTTCATTAAGGGTATTGTCCCGATTTATATCTTCATTATCAGGTGTTCCATAATTACTCTGAGGGATTCCTGAGGTAGAGATTATCGGTGTGTTGTTGTCTACACCATTAAAGAATTTATATAGACCTACAATATCAATTTGAGGCAGCGAAGGATTTAAAAAATGCTTGAAATCATCCGTAGAAGGATCACTCTCCACAATAGTATATGCTTGTGGATCTAAGTTTAATTTCACTCTTTCAAGAAACTGCTTAAACTTCTCTCTTTCATTCTCATTGGAAACACCATCGAGACCTACATCTTGAAATTGTCTCGTATTCGGTTCATTACTAAACCCGTTTATCAGTGGCTGTGTCTTGGGTATCCAGCTCCATCTAGAATCAGAAATTAGATTAGAACTAGCGCCATTTCTATCGACCAGACCCTGCTCAAAAGCCAGACGAGAATCTTTTAACACATCCTCAGAGATATAACCAATATTAAAATACATATCTCCTTTGTTGTTTTTATCTTTAATAAAAGGATCTAGCATCCAAAATTGAATAAACTCGATGTTATTGACTTCAAAATTAGTGTTTTCTAGAGATCTTTGTATACCGCCCCAGCGTGTCTTCGGATCTTTCAAACTACCATCTCTATTGATGCCTTGAGAAATGCCTGGCGTAGCACTATTGCTATATTCATAATTATAAGGTCCGCGCTGCTTTGGATAGAAGCTAAGATCTAGCGTCTGCAATAAGTTATTGATGCCCGTGGTAAAACGTCCAGGATACACATCTTGGATTTGATAATTTCGGTTGTAAAGGTCATCGAGAACTGACTTTGGCGGATTCCAGCCGACACCTGAATTAAAGAAAAACGTAGTAGCTATATTATACCAAGATAGCTGCGCTCTATTATATCCATAACTTAAGCTATCAAAAAGTTTAGACTCTGGAAATAAAATTTTACCTGTTGCATCTCTAGCTCCACTTGGCGTGCTCGCTAGTCTCCAAATGTTAGCAGGATTTCCGAAACCATAATTAATACTCGATGCCTCAAAATCATCTATAAATATCGTACCCTCACCCCCTATAGAACTATAATGGCCTGGAATGAGTCGTGCATATTCTCCATATGCATTGATAGTGCTCATCTCACTTGTTTTATAAAACGGAAGGGCATCTAAAGCACTTGTAATAAATGGCATATTAGATGCATAGGTGATATCTCCTCCTATAATTTGATTGCTAATAGGATCGTCCCCATAGCTTATTTTATTATTAAATGGCCGCTCCGAAAGTTTTTCATATGTCGTTCCTATTTTAAATCGATCATTAAATCTATACTCAGCTCTGGCTCCTAAAAAATTTCTAACCTGAAGACCAAAAGCCATATTATTTTCATACTCGATTCTAATTTGACCACCAGAAGTCATCACATGATCCATAAGCTCTACATAGCCTAGACTTCCGTCCTCTACTATATAATCCATACCTTCTACCAAGCGCTGTCCATTCATGGTGACATAAACAGAGCCTTTTGGAGTATTGAGACCTAGGGGAATTCGCTTATTTGTAGAAGATTGAAACGTACCTTTTATTAGATATCGATTGAGCTCAGGATACTGCTGGGCAATAAACTGGGTAGAGTCATAGAGATATTGATAAACATATTCTTTGACCAAAGTTGCATTACCTGTTAAATCTAATTTTTTCTTCAAATGAGAGCCAAATGGCTCTAATACTGGAAAATATATTTTTCCATTATTGGGAAGTATAGTGATATTGGGAACAAAATCATATACCCCATCAGGAAATGGTTCATTGTTTAGGTTCAGACGATCTACTCCTAACGTGCGAATTAATGGTTCATTCTGCAGCGATCCTTTAGGCAGGTATCGCTTCACGCCTGCACCTGGATCATTATAAAATATGTCTAATCTGAAATTTTCAGGACTTATTTGAAAGGCATTAAGTGAATAGACATTTTTCATCATCAAATCCCACATAGGAAAGCTAGGATTAATATTAGTACCCTTAAGGGTTTTTAAAAATAAAAGTCTAGATGGATCTGGGCTACTTGTATCAGGCAAGGTAACATCTCTTGTTAAGTCTCCAACTTGATACAACTGTCCTTTGTACACATACTGAAATGAAACTGCTAAAATATCATTAGGCTGTAGAGAGGAATTTATGGAAATATAGCCTAGCTGAGAATTTAAAGTATATTCATTTGGATTTAACTTTCTGAGAAATCCTTTTTCAAAATCACGATAGGCCACCAATCCATAAGGTGCATTCTGCAGAGTTTGTAGAGCTGTATTGACATTTCTCACTCCATTATCTAATTTGATTCTCTCATATAAATCATTGGCATCATTGCCAGCTAGGGCTCCTAGTCTTCCCACTATTTTATTTGAGTACGGTATAGGTTCTCCCATATCTTGGAACGCAGCTATATCTCTTACATTCTGAGTTAGATTACTTCTGTTCGATACCCATACTTCTACATTGGTAACCTGGAATGGAGAATTGATCATCGGATAATTTTCCAAAGACTTCTCATAATGATCTCTGAACATATGGCAGAGAAAAAAATGTCTGAATTGATCATATTGATCAACTGTGATTTCAAAATTTTGAATTTCTTTCCCATTTTCTATCGTCTTGGATTGAGGCGTTGATCGCTGCTGAGAGAGCACAGTTTTAATATTTAGCTTACCGAATTGCAGTTCAGTTTTAATACCCCAGAGAGAATTAGCACTTTTGATAAGCTGGGTAGGAACTTCAAATGAAACATCGCCTGCCTCTAGATTTCGTATAATTTCATCCTCCTTACCGTTGTATGCTAGTCTTATTCTCTGTCCCTCGAATCCAAAAGCTGATTGATTATTATATCGCAGTGTATTTTGAAACTTATCTCCAATTTTGCCCATGACACTCACATTAAGCCCCATATCGAAATCTATCAATCCTTGCGACTGCTGAATAGGAGTCAAGGCGGGATTTCGAATTGTATTGTGCTGATAGCCCATGAGAATATCAAGATTGCCTTGCGGCTTTATCTCTACAGGGCCGTCTCCGAATATGCCATTCGCAGGTAAATCAAACTGCACCCCTAAAGGACTTTTCTTTTTAGTGACATCATCTGCCTTCTGATTCGCATTTCTAGCTTCTACAAACTCTGCGAATTCTTGCTTTTCCGTCAATGCAAGGTATTCCTCATAAGTAAGGTACATGGGGGGCTTGATATTGATGCCATCCACTTTTTCGGTTACGAGATAAAGATTCGTCTTATAATCATATGTTACTTCGCGCTTTACGTTTTTAGGAGGCGGTAGAATTTGTGTTCGCTTTTCACCTACTTCTTTCTGCACAAAAGATTCATTTCCTTCCTTTTTAGTGGACTTAGTGGAATCACGCTGTGGAGGAGGGATTAGCCGGTAGGCATTCTGCCACATACTCATGAGATGAGACGAAGCCTCCCCATTCCATAAAAGGAATAAAATTAGGAAATAACTGAAGTATTTGAGTCCCTTCACCGTTTAGCTTAGATAATTTTATAAAGACCTGAGCGCTAACTTTATAAAATCTTCTACAGATTTAACATCAGCCTTCGATTCAATAGTATTCAGTATCTTCATTACGTTGTTTCTTTGATAACCTAGTGTTATTAAGGCTATTAACGCATCTTCTTTGATTTTATTTTCTGCCTTAAGTATTGGCACATCTGCATCTGAGCCTTTAAGCATCTTATCTTTGAGTTCTAGAATTAGCCGCTTTGCTGTTTTGGGTCCTATTCCTTTGATACCAGATAAGGTTCTCTCGTCTTCAGAGATAATTGCTCGTCGAATCTCGCTATAAGAAAGAGCATTTAGCATGAGACGGGCAGTATTCGCGCCGATTCCTGATACGTCAAGTAATTGAACGAATAGTATCTTATCCTCATATTCACTAAACCCGAAAATATCATAACCTGAAAAGGTCTGCCCATCTTTCTTTATATGCAGATAGGTGTAAATCAGTGCGTCTGATTTCTCTTTGAGAAAATTGTAAGTGGTGAGGGTAATTTGGACTTCAAAACCCATGCCAGAGCCTATCTCCATAATAACTGAAGTAGGTGAGCAAGATATAATCTTACCTTTTAAGTATGCTAACAAATTAAATAATCAAATGGTGGAGTAGAATTCGATCAAATAGCAACGGATTTTAACTCTTGTTCTAAAACGGATTTAATCTCAGGAATACTCTTATAAAGTTGTTCATAAGAATCTATGACAAAATATTGCTCCTGAAATTTGTCCTTTATATATGGGGTAGCAAATATATTTTTTACATCATATGGCACTCGAGTAGGTCTATCTGAATCAATGGAATACTGAGTCTCCCCACTCGACGATAATATGCCGGCACCATATACTTTAAGTGCTCCATCTTCTCTTATCAGACCGAACTCTACAGTGTACCAGTATAGCCTTGAAATAATCTCTACAGCCCACTCATTTTCTATGTGATCTAAAGCAATAGAAGCTAATTCAGATAGGAAATTGGCAAAATGTATATTAGCTAGTAAAGGCACGTGACCGAATATATCGTGAAACATATCTGGTTCTTCTAGATATTCCAACTGAGACTTTTTTCTTAGCCAAGTACTAGATGGAAATTCACGGGCACTTAAGTGCTGAAAAAATGGTTTATTATCAATCAATCCCGGCACTACATAGATATTCCAACCTGTGATAATTGATAATTTAGCGTTGCAATCGTTGAAATTAGGAATTCGATGTCCTTCAAGACCTACCGCCTGCATACCTTGCAAATATGCCTTAGTGGAATACTTTGGCAAGATTTCCATCATTCTTTTGTATAATATGGACCATACTTCATGGTCTTCATCTACATATTTATCGTATTCTTGAATCATTCGTATTGAATTTTGTGTTCAATCTAACGACCAAAGATAAATAAAAAATTAAAAATCCAACCTATTTTTCAATGCTTGGCCTCTCAACTCTGCTGCTTTTTCTTTACCCAAGTAGTTCTCAATAGCCAAATGAATCAAATGTAAAGCTGGAATCATAAGAATTGCAACAAGTCCTTTATAAATATAATTATTCAATGCTACCGAAAAAACCTGAGATAATGGCCAGTTCTGACCCAAATAAAAGGCGATATAAATGACGACAAAGCTATCTATCAGCTGCGATACAATAGTAGACATTGTCGCTCTTACCCATAGTTTACTACCCACACGAGTTCTTTTCATTCGCTGAAATATAGATACGTCTATGAGCTGTCCTATGACAAATGCAGATAAAGAACCAATAATAATATTATTACCTTGACCGAAAATCAAGGCGTAGGCTTTATTGAAATCTGGAATTCCATTTTCAACCTGCACATTTTTCCACCAATCTGCAGGAGATAAATTTATAGTAGCATTCATTACTATAAAGGCATAAATAGAAATAGCTACGGCTAAATAGGTGAGAAATTGAACGCCTTTTTTACCATAGTAATCATTAATAATATCTGTCAAAATAAAAACTACGGGCCATATTAGAACCCCAGCGGTATATTGCAAAGACATGGACTGTCCCCACAAATTATAACTCCAATTGGGTAATCCTAAGGTTTTAGTTAACGAAAATATCTTAACTCCAATAAATTCAGCTAAAAGCACATTAGCCATAAAAATAGCACCAAGAATAATAAAAATTTTAACCTCTTTTCGCATAACTGAAATGAATTAGAAAAATTGAACATAAATAATCAAACCCAAACAAATGTAGGAAATAGTTTTAAAAACAAGGTTAAAAGTGAATATTGGATATTAAACATATTGTTTTTTTATACGCTCATTTAACTATTCGTAATGAATCGTTTAATATTTCTAGCCTATATTTGCTTTTCAAAATAAATATCATTTATGCTTAAAATTAGTCTTGTATTAGGATTTTTATCTCTAGGGTTACATGCCTTTGCACAAAATACACCTACTGCATCTCCAACCACAGCCGAAGCTCCTATCGCTAAATCTTCAGAATCCAAAAAGGTAAAACTTTCTGAAGACGGTCATGATCATTTTATGTTTAACTTCACCATAGACAATGTCATCAATGGTAGTTCTGATTCCTTCTTTAAGTCCAATGTATTTAATCCGAATCTAGGATTTTACTTCTTATACGATTTGCCGTTAGGAAAAACTGGACTAAGTGTAGCCCCCGGAGCAGGATTTACTTTTAGTAAAGTGAATCTCGATGGAGCTGTTTTAGTACAAAATCCCAACGGGACTTCATTTATACCTGGATCTCAGCATCCAGTATATGGCAATACAGCCAGTACAAGTTTTGAAAGTGCTAGTTTTTATTCTTCCTGGTTAGAAGTGCCATTCGAGCTGAGATATATTTCGAAACCAGTCAACGGTAGAAGTCGAATCAAAGTAGCTGCAGGTATGCGTGCAGGAATTAATCTGACTACGAATTCGAAGATAAACTACTATGATAAAGGATTCCAAAGAGAACAAACTCACAAAGGAGGTGCTTTTGACGAGCTCGCTTCCTTTAGATATGGAGCTACTTTTAGAATTGGATATGGGGCTATCAATCTCTTTGGCTATTATGGACTAAACCAAATGATCAAGGAAAATAGAAATTATAATAATTTAGATTTAAGACAATATTCCATTGGGGTTTCGATCACAGGAATGTAGTAAAATTTATGAGACAATCAGCAACCAATATCATGATGGTGCGCCCAGCATCATTTCAGTTTAACCATGAGACAGCGCAGTCGAATGAATTTCAGAATAATATCGAAGACCTTAGTCGTGAAGAAATACTGCGTATTGCTCAAACAGAGTTTGACACTATGGTCACAGAGCTTACTAGCCATAAAATAAATGTGTTAGTCGTCCATGACACAATCAGTCCTGAAAAACCAGATGCTATATTTCCCAATAATTGGATCAGCATGGGACAAGATGGTACTATGACTATTTTTCCTATGAAAACTAAAAATAGGCAATTAGAAAAGCGCAAGGACATTATAGAGCTTATTCGGGATAAATATCAAGTTCAAAAAGAAATGGACCTGAGTCATTACGAGGTCATGAATAAGGCACTAGAAGGCACAGGAAGTATAGTCTATGACCACATTCATAAAATAGCATATGCCTGTCTATCTCCGCGCACAGAACTCGATTTATTTACAGATTATTGCAATCAGATAGGGTATGAGGCGGTCAGCTTCCACTCTTATGATACCCAAGGAACCCTAGTATATCACACGAATGTGGTCATGTGCATAGGGAGTGGATTTGTAGTGATAGGAATGGATACCATAACAGACCAAGAAGAAAGAGAAAAGCTCGAAGCTAAATTTAAGGCTTCGCAACTAGAGATTATTTATCTCACCAATGAGCAACTTTTGAAGCATTTTGCAGGCAATATGCTACAAGTAGAAAACATGGCTGGAGAATTATTTTTAGTTATGAGTCAACGAGCATTTCGATCACTGACAGAAATACAAAAAATTCAAATAGAAAAATATGCTGGTATTTTGCCAGTGTCAATAGACGTCATAGAGAAAATAGGTGGAGGTAGTGCTCGATGTATGATGGCAGAAATATTTCTAGATAAAAAACAAACTATATGAATACAGTATTTTGTAAGAGCGAGATAGATGCACTGAAGAAAGTCATCGTTCACTATCCAGATGATGGTATAGAGGTGGTCACTCCCAGTAATGCGCTAGAATATCTATACGATGATATTGTACATTTGCAAACCATGCGCGAAGAACATCAGAAATTTATTGATATTCTTTCAGCCTTTGTAGGGGAAGAAAATGTTTTAGATACTGAAGATCTTTTATTGGAGGTATTTGAAACGATTGATGAAAAGAACCGTGAGAAATTTTTCAACTATTTATTTGCTCAAGAGCGCTTATCTGAAATCGTCAAAGAAAAAATAAAGTCGTTATCCAATAAAGATTTGGTCTATACCTTGTTTACTGGCTTATTAGAAGAAACTGATGAATCCTTATTAACACCATTACCAAACTATGTCTTTACCAGAGATATAGCAGTCATGATAAAGGATCATTTACTCATCTGCAATCCATCGAAAAAAGCAAGAAATAGAGAAGGTGTCTTAACTCGTGTGATTTGTTATTTCCATCCATTATTTAAATCCTGTCAAGAAAATAATGATGAAAAAATCATTGATATGACAGAAGCTGGCGAAGACTGCACTATCGAAGGGGGGGATGTTATGGTGTTTCAAGGCAATTATCTATTAGTGGGTTGTAGCGAACGCACTACTCCAGAAGCTATTGAATATCTAAAGAAAAAATTATTCGATCAAGGTGTTATAGATAATGTAGTGCGAATAGTTATCCCAAAAGATAGAGCGTGTATGCATATCGACACCTTATTCACCCAAATCAGTAAGGAGGAATTTGTCATCTATGAAAATACATTAAAGTCCAATCTTATCAAGGTCACACAATTTAATAAAGATGGAAGTAGTAAGGAGTTTTCTACTTTAGAATCCTTCTTTCTATCTGCCAATCCGAATATGAAGTTTATTCTATGCGGGAATGGGAAGTATCCGTACGATGAGAGAGAGCAGTGGACAGATGGCTGTAACCTAGTAGCAATAAGAGATGGAGTTGCTATAGCCTATGATAGAAATGTAAAAACTGCTGAAGCTCTGTATGAATTAGGTTATGAAATAGTCAGCGGCAGAGATATTGCCAAGCAATGGAATTTTGGAGATTTTAATCCTGACAAGTATGAAAAAACAATTATAACTATTCCTTCAACGGAACTATCAAGAGCCAGAGGTGGACCCCATTGTATGACATTCCCTATTCTTAGAGTTTAGATTAAACGTTTTTATTTTGATAGTTATCCATTTCATCTTAGGTCTTCTATATATAGGAATTCCTTTGATTTTTGTTTTGTACTATAGAACCTACTATATTGAACATTTAGAAGATAAATATGTATTCTTTCTTGGATTTTCACTCAAGATAATTGGTGCAACATCAGCCGTATTAATTTATCATCTTTATTATGGTGGTGGGGATACAACCGATTATTTTGATTCTGGCAAGTATCTTCTAGAATATGTAAGCGAAAATATAGGTCAGATTCCAGAAGTATTGTTTAGTTCTGATTTAAAAAATTATCAGGATATCGCATTTATTCAATTCGGAAAAAGAGTCAATTATTGGTATTCAAAACCCACCTATACGATAACGAAGATAGCTTTATTATTTAATTTTATCACATTAAACTCGTTCTATTTAACTTCAATTCTATGCAGCTATTTTTCTTTTTTTAGTTCATGGAAATTATACAGATTTATATTGAATCACACAGCGCTCAATCGCACCCATGTAGGCTATGCAATATTCTTAATGCCATCAGTTATTTTCTGGGGTTCAGGCTTATTCAAAGACACCTTCACTTTAGCTGGATTATATTTATTAATAATTGGATTTGTGCAGTTTTTTGGATACAATAAAGTCAAACTATACAACATACTCTACATAATTATTGGAGTTTATCTTCTATATTCTATACGTAGCTTTTTCTTAATGGCGTCACTTCCATTTTTAATTATTTGGGTTCTCAGTATAAAATTTTATGCAATTCCTTCATTTACAGTTAAATTTTTATTAAGACCTATTTTTATTTGTTTAATATGCCTTTCAGGATTTATGATGCTTAAAACTATAGGTCAAACATTTCAAGAACTTTCTTTTGAAAAATTAGTGGATAAATCAAAGGGCTTTCAAAGCTGGCATGCTGCACTCCAGGGTAGCGCCTATTCCTTAGGCGACATTGATTATACTGCTGGTGCGCTCGTAAGTAAAATTCCAGCTTCACTTGCCGTTACATTCTTTCGACCATTCTTATGGGAAGCTAATAAACCAATTATTCTATTAAGCGCCTTACAAAGTTTGTTTTTTCTTTTAACAACGATCTATCTTATTTTAAAAATGCGCGTCATTTATTTTTTCATTTCATTTTTTAAATCCCCTCAAGCGATTGCACTTATGGGATTCAGTCTATTTTATGGCATGGTAGTAGGATTTACTAGTTATAATTTTGGTGCGCTAGACCGATATAAAATTCCAAGTCTGAGTACATATATGTTAGCCTTACTTTTTGTGCTAGATAAATACAATCATACTTTCAAAGCAGAAAACTAATGTCAAAAGGACGAGTAGTAGTAGGACTTTCAGGAGGCGTAGATAGCAGTGTAGCTGCAGCTTTGCTCATAGAGCAGGGCTATGAAGTCATCGCTGTATTTATGCGAAATTGGAATGATAGCTCTGTGGTTATAAATAATGAATGCCCGTGGATTGACGATAGTAATGATGCTTTATTAGTAGCCAATAAACTAGGTATTCCATTTCAGGTACTTGATTTATCTGATATCTACAAAACCCGAATTGTAGACTATATGCATGAAGAGTATGCGCGCGGGCGAACCCCAAATCCAGATGTATTATGTAATCGAGAAATAAAATTTGATGTTTTTCTTGATGCTGCAATAAAACTAGGCGCACAATATGTAGCTACTGGCCACTATTGCAGAAAAGAAACGATAGAGAAAGATCAAAAAACTATTCAGAGACTACTGACTGGTGCTGATAGAAATAAAGACCAAAGTTATTTTCTATGTCAAGTGAATCAATACCAATTGTCCAAAGCTCTTTTTCCAATAGGCCACTTACAGAAATATGAAGTGAGAGAGATAGCTAAAAAATATGATTTAATCACAGCTGAAAAAAAAGATTCACAGGGATTATGTTTTATTGGTAAGGTGAAGCTCCCTGTCTTTCTGCAAGAGCAGCTCAAGCCTAATTCTGGTAATATCATAGAAATTGATCCCCAGCATCATTGTTTTCATTATGTAAATGCGGAACTAGATACCCTCTGCAATGGCTATCAGCTTAAATCAAGTTTTGGAAAGATAATTGGACAGCACCAAGGTGTCCAGTTTTATACCATCGGCCAGAGAAAAGGACTGGGTATTGGGGGTGCCGAGTTACCTTTGTTTATAATAGATAAAGATTCAACACAAAATATAATTTACGTAGGTAAAGGAGATGATCACCCAGGTCTAAAAAGAAAGGGGCTATGGATAGCAAATGAAGAAATACATTGGATAAGAGAAGATTTAGAACTAGCCATTGGTGAAGATAAAACCTATCTGCTCAGGATTCGATATCGACAAGAACTATGCAAAGCGAAATTATTTAGAAGGGATTCTGGACTTTACATTATATTTGAAGAATGGATGCATAGCATAGCTAGTGGTCAATTCGCAGCATGGTATGATGGCGGTGAGTTGGTTGGAAGCGGCGTCATCCATTAGAAAGAATCAATAGTCTTCACTCCTATGGAACGCATAAATTTTGAGCTTTATGACATTGAAAATGAGAAAAAACTCATCTCCAAAGAATATAGACGTTTGCTCAGAATATTAAAAAATCGACTCAATCCCAGTTCTAAAAAAAGTCTGCGTCATGCATTTGATCTGGCTGTGGATGCGCATAGTAAGACACGACGAAAGTCAGGCGAGTTATATATATTTCATCCGATAGCGGTAGCAAACATAGTAACAGAAGAAATTGGGTTAGGCGTTACCTCGGCTATCTGCGCACTGCTGCACGATACCGTAGAAGATACAGATTTGACTATAGAAGAAATTCAAATCTCTCTAGGAACTGAAGTCGCTAAAATCGTTGAAGGACTTACTAAGATTTCCAATATTATAGACACAAGTTCTTCTATGCAAATAGAGAACTATAAAAAGCTAATAGTTACCCTAGCCGAAGATGTAAGAGTCATACTCATAAAAATAGCTGATAGACTGCACAATATGCGCACTATGGATGCAATGTCGCCGGATAAGCAAAAGAAAATAGCTTCCGAGACTCTATTTCTTTATGCACCCTTAGCCAATCGTATAGGCCTCCATGCTATAAAATCAGAACTAGAAGATTTATCATTAAAATACCTTGAGCCCAAAGAGTATAGAGATATAGCCTTAAAATTAAAAGAAACTAAACGACAACGCACTAAGCAGATCCATGAATTTATTCAACCCATCGAAGAACAATTAAGTCAACTTGGGTACAAATTTAAAATATACGGTCGACCTAAATCTATATATTCTATTTGGAATAAGATTCATAAAAAAGGAGTTCCCTTTGAAGAAGTATTTGATTTATTGGCTATTCGTATTATTCTGGATGTTCCGGTAGAGAAAGAAAAGCAAGAATGTTGGAATGTTTATTCTATTATCACAGAAAATTACATTCCATCCTCAGAGCGACTCAGAGATTGGATATCTAAACCCAAATCAAATGGTTATGAAGCTCTGCATACTACCGTAATGGGTCCTGGCGGTAAATTCATCGAAGTACAAATTCGTACTGCTAGAATGGATGAAGTAGCCGAACGGGGCATAGCAGCGCATCTTTTTTATAAAGAAGGTAAAATGGGAATTGAGAAAAATCCAGTAGATGAATGGTTGAAAAGAATAGCTGAAAAATTAAAACAGTCTACCGATAGCGCGCTAGATCTGGTTGATGATTTCAAATTAGACCTTTATAACGAAGAAATTTATGTTTTTACTCCTAAAGGAGAATTAAAAATGATGCCCAATGGTAGTACCATTCTTGATTTTGCCTTTGAGATTCACTCTGGACTCGGTAGAAAGTGCATTGGAGCTAAAGTAAATCATAAACTAGTTCCTATATCTCATAAAATAGAAAATGGAACGCAGATAGAAATTCTGACTAGTGCCAAGCAGAGACCAAATGATGACTGGCTCAATATAGCTAATACCTCGAAAGCTAAAGCCGCTATTAAAAACTCTCTAAAATCTGAAATTCGAGCGGAAGCAGCCTTAGGAAAGGAAATTTTATTAAGGAAACTCTCTGCAATTAATGCAGATTACAACCAAGAAAATCTGCAAATCTTAATTAACCATTATAAAAAGACCAATCATCTTAGTTTTCTATGTGATGTTAAAAATGAAAATATAAATCTGCAAGATCTCAAAAAATTTAAGATAATAGCAGGTCAAATCAAACTAGATAAACCCAAAAAAACTAAGGAGTCAGAAAGCAAGATCTCAGACCAAGATGTCATTCAAAAAGTAAAAGAAACGCTTAAGCACAATGCTGACCTCCTAATCATGGGAGAGGATAGCTCGAAAATAAAATATAGTTATGCATCCTGCTGCAATCCTATCCCAGGTGACGATGTTTTTGGATTCATCACTATCAATGATGGTGTAAAAATACACAGAATCAACTGCCCTAATGCAGTGCAACTAATGAGTAAATATAATTACCGTATAGTAAGAACCAAATGGAGTCAATCCAAAGAAATAGCCTTCCTCACAGGATTTAAGATAAGCGGTATAGACGGACTAGGCTTGATCAATAAATTGACGAAAATCATTTCAGAAGATTATAATGTCAATATCCGCTCCATATCAATAGAAAGTGAAGAGGGCATCTTTGAAGGTATAGTCAAGCTTTACGTCAATGATATAGAACAACTAGAAACACTCATTAATAATATTAAAACATTAGACGGAGTCATAGATATCAAACGAATCGAAGAATAAAAAAAGGCACCAAACCTGTTGTTTTGTGCCTTTCACAAGTACCTCGGGCGGGACTTGAACCCGCACGGACATTACTGCCCACAGGATTTTAAGTCCTGCGTGTCTACCAATTCCACCACCAAGGTATTTCCTAACAATTGGAAAGAGAGCGAAAGACGAGACTCGAACTCGCGACCCCAACCTTGGCAAGGTTGTGCTCTACCAACTGAGCTACTTTCGCATTTTATCATAGAATGATAAAAAATGGAATGCAAATATAAAAGTTTTTTTCAATTTGCATTACATAAAATCAAATGAGGTCGAGAGCGGATTCGAACCGCTGTACGAGGTTTTGCAGACCTCTGCCTAGCCGCTCGGCCACCCGACCATTACCTACAAAGAACACTTCCATATAAAAACAGGAATGCAAATATAAAACTTTTCAATAATTCAGTTTTGTTTTTTTACTTTTGTAATTTATTCTAGTTTTCACTTAAATTTACTATCTAAGAATTTATGCAAGATATTTTCCCTCAACGAATTAAAATGATTCAAGGAGTGACGATTTTCTTTGCATTTCTCTTTCTTATAAATCTTTTCTACATACAACTGATAGATACAAAGTATAAAATCAAAGCAAAAGATAATGCTATAAAAGAACTTATAGAGTATCCATCGCGAGGGTTAATATATGATCGAAACAATAAATTGATCGTTCATAATACAAATCAATTTGAAATCATGGTCACCAATGCAGAGGTCGATGCTAATCTTGATACTAACCAACTATGCAAGGACCTTTCAATTACCCCAGACTATTTCCTTGAATCCATGAAAAAAGCAAGAAAGGCTTCTCGTTACAGACCTTATGTTTTTCTTAAATACGTGGACGATTCCAATTATCAGCGTTTTCAAGAACATATATTCAAATACAAAGGTTTCTTTGGACAGACTCGGTTTGTTAGAGAATATCCATATGCCAATGGAGCCCTTCTCTTCGGAGACGTAGGAGAGATTGATTCCTCCCAAATCAAAGAATATGCAGACACTTATACATACCTAAGCGGAGACTATATAGGTAAAAACGGGATAGAAGTCTATTATGAAGACCTTCTAAGAGGTCAACGTGGTATAAGAACAGTGGTAGTAGATGCACTAAATAGAGTCAAAGGAAGCTACGCCAATGGCGAAAGCGACAAAGAGCCTACCGCTGGCAAGAATCTGCAAGCTTCTATAGATATAGATCTTCAAACTTTAGGAGAAGAACTACTTACAAATAAACGTGGGAGTATAATAGCCATAGAACCTTCTTCTGGAGAGATTTTAGCACTTTGCAATGGGCCAACCTATGATCCGAATCTACTCACAGGCGGCAGTAGGAATAAATATTACCCCAAACTATTACTAAACAAAAACAAACCACTATACAATAGGGCTATTCAAGGTCTATATCCTCCAGGATCTACATTTAAAGCCCCTTCAGCATTAGTAGCATTGCAAATGGGCGCTATAAATCCGAATTTTGCTTATTATTGTCCTGGATATTACCCTATAGGTAAAAAGAGCCTCAAATGCTCTCATAGGCATGCACCTTGCAGAAATATTGAAGAAGGATTGACTCAGTCATGCAACCCTTATTTTTGTCAGGTGTTTAGAGGATCAATTGAAGTGAGTAATTCTAAAAGGTTTCAAAAAGATTATGATCGTTGGTATAAGAATATTTGTCGTTTTGGATATAGAAGAAAGTTAGGAATAGATCTTAAAAATGAAAAACGAGGCAATGTGCCCGATACTGCTTATTACAATAGGATTTACAAAAACCAATGGCGCGCTACCACTGTGATATCACTAGGAATAGGCCAGGGAGAAATACTTGCTACACCATTGCAAATGGCTAACTCCTATTGTGTTATAGCCAACAAAGGATATTACATAACTCCACATGTTATCAAAGGCATTGAGGCCAACGGGAAATTTAAACCGAATACCGCTAAAAAAATCAAAGTTAATGTACCGATAGATAAATTATATTTTGATAGGGTAACAGATGGACTAGAAATGGTAGTTCAAGCAGGTACTGCGCGTGCATCTAAAATTGAGGGGATAGCGCTTTGCGGTAAGACAGGAACGGCACAAAATCCCCATGGTGAAGACCACTCTATTTTTGTAGGATTTGCGCCTAAGGTAAATCCTAAAATAGTCATAGCATGTATCGTCGAAAACGGAGGTGGTGGCGGTGGCTTGGCGGCTCCTATCGTATCTCTCATGGCAGAGCGTTACCTTAAAGACAGTTTACCTCCTGCTAGCTTGAATAAGTATAGTAGTATTAAAAATAGACACCTCATCAATTTTCAAATAGACGAATAAGTATGGCTAAAAGTCCTTCCATTTTCAATAAATTAGACTGGCCATTGTTAATGACGTTTCTAATTCTTATGTTAATAGGCCTCATCACCATCTATGCAGCAGGATATAATCCAGAGCACCCTAAGATTTACGATTTATCTCAAACGTATGGAAAGCAGCTAATCTGGATAGGCATCTGTCTAATACTCGGATTCATTATTATCAATATGAGTTCGAAGGTATTTAGCATTTTTGCTTATGCCTATTATGGTATCATGTTATTACTCCTCGTAGTTGTATTATTTATAGCTAAGGAAGTCAATGGCGCTAAAGCATGGATAGACCTTGGTTTCTTCAGACTTCAACCGTCCGAATTTGCTAAGTTTACAACCTGTCTAGCATTAGCGTACTATATCAGCGAGCTTGAAACTAATTTAGCCTATACTAAAAAACTGATGATGGCCTTAGGTATTATCATAATACCTTTTATTCTCATTCTAGCCCAGCACGATATGGGTTCGGCCTTAGTCTTCTTATCTTTTGCCTTTTTGCTCAATCGATTTGGAATGTCAGACTATATAATATTTACTGGCTTTTTTGTTATCATTATTTCCATTTTATCTCTACTACTATCTCCTGTCTATCTGATTCTCAGTATGATTATTTTAGTGATCATCATTGCCTTCTTCAATAGGAAAAGTAAAGATTTGGATAAATATATTATTGCAGGTGTGGCCATCACTAGTTTTGTCGCCGTCTACAGTATATCTATAGATCTAGTTATGGACAAACTAGATAAACACCAAAAAGATCGAATCAATGTACTAGTAGGTAAAGGAGGTAATGACTGGAATGTAAGACAAAGTAAAATAGCATTAGGAGCAGGGCAGTTTAGCGGTAAAGGATTTTTAAAAGGAACTCAATCCAAAATGAATTTTTTACCAGCTAAAGAAACTGATTTTATCTTCTGCACTATAGGAGAAGAATGGGGATTTCTGGGCTGTGGACTTGTTATCAGTCTATATGTTTTTCTAATGATGAGAATCCTCTATTTGTCTGAAAAGCACAGCTCGAAATTCTCTAAGGTCTATGGTTATGCTATCGTGTGTGTGCTTATGATGCATTTTATCATTAATATAGGGATGACCATAGGACTTGTGCCCGTCATAGGTATTCCCTTGCCAGCGCTGAGTTATGGAGGTTCATCACTTTTATCTTTTTCTGTTATGATTTTTGCATTCATTCGTATGGATAGTGAGCGTTGGATATATACAGATTAACTTATAAAGCTCTAAATAACTAAATTTTCAACTAATAAATATGCTATTCATTAAAGACGTCAAAGGCAAAGGAAGAGGAGTATTTACCGATGAATTCATCAAAAAAGGAGAATTGATAGAGATCTGTCCTATGATAGTAATGCCTGCTAAAGACAGAAAATTTATAGATCAAACCAAAATATTCAACTACTATTTTCTATGGGGCGACACCCATAAGCAGAGCGCCATTGCGCTAGGTTATGGTTCATTGTACAATCACAGTCGTGCTGCTAATGCAGATTATGAGAGCTACTACGAAGAGGAAGAAATTCACTTCATAGCTTATAAAGATATTCAGCCAGGAGAAGAGGTAACGATTAATTACAACAACGATCCTAATTCTCAGACACCAATGTGGTTTGAAAAAGCCTAAGACTTATCCACCTTAGGTAAAAAGATAGCTAGCCCTTGAGGCAAATCTAGCACTAATTGCATACTCAATCTACGAATAGCTTGACTGGTATAGAGAATATGAAAAATCCATGGAAGCCAATAGAGCGGCAAGAATATGAGCTGATTGACATACATCAATATGACAAAGATGAGACTCGAAAGCAACTGAAAATTTAAAAACTCGACCATCAGATTATGAAAAGCGGGTGAGCTTTTAGGGCGCTTTTTTAAAAACCACCAGAGGCTAGGTAAGACAAAGAACAAATAGGAAAGAGAAAAAAGAAACATAGCGTTTCGTTTTTCCTCTGCATCTAGATCCAATCTCAGATTAAAAGTATCTTTGGGTAAAAGTGAATTCATAGACTTTGTCTCGATTGGCTTCGCTGATTCGGCAATTGTTTGACCAATAGTTTTTAAATCCAAACCACCAAAGGCACCACTCGTCATCATGAGATAAACAGGATTTAAACCAGCTTTCTGATTTAAGAAATTTTCTAAGTCTGAGATATCTGTAAATAAAATCAAATCATCCCGATGAAAATGCTTTCGAATGAACCCTTCTGTGAATAATACACTCCCCTTTTTTTCAATAACCTTTTTATCTATAAATACTATAGCAGTATCCGCAACGTTCATAGTATCTTGATATTGTGGTAGAAATTCCTCTGTAAGCGTACTATAGGTATGCATCTCAAAACAAGCCAAAAGATGTCTCGTAGGGTAATTTTCCTTCACCGCGTCTATGGTGGCTCTCAATTTACTAGGCGAATGCGCAAAATCTTTAAAAATGACGCGATCCTTCTCTTCTATGATTTTCTCCAATCGACGACCCGCGCCATTAAAACTCTGGATAGCTTTCCAAAAATTCGATTCAGACATACCCAGCTCTTCGCAGACATGCTTTGCTGCTTGTACATTCTCCATATTATGCCGACCTATTACGCAGAGCGGTATAATCTCATTATCTACTTTCGCAGTAAAAATTTCATCCTTTACCAAATAGTCTATAGCCTTATAGCTTTTCATCTCGATATCGCTTCGAAGATTCTGCACAATAGAGGCTACCTTTTCGTCCGCATAGTAAAGTAATGTTCCGCCTGTCTCCATACTGTGAACTAGTTTGGCAAACTGTGCATTGTATATCTCCTCCGTCTTAAATACATTGATATGATCCCACTCTATGCCGCTGATAGTAGCTATGTGCGCGTGATAATAGATAAACTTAGGTTCTTTATTGATAGGACTAGCTAGATACTCATCTCCTTCTATCACTATGATAGGGGCATCACTGAGCCTTACACTATAGTCAAAGCCTGCTACAGAACTTCCCACTAGATAATCAAAATCAATTTTCTGCTCCTTCAGACAATGCATGACCATAGACGTAATACTCGTTTTACCATGACTGCCGGCTATGACGGCACGTTTTTTATTCAAACTATTTTCATAAATAAATTCAGGAAATGAGAGCACCTTCAATCCCAATTCCATAGCCCTAGCAAGCTCTGGGTTATCAAACCTCGCATGCATCCCCAGAATGACCATATCTATATCAGGTGTGATAGATTCAGCGAAAAACCCTTCCTTTTCTGGCAGTACACCCGCTTCTAATAATCGGGACCGCGAAGGTTCTTGTATGACATCATCTGATCCCGTGACCTGATGACCCTTTCGAGCCGATGTAATGGCTATCTGATGCATGATAGCACCGCCTATAGCTATGAGATGAATACGCATTGGTTAGTTTTAAAGCAAAGGTAAAAAACTATCATTCAACTGAATGAAAAAACCAAAAGAAGAATTAAGTGAGTTTGCCACGAATTCACGAATTAATTTTTGATTTTAAAGTTTTCTATTAGATGATTCTCTCAATGAGGACTCAGTGTATTTCATTTATTCTATTTTTAATCTTTCTATTAATATAGTCCTCGGAGTCTCTTGCAGCAGAATCCGAAGGAGAGAGAAATAAAATTGAACAATATCTATAGGGGGATTAAACCCAACTAAATCATATAGTTCAACGCTTCTTGTCTTCTAATAATTAATTTGGGTTAAATAAGCCTATTAAAGGAACTTATTCATCTCTTAAAATTGTTAATGAATAATATTGAAGCTCACTCATTTAATTATCCTGAAACATATACCGACCAATGAAACTAACCGCTATTTTATTCTCCCTCCTTTTTTTAAATTGTAAATCAAATTCCAATCAAACAAATATGTCGGAAACAACTAATAGAGAAGAAAAAATAAATCCTAAATCTATCCATTCATTGAGTATTATAGAGGTCGATGGAAATACAATTAATCTAGCAGATTTTAAAGGTAAAAAAATACTTATCGTCAATACGGCTTCTGAATGTGGATATACTCCACAGTATGCTCAGTTAGAGGAACTATATAAGGTGCAAAAGGAAAAACTAGTGATTATCGGAATACCTACAAATGATTTTGGAGGTCAAGAGCCGGGCTCTAATGAAGAAATAAAGAATTTTTGTCAGAAAAACTATGGTGTAAGCTTTATCATGGCTTCTAAACTATCTACAAAAGGCTCTGAAATAGCTCCTATTTTTAATTTTTTATGTAATAAAGCGGAGAATGGTGTTTCGAATGCTACCATTAACTGGAATTTCAATAAATTCTTGATAGACGAAAATGGTTTTTGGCTAGCTTATTTTCCAAGCAGTGTATCTCCAGTATCGGATGAGATTATATCCAAATTATAAAAAATTAGTTACGATATAATGAACGAAGTAAATCCTCACGATTTTAGAAATAATTTATTTTCCATAGGTTGGAAATTTGGACAATATGTAGCTCCCGAACTTAGTGATTTCGATCGATTATTTGATATATTCAAAGAATTATTGATACATACGTCTGGCGATTTTGATGAAACTATAAGTTGGATGAGAATCCTAGACAAGGAATACAAATTTACTACTCCTGAATATTCTATGGATGATTTCGTAGAAGATTTATTAAAACGTCATTATATCAAACCAAAATCTGGCACTTCAGGCGATGACGAAGGAATGGGATTGACTGGAAAAATGGAGCGCACACTCCGTCAGCATGCCTTGGAGCAAATATTTGGCTCACTCAAGCGCTCTGGTGCAGGAAATCATAGTACCAATCATTCAGGCGCTGGGGACGAATCATCCGGAGATCATCGCGCATTTGAATTTGGCGATGCTATAGATAAAATCGCTATGACTGAATCACTTAAAAATGCGCAAAAAAATCATAACGGGGAGGATTGGCAGCTGGATGAAAATGATTTGGTGATTGAAGAAAGTTATTTCAAGGTACAAATGAGCACGGTACTTATGATTGATATCAGTCATAGTATGATTTTATATGGAGAAGATCGTATCACTCCTGCAAAAAAAGTGGCTATGGCACTCTCAGAACTTATTGCTACTAGATATCCTAAAGATACGCTGGATATTATCGTTTTCGGAAATGATGCCTGGTCTATCGAAGTAAAAGATCTACCTTATCTGCAAGTAGGTCCTTATCATACTAATACAGTGGCCGGTCTTCAACTGGCTATGGATATTCTTCGTCGTAAGAAAAACACCAATAAACAGATATTTATGATTACCGATGGGAAGCCGAGCTGTGTCATAGAGCCTAATGGAGAATATTATAAAAACAGCAATGGTCTTGATGAATATATAGTAGACCAATGCTATAGTATGGCCCAGCGAGCGCGAAGGCTGCATATACCAATTACAACATTTATGATAGCTCAGGACTCTTATCTGCAGCAGTTTGTAGATGAATTTACCGCAGCCAACGGTGGTAAGGCCATATATACAGGAATCAATGGATTGGGCGATATGATCTTCACTGATTATGAAAAAAATAGACGAAAACGATTAAATTAAATACTTCTTAAACTTTACAATTTTATATTTCAATGCAAGTCACGACTATCAAAACTTTTGGAGAATTAAAAAAAGCCAAGTATCAAGTCAAATCTATCAAGCAAGAATTAAAAGATAATCTAGTCGCTATCTTGAGCGCTGGAAAAAATCCTTTTCCTAATATTCATGGCTATGAGCATACGGTAATTCCAGAATTGGAGCGAGCTATTTTATCTAAGCACAATATTAATTTATTGGGACTCAGAGGTCAGGCAAAAACTAAAATCGCTCGATTGATGATCAATTTACTCGATGAATATGTACCTGTAATTGAAGGATCGGAGGTTATGGATAATCCATTCCAGCCTATGTCATATTATGGAAAGCAACAAATCGAAACTTTAGGTGATAAAACACCAATTTCTTGGATACACAGATCTGAGCGATTTTCAGAAAAATTGGCAACTCCTGATGTCACTGTTTCTGATCTTATCGGCGATGTAGATCCTATCAAAGCAGTCAATCACAAACTGACCTATGCTGATGAACGCGTCATTCACTTCGGTATGATACCACGAGCCAATCGTTGTATTTTTGTTATCAATGAATTGCCCGATTTACAAGCTCGTATTCAAGTTTCTTTATTTAATATTCTCCAAGAAGGGGATGTTCAGATTCGAGGATTCAAATTCCGCTTTCCTCTAGATATTCAATTTGTATTTACCGCCAATCCGGAGGACTATACTAATAGAGGCAGTATTATCACGCCGCTAAAAGATAGAATCGGTGCTCAAATTTTAACCCATTATCCAAAAACAATCGATCTCGCTAGAAAAATAACGGAGCAAGAAGCTAAATTAGACCAGGAACAGTTAGCTAAAATATATGTACCTGAGTTGGCCAGAGATATTATAGAACAAATCACATTTGAAGCAAGGTCAAGTGAGTTCATAGATGCAAAAAGTGGTGTCAGTGCTCGATTGAGTATTTCTGCATTAGAAGCATTGGTGAGTTCAGCAGAATTGCGATGCTTAAAAGGTGGGCATTCTGAAACGAAAGTGAGATTAAGTGATTTTGGTTCATTGATTCCTGCTATGACGGGCAAAATAGAACTCGTATATGAAGGAGAGCAAGAAGGTTCTCGCTGGGTTGCTGAGCAGTTGATAGGTAGAGCCATATCTAACTTATTTATACGAATGTTTCCAAAAATCGAAAAGCTAGAAAAACCCGGAGTGGATGGACCTTATACCAAAGTAGTGGATTGGTTTATAGAGAATGATGATTTTACATTACCCGATTTAATAGATGACAAAACTTATGATTCCACTTTATCTAAAATCAAGCCTTTAATAAATCTAATGCAAAAATACACCCCAAATACCTCTGAAAAAGACAGTTCATTTATGAAAGAATTTGTTCTCTGGGCCTTGGTTGAGCAAAAAAAATTGAGTAAATATCAAGTAGAAGGTGAGACAGGGTTTAGAGATACGCTGCCTAGTTTTAATTTGAGGAGTAATTAGAAAGAATTGTTTTGTACGTTGGTGAATAACACCAACAAAGGGTGAAAAAACAGATTTAATATTCCAAAATCCTATAATGGAAAACATTAAGCATTTGATTTTAGAATCTTATTTTTGTATTTAGTTTATGACTCAGAAAAATAATCCTTTACACAATAAGACTTTAGAATCTATCGTCACCGAACTTCATGCTCATTATGGCTGGGAAAGACTAGGTGAATTGATTCGGATCAATTGCTTTATTTCGGATCCTAGTATCAAGTCGAGTTTGAAATTTCTTCGAAAAACGGAATGGGCTAGAAAGAAAGTGGAGGAGTTGTATTTGGATATGCTGAAGTGAAAGAGTATATGTCCTCGCCATTAAAGGTCTTGCCCTTGCTAGCGCGAGTTTCTAACTCGTGCTCATTATAGCAGTTAATAGTAATATACATCCCCTCGCCATTAAAGGTCTTGAGACCTTGAATCATGTATCTATTCTATTTTTTCAGGTATGTATCATAGTTAACTTCTGCGCCAAGGTGGCAACACCTTGACGGGCGGAGTTTACTAAATTTCTCTCTTAGGACGAGTTACAAACTCGTGCTAGCGTAGGAAGAAAATTCAAGAGGCTATCAAATAAGAAATTACATTCGATACAAAGTATAATTGGCTTAGCTTTATAGCTTATAAAAAAACCATGTCTAAACTAATTATTTACTTCTATGGCTGGGGAGGAGGCGAACATTCCAAAGGCTTAATAGCGCTCAGAGAGAGGTTTGAAAAAAATGAGGTCTATGCCCCTGTTTATGATCAAATCGATCCTAAATCAAATTATTCTATTTTAGATGCGCTTTATATTAAATCCATGGATTATGAAAAGGTCATAGTGATTGGGAATAGTTTAGGTGGTTATTGGGCGAATTGTTTTGTGGAGCAATATCCTGTATACTCCGCTATATTAATCAATCCATCACTTTATCCAGCGGAGACGATTAGTAAATATGGCGTCCAAGAGGAATTTCTTAAAAATTATAGACCGAGCCCATTTCAGAATAAAAACAAATGGCTCTTCCTCAGCAGCCACGATGAAGTCATAGATCCTAAAATAGCTAAAAACTTGTTATCAGATTGTAATACTACAAGCTGGCTAAATGAAGTTCATGCCATCCAAAACTATGATTTCATGATTGAAAAATTAGAGGAATTAGGATTTGAATAAATATTTCAACTTACCGCCACAGAAAATGCGCCCAATTAATCGTTAAAGGCTTTCTCTCATTATCGCCATTCGGAAAAACCTAAACTTTCACCTTTATACTTTCCCTTTAATACCCTATTTTTATGCCTTAATGATAAAATTAATCCTAAAAAATCTCGTTAGCTAAGCGTGCATAAATATTTACTCCTTTTTCTCTTCCTAATATGCAGTGCAGCACTAGCAGGTCAGATAGCTGCAGTCCAAGGCCGAGTCATAGATGCTAAGACCCGCCGCCCCTTGGCTGGAGCTACTATTTCACTTGGCAATGATGATATAACCAAAACAAGAACAGATTCCAGCGGAAAATTTGAAATCAGTATAATAGAATACAAAAATGAAACCATCTACATATCGCTAGAAGGATACAAGTTTTTAGAAAAAAAGGTGAGCCTCAAACCCAATGAAACTCGCACCATCAATTTCGAACTGACGAGCTTCTTAATCAAACTAAAAGAAACTAAAATCACCTCCAAGCGCAACAAGGAGAAGAGCAAAGATGAGCTCGTGACAGAAATTGAAGTCAATACGGAGCAGACCAATCCTTCGGGTAATGTAGAGAATACCCTTAAATTTCAAGGTATGGGCGTAGGTGGGAACAATGAGCTAGGTAGCCAGTTTTCGGTACGTGGTGGTAGTTTTGATGAGAACCTCATCTATGTCAATGACTTCGAAGTATATCGGCCGCTGCTCATTCGCAATGCACAGCAAGAGGGCCTCAGCTTCACTAATAGTCAGTTGATTCAAAATATGAAATTCTCTTCGGGGGGCTTCTCTGCAGAATATGGAGATAAGCTGAGTTCGGTACTAGATATTCAGTATAAAAAACCTAAACAATGGGCAGGCTCTTTAGAAGCGGGACTGCTAGGCGCTAGCGGACATATAGAGGGCTCTCTCTTTCAGCAGAAGCTCAATATCATCACTGGGGTGCGATATAGAAATAATGCCTACCTACTCGGCAGTCAAGAGACCAAAGGACAGTATACCCCAGAGTTTTTGGACATTCAGAGCAATATTCACTTTCAGCCATCTACTAAATTTGATTTTGAATCCTTATCGGTCTATTCATTCAATAAATTCAGCATAGTACCTAGTGATCGAGAGACCAATTTCGGTCTAGCGAATTTCGCACTTACCTACCGTGTAGCCTATTCGGGACAGGAGATAGACCGCTATCAGAATTGGATGCAGGCCAATTCTATTACCTTCAAACCTAGTGCAAATTTAAAAATCAAGCTAGCTGGCGCCTATTACCATATTGACGAAAGACAGTATTTTGATATCACTGGCCAATACGCTATCGGCGAAATAGAAACCGATGTCAACTCTTCCAATTATCAAGGATTTAAAAATGTATTTGGCAGCGGAATATTTCAGAACTGGGGAAGAGAGAGTTATCAAGCCAATCTGGCACACGCCCATCTGAGTGCAGCAGCGCTATTGGGTAAGCATCATATAAAGTTAGGTATCAAAGCCAAGAATGAAGAATTTCAAATGCGACTGAGTTCATGGGATAGACTAGATAGTTCTGGATATAATATTCCATCTGCAGGCAGTCAAATCAATCTTCTCAATCCTATACGAGCAGAGTATCAATTCTCAGGTCAGCGTTTTGAGTTTTATCTCCAAGACCAATTTACCATTAATCTATCGGATAAGAAAACGATTAGTTTCCTCGGGGGATTGCGCGGTAATTACTGGAGTATCAATAAAGAATTTTTCTTAAGTCCACGTCTACAGATTCTCTACAAGCCTAATTCCAAAACCACATTCTATGCCGCAGGAGGCTCCTACAATCAGTCGCCATTTATTCGAGAGATGATCGATGAACAAGGTCGATTAATCTCCAATATCAAATCACAGAAGTCTCTCCACTATATAGCCGGATTGGATATGATACTAAACATAGTGAAAAGACCATTTAAATTCACTACAGAAGCTTACTACAAGCATCTATGGGATGTAAACACCTATCAATACAACAATGTGCTCATACGCTATGCTGCCAAAAATAATGTCATAGCTTATGCTCGTGGACTAGACTTTAGACTGCAAGGAGAATTTGTAAAAGATGCCGAAAGCTGGATAAATATTGGGTTTCTAGATACCAAGGAATTTAACGGCAGCAATGTGTTCATGAAATATAAAGACAGCACAGGAAGAGAAGTTTATGACAAACGCTATGCGCAAGGCACAATACGAGATTCCTTTCTAGAACCGCAGGGCTATATTCAGCGACCAAATAATCAATTTCTCATGGTCAATATCTTTTTTCAAGACTATATACCACAGATGCCTAGTTTTAAAGTAAATCTTTCATTAACACTGGCCTCTGGACTCCCCTTTGGTCCACCGAATAGTGAAATTTACAGAAATGAATTCAACCTCTTAGCGTATAAAAGACTAGATCTCGGCTTTGCCCTCAGAATCTATGATTCAGAGAAAAAAAATAAGCCGAAATCTATGATAAAAAATATCTGGGCTACGTTGGATGTATTTAATGCTGTAGATTTTTTCAATCAGGTATCTATGAATTGGATTCAAGATTATTCCGGCAATCAATTTGCAGTGCCTAACTATCTTACTGGGAGAAGATTTAATGGGAGAATCATGGTTAAATTTTAGATTTTTTTTAATCTTTACACCATTCACATTCTGAATAGATAAAACAATATAGATTATAATAAAGATCAAAAAATCAAAATTAGAAATAGGAGACGAGAAAAACTTGAGTGCAACTGTAATGACCAAATTTTTATTAGTATCTATGAAATTTCTGCATCTAAATTGATAGTTATTCATTATAGCTTTCTTTTTGAAGGATTCAAAAAATATGTTTTTCGATAAATCCTAACTAGTTTTGATATAACTTTGTAAAAATATGCACACTACTTATGTTTGACTGGTCTTTTCAGCTTGGATCATGCGCTATGAAAGCATTTCCATTTTATCTCTATAGCTTTCAGATATTTTCGACTATGGAATCTAGACCCGCAGACTTCATGCTCTGGATGGGCGATCATGTCTATATGCTCAAGCCGCGGCAGTGGAATTCTAAAGATGCTATGATCAATGCCTATGCAAATCAGCGCAGCCAGCTAAAGTTGGAGAGCTTTATGAAATCGCGACCCCAGTATGCTATATGGGACGATCATGACTATGGTCCGAATAATGCAGGTGCCGAATTTTTCAATAAAAAAACTGCTAGATTAGTATTCAAAGAAATGTGGACTAATCAATTACAAGCAAATGATTCAGAAGGAATTTACTTTAGCTTTAAACACAAAGAAGCTGAATTTTTCATGCTCGATGTGCGCTATTTTAAGATAGCTGATTCCCAAATCTTAGGCGATAAACAAATGAACTGGCTTCTAGAAGAGTTAAAAAAGTCAGATGCTAAATTTAAGTTCATCGTATCAGGAGTCCAAGTGCTCTGCGACGGTGGATATGAAAATTTTAGAAAATACCCCGTTGAGTTTTCTCAATTGATGAATTTCATATCTGAAAATAAAATAGAAGGAATCCTATTCACCTCTGGGGATGTTCACTATACTGAGGCCAGTTGCGTAGAGCGAACGAATGAATATCCACTATACGATTTCACCATGTCTCCACTCACTTCATTTCCAATTAATTATCTTAACACTAATTATAATCGAATAGAGGGAACTAAGTTCAATACTTACAATTTTGGTGAAATTTCTTTTTCGGGAGAAGAATCTAATCGATGCTGCGATATCAAATCACTCAATATAAGGGGTGAAACACTTTGGTCATTTCGCATATTTGAGAATGATTTAAAATATAAAATACCTTAAATGAATTTTAATATTCAAAATAGTTTTACCTCAGCTCTTCCCGGAGATAGTCTTTTAGAAAATAAATCAAGACAGGTCGAAGGCGCAGGATATTCTTATGTCATACCAAGGAAAGCTAGTTCTCCGAAAATGGTGCATTTTGCTAAAGAACTAGCCACTGACTGCGGCTGGACATTACAAGATTTGCAAAGTGATTGGATGCTCTCGCTACTTTCAGGTAATGAAATACATCCTGAATCTAAACCATATGCTATGTGCTATGGGGGGCACCAATTCGGGCACTGGGCTGGTCAGCTAGGAGATGGCAGGGCTATTAATCTTTTCGAACATATACATAATGGCCACCGATTTAGCTTTCAGCTAAAAGGCGCTGGGCCCACTCCTTATTCTAGAAATTCAGATGGATTAGCCGTTTTGCGCTCTTCTATTCGAGAATATTTATGCAGTGAATCTATGCATTACCTTGGCATTCCTACGACACGGGCATTGTCTATAATCACTACAGGCGATGAAGTTCTGCGCGATATATTGTATGATGGTCATCCCACTATGGAGAAAGGAGCTATCGTTTGCCGCCTAGCACCTAGTTTTATTCGATTTGGCAATTTTGAGATCTTTGCAAGTAGAAAAGATATAAATAATTTGAAACTACTGACGGACTATACGATCCAGTATTTTTATCCGCATATCACCTCACATGATAACACTAAATACTTAGATTTTTTCAAAGAGGTCTGTCAGCGAACTATTGAGTTGACACTAAATTGGCAGCGAGTAGGTTTCGTGCATGGGGTCATGAACACAGATAATATGTCTATATTAGGCCTCACCATAGATTATGGACCCTATGGGTGGGTAGAAGACTATGATCCTAACTGGACGCCAAATACCACCGATGCGCAAGGCAAACGATATCGATATGGAAATCAAGGTAACATTGCGCTATGGAATCTAGTCCAACTAGCCAATGCACTTTACCCATTAATTGAAGATGTCCCAGCGCTGGAAGAAGTGCTTGAAAATTTTCAAAGCACATGGGAAGACCAATACTCTGCGATGCTTGCCAGAAAATTAGGTCTCAATACTAGCGAAAACGATCATAAAAAATTGGCGCTAGAACTCACAAAGCTATTAGCTGAGGTAGAGACCGATATGACTATCTTCTACAGGCTCATAGCTCATGCGGAAAAAACGATGATAAATACAGACGTTTTTCAACTTATCTCCTCTGCTTTTTATAATCTGGAGGTAATGAGTGAAGAAATAAAAATAAAATGGCAGAATTGGATAGACCGTTATTTAAATTGTATTAACGCAGATGCCAACTCAGATCTTGAGCGCAAAACTAAAATGAACAATCTCAACCCTAAGTACATACTGAGAAACTATATGGCTCAACTTGCTATAGATGCTGCTGAAAAAGAAGACTACAGTCTCATAGAAGAACTGTATACAATGCTAAAAAAACCTTATGACGATCAGCCAGAATATGAAAAATGGTTTGCTAAACGGCCCGAATGGGCGAGGACTAAAATAGGATGCTCGATGCTGAGTTGCAGTTCATAGAATCTACTCATCATTAGGCTCATCATGATCCCCTTCTAGCATTTCACCTTGATAATTATTATCTAAAATATTAAACAAGTGTTTGGCTTGGGCATAGACACATTTGTCTAATCTATTAGATAATATAATCACACAACTATTATCTGATTCTCTTCTGTGAAAAGCTGTTCTATAGCCATGCCACCAACCATTATGGTAAATAATTTTTTGATTATTCTGATCTTCTCTGAGTCTAAATCCGAGTCCATACTTTTTCGAAGACCTAGCATCAAATACATTATTCGTAAAAGCTAGCTTTAACGTCTCTTCATTTAATAAAATACCGGGATATAAAGCTCTATCAAATTTATACATATCTTCTACTGTGCTATAGGCACCTTTGTCACCAAATACACCATCAAACATATCATTACTAGCCATGTTTCTACCTGAAAAACCAAATGTACGATTGCTCATCTCCCATATTTTTTCAGGATGCGCTACAAAAGAATTCGTCATACCCAAGACATCAAAAATATTCGTTTTAACATATTTCGGAAAAGACGTTCCCGTAATTTTCTCTACCAATAAAGCTAAAATGGCATAATTGGAGTTATTGTATCTAAATCGAGATCCTGGAAAAAATGAAGGGGATAGATTGGCTGCAATTAGAGCATTCATAGCGTCTTCGTTAGTGATATAGCCATTTCTAGCTTTGTAGTATGCATTACCTAACTTGATATAATCAGGTATACCGCTCGTATGGCTCAACAGATGACGAATCGTCACAGCAGTATAGGGGAATGAAGGAAAATAAAGACTCACAAAATCATCTAATCCAAGTTTTTCATCTTCTATCAATTGGAGAACGGCAACGCCCGTTATTGTTTTAGAAACAGATGCGAGTTGGAATACGGAGTTGGTATTAAGCGGCTCATTTAGGATAGGGTTCGCTATACCGAATGAATTTTTATAAAGAATTTGTCCATGCTGAGCCACCAATACACAGCCATTAAATCTATTATTACTAGATAAATTTCTAAATATACTATCTATTTTAAACTCTTTATAAACTTGATCTACAACCAGATTTTTAGAATTGCGAAGGCGATTTTCTTCCAATTTTTGGGCTATCCAGTACTTTTTTGAAAAGCTAGACTTCTTTCCTTTAGTTCCAAAACTATGGAAACTGGTTGTGGCTATTCCAAAACCAATAATCAAAATAAGAAACAATACCCTGCGAAACATAAGATGCAAAATTAAGCGTTTTTCAACAAAAATACCGGCATTTTTCCACATAGCAAACCTTGTTGATTCAATTACCCTACAACTAAATTTTTTCTTTAATATGATTTTATTACTCGTATTTTTATCTTATATAAATTACAATTATGAAATCGTATAGGGTAGTTATCATTGGAGCAGGGAACGTAGCTTATCATTTAGTGCGCAGTGTAACATCATCTGGCAACAAATTAATACAAATATACAATAGAACACTTAGCAATATTTCGTTGACCTCTAATAGTAATATAACGGGGACACTCAATAGTATAAGCCAAGATGGGGATATTTACATTATTTGCGTGAAGGACATCGCCATAGAAGAAGTCGCGGCTAAACTGAGACTGGGAGATAAGCTAGTGGTGCACACATCGGGAAACCGAAGTATGAACTTACTAAATGAATGTAGTGAAAATTATGGTGTCTTCTACCCTATTCAGTCCTTTACAAGAAATATTCCTATCAATTTCAAAAAAATACCCCTTGTCATAGAAGCGAATAGTGAAACTGCGCAGGAAATGCTAGTAGATTTTTCTCGAAGTATTTCACAGCAAGTGATATTGATGAATGAAACTGATAGACAAAAACTAAATGTAGCAGGTGTATTTGTCAATAATTTCACGAATTATATCTATACCTTGACCCACGATTATCTTAAAAAGGAGAACATAGATTTCAATATTTTACAACCATTAATTCAAAACACCGTAGACAAACTTCTGCTAGGAAATCCAAGTGAAATGCAGACTGGACCAGCGGTGAGAAGCGACCAAGAAACTATAAATTCACACATCGAACTCCTCAAACAATATCCTCAGCTGAAAGATATTTATCAAGATATCTCCAATAGCATATTAGAATACTATAAATCTAATTAGTGCTAGACTTTTTCAGAGCTATAAGAATCCACAATGTACTCATGGTTGCATTGGCTCAGTATCTAGTATTGGCTAGACACAATAGTATGACACTTAAAAATATAATGCTAATTTTTTTGACCAGTCTATGGATACTCTGGGGAAATATAGATAATGATATTCAAGATATAGAGTTAGATACTACTTTTAAAAAGAAAAAAGAAAACAAACTAATTCACTGGCTCAGCAGCCATTCCCGAGGAATTTATTTAGAAAGAATTTGTCTTATAGTCAGTCTTAGCATGAGTATACTAATAAGTGTTCAGGCTATTTTACTCACCATGTTAGCATGGAGTGGCTTAAAGTTTTACAATCTTTATTTTAAGAAGACTTTGCTGATTGGCAATCTCATTATAGCGCTATTATGTATGGCATCGCTCCATGTATTCAATTTAGGGAATGATAATCCAAGTCTATTGCTTTCCAGTTTAATATTTACCGCAACTCTGCTGCGAGAAATAGTCAAAGACAAGGAAGATGAAACAGCAGATAAAGCTTGTGGCTATAAAACTTTAGCTATAAAATGTGATCCAGTTGTATTTAAAATTATTCTTTTTGGATTAGGAATTGCCTTGACCTTTTTGGCCTATGAGTATATGAAATCATATGACTATGTTTTCACCCTATTTGCATTACTACATCTATCTCAATGGTGTTTTATCTTAAAAGAACAATGGAAGAAGGCTAGTCTAACGATTAAACTTCAAATACTAATAGGTGTGATTATGATAGGATTTACTTGACGAGCTGATTTGCTTCAATAATGTAAAAGCCTGCAGCCATTCCAATATAATATTTATTATCGATTTTCAGTACTTTTTTCACACTAGGTAATCCTACAATCAACTTGTTGTTGGAGTCTAATATCAAAGATTTATCAACTTTGTCAACAACTAGTATGGATTCATCTTTATAAATGGCATAATAAATTAAACGTTCTTTTAGTTGGCCAATCAAAATGCCGTTTAAATTATATTCTTCAATAGACTTATCGGCTAACTTAATATATATTTGGTTATTTTTTGAAGCTTCTTTTTTATACACTGTTGTATCAGTATAATAATAGAAATCATCTTTAACTCTTTCTTTCCATTTAATCTTTTTCTTGTAATGTTTTGAAGATTTAATTTTCAAATTCTTATCTAAGGCAATAAAACCATTATCTAAAATCAAATGAATCATTGAATCTACAATTAAATAATCAATAATGGATGGATCAAGTTCTTCCAAAATGTCTCCTTGCATGTCTAGTTTATAGTCAAAACTATCTAAAAAATCTAGCTGTTCATTAAATCGAACAAGAAAAAATGGAGAACAATTAGAATAATTCCGTTTTCCGTAATGCTCGGAAAATCCTTTATTAACAAAGTAGTATTCATTTCCCATTTTAAAAATATGAGATATACCCGCATTCCTTCCATTTATATGCTCCTTTGAAACTAATTCCTTTCCATTTTTATAAATCTTGTGTATTAACTCCATAGATGCTATATAAAATACAGAGTCCACTTTTAGAAAATTAGAATGATGCGGAATCACCTTATCTAGTGCATCTTTCTCTTTTATGTTAAAGACATTTTCTAAAGCCCCACCAATAAGCGCACCGACTAATCCATAATTGTATCCGTAATTCGTACTTGATGAATTCAAGTCCATGAAATAATTAAATCGATAATCATAATTCCAAAAATTTCCATTATATACATTAAACCCATTGATATGTTTATTTAAAAACACAAATTGACTATCAATTACAAATGGATAAAAAAAAGTATTGCGTTTAGTTTCAATCTCTTCGCTTTTCCACAAAATTGAACCGTCTACTAATGATACACCTGCATCGTAATAATAATTATCCTTTAAATTTGGTGCCCACCCAATATTTTTCTCATATAATTCTCGTGTTACAACTAAAGGAGACTTTACACTCCATATAAACTTATTCGTACGAGAATTCCATAACCCGCCAATATCAGATAAGGAATGATAAATTTTATTGTCCATAAAACTAAAACTGGAATATTCCCTGCTATATAATCCACTCCATAAAATACTTTCATCCTTTAAATCAAAGGCAGCCACTTCATCCTTAATCTTACCATTAGTCATGAACCCTTGAAAAGGGCAAAATAAAAGCATGACATTATTGATAGAATCTAATTCAAAATTTTCTAGAATGGAAGAAAACGCTATATCAGTGGCATAAATAGAGTCTTTAGTTATCGAATTTATACCAATACTGTGTATGGATCTCTCCGAAAACATATCCGATTGAGCTCGAAAACTAAATGGAACAATGAAAACAAATAAATAAACTGAATATTTCATTTTATTTCATAAAAGTGCCGTTTAAATATCTCCACATACCTCTCCTTAAACTCATCCATATCTACCTGACAACCTAACTCACGCTGTAAGCTAGTGACGCCTTTATTTGGTATTCCGCAAGGGATAATGAAACTAAAATAGTTTAAGTCTGTATTAACATTGAAAGCTATGCCGTGCATAGTGATATAGCGACTCACTTTAATACCTATGGCCATGATTTTCCGAGCTTTAGGCGTGCCATAATCTACCCAAACACCTTCTTCCTCTGAGGCTTTAGCTTCGATACCATAGGAAGAACATAGTTCTATCCCAATATTTTCTAGCGCAGTCACATAAGCGCGAACTCCCATATTGAATTCTTGTAAATCAATTATAGGATAGACCACTAACTGACCTGGGCCATGAAAGGTCACATCCCCTCCTCTACTAATATGGTGAAAGCTAGCACCGCAGGTACGCGCTATAGGTAAAATATTATTTTCATCGGCATTTTTGCCTAAGGTGTATACGGGAGTATGCTCTAATAAATTTAAATAATTTTCTGAAGAAATTTTTCGAGCTTTAGCATTTAGTTTCTCTTCAAATAAATCTAGCTGCTTGGTCTCCGCGTCCTTATAGTCTATCAATCCCCAATCACTAACGAGCATATAGTTTAATTTTTAAGAAGGTGTTCTTTACTGATTTGAATTTATGCAAAAACTAATTAACCAGGGGTCACTAATCACTGATTACTGACCGCTGGTTAATATTTACTTTATCTCTATAATCTCTGCATCGATAATATGGTACATCCAGTCATCAGGGTTGTCATAGTTGAGTATAAATTTCCCTTTAAGTGTGACAAACATATCCGTTTTTAATTTATCTTTTAGCTTCTTAAACTGAATGCCCATGACTGTTTCTGGACCAGCCTGACCGCAGAAAAAGCATGCTGCAAAAGGGTTCTTACTAAGCGCAAACGTATTAGATGTAATGGGTATTATAAAACCCTTTATTTGTATGGTTTTATCTTCGAGCTCCCGTATCGATTTACCATAGATAGGTTTATAGACCACTTTATAAGTAGGATCTGGCTTTTCTTCATAGCGAACATTTTTAAGGGCGTTCCAGGTAACCACATTTTCTACGTCTTTATCCATTACTATATGCTCCTCGGCATACATTTCCTCTAGATTGTATTTTACCTCATTCGCAGCTAAGTGTAAGGCATTGGCATTCGCAATCTCCACGGATTCATCATTCACTATCGGTTTGTGGCTGCTGAAAACCAGAGTGAGAAAGACAAAACTAAATAAGCCTTTAATCCATTTATTCATGAGCTAGTGTTGAAGATATTTGAATGAAATAAGATTTGATAGCAGGGAAAATAGCTGCTAAAAATCCAATAAATAAGGAGATACCAAACAGCATAAACTGTTGTGTGAAATCTATAGGTAAATTTCCAAAGGAGAGTTGATACTCCTTCTCGGCTAGCATAGCCACCATTTTATAACCAACTACTCCCATAAAGAATCCCGCTAGATAACCAAAAATACTATACAATATCCCTTCAGCTAAAATAAGGCTAAATACGTTGAACTTGGAGCCCCCTAATGTGCGAATCATAGCTAATTCAAACATTCGTTCTTTCAAAGTATTGTATATCGAAATAAAAATACTAATGGCCGATAGGCCCATGATGAAATAAGCGAGATAGCAAATAGCATCAAGTCCAATACCTAAAAGCGAAAACAAACGGTTAATTTCTATTGCGGGTTGAGCTAATTGAATATTTTTGGATTGCTCTTTTATGAGACGCGGTAATTGCAAGGCTGCCATAGGATTTCTATATTTGAGCAGTACCGCCGTAATTTCTTTACCCGCTTCATGGTCATGATGATGGCATTCTTCACCCTCTTCATGATCATGGGTACAACCACTTTCTCCATGTATATCCCACACACTTTCTATATTCGATACGATCATTCTATCTATCACTTTACCAGTAGGTTTTAGTATTCCAGTGACCACCCATTCTATATCTTCGTGTTCTTCTCCACTCTCCTGCTGTCCATGAGTGCTATGAAATTTATCTCCTAACTTTAATTTCAATTTATTCACTACTTCAGAGCCCACTACCACTTCATAATTCTCTTGATTGAGCTTTCCTGATGCTAAGACTGCGCTGAAGTGATAATAGTAACTACTGTCAGAACCTATCATAGGAAAACTCATATACGAATCTCCATAAGCCATAGGCACTGCCTTGGCAATATATGGGTGATGCATCCATTTTTCCGCCTCTTCTAAAGGGATATTCCCAGTAGGCGCATCGATATGATAGACGGCTGATAAGATAAGTTGCAATGGACTACCAGAGGCCCCCATGACCATATCTATACCCTCTATATTTTTTTCAAATTTATCCTCAAATTGTCGCTGTACCAAACTGAGCATAGTAATAATACCAATGCCAGTAGCGAATATGATAATATTCAAAACTGCATGCAGTGGTTTATGGAAAATATTCTTAAAGGCTAGCCAAATAATCATAACAATTCGATGGTGTTTTTTGCATTCTGTTTCATTCGCATATCATGTGTTACTATGACCAAAGCTGCATTCATACTTTGTGCGGATTCTCTTAATAATTTTTCGACAATCTCTGCATTCTTATTATCTAAACTCGAAGTAGGTTCATCCGCTAGAATTAAGCTAGGTTGATTAATTAAAGCCCTAGCAATAGCGACTCGCTGTTGCTGACCTTGACTAAGCTGCTTGATGTTTTTATCCTTTTGATCCGCGATTTGGAGTTTTTCTAGAATCTGCATGGCATGATCCTTATTTTTATTTTCTGTCCCTAACCATTGAGCTAGAAGAATATTTTCTAATACCGAAATCGAGGAGATGAAATGCATTTTCTGAAAAATAATACTAATGTGCTTCCCTCTAAATTTATCTAATGAAGATCCTTCTAAAACATTAACCTCTGTTTCATTCAGAATGACCTTGCCAGACTTTGGTTTGATCAACCCACCTAATAAATGAAGTAAAGTCGTTTTTCCAGAACCTGATTCTCCGGTTATGACCAAGCTATCTCCTACGGCGCATTGGATATCAGGAAAACCAAATTTAACCTGCGGTGTGTATTCAAATTTTATATCTTTGGTAATTAACATTTATGATAATAATCAATTTATAATTCTATTAATTCCTTGTTTCAACGAAGTTACATGAAAATTTAAAAGCAGTCCTAGTTTATACTCCCCCAATCTTAGATAAGTCAATACTTGAGCAAAATGAACATCCGAAAATGCTTCAACTGTTTTAATTTCGATAACTACTTTATTCTCAACTAACAAATCTAGCCTATATCCGTGGTCGAGTTTTACATCCTTATAAACTATTGGCATAGGCCTCTCTTTTACTACTTCTAAACCTTTTTCTACAAGCTCAAAAAATAAACATTCCTGATAGGCAGACTCTAGCAACCCTGGACCAAGTTTCTTATGAACTTCAATAGCACAACCTAATATAATATTTGAAAGTTCATCTTCTGTATATTTCATTTTTGTTTTCTCTTAAATGCTATTTTACAAAAATTATTCTTAATTTACAACTAATCGGACAAAATTATTTCACAAAGGTTCACTAAATCCCTCAAAGTTGCACAAAGAAATTCCCTTATTCATAATCACGCGCTTACTTGTTTTTATTCACCATTATTTTCTTAGTGTCTTTTGTGCCTTCTACGTGGAACTTTGTGATACAACCCTCAAACTCTATTTATACAAATTCAAGTCTAGATTCAACCATTCAACAATTGAGTTTTGGAATATATCTTCTACTTCACTTTCCCCCAAGCCCATTTCAGTAATAAACTTTCCTATTTCCAGATCGCCAAGAGGAAAAGGATAATCGCTACCAAGGCAGATTTTCTTTGTACCTACTTTAGAAATAATATAACGCAAGGCATCTGCATCATGTGTGATACTATCCACCCAGAATTTCCCCAAATAATGACTCGGTGGCACGGGATTATCTATAGCTACTAAATCTGGTCTGCAATGAAATCCATGTTCTATTCTACCCAAGGTAAAAATAAATGCCCCACCAGCATGTGAAAACAATACGCGCAGTTTTGGCAATCTTTCCAGTACTCCAGAAAAAATCATAGAACAAGCAGCACGTGTCGTTTCCGCGGGCATAGCGACTAGCCATGGCAACCAATATTTATCCATCAAGCCCTTTCCCATCATATTCCAAGGATGCACTATAATCGCCATATCGAGTCGCTCACAGGCTTGAAAAATAGGGAAGAATTCATCTTCACTTAAATTTTTATCATTGATATTAGAACCTATTTGAATGCCCTTAAATCCGAGCTTTTTGCAGCGCTCCAATTCTTTAATGGCGAGCTCTGCATTTTGCATTGGTAGGGTAGCTAATCCTATATAATTTTTCGGATACTTAGTTACCAATTCAGCAATATCATCGTTCAGGTATTCAGAAATTTCTAATCCGTGTATTGGCTGAGCATGATAGCCAAATAATGCAGGAATTGTGCAGACTACTTGCACTTGAGTTTGATATTCTGCATACTCCTTGATGCGCAAATCTGGATCCCAGCAGTTCGATTTGATTTCTCGAAAGAATTTATCTCCTTGCATCATTCTAGCATAACCGGATCGATAATGATCGAGGTGAATAAAATTTCCATACCCAAACTTCTCCGTCCATTTTGGCAACGTCTTCGGAATTATATGCGTATGAGAATCTATTTTAATCATGATAAAGGCTATATGAAAATATTGAAACAGCAAAAGTAAGTGAATTTAAGCCATTTTTTTACTAAAAAATGAGAAGATAAAAGGGTGCGAATTTGATTTATGTGAAAGTTCAGACTATCATTTTTTTTACCACATAAGACACAATAGACAATCGAAGATTTTTTCTATGTATTCTCTTAAATTAATCTCAAATTAAATATGGATTTTATTTGATATAGCGCCTGTTAATATTATCTGAACGTCTTATATAGTAAGGTATTTATAGCCTAAATAATAAGAATTGTTCTTACTTTTCAGAATATTTCATAATAGAAAACTATGTGCTATATATGTTTGATATTTCATAATTTGATAGAATGTAAAACAAGTTTTACCACAGGAAACAACATAGGCAAATATAAATTAGTAAAGAAAAGGCTAATCTAATTTGAAAATAGCGGTTTTTGCTCGTTTGGCTGAGGTGTTTTCAATCTTATCTTCTAGAATAAGTTTCTGCGACTGAGGGTGCGCAAATACCTCGGCCATATCTTTTACTCGCCCAAAGGGTATGTTCCTTGAAGCCAGAAGACTCTGAAGCTTCTCTGCAGTAAAGCTTCCTATAGTAGCAGTTAAAAGAGAGTTTAAAGCTTCTCTATTTAGCACTCGCGAAGCATTTGTTATATACTTTACATCACTTAGTAATTCAGACAAATCTAAAACCTGTAATAAATCTATAAACTGTTTATCTGTACCAATGGCTAATACAATCCATTCACCGTTTACAGTCTGAAATAAATCGCCGTATGGAGCTATATTCGGATGCCCAGAACCCATTCTGGCAGGTATAGTATCTGCCATAAGATAGTTAGTGGCTTGATTGGCCAAACTAGCTATGGCTGCATCGTATAGTGATACAGAGACCTTGGCACCTTTTCCAGTCTGCCCTCGTTGTATCAAAGCACATAAAATACCTTCTTTTAACTGATGCGCAGCTAATATATCTATGAAAGCTATGGGCATCTTGAGAGGCTTGCTATTTTTTTCGCCATTCATAGACATATAACCCGTCTCTGCCTGGAGCACTACATCAAAGGCCGTTCGATGATCGTCTTCTCCAAATCCAGTGAGAGCAGCATATATTAGCTTAGGAAACTTAGCTCTTAAGCTTAGTGCATCGAGTCCTAATTTCGCGGCATCACCTGCTTTAAAATTGACTATGAGAATATCAGCTACAGCTATTAATTCTAGTACATGAGAAAAATCAGCTTCATTTTTCAAATCTAAAAATAGAGATTGTTTGCCATAATTGGCTGCGGCATAGTAGGCTGAAAAATTCAATTGAGAAGATTCGTTGGGAAGTTTCCAAGTTCTGGTCACATCTCCATGTGTTGATTTATTTTCAATTTTTATAACCTCTGCGCCTAATTCGGCGAAGAAGGTACCGACCATAGGTCCAGCTAAAACACTAGCTAGTTCTACCACTTTTAAATTTTCAAACATTTTCAAGACTAATTCTATCGAAGGGACTACTTCATTTTATTTTTCTTAAACAATTGATTGAATTCATCAAAGTCCTTTTGAATCAGGATACCCGCTCCTGTTTTATTGATATATACTGAGTTCAAAGGGTCGTTAGATAGTGTAGAATAAAACTTGGCTCTCACATTTCCTAGTGGTGTCAGCAAGTATTCCAAATCGACATCCCCTCCGAAAAAAGCTGTATTTGCATTGCTATTGCTAAACTGCCCTCTCCCGAAATCATAATTTCCTCCGACATTAAAGACTAATCTGTCATTTAAGAGCTTTTGTGAAATAGCTACTTTAAATTCATTCCTTGTATTCGTAAGATTATCCGTTTGATTTAATTGATTGTAGTTTTTATACGAAAGACCGAAATTCATTCCTTTAAATGTATTTTGCATCCAGTCAGTGACATAGCCAGATAATTTACCTGTGACTACATCAAACGCAGTATTTTGGAGATCTGAACTCACAGCGTTATTCGGATTCTGATTTTGAGTAAAACCAGTAAAGCTAGGTGGGAAGAATCGCTGTAATAGCAATAATCCCATAACCTGTCTATTCAGTTCTGCCTCATTATTTTTAGTAGTAGAGGTAATGGATTCAAATGCACTCACCACCTCAGGATTATTTTGATCTATATTGAGTTCATAAGATATGTCCGGTTTCATTATTTTATTCTTTAACTTAAGAATAATATTGGTTTTCACTGTACTCTTCGCGGCGCTGATGATTCTAGAATTATCCGTATTCCCAAAATAGGCTGTGATGAGTTCTTGCGCGCTGGCTCGAGTGGTAAAAGTCGCGGAGGCATCAATGATAGCCGCGCTAGGATCACCGACGAAGGTCATAGTTCCTCCTTTATTTAGATAAAACAATCTTTGAACAAGGTTCTGATAAGTAAAAAGGTAAGTACCTGAAAAAATCTCATAGGATCCTTTGATGTCCATATCTGTCTCTGGAGTCATTTTGAATGCTATTCTTCCCTGCCCATTGCATTCTATTCTATCTTCAATACTGGGATCCATTATAATGAATAGTTTTCCATTTTTATTGACATCAAAGTCGAAATCTAAATTGACGCCTCCGAGTTTTTTGACTTTACGCACAAATATGTTACTTACTGCATCACTAGTATCTCTCCCTGTAAATTCGTAAAATCCATACTTACCCGTTTTTTGAGCGGTCTCCAAGTTAACATGTAAAATAGAATTTGGCAAATTTCGTCCTCTAGCTAAAATAGAGATACGATCCCCTATAGTCCCTCTAAATTTAACATCCATATCTGCATATACCTTGCCATAAATTGTACTATTATTTAAAGAGTTGGAATTCATACAAAGCAATTTAGAAGAATAAGCATCTAGAAATAAATCGAATCGTTTCAGATGATTATAATTCACAAACCCATTCGCCACCGCTTCGTTTCCTTCCTCATCATAAAATTTAAATTTATCTAGAATAAATTTTCCAGGTTTTATATAAATTTTTTGACTCTGAAGATTATAATTCGTGTAAATAGTGTGTAATCCGGTCGCAAAACTATCTATCTCAATGACTCCCTCTGCATTCAATGCATTTAATGGTCCGGAAATAGAGAACTCACCATGCAAATTTCCTCTCATGTCATAAACCAATGTATTCAAAATTTTATTGAGTATAGCTGGCCTAAATCTTTCTAACTTATTAAAGGCATAGAGCGAATCTATACCTTTTTTAGCATTAATATAAATATCCGATTGAAGTTTATAATTCATACCCGACAAGGACAAAATGGAGTGAACAATTTCATTTTCCAAGTTACTAGTCAAAACCAAATTTCCTATTTCTTCGCTATCCCACATCATGTTGCTCACATTTAGATTAGCTATAGGCTTAGGGTTACTAAGAATATCAGATATTTGAATATTACCATTCAATTGACCTTTAAAAGTTTTCAAAATAGGCAAGAAACCACTAATTAACTCCTCTAGTTTAACCTCTTCAAAATCAGCGCGAATAGACTTGTTATCCTTGGAGCTATTCGTGAATTTTATACTCTGTATGTCTTTAAACAATTCTAAATTTTCTACCTGAAGGGATTTATCTTTAAGATTCAGTCTTATCAAATTATCTGGGTGTAAAGACCATACTTTTCTACCAAAATACGAATTAAAAGGCTGGATATGAAAATAATAATCATCCCCAACTTTCTTGATATTACTATTGAAATCCACAAATTTATCATCCGCTCGATTGAGCAATTCCATGTTAAGATTTAATCCATCATACACTTGTTTTATATTAGCTTTGAATGGAGTAATCGCTAGTTTATTTTCAAAATAAATACTATCTATATTGAGTGTTGTTTGAAAATCGCTATTGCTCGATATATTTACCAGATTCAATTTTGGAAATTTGAATCCTAGATATTCAGTTTGCTCGAAGTTTCCGTCGATAATCATTTTATTCTCTATACCATTAAATTGGGCATTTAATGTGCCTTTAGCTATATTTTTCAAGGACGGATGCAGGACAACTGAATAGTTACGTATATTTTTAACATCTAGACTTAGATTGAAAAAAGTAGAATTATAACTTCGCTGCACATTAGCACTTTTATTTATGGCCAGATAACTAAGAAAATAATCAGTTAAAAGATTCGGTATATCCGATACTCTGTATTGACCAATTAGGCTGGCCTGCACCTCATCGGAATTCAGTAGAATATATTTATTACCCGATTCTTCAAAAACATCTTTTTCTACTGTCAGATTAGAAAATCCATACATTTTACTCTCCTGAGACCTATCTATGACATACATATCCTCCAGGTTCATCGTACCTAGCATTTCGTCTAAATTTTTACCTCGACCTATTCCATAGACACTCGCATAGAGATGGAGTTTCTTTTTTGTCAATCCCAATTTCTGAAGATCTACATTGTCTAAATCTACCTGTAATTCTAATTTAGGAGTAGCATCATTCATAGAAACCGTGCCATTAGCATGGAGACTAAGACTAGGGTCTAGCGATTTAATATCTCCATTGAAAATCTTTTCTTTCAATTTACCATCTACTTTAAATTGACGATACTCTGTTCCATTGATATGGACATGAGAAATATCTCCTTTTAGGTATGAGTTGAGATTTTGAACATTGAAGCCTTCGCCATCTATATAGACCAAGGCTGTGAGAGCATCTATGGGACTTCCACCGGTTATAATATCGTTTAGTTTCAAATTTTGAACTTGAACACCACCTTTGTACTTAGGAAGATTTGAATTGTTAAAATCAAATTGCATCTCTTTTAAAATCCCTGTTCCATGACTAGTTAGTAGTTTTCCATTTAATGTGAACTTCATTGGATTGCCTTTGAATTCACCGTTATAGGTCATTCTTCCCAGTCTATCTATCTCTGACGGTAATTTCTTTTTTTGGAAAACAAACTCTATATCTTTCTTTTCAAAACTTAATCTATTTAACTGAGCTATGGTATTTAGACCTTTACCCGAAAACAAATCTAAGAGCTTGATTTGACCACCTACTTTTATACTATTTTCATTGAGTGAAGCATAAAGATTATTGAGCATAAGTTCGTTCATAGTCCCACGAGCTATGGTATTAAACTTAACATCTAAATGAGACCAATTTTTAAGGTTTGGGGAGAAATATGCAAGGTCTTTCAAACTTAAATTACTCTCTGAGACATCTCCCGTTACCTTTACCCAAGCTGCAAATTTAAGATACTCTCGCATATGGTTATAATTAAAGCGCAGATAGCCTTTTATCTTCGAATTATTAGTTTTAAATAGCAACTTTTTCGCTTCTGTCTTATATGAATTCATAAAGAACTGAGTTCGTAAATCTGTAATTCCAAGACCGCTCTTCTCTATAGCGCGCATATGAGTTACCTCACCAGCTATGGAGCCTTTACGAAGCTCTACAGAAACTGCATCTAAGAATATATTTCTAACATCTAAATCAGAAAAGGAGAGCTGATCTTTTGAAATTGGCTCTAATTCTTCATTAAATATTCTCAGCTGCGCATGTTCTAATTTAAGTTGATCTAGATGTAATTGAAAAGGTAAATTTAGAAATTCTGGTTGATATGATTTAGGAGTATAAGGTGAGGGATGCTGAATAATGGAGACCAAAGGTTTCTGAATCCGAAGATTACCTAGTTGCCATATTGAATCAGAGAATCGCCATTTTTTAGCGTCTAGATCCAATTGTTCTATTCGGAATGAAATCGTTTGATAATTGTAATAATCACGGAGCCTGAAACTTACATTATTTAAATCCAACTGTCCTAATCTTATGAAATCTAATTTGGGTTTATTGTCTTTAGGAATTGCTTCCGCGAGTGTATTTTCAGACTTTACATTTGATTTTCTAAATGTCTTGGTCAAATTGAAAATGCTATCCTTTTCAGTATTATCTAAATAGAATTTCACATTTGATAAAATCAGTTTCTCTCCATTAAATTGAAATGGTTTATTCCAATCGAATGCAAGAAGATGCTTATTCGTTATATTACCTACAAAAATTAATGTATCCTTTTTATAATCGATTATCAATATATCATTTAACTTGACTCTGGTTAAGAAGTCTATGGATACATTTCCAATGCTCACCTCGGTATTAAGGCTTTTAGATAAGCTATTAGATACCAACTTCACTAGTTTATTTTGAACAAAAGGTAATTGAATGGCGGCTACTATAATCGCCAGCAACATTAAAATTGCTATAAAAAATCGAAGTAGATACTTAAATATTCTTTTTGTCAAGAGGATTATTCATTTTAATACTAGCTGACATACATTTAAACTTAGCTAAAATAGGTATCTTCATCTATCACCTTACCTCCACTCACTTTTATAAGTCTAAAAGGATACCTCTCTATGAGCTGATAGTTATGGGTAGCCATCAGGATAGCAGTATTATGATTTTTATTGATATGTATCAACAGTTTCATAATCTCATCGGAAGTATCGGGATCTAAATTACCTGTTGGCTCATCAGCCAGTATTAATTTAGGTCTATTGAGTAAAGCTCTGGCAATGACTATACGTTGCTGCTCACCGCCAGAAAGTTGGTGTGGCATTTTATAACCCTTGTCGTTCATGTTGACCATGGTTAGCACATTACTGATACGCATACTGATATCTGCCTTATTGGTAATACCCGTAGCTCGTAGCACAAATTCTAGATTCTTAAGAACTGAGCGATCGGTCAATAATTGAAAATCCTGAAAAACTATACCTAATGATCGCCTTAGAGTATAAAGATTGCTTGTCTTTATCTTTTTCAAATCGAACCCAGCTACGTGAGCATCTCCACTAATAATAGGTAATGCTCCGTACAATGACTTTAAAAGGGTACTTTTTCCGCTTCCTGTTTTACCAATTATATAGGCAAATTCTCCTTCCTTTAATTTTAGATTTACATCCCGAAGCACCTGAAAATCATTTTGATAAAGTGAAACATCTTTCATCTGAATGATATCCTCTGGATTTGAAATTTGGGTCATATGTAAGATTTAAACTAAGACGCAAACTTAGCCATTTTGGTTTAGCTTGACATTAGATTTTATTAGGACTATGTACTCAAAAATATCCAAAACGAACCAATACAGGGAAATCCAAATTAATCATTAAAGATAATTAATTGAAAACTGGCTGCTCTACAATCAAATAATGACTGAATAAAACAATCCCCACTGAGTGGCTTATCTACACAAACGCGCTATCCGCATGTATCGTATAGGCCTATAAGTAGTTGGCTATAAAAGCGAAAGCCGCTCCTTATGAGAGCGGCTTTCGCAAACCTTTTTAATATCTACACTAATAATAGTGCAATGATTTTGCTATTTAGATATGGTAAATTTACCGATAGCAGATTCCTCATCATTTGAGATCATCATCTGATAGTTTCCACTAGCTAGTTGGCTAAAGTCAAATGCATGGGAACTTTCTAAGCTCGTATGCTTCTCATTGAAAATAGCGACTACTCTGCCGGTCATATCCGTAACAGTAAATGTAATTGGCTTCATACGCTTACTGCTCACATCTACAGTCAATTTTCCGTCTGTAGAAGGCACAGGATAGAGTGAGAACCCAAATCCACTGGCTGTGGTAGAGGTAATACTAGAGCTAGATTTCAATCTATAATCCATAAATGCTGTTCCACCAAGTTTAGTACTTACTAGATTCTTAAGTATCACGTAGTTTACATTGTTCTCTACGCCGAACTCTTTGTCTTTATAAGTCACTGTATGCTCAATATTTAAAGGAATTGTTAAATTCTTCCAAATAGAACTTGTGAATGGTTGTTGCGTACTTAGGACAAAGGTCAAATCTGTTATATCAGAACTAAAATTATTTGCATTTGACAACCTTATTTGATTGAACCTTGCGACTACTTGATCTGCATCGGCCTTAGAGTAGTAGAACTTCAATTCGTATGGCTCTGTAATCTGACCTGTAATATCAAGATTAAATAAAGTAGTACCTAAGATAGCTCCTCTATTTTCTTTATTTAGAGGCGAAATCTCACGGATATTGCCCATCAATTCGATATCAGGTCTAGCTGTGAATACATTGTTCTTCTTCTTAATTGCCATTAATAATTGCTCACTTTGAGCTGAAGTAGAATAGTATGTCCAACCATTAGCATCGTTACAACGCTCTACTAGGTTAAACACCGTAGAAGCTGCTAAGTATACTTGACTAGAAGGATTTACATTCTTCAATACAACTTTATTCGAATTAGCATCAGGACAAAGATTATTACCTACCTTCACATAGAACTCATCACCTATAAGATTCACGTTATTGTATGTATAGGAAGGGCCATCACCATTAGGTGAAATGGCTATTCCATTTCTATACCACTGATACGTCTCACCAAAGGTAGCTGCTACTGTCATAGTGTGAGTTGATACTGCGCATGAAGTAATGCCAGCTGGTTGCTGTGTAATAATAGGCTGATCTTTCACTGTAACTACAGCTGAATCAGAATAGGTAATATCACAAGTAGCATCATTAAAGGCAAACAGTCTACACCTGTATACTCCTGTATGCGAAGGATTCGCATTCGGAATGGAGAAGTTAGCAAATGTAGCACCTGGTATAGCAGCATTTCCTTTGAACCACTGGTAAGTTTTTACTCCTGTAGCGGTCACATCTAAACTGAAGGCACCGCCTGAGCAAATATTTACAGTCTTGATAGGATGTTTTACTACTGCAGGGCACTTAATCGTTGTGATACGAGCTATAGTAGAGTTCACTGAATTACTGCATGGTGCTGGAGCTGTCACTCTACAATAGTATGAACCTGAATCTAAAGTAGGTACATAGTTTGTGATAGAATAGCTAGCACTGGTAGCACCTAGTATCGGATTACCTTGTCTAAACCACTGATAAGTAAATGGTCCTGAACCTGCAGCAATTACATTCATGGTATAGTTACCCGCAGGATCTTCTAATATAGCCGATCCTAATGGGTTGAGCGCTATCGAAGCAGGTGCGTTAATGGCTACAGTTACTTGACTAGAAGTGACATCCGAACAAGCCGGCTGTGCTTTAGCAATCACGAAATAAGAACCGCCGTCAGTATTAATGACATTCGTGAAGTTGAAGGTAGAGCCTGTTTGACCAGTATTACCTGCACCTGCTTTATGCCATTCAATAGAAGACTGATTGCTTACTGTTACATTCAAGGTAGAATTAGAACCTATACAGATAGGTGAAGCACCATTTGGATCTACATTTACTACTGGCGCTTTATTGACATCCAATAATAAAGTATCATAAACCATAGGACATGCTGGACTACCCATAATGGATACAATGTACTGACCTGAGTCAGCGGTAAGTATATTTGATTTACTATACGTAGCATTATTTGTACCTACAGTGGAACCATTGAGCTTCCATGCATAGGTGTAAGGACTCGTACCAGATACACCTGTGGTGTAGCTAATATTCTGACCTTCACACTTCACATCTGAATTAGCGATAGGAGTAGTAATAGCCAATGGCGTGCTGACGACCACTGTAGCCACTCTAGAAGTATCATTCGTACAACCGAAGTAAGCCAATGCTATGACGTCATAGTTCGCAGCGTCACTAAACCCAGCGTTAGGTATATTGTATGTATTAGATACTGCACCTGGTATGTTAACTCCATTCTTTCTCCACTGATAAGATTGTGCAGCCTGAGCCGTAACATTTAATTTTAGAGTATCATTCAAGCATACATCTGTATTAGCAGGCTCTACAGTTACAAAAGCTGCTGTCGTAGGATCTACCTTAGCATTATTTGATATCACATTCGGACATGAAGGTCTACCAGTGATTACGACTGTATAATTCCCAGTATCAGAGTATCCAAATGGATTTATCGTCATGGTAGCAGTAGTCTGGCCATTTGGTGTACCATTCTTTCTCCACGAGAAGCCTGCAGCATTTTGAGTTACCACATTGAGATTAAAGCTAGCACCTATACATCCATAAGAGAATGAAGCAGGCTGAGTATTTATGACTATAGCTCTATTCACAGTAACTAATACTGGAGCAGAAGTATCTGCTTTACAAACCGCAGCACCTGCATTACTAGAAAGAGCGACCACTCGGTAGAATGCACTATCCGTCATAGTAGCAGAGGCTATAGGATATGCCGTTGAATTTGCCCCAACCGCAGCACCATTTCTTAACCACTGGTAACTTGCCGCGTTCGTAGCCGCTGTATTCAATGTAAATCCTTGCGTCTCACACACTACAGTACCAGAAGCTGGCGGAGTAGTAATAGCTGCTAGCGTCGTTACTTGAAGTGTATCATTCGTGCTCGTCACATTGGGACAAGGTGAGATACCGACCATCTCCACAGTAAAGATTCCTGCATCAGATGGCTGCGCGCTTGCAATACTGTAGCTAGCAGTAGTGCCACCTGCTCCGGTGGATACATTCGTTCCATCTTTTTTCCACTGATAAGACGTTACATTCTGAGCAGTGATTCCTGCATTGAATACAGAATTCTGACAGACAAAGGTCTTAGCCAATGGCTGAGTAGTAATAGCTATTTTTCTTACCACAGCTCCTAGAACTGCAATTGAAGTATCTGCTTTACATACTGTAGCACCTGCATTCGCAGAAAGTACTACTAATCGATACATTCCACTATCTGCCATAGTAGCCGGGCTACCGCCTTTGGTATAGGCCTGTCTAGTGCCGTTTGGTGCACTTATCGGAGAGCCGTTGAATAACCACTGATGACTAGCGGTATCAGATCCGGCACCTGAAATGCTTATAGGTTGATCTTCACATACCTGGAAGGCTGAAGGCTGAGTAGTGATAGCGGCTAATTTAGTCACTTGCAGTGTATCATTCGTGCTCGTCACATTAGGACAAGGTGAAATACCGACCATCTCTACAGTGTATATACCTGCATCAGCTGGCTGCGTGCTGGCTATGCTATAGTTAGCAGTAGTGCCACCTGCACCGATCGATACATTCGCACCATCTTTTTTCCACTGATAAGCCGTTACGTTCTGAGCAGTGATTCCTGCATTAAATACAGAATTCTGACAGACAAAGGTCTTAGCCAATGGCTGAGTAGTAATAGCTATTTTTCTTACCACAGCTCCTAGAACTGCAATTGAAGTATCTGCTTTACATACTGTAGCACCTGCATTCGCAG
>Ga0222712_10000195_pt1 | contig 87665 bp, 79 predicted proteins | sample C33_657DmetaG_FD_165043 | JGI IMG/M metagenome (GOLD analysis project Ga0222712, IMG submission 165043) | Estuarine water microbial communities from San Francisco Bay, California, United States - C33_657D | ecosystem: Environmental > Aquatic > Marine > Unclassified | place: USA: California... | reverse complement strand
TAGCAGCAGAATCAGTAGCAGTTGAATCAGTTGCAACAGCAGCAGAATCAACAGCAACAGCAGCTGTATCAACAGTTGCAGCAGCAGAATCAGTTGTAGCTTCAGTAGAAGCACCACCACATGCAGTCAAAGCAGCGATAGCGAAAATTGCGAATACTTTTTTCATTTTTAATGTTTTAAGTTTAGTATAAAAAATACGAGAGCGAAGATATGGTTTAACATTTCATTCGCCAAATATTAACTAATTTTTTTAGATGTTTTTTAAAATATAGGCCAAAATCATAGTTTTTGACTACCTAACTACTTCTTTCTGAAGTAGATACGTACTGGCACCCCCGTAAAATTGAAATTAGCCCTCACCTGGTTTTCCAAGTAATTCCTATAAGGCGTCTTCACGTCATCTGGGAAATTGGTAAAAAAGGCAAAACTAGGTACACGTGTCGGTAATTGCTGTACAAATTTGATCTTAATTACATGCCCTCTCACCACAGGCGCCTGGTATTTCTCAATCGCCTTTAACATGATATCGTTCAACTTAGAGGTTGGAATTTTACGATGTTTATTGTCATATACGTCTAGGGCCAGTTCGATGGCTTTGAAAATACGGGTTTTTTCTACGGCTGAAATAAACAAAATAGGCACATCTGTAAAAGGTGCCAGTTTGTCTTTTAGCCTTTTTTCGTAGTCTCTAGCCGTATTGGTTTCCTTAGGCACTAAATCCCATTTATTCACTAAAAATACAATGCCCTTACCCTTTTTAGCAGCAAGGCTAAAGATACTTAGATCCTGCGCCGTGATACCCTTTACCGCGTCTATCACCATTAGACAAACATCTGCTTCATCCATGGCTTTAATCGCACGAATCACTGAATAGAATTCTAGATCGTCTTTCTCCTTGTTCTTTCTTCTAATTCCGGCAGTATCAATCAAGATAAATTCCTTTTGGAACATATTATAATGCGTATGGATGGTATCCCTCGTAGTTCCAGCGATATCACTCACAATGGTTCTTTCTTGACCTATAAAAGCATTTAGTAAGGATGACTTGCCCACGTTTGGTTGGCCAATAATGGCAATCTTAGGCACATTGTCTGCTGCTTCCAATTCCTCGTCCGTTGGTTGCACTTCTGTAATAAATGAAGTCACCGCATCCAATAAATCCCCAGTGCCACTTCCAGAAATAGAACTCACAAAATAGTTATGCTCAAAGCCCATGCTATAAAACTCAGTAGCGTCTAATGCCCTATTTGAATTGTCTACCTTATTGGCAACTACTAATACTGGTTTGGTAGTTCTTCTTAACATATCAGCCATGGCAGCATCTAAATCGGTCATACCAACTGCTGCGTCCACCATAAAGATGATACAGTTGGCTTCGTCAATGGCAATTCTTACTTGCTTTCTAATTTCCGTCTCAAACATATCACTTGAATCAGGCACAAAACCACCTGTATCAATTACATTGAAATTTTTGCCATTCCATTCTGTCACACCATATTGACGGTCTCTGGTTACACCACTTATATCATCTACAATGGCCTTACGCTCTTCTAAAAAGCGATTGAACAGTGTGCTTTTCCCAACATTGGGCCTTCCTACTATAGCGACTGTAAAACTCATAAAACTTAAATTTAATAATCAAATAAACTATCTTAAAATACTATATATTAATAACTTAATACTATTAATATAAAATACTATTAATATCCAAATTCTTTCAACTTCAACTCATTGTCTCTCCACTTAGGCTTCACTTTTACTAGTAACTCCAAATAGACCTTGGACCCAATAAAAGCTTCAATATCCTTTCTAGCCAATGTACCAATCTCCTTGATCAACTTACCCTTCTCCCCAATAATGATCGCCTTTTGCGATTCTCTATTCACCACGATGTCTGCCTGAATTTTCACCAATAAGGGTTGCTCTTTAAATGAGTTCACCAGCACAGCTGTATGGTATGGGATTTCTTCCCCAAACAACTGGTAAATTTTCTCCCTTATGATTTCACTTACAAAGAACTTAGTAGGCAAATCACTCAAGTCCGACTGGTCAAAGAAAGGATGCCCGCCTTCTGGAATTAATTGTAAAATTACTTTCAATAACCTGTCTATATCGCTGTTATTCAATGCACTAATAGAAATTATTTTAGAACAATAAGGCTTTGCGCTAAAAAAGGCATTTGCCTCTTTTACCCTGCCACCTTCAGCCAAATCCGACTTATTCATCACCACAATACAAGGCACTTTTAGCCTTAAAGCAGTGAACATGGCGTCTATTTCGTCAAAATCGTCCCTCACATCCACCATTAAAAGCCCCAAATCCGCATCTTCCAAGGCAGATTTGACTGCTCCCATCATCTTCTCATGAAGCTTATATTTAGGATCGATGATCCCTGGCGTATCCGAGAAGATGATTTGATACTCGTCTTCCTTGTTCAAAAAGGCTTTAATTCTATGTCTTGTGGTTTGGACCTTAGAGGATACAATAGCCATCTTCTCGCCCATAATGGCGTTCAGTAGAGTGCTCTTTCCTGCATTAGGCTTACCAAATATGTTCACAAAACCGACTTTCATTCCTTTTCTTTAATAATACAAACTTACGACAAAAAAAATCCGCTCTCGATAGGAATCGGGAGCGGGATTAGATGTTGCGAGGGAAGGGATCGAACCTCCGACCTTCGGGTTATGAGCCCGACGAGCTACCGCTGCTCTACCTCGCGATGTTTGGACGGCAAAGTTACGCCAATATTACCAGTTAAACAAGTTTATTGGAAAGATTGTAGAATATGAAGAAACCAAATGAAACTGGATAAAAGCAATTAATCCCTATGCCTTACACTTGAAGCCCCAGAGCTTTTCATGTCTTTGATAACAGCCGCACCTTTATAGTCTATGCTACTTGCGGCGGACGCATTTAATTTAAGGATACCTGATACATTTAATTTTACACTGCTCGCGCCAGAAGCACTTACAGAAGCACCTTTAACTAAATAATCATACATTTTCACGCTACTTGCTCCAGACACATCCACAATCAAATCATCTCCTGAACCTGATACTTCAAAAGCACATGCACCTGAGCCTTTCATCGAAAAGGCATTGGCTTGCACTGTTCCCTTGAAACTTGAAGCGCCTGATAAATCTGTTAATAAAGTACCAGCTTTGATATCCCCCTTTAAATCACTTGCACCAAAAAGAACAACCTTTAATTTCTCTGAGCTAACGCCATTCACTATTCTGATATTGGTTGCACCTGAACCAGTGATCGAATACAAGTCTTTTACACTCACATAAGCTTTGATTCTATAATCTTCATTGCCCCATTTCCACCACCTGCTATAATTATCTGCCATTCTAATAATCAATGTACCTCCGTCTACTTCTGTGATGATTTTATTTTTGTACGCATCTGATTTTGCACTCACTGCTACTTCTGTCTTATTGGACTGACTAATATATAATTCAATGGCATTGGATACACGAATGGATGTGAAATTGGGCAATTTTCTTAGTTCTACATTTTCATCATAAATCACGCCCATTTTAGTTTGAGCTTGAGCTATAAATGTAATAAAAAGGCAGGCGAATAAGGCTATTTTTTTCATAAGAAGGGTTATTTATATCGTATAACGAAAGGCTTAGACTAAAGTTACAGTTGTTCATATTAAAAAAGCCTCTTATTTTTGTATTGTCCTCGGGGTGCTGTAAAAAGCTGAGAAAAAACCCGTTGAACCTGAACAGGGTAATGCCTGCGAAGGGAAGGTCATCGCAGTTTCTGCGCCTCTTCTCATAGCCATTTCCTGTTCCCGTTATTTTTAAACTAACAATTAGCTATGACTAAGTTATTGGGCACTTTGCTCTCATTTATATTTTTTATCCCTTTGATGGCGCAAGAGCCTGCAAAGAGGATTGTGAAAAAGGACAGTAGCAATAAGTATACCGACAGTATTAGAAGTTTACCTCCACTTGAAATTAGATCCATCCGCGTGAGTGAGCAGGCACCTTTTGCAAAAACAAATATCAGCAAAGCACAAATTGCTTTAAATAATGTTGGCCAAGACCTACCCTTCTTACTTGAGAATACCCCTTCGGTGGTGGTGCATGCGGATGCAGGTATTGGTGTAGGCTATACAGGTATCAGAATTAGAGGAACAGATGCAACAAGAATCAATTTTACTTTAAATGGGATTCCCTACAATGATCCAGAAAGTATGGGTACCTTTTTTGTGAATATACCAGACTTTGGATCGAGTGTCAATAGTATTCAAATACAGAGAGGTGTTGGTACTTCTACCAATGGTGCTGGTGCATTTGGTGCTAGTGTGAATTTAATGACCAATGAATACAATCCAACATCCTATCTGTCCTTACAAAATACGGCTGGATCTTTCAATAGTTTTAAAAATAATCTGGTGTTTGGATCTGGATTAATGAATAATAAATTCACCATTGATGGTAGAGTCAGTTCAATCACAAGTGATGGATTTATTGATAGAGCCAATAGCGATTTAAAAAGCTTTTTTCTTAGCACTACTTATTGGGGAGAAAAATCTTCTTTGAGGTTAAACGTTTTTAGTGGTAAAGAAAGGACTTACCAAGCATGGTATGGCGTGCCGGAGGAATTACTAAGAACGAATAGAACATTCAATCCAGCAGGCACAGAAAAAGCAGACGCCCCCTATGAGAACCAAACAGATAATTATAATCAAACGCATTACCAATTATTTTACAATGAGAATATCAATAGTCAATGGAAATGGAATACTGCGTTTTATTTAACCACTGGTAAAGGGTATTATGAAGAGTATAAAGCTGGGGTCAATTTTACGGATTACAATATCGATATCAAGGGGAAAATCAATGTACCTGCTGACTTAGTGAGGAGAAGGTGGTTGGATAATAACTTTTATGGACAGATTACCGCGCTCTCTTATGTGGATAGCTTAAATGATTTGACCATCGGTGGTGGATGGAGTGTGTACAATGGATTGCACTTTGGTACATTACCTTATTTGAGTCAAACATTTGCATCAGCAAATTTTAGGTACTATGATAATGATGCAATCAAAAAGGAAAGGAATAGTTATGTAAAGTGGGAAAGGAAATTAACAAAACAGTTTAAAAGTTTTATAGACTTACAGTATCGATATGTATCCCATCAAATGAATGGATTTACAAAAAATACCGACTTAGAAATTGAAAGGGAATTTAATTTCTTCAACCCTAAAATGGGATTAACCTATCAAGCAAAGAATATTTTTTATTATACCAGTGTGGCCGTCGCTAATAAAGAACCCAATAGAGACGATTTTGAAGCAAGCGCTACTGAGCAACCAAGAAGGGAGCAATTAATAGATTGGGAGACGGGATTTGAATTTAAAAAACCCAAATATGCGATTAATGCAAATGTCTACTATATGAATTATAAAGACCAATTGGTATTGACAGGTAAGATCAATGATGTGGGTGCTTATACTAGAACCAATGTGCCAAAAAGCTATAGAGCAGGTTTAGAATTACAATTTAAATATGCATTGAATAAAAAATATAGTTCTGCATATAGTATCACATTTAGTCAAAATAAAATTGAGGAATTTAAAGAATACATAGATGATTACGATCAATTCACGCAAGTAGCTATCCAACATAAAAATACCAATATTGCCTTATCCCCTAGTTTAACAACTAGCCGAACCTTTAATTGGAAACCAAATGATAAGCTAAGCTTTTTCTGGACAACTAAATACACTTCAAAACAATTTCTAGACAATACACAAAATAAAAGCAGACAACTAGATGCTTTTTTTATCAATGATATCAATGCACATTGGACTATCCTAAATAAAGCAAAATTCACTATGCTATTACAGTTCTATGCCAACAATCTATTAGATGTGCAATATGCACCCAATGGCTATACTTTCAGCTATATCTATGATCGCAGTGTCATAACTTCCAATAATTATTACCCAATGGCAGGCAGAAATTACTCGGTAAGTTTAAAGATTGACTTAAAATAAAAATGCCCCTCATAAAGCAACCCCCTAGGTTAAACCTAAAAAAGGTCCTGAATTTTCAGGACCTTTTTAAATAATTTAAGATTGCATGATTACTTTTTCTCTTTGTCTACCTTATTGATAAAATCAATCAAACCTTTAAAGTAGGTTGCTTGGTCATCATACATCGACATATGAGATCCTTTTGGACAAAGTAAGAATGTGCCATTCTGTACTTTACCAGCAATCATTTCCATTGCCTTTGGATCCATCGTGTCAAATGTGCCACCTATACTTAGAGTAGGCACCTTTATTTTTGCCAGATCCGCTGTTCTATCCCAATTTTTTAAAACTGCATCACCCACTACACCAAATTCAGAAGGTCCTTGCATTTTTAAATACAATGGATAATTCATTTTAGCAAAAGCACGCAGCACTGGATCAGGCCAATTAGCAGGAGGCATTCTTAAAACGTGTTCTGGGTAATAATAATCACTAATCAATTTTAAATAAGCTGGATCTGTATATTGTTCCTTTGCTTCAAAGGCTCTAATTTGTGCTAACACTTCCTTTGGTAATTGAGGGCCTAGTACTTCATTGGCATACTTCACATACTCAGGAATAGATGCCATCATATTGGAAATGATCAAACCTTTTAAATGCTGCTGGTATTTTAAGGCATACTCCATTGCTAAGATACCACCCCAAGAATGTCCTAATAAATAAAAGTTATTGGCATCTAAACCAAGTGCCACTCTTACCGTTTCAACTTCCTCTACATAACGATCAATGGACCATAAGCTGCTATCATTTGGATTATCTGAATACGCAGATCCTAATTGATCATAGTAATAATATTCTATCCCTTCTTGTGGAAGAAATGAATCAAAGCATTCAAAGTATTCATGCGTTGCACCTGGGCCTCCATGCAGTAACAATACTTTTTTGGTTGGGTTATTTCCAACACGTTTTGTCCAAACTGTAAAGTCTCCTTTTTCGGTATGAATTGGAATACGCTTAACCCCACCAGACAAAATATCTGTTTTGCCAGTCGTGTCATGGTAATTTGAGCTTGAAACTGTTGACCCATTATTACATGCTGCTAGGAATAAAACAAAGCAACAAGCAAGCCATTGAATGATTTTTTTCATATGCTAATTTTAGATTATCCAGGGAATTTTTCCTGCCATGCCAACATTCCACCCACTACGTTGACTACATTCTTAAAGCCATAAGGCTCCATCATCATACAAGCCTGACCACTTCTATTACCACTTCTACAATACACATAAACAGTCTCCTCTTTTAAGTGTTCGACTTCGTCTAACATTAAAGCTTGCACCAATCCTAGTGGTAATAATTGGCCCCCAATATTGAATGCAGCATGCTCATGTGGCTCACGAACATCTAATAAATTTAATTTTTCACCCGCATCTATTTTTGCTTTTAATGCCTCGACTGTAATGGTATGCATAATTGAATGATTGATTTTTAAATATAGTAAAATCTATACATATTTTTATTGTTGAATGGAATCTCTAATTGCTTTTACTGGCGCAACTTTATCCAAGACTAAATTAATGGTAGCACCTTTGAAAATCATATTTTGAATGGGCATCCCTAATGAATCTAATTCACTGCTATAGACAGTTGGACTCTGGTCAAATACAAATGCAGATGCGCTATCTCCAATAGATCCATTCACAGAAACCACACCAAGATTTAATCCAAAACTCATTAACTGTGCCTTGGCTTGGTCATAAGTGAGTCCTACTAAATCTGGCATTGGTATACCTGCAGAGGCACCCCCATCTCCTACTAAAAAATGTATTAAAGTCCCTGATGGTATTTTTGAGCCCGGCGCAATAGGTTGACCATTGACTAATTGGTCTATGACTACATTTTTATTTTGATCTGGCACTATTTGAATTGAACCCAATCTTAATCCCAACACTTTTAAATATGTTTCTGCACTTTTTAAAGAAAATCCAACAAGGTTTGGCATATCTACTTGAGGCGCAACAACACGATTGATTGTAAGATAGACTGTCCTTCCTTTTTTCACAATCTCATCTGCCTCTGGAGTCTGTCTTAACACTGCATTTCTAGCAAGGGTATCCACATATATTGAGTCTTGTAACTCCACATCAAAACCAGCTGCAATTAAATTTTTCTCTGCAGCAGCAACATCCAATCCAATTACTGCTGGTACTTTTCCTGTTTCTCCATTTCCGGTAATCCATCCCAACGAGAAAAAGAAAATGACGAGTAAGCAAATAGTAATTCCAAACCCTATGAGCATGTTCATCCACAATGGCTTTCTTAATATGTCGTCAATGAGTTTCAAATTGCTTGATTTTATTTTTGTTCTAAACTATCTTCAATGATCCAACCATAAAAATCTGTTAAGTTCCAGCCCATTGCTTTGACTTGCTGAGGAATCACACTTGCCTCACTTTGTCCAGGCACTGTGTTGACTTCTAACATGAATGCTTTTTCTGCGGCTTCATCATAAATGAAATCAATTCTAACCACGCCTCTGCAATTTAAAATAGCATATACTTTTTGTGCAGCAGCCGTTAAAGTATCAAACATTTTTGTAGTGATGTCCGCTGGGGTAATTTCTTGACTCTTGCCTTGGTATTTAGCCTCATAATCAAAAAACTCATTCTCTGTCTTGATTTCTGTAATGGGCAATACCGTAATCTTACCCTTGGACTTAAATACACCAATGGTAAATTCTCTACCACTTATAAATTCTTCTACTAAAATTTGAGTATCCTCTTTAAATGCTTTTTCTAATGCTGCAGGTAATTCATTCGCTTGATTTACTTTACTAATACCAAAACTACTACCGCCATTGTTCGGCTTCACAAATACAGGAAGTGTAAGATTTGATAGTATTTGGTCTGGGCTTAATGCCTGCTCTTTAAATAAATGTAAAGATTTAGCAACACCTATTCCGCCAAAACCAGCTATAGCAACTGTATATCTTTTATTGAAGGTCAATGCAGAGGTAGCGGTATCGCAACTTGTGTATGGCAAGCCAATCATATCAAAATAGCCCTGTAACTTTCCATCTTCTCCTGGTGTGCCATGAATACACATTAAAGCCACATCAAATTTAATTTTTTCTGCACCTTCTACAATACTAAAATCCGCTTTGTCAACAGCCACTTCTTCCCCTACTGTATTTTCATACCACCAACCTGTAGGATGAATGTCTATTTGATAGACTTCAAATTTCGTTTTATCCAATGCATTGAACACCGTCTTTGCACTTTTATAACTTATCTCGGCTTCAGAGCTATATCCTCCTGTCACCAATGCCACTTTTGTTTTCATAGGATCCACTTTGTATTGGTTCAATGCTGCGCCAATAATTTTGACAATAAAAAAAGGGAAATGATTCCCTTTTTAAACCATTCAACTATAAATGTAATTTTTCTTTCTTAGCTAATAACTCATCCACTGTTTCTTTGTACAACTCATCTGGTACACAACAATCAACCGGGCAAACTGCAGCACACTGAGGTTCTTCGTGAAAACCTTGACATTCTGTACATTTGTTATGTGTGATATAGTATGTATCCATGGCAACAGGTGCTATTCTTGCTCCTGCATCCACTGAAGTGCCATCCATCAAAGTGTATGAACCTTTTAATGAAGTACCATCGGCCATCGCCCATTCTACTCCACCTTCATAGATTGCGTTATTTGGACATTCTGGCTCACATGCGCCACAATTAATACATTCGTCTGTAATTTTGATTGCCATAAAAAATATTTAAATTTTAGAATCGTACTTTTGCTTACAAAGATATAACACAAGCATGAACTTACAAGCAAGAATTAAAGGTTTTGTCACCCTTGGACAGCAGCTCTCAGATACAAATAATGCCCTATTAATTGAAGCAAAATCAGCTGCTTATCAACAAAATGCATGGTTTTTACCCGAATTCATTGACCAAGCTATAGAACAAATAAGGGAGCAGTTCTTGCAGCAAACAGCCCTTGAAGAATGGACTGCCGCATATCCATCTATTGCAGACCAATCCACCCATATAAAAGTGGGTATTGTGATGGCAGGGAATATTCCTTTGGTAGGTTTTCATGACTTATTAAGTACGCTTATTGCAGGGCATACTGCCGTGGTGAAAAGGTCTTCCAAAGACCAAGTACTCATGGACTTTATCATTGCAAGTTTAATCAAAATTAATCCAGCTTTTGAAGCTCAAATATTAGTGCAAGAACAGCTAAAAAATTGCGATGCCTATATCGCAACTGGGGGCAACACTGCAGGCAACTATTTTGAATATTATTTTGGGAAATTCCCGCATATCATCCGCAAGAATAAAACCTCTATTGCCATCTTAGACGGGACTGAAACTTTGGCAGAACTAACTGCCCTAGCAGATGATTGCATGCTGTATTATGGCATGGGATGTAGGAATGTAACCCAAATTTGGGTACCAGAAGGCTATGATTTTATCCCTTTTTTGAATGCCTTAAAAAAATACAACTACTTACAAGACCAACATAAATACAAACACAATTACGATTATCAATTGGCTCTATTGATGATGCGTAAACAACTGTACATGGATTCAGGGGGTATCTTAATGAGCGAAAACCCCTCCCCATTTGCTGCCATTAGCCAAATTCATTACCAGCAATATCCATTGGGTACCAGTCCTACATTCAATATGGATGAAATTCAATGTGTGGTGGGTAAAAATCAACTTCCTTTTGGCAGTTTACAAAAACCCCTTTTAGCTCAATATGCAGATGGAGTGGATAGCTTAGCATTTTTATCTAGCTTGAAATAAACCCTAAAATATTGAGTTAATTTATGGTGATTTTGTAAAATTGTCACGATGAATCAACTCTTTTCTTTAATTTTTGTTAAACTCATTGATGGAATTTGTGCCATAATTTCAGCTGCATTAAATTGCAACTAAAATTGGTACAGAATTTGTAAAAATAAATTGAACTGATTCTTTTACATTAAAAATTAAAAGTATGAATATGAACTTAAAGAATGTAGCAGCCATTATTGGTATTAGTGCAGTGACTACCGTGGCCAGTATGTGGGCTTATGGTAAAATTTCAAGATCCAATTCAAGTTTTGAAACAGATGGTAAACTGCCAGCAAATTATGCCAGTTTTTTTAATGGTAGTGCCCCGGCAACGACTGTTGACTTTACCCCTGCTGCCAATGCAGCATCCCCAGCTGTGGTGCATATTAAGACAAAGACCAATGCAAAGCAAGTACAACAAAATCGCCAACCTAGACAAAGAAATCCTTTCTTCGATTTCTTTGGCGATGAGGATATGTTAGGCGATTATTTTGGAGGCCCAAGAATCCAACCAGAACAAAGAGCAAGTGGAAGTGGTGTATTGATTACAGCAGACGGTTATATTGTTACCAATAATCATGTGGTGAATGGCGCAGATGAGATCAACGTAACATTAAATAATAAGAAAACTTATAAAGCAAAAGTAATTGGTACCGATGCGAGCAGTGATATTGCTGTTATTAAAATTGAAGCAAGTGGTTTACCTTATTTAGTATATGGTAATAGTGATGAGATAAAGTTAGGACAATGGGTTCTAGCCATTGGTTATCCTTTAAGTTTGGATGTAACTATTACAGCAGGGATTATCAGTGCAAAAAATAGATCCATTGATATTAATTCAAGACAAAGTGATAAACCTATTGAATCTTTTTTACAAACCGATGCAGCAGTGAACCAAGGCAATAGTGGTGGAGCCTTAGTGAATACCAGTGGTGAATTAGTGGGCATTAATTCAGCGATTGCTTCTCCTACCGGTTCTTATGCAGGATACTCTTATGCGATCCCTGTGAATATGGTAAAAAAAGTAGTGACAGATATTGTAAAATACGGAACAGTGCAACGTGCCTACTTAGGTATCTCTTACCCTCAACAGGAATTAAGTGAAGAACAAATAAAGAAATTAGAATCCGACTATAAAGTAAAGATTGGAGATGTGCAAGGTATTGTAGTTACAGATGTATTAGAGGGAGGTGCAGCAAAAGTAGCGGGTATTAAAGTGGGTGATATTTTGACTAAAATAAATGGCACTCCTGTTACCTCTTCTCCAGAATTACAAGAGCAAATTGCCAAATACAAGCCGAATGACAAAATTACCATCACTTTAAAAAGAGATAATAAAGACCTTACAGTTAATGCCACTTTAAAAGCTAAACTAGGCAATACCGATTTAGCGAGTAGCAGTAAAGCAGCCGAAAAATTAGGTGGTAAATTGGAAACCATTGATAAAGCGACTGCAGAAAAAAATGATGTCGATGGAGGTGTAATGGTGAAAGAATTAGGGACTGGTATTTTAGGAAAGAGCAGGGTTGAAAAAGGATTTGTAATAACCCATGTAAATGACCAACCAGTAAAAAACACGGAAGAATTTTATGAAGCACTTAAAAAATTAACTGGTGCCACTGTAAAACTTTCAGGCGTTTATCCAGGGTTCTTTGGGAACTATGCGTTTATGTTAAATTTGAATGAATAATTTCCAATATACTTTATAAAAAAGGCACTCATAAGAGTGCCTTTTTTATAATAGCATTTTTTTATTTTAATTTCATTGATTGCCAAATAGCTTCTTTTTCTGCTAAAGACAACTTGGCTAAATCCAACCCCTTTTCAGTAGCATAGGTTTCCATTAATTCAAAACGATGCTTAAACTTCTTATTCGTTTTTTCCAAAGCAGTCTCAGGATCAATTTTCAGAAATCGAGCGTAATTGATAAGACTAAAAAACACATCTCCCAACTCATCTTCCATTTTCTCCATATCACCTTGTGCAATTTCATGTTGCAGCTCTCCAATCTCCTCGTTGACCTTGTCCCAAACCTGCTCCTTATTCTCCCATTCAAAACCCACTTGTTTCACTTTTTCTTGAATTCTTAAAGCTTTCACCATAGAAGGCAAACTATTGGGCACCCCACTTAAGATAGTTTTTTTACCGTCACCTTCTTTCAACTTTAACTGTTCCCAGTTTAATTTTACTTGCTCTTCGGTGTCTGCCTTTACATCTCCATAAATATGTGGATGACGATGAATTAATTTTTTAGAAATGCCTTCAATGACTTCTTCTAAAATGAATTCATTTTTTTCGGATGCAATTTTGGTATAAAACAAAATATGTAATAATAAATCTCCTAGTTCTTCTTTAATGCCTTGCCAATCTTCTTCAATGATAGCATCCACCAATTCATACAGCTCTTCAATAGTATTGCTTCTTAAACTATGTATGGTTTGCTTTTTATCCCATGGACATTCTGCTCTTAATCGATCCATGATGGCCACGAGTTCTAAAAAGTTTTTAGAGATATTTTCTTGAGACATGATTAAATAATTAACGTGAAGATAAACAAAGTTCGGGACTGCCGTTTTTCGCATAAAAAAACCCCAAGTTAAAAACTTGAGGTTTGTCGATTTCGTGCCCCAGGCGGGAATCGAACCCGCACTCGCGTTGCGGCGAACAGGATTTTAAGTCCTGCGTGTCTACCAGTTCCACCACCAGGGCGTCATTGCTGACCTAAAAAAAATCCCGTCCGAAGAACGGGATTTTGAGCGAAAGACCAGGCTCGAACTGGCCACCCCGACCTTGGCAAGGTCGTGCTCTACCAAATGAGCTACTTTCGCTTGAATAAGAACTAATTTTTGGACTGCGAAAATAAGGAATCAACGCACACCAACAAAATTTTTTTCTACTTATATTCCGGTTTGTACTGTGAACTTGGGTTCACTTCTACCGTAGCTTTCTTGAAGCCAGAACTGAATAACTTAGTACAATTTCCTAGAACGAGGGATAATAATGCGAAAACAGATACGTAAAAGATGAATTTTGAAGAACTTACCCAGTTCTTGGCAATATCTTTATTGGTAGATGTTTCTTGTATTTCTTGTGACATAGTGTTTAATTACGGATGCAAAAATAACAACAAGTTCTTAATTATGAACGTGTTTGGTGACAATTTTATCAAATTTTTGCCTGTTTTTCACAAAGTATTGGAAAACGACCGAGCCATTGTATACCCCCCCAATTGAAGCCATTGGTTTACATGCCTTGCTCCGGTTGACTTTACCTGTTAACCAATACCACATTACTGCAAAATGGGCCTTTGCAATGGCCGTAAAAAAGTATCCATCCCCACTTAGTAATCCTTTCCAAGCAGATAGCCCATCTAGTGCAAAACGAAGTGGCATTTTCCATACCAATTCTTGGATAGGTAGATGCTTACTTAACATGATCAAATTATTCCTAAAATTTAAGAACACTTTTCTACCACCTCTAGGTAAAGTTCCGGCACCCACATGGTACACCACGGAACTTGGACAAGCATACAATGCATGGCCTTCTAATTGCATCCTCCAACAAAGATCAATTTCCTCTTGATGCGCAAAAAAACTGGCATCAAATCCTCCCATGTCATGAAACAACTTTGATCGAATCATCATGGCAGCTCCAGATGCCCAAAAAATAGGCTCAGCGCTGTCATACTGCCCTTTATCTTGCTCGCATACATCAAATACCCTACCTCTTGAGAAAGGGTAACCAAGGGCATCTATCCATCCACCACTTGCACCAGCATATTCAAAACTAGTTGGATTTTTTTGTGCCAATATTTTTGGTTGACATGCTCCAATGGTAGGATTCGATTCCATTAATTGCACCATCGGCGTCACCCAATTCGGATCCACTTGCACATCTGAATTCAGTAAAATATAATAATCGGCATGTACTTGTTTAAGTGCCCAATTGTATCCTCCTGCAAAACCTTCATTGGTTGGATTTTGAATCACCTTAACAGTAGGAAAATATTTCGCAAGTATTTCTAAGGAATTATCTTTTGAACCATTGTCTGCTACCACAATTTCTATGTTTTGGTAGGATGTCGCCAATACCGAAGGCAAAAAAGTCTTCAGATAATTAGCGCCATTAAAATTCAAAATAACGATTGATACGAGCGGTTCCAAAACAGATGTATTTATGCGAATGTAAGGCCAATTATGGGAAAACTAGCCAAAAACCCTATCTTAGCTGCATGATAAAGGCAAAATTCTTATTTTCTAATTTAGATTTTCTAAATCACCCCATAGGGTAATTTTAAGCCCATAGTTTTTGTTTTTTTCAAGTTTATATAAACTTGATGCCTCCTGTTTTTATCATTTTATTCAAAAAAATATCGCATGTCTACTACATTACAAACGAGTGCAAATACTGCAAAGTATATTGCACTTGAAGATCAATTCGGCGCACACAATTATCATCCCGTTCCTGTTGTACTTGAAAAAGGCGAAGGCGTTTTTTTATATGATGTAGATGGAAAAAGATACTTTGATTTCTTAAGTGGCTATTCCGCTGTGAACCAAGGTCATTGCCATCCAGCTATCATTAAAGCCTTGACAGATCAAGCTCAAAAATTAACACTCACCTCTAGAGCTTTTTACAATAACTTACTTGGTACGTACGAAAAATACATCACGGAATATTTTGGATATGAAAAAGTATTACCAATGAATACGGGTGTTGAAGGTGGAGAGACTGCTATTAAATTAGCAAGAAGATGGGGCTATGCAGTGAAAGGCATTCCAGAAAATCAAGCAAAAGTCATTTTTGCACAAGGTAATTTTTGGGGCAGAACTTTGGCCGCAATTTCGTCTTCTACTGACCCAAGTAGTTACAATGGCTTTGGTCCGTTTATGCCAGGATTTGGCCTTGTTCCCTACAACGACTTAGCTGCATTAGAAACAGCATTGCAAGATCCAAATGTAGCAGCCTACATGGTGGAACCTATCCAAGGTGAAGCAGGTGTGGTGATTCCTACGGATGGCTATTTAAAAGGAGTTAGAGATTTATGTACAAAATACAATGTCTTATTTATTGCAGATGAAATTCAAACAGGACTTGCAAGAACAGGTACTTTACTAGCATGTGATCATGAAAATGTGCGTCCTGATATTTTAATTTTAGGAAAAGCATTGAGTGGCGGTACCATTCCAGTTGCTGCAGTGCTTGCAGATGATGTGATCATGTTACAAATTAAGCCAGGTGAACATGGATCTACTTATGGAGGAAATCCATTGGCTTGCGCAGTTGCTATGAAAGCGTTAGAAGTGATTAAGTCCCAAAAGATGGTAGAGAACTCATTTAAAATGGGTGAAATTTTAAGAGCTGAACTAGCCAAATTAAATTCTCCATTTATTGCATCTATTAGAGGACGTGGATTGTTAAATGCCATTGTGATCAAACACGATAATCCAGAAGCTGCTTGGGATTTATGTTTATACTTAAAAGAATTAGGTATCCTAGCAAAGCCAACTCATGGAGATAAAATTAGATTTGCTCCACCATTAATTATTACAGAAGCGCAAATTAAAGAAGCAGTTCAATTGATTGGAAAAGGACTTGAGCAATTAGCGAAATAATATCTTTGAATGACGATAATAAATAGCCCTCCAAAAGAGGGTTATTTTGTTTTAAGCTTTGGCAAGAAAGTCATGATTAAAATTCCAAAACTTAAAACAATGCATGCGTATAGTGCCCATTGTTTTTGTGGACATTCCCCCATTGCACAAGTAGATAGCACTAAATAGTTTCTAAAACTCCATGCAACTAATAATGCTGCCCATGCCATGTTAAAACGCTTTACATTGATGGATGGTATTGCAAAAAATACAATTGCTAGTATACCTATATAGAATAAGAATTTACCTGATTGCCCAAAATTAGTCTCCCCTGCATCCCATCCTGTTACCACCCAGTTTCTGCTTTCGATAATCACTAATGGTTGTGTGGTGCAAAAGAATAACAATAATGTAAGGAGGATGCCAATTGTTTGAGAATGTTTCATGGGTGCAAATTACTCAAAAATTCATAAAAGCGTATTAATACTCGAAAATGGCTTTTGGATAAGGATTAGTATTGTTTAAACAAATTAAAAAATATGAAAATCAAAAAAATTATTAAAAACGGAGGGGTTCTTGTGATTGCCCTCTTTGTTATGACAATTGGTTGCAAGAAAGAATCAGATGTAATAAAACAATCTCAGGTTGATAAAGATCCTGTATTAGCAATTCGTTCCATTGTTGGGAATAAAGGAACAATTAGTATTTTAAAAAATCAAAAAAAATTTAATTTAAGTTCTTCAAAAAAAGCAGAAGTACTTAAAGATTCTAGCTTAAGAATTTTGTCTATTCAAGAATTTAAAAAGGTATACCAAGAATTAAATTCATTAGAATATGTACAAATTGGCTTAGACTCTAATCTAAATCAAAAGAAATCATCCAGTGAATATGCAGATGATGATTATGTTGATGATCCAGGTAAACCTGGATTGCACAAAGTACAGTTTTATGCAGTTCCATTGAGTTATTTTAATGGTACCTACGGAATAAACGATAATATTTCACCATTTGCAATACTTAATTTATGGTATGAAACTGATATTTATGGAAGGGTGATTGGTACTCCACTATTATTCTATACTGGAGCTAGCTTAATTCAAACATGGACTCAATTATTAACAACAAGTATCCAATTTAATCAGAGCAATTTAACTTCGAATTTTTCAATTGGAGGATCAACACTGATTGGAATTAGTGTATTTGGACAAAGTCTAGGTTGGACAACTGCTAGTAAATATATTATTTCAATTAATATGAATGAGGATTTTGGAAACGATGGGAAAGTTATTATACAACATGAACAAAAATAAAATTACTTTTATTTAAATATAAATTAAAAAACATGTTTTCATTAGTTAGATTAATTCTTTTGGCAATTCCATTTTTTTTAATTTTTCTTTTTGTGAAAAATAAAAGGAAATTCACAATTATCTACTTTTCTATTTACGGTTTTATTGTCTTAGCAGAATTAATGTATTCATTATACATTTATATGGCCTTTATAAAAAAATAGAAAATTGTTAACTTATTTACAATAAGGATAGCCAATGCAAGCATTGTCTTCCGCCTCGACTATCTCGTCTTACCCAAAGCAAATACCAGATAGTCAACGCTTCTAATTGCCAGCTCATTTCATTCGCTGTCAACCGCCTCGGCTATCTCGTCTTACCCAAAGCCTTTCAAAAGAATGCACCGGGAAGCCAGCTCATTTCATTCGCTGTCAACCGCCTCGGCTATCTCGTCTTACCCAAAGCCTTTCAAAAGAATGCTTCGCATCCTTTTGGCTTTTTTAATGCTCATCGGTTTACGAAAGCGAGCTTTCGACACCGCTTCGCATTAAAAAAGCCTCTCACTTTCGTGAGAGGCTTTGTATCGAGGTCCCGAGCGGGTTCGAACCGCTGTAGAAGCTTTTGCAGAGCTTTGCCTAACCACTCGGCCACAGGACCCTTTTGGGACGTAAAATTAACATAAAGAACTTAATTATAAAAGAATTTTACCACTAAATCGAATTAAGCGACATTTGTAGTCTAAAACCTGCTTATGCAACAGCCCATTGGCGCTTCCGAATTAATCATAAATCCTAGAGGGGCAGTCTATCATTTGGATTTACGTCCCGATGAGCTTGCAGATACCATCATTACAGTGGGTGATCCGGATAGAGTGGCCAAGGTTAGCCAATACTTTGATCATATTGAACATCAATCTGCGCATAGAGAGTTCATTACCCATACAGGATATATTGGAACAAAACGTATTTCGGTGATGAGTACAGGTATTGGACCCGATAATATTGATATTGCATTGAACGAAGTGGATGCTTTGGTGAATATTGATTTTGAAACTAGATGCATTAAGGACATCAAAAAATCAGTGTCTGTTATCCGACTTGGCACATGTGGTTCTTTACAAGGTGAAGTGGGTGTGGATCAATTAGTGGCAGGTACGCATGGCTTAGGCATTGATAATTTATTGCATTTTTACCAGCCGAATAACAATCCCGAAGAGCAACAAATTTTAGCTGCTTTTGAACAGCATACCAATATTCATGCGCATCAAATTAAACCCTATATCTCTAGTGCAAGTGCAGGTTTATTAAAGCATTTTACAGAAGGATATACCCATGGCATCACTGTGACTTGCCCGGGTTTTTATGGACCACAAGGAAGGATTTTAAGATTGCCTTTGAAGATGCCTAATTTAGTAGATCAAATGACGAGTTTCCGTTTTGGGAATCATCATATTGCCAACTTTGAAATGGAAACAAGTGCAATTTATGGACTATGTAATTTATTGGGCCACCAGTGCTTAAGTATCAATGTGATTGTAGCCAATAGAGTGAAGCAAGAATTTAGCAAAGATGGTGCTAAAGCAATAGACCATATGATTCAGAAAAGTTTAGGAATTATTGCTACGATATAATTATTCAAATAAGTAAAATGGAGATCCAGTTTTCAAAATACCAAGGCACAGGCAACGACTTTGTCATCATCGATAACAGAGATGGTAGCATTGCTTTATCTAATGCACAAATTGCATTTTTATGTGATAGAAGATTTGGTGTTGGCTCAGATGGATTAATTATGCTTGGAACTGCCACTGGATATGATTTTTCTATGTCTTATTACAATGCTGATGGTACAGAAGGTAGCATGTGTGGCAATGGGGCCAGATGCTTGGTGCAGTTTGCGCATGATCATGGGATTGTGAAGGAAAAATATTTTTTTATTGCCATTGATGGGCCTCACGAAGCAACGATTGAAAAGAATGGTTGGATCCATTTAAAAATGTCCGACGTCAATGCGGTTGAAGTTGGTGATCATTTTTTTGTAACCAACACTGGGTCTCCGCACTATGTTCAAATAATCAATGGGGTTGAGAGTTTTGATGTGGTAACAGCAGGCAAAGCCATTCGATACAACGAACGATTCAAAGCAGAGGGCGTGAATGTTAATTTTATTGAATTCCATAATGACCATTTATTTGTGCGCACCTATGAAAGAGGTGTAGAAAATGAAACCTATAGTTGTGGCACAGGTGTAACAGCTTCAGCCATCACAACGCACTTGAATAAATTAGGTGAGCACCGCGTATCCATAAAAACAATCGGTGGTGCATTGGCTGTGAGTTTTAACAATCTAGGTGGTGGCCACTTTAACCATATTTGGCTTCAAGGCCCTGGTACATTTGTTTATTCGGCTTCTATCAATTTAAAATAGGTAAAATATGGCTTTGTTCAATGTAAGGGTGTATGGCATTTTATTAAACGAGGATCAAGAACTTTTAGTGAGTGATGAATTTATTCGTGGAAATTATATTACAAAATTGCCTGGTGGTGGATTGGAAATTGGCGAAGGCACTAGGGATGGATTGGCGAGAGAGTTTATGGAAGAAGCTGGTATCGAAGTACATGTGGGAGATCATTTTTACACCACAGACTTTTTTCAAATTTCTGCTTTCAACCATAAAGACCAAATTATATCCATCTACTATTTAGTGCATACTGCAGATACTAAAATCATTCAGACAAAGGCAAAAGCATTTGATTTTTTACCTGAACAAGTTGCTGACATTAATGGCACAGCAGAACATTTAAGGTGGATTCCATTGAGTACAGTTTCAGAAGATGCCATGACTTTACCCATAGATAAAGTGGCCATCAAGATGTTGATCGAACTATTTGCAGCAAAAAATTAGTGGGTATAGATGCTACTTTAAATATTTGCGTTCTCCCCCATCGCTTCTAATTTCATTTTTTCAGCAGCCGCTGCGCCAACATAGTTTTCGATTCTGTTTCTAATAAGATGAATCAATGGCGTCAATACAATCGCCATCGTGAACTTATACATATAGTTGACAACGCCTACTGCTAAAACAGTTGACCATGCCCATCCGTTGCCAATTTTAAATGCTATAAAAAGTACCACAAAACTATCTACCAACTGAGACACCACCGTGGAACCAGTAGATCTTAACCAAATCATTTTATCTCCAGTTCTTTTTTTGATTTGATGGAACACTGTCACATCAATCAACTGACTCACCATAAAAGCAATGATGCTTCCAATGATGATCCACATCCCTTGTCCAAAAATAGCTTCAAAAGCCAATTGCATACTTGGGACACCGTTTTGCATTTTCGACTCCACCCAAAAACCTGCTGGAGCTACAGACATGGCAAGATAAAACATGATGAAAGCATAACTGATTAACGCCACAGCAATTAAACTAATTCTTCTTACTGCTTTTGGACCATAGTATTCATTGACAATGTCTGTGATGACAAATTCTAAGGGCCATAACAAAACACCACAGGTTAAATTAAACGCTAATCCAGATTCACCAAATAAAGTCATGTTCATTGGTTTAAAACCAAAAACAGATTCTAGTGAAAAAATCTTGCCTCCTATGCACTCTGCAATAAGCGCATTGGCAACAAAGAATGCGGTGATTCCTAAAAATAATTTGGTGGGCTTGTCTTTTAAAATTTGATGTATCATACTTAAGTTTAAATAAATAGAAGGCCTATTTGAATCAATAACATACTAAGGTTGAAAATAGTTTGCCAAGAGGGTAAATTAATTACTTTTTTTTGAAGCACTTGAATTAAAAGGACCAACGCGAAAACAAGGTTAATCAATGGGGCCAATTCCAAGCCCATCACGGCAATAAATTGTGCAATGTCACGAGGGATCTTCATCCATGTAATGAATAAAAATAAGGTTGAAACCAGGTATCCTAGGTTAACAATGACTGCTACTTTAGAAAAAAAGGCCAATGGAGCGCGTGGGGACATTTGTTGATATTTACAAGGAGCTAAAAGTACAAAAAAGCCTATTTAGTTGTAGGTTTGTTCCTATAAAATAATGCATATGTTTAAGTCTCTTTTTAAGTCTGCACTACCCCATCTTATTGCAATAGTCGTTTTTGCTATTGTGGCTATTGTGTATTGCAAACCTGCATTAGAAGGTAAAGTATTGCAACAGTCCGATATTACGCAATGGAAAGGGATGGCGCAAGACGCCTTGAATTATAAAGACCAATATGGCAAAACGCCACTATGGACCAATAATATGTTTGGAGGGATGCCTGCCTATCAGATTACTGGTATTCCAGGAAATGCATTCTCTATTGGCATGTTGGATCGATTATTTACCTTGAATTTGCCTGAACCAATTGGCTTATTTTTCTTAGCTAGTATTTGCTTTTATTTTTTAGCACAAGTGCTTGGATTTTCAACAATCATTGGCATTGTTGGCGGATTGGCCTATAGCTACGCAACCTACAATCCAATTATTGTGGTGGTTGGACATATCACCAAAATGCACGCCATTGCTTATCTACCTTTCTTTATTGGATCCATCCTTTTAATTTTTCAAAGGAAGTATTACTTGGGTGCTATCTGTACTGCCATCGCAACAACTTTATTTGTTCAAGCAAATCACCTTCAGATAAATTATTATGGCCTAATCATCGTTTTAGTGATGTCTGTCTTTTATCTAGTGCAATGGATCAAAGCAAAAGATTTTACACATATTTTTAAAACAGTTGGATTTAGCTTGGCGGCTGGTTTAATGGGATTGGCTGTTAATGCTGTCATGCTTATTGGCACCGCAGAATTTGGAAAATCTACCATCAGAGGCGGAAGTGCTTTGGCGACAAAGGATAGCAGAATTACCAATACTGGATTGAATAAAGATTATGCATTAAGTTATAGCATGTTCTTATCAGAACCATTGGTGATGATGTTCCCTCATATTTATGGCGCCTCTAATGATCCTAATTTAGTGGACCCTACTAAATCAAAAGCAATTGAAGTCTTACAACAAATGCAACCTGAAATAGGACAGCAATTACAATCTTTCTTACAATTTTATTGGGGAGGCATTGGATTTACAGCAGGCCCTCCTTACGTTGGTGTCATCATTTGTTTCTTTGCCTTTATTGGATTTGGAAGCAATAAAAATCCAAACCGTTGGTGGATAGCTACTGTAATTGTATTATCAATTATGCTAGCAGCTGGTTCTTATTTTGAGTCTTTCAATTTAATGATACTAAAATACTTGCCTTTATATAATAAGTTCCGCGCCCCAAGTATGATTATTGTTGTGCCTACTTTATTAATTGGCATTCTAGCAATGTATGGCTTGAGTGCTACTATAAAAGCCACCAATTTTAAAAGCTTCTTACAAGAACATAAAATAGGTTGGATTAGTTTAGGACTCGTATTTTTTGCAGTAATGGCATTGTATTTCTCTTCAGATTTTAAATCGGAAAGTGAAAAACAATTGATGAGTCAAATTATGCAAATACAAGACCCAAATCAAAAAGCAGCATTTGAAGGCCCTGCCAGAGATTTAGTAAATGCTATTGCAGAAGATCGTAAAGGATTTATTGAATCAGATATCACTAGAACATTTATTTTTATTGGGATTGCTTTCTTGTTCATCTTCTTATACATCAAGCGAACCATACAAGAGACGATATTTATTTTGGCCATAGGCGTTTTAACATTAGTGGACATTTTCCAAATCAATGTTCAATACCTAAAGCCAAGTCAATATGTAGATACATCAGAAAATGAAAATGTTTTTGCACTCACGGCATTAGACAATGCATTGTTGAAGGACAAGAGTAATTATAGAATCATTGATATTAGAAGAGGTGTTCAAACTGCATTCAATGAGGGTGCGATCATGGCCTATCATCATAAATTAGTTGGAGGATACAACCCAGCTAAATTAAGTATCTACCAAGATCTGATCGAAAATCAATGGTATAATTTCCCTAATTGCTTGCCTACTTTGAACATGATGAATACCAAATACATCATCTCAGGCAATATGGCATCTGACACCATCCCTAACCCAGATGCATTAGGGAATGCCTGGTTCGTGAAAGGGATTGAATTTAAAAAAGGGCCAAGAGCAGTGATAGATCACCTAAGCAATTTTAATCCAAAAGATACTGCGGTGATGGACGAGCAAGATAAAATTGAAGCTTTAAATGGATTGCAAGTGGATTCAAGCGCAACAATTCAGTTAGTTGATAATAAGAACGACGAAGTGAACTACACAGCTAAATCAAATGCAAAACAACTAGCCGTATTTAGTGAAATTTATTACAAGGATGGCTGGAAAGCATATGTGGATGAAAAGGAAACCCAAATTGTAAAAGTGAACTACGTACTTAGAGGATTAGTTGTTCCTGCAGGTGATCATAAAATTAGATTTGAATTTAAACCTGATTCAATCGCTAATACACAAAAACTGGCAGGTGTTGCTTCTATCCTACTTTGGTTAGGATTAATCGCTAGTGTTGCTTTAGCATTCCAACAGTTTACCAAAAAACAAAATACAACAATCTAATGCTTGTATCTGTTGTCATTTGTAGCTATAATCGTGCCACATACATTGGTGGCGCCTTAGATAGTTTATACCAACAAACCGCTTCAAAAGATAAATTTGAAGTCATTGTGGTAGATAATAATTCAACGGATGATACAGAACAAGTGGTTGCAAAATGGAGAGCCGAAAACCAAGAGGGGCATTTTCATTATTCCACCGAGACCAATCAAGGGGCTTCCTTTGCAAGAAATACCGGTGCTGCTGCCGCGAAAGGACAATGGCTTTGTTTTATGGATGACGACGCCATAGCAACACCATCTTATATCGAAAATATCATTCAACATATCCATGCAAAACCAGAGGCAATTGGCTTTGGTGGACGCATCATCCCCAAATACATCCCCTCAGAACCTGAGTGGATGAGTTATTATGTCTCCTCCTTGGTTGGCAATTTTGATTACGCCCCTACTGCTTGTGCTTTTGAAAATGGAAAGTATCCTATTGAGTCCAATATGATTGTTAAAAAGGTAGTGTATGATGCCATTGGCGGATTTAATACTCAAATACCTGGCGTAGTGGGTACTTTAAGAATTGGTGGAGAAGGCAAAGAATTGTTCTACAAAATATTAGCCCTTGGACATACGATCTATTACGACCCATCCATTTGCGTGCACCATGTGGTAGAAGTCAAGAAGTTAACATCGGAATATATGTACCGTGTAGCAAGTGGGATTGGTAGAGGAGAGAGAACCAGGACTTTAAATATTTCTAGATTGGCTTATATCCAAAAGATAGTGGAATACATTTTTAAACTTGGAGCGTCTATCCTATTAGGTATTAAATACAGTTTGCAGGGATCTCCAGCAAAAGCATGGCCAGTCATTCAATTTAGGATTGATGCTTTGAAGGGATTATTAGGTTAATTTTTTATAGCATAAATCATCCCACTATTCTCAGTTACATGATGCGTTTGTCTTAGTTTAAATTGATGATGCATTAAAACTTTTTCGATATCTGATGCCCCTTTTTCATGCCATTCGATAATCGCTATTGCTACATGATTTAAATAAGTAGTTTCTTTTAGCATATCAAAGATGGCATATTCTTCTCCTTCACAATCTAGTTTTAGTAATATTTTAGCATTGGGGTTTTCTGCTAGCACTTTATCAAATACCTCGTTAATTGAAACTAATTGAACAATAATTTCTTGGCCTATTTTTTTCCCATACTCATTTTTCTGTTCAATGGTAGACGCTGATAATAAACCACTTTCAAATAAAGGAATAGCTCTAGATTCATTCACATTACTCACCCCTTCATTCATTAATTTTAATGTACTAGCCCATTTAGGGTTTGCTAGTATATTTAATTCAGCTTCTGCAAAAGTTTCTGGAAAAGGCTCGTAACCGTATACTTTATTCACATAAGGTTGAATAGCAAAATACAAAGAAGCAACTCCTACATTCATTCCAATATCAATGACTACTATATTGTTGTGAGGGGTTTCAATGGCATAAATTTTTTCTATAAAAATTTCATACAAGACAGCCATATTAGACAGGGAAGCAACTTTGAATACAAGCCCTTCTACTTCTACCATAAAATAGGAATTCGTAGTTTTTGTTACTTTGAAGGTGGAGTTAGACAGTAATTCAATTAGAAAATGCATACTGAACCCAAACTGATCTAATTGAGCTATCTGGATAGTATTGCCCGTATTGATAAATAATAAATGACCATTGCTAACTCGCATATTCGATGCCCAGTGCTTTGGTAGTTTATAAAATGCAAATAAATAAGCAAGCTTAAAATGCTTTAACTGTAAAAAGAAAAAACAAAATGAAACAAATTTATTAAGGATTCTAGTGAAGTTCATTGTACTTTATTTTTTACCCATTCTATTCATTAGAAATGCGGATATGCCCGAAAATAGATTTTTATACACTGCTAACAACTCAGGATTATAAATTAAATCGTTTTTTATAATTTTTATACACCTAATCACATCTTTTTTCATAGAAGATGTGAGACCTTGAGCTTTAAATAAAAGATATAAACCATTACGTACAATATAAAAGACCCTAGTTGGGGCATGAATAATACGCATTGACTTTTTGAAATTACCCAAGCCCCTCCCTTCTACCAATGTTCCTAGTGCATGATTTAAAACAATATTCGAAAACATTAAATTAGTATACCCATTTTGTATCACTCTATAAGAAAATTCAGCATCCACAAAATCTATAAATAAATCCTCATTAAATGGCCCTATATGTTTTGTGAGGGATAAATTTAAAACAGACCCTGATGTAATTAAAGTAAGTGCTTCTTCTGGCTCGTCTTTTGGAAGGGTAAAATCGGGTTGGCAATTCACGCCAAATTGAGCCACATTACTATCGCCTGATGACTGAATGGATAATTTATATTTATCAAAATCTCCGTCTTTAAATGAAGAGTCCTGATCCATGGTCAATAAATAATCATACTGATTCAATGTCGCTTGCGCTATTGCCTGATTCAATCGCTTTGCAATACCTTCATTGGCATTAAAATAATGGTATTGAATAGAAGGATGTAGTTTTAAGAGGGCCTCCTCTAATCCTGGAGTCTTGGATTCACTATTATCATAGACATACAATTGCTTTAATCCATTCAAATAGGTTTGTATGTTATCTGACAATTGCTCAATATCAGGATGATATAATATGACGACCCCGGCAATGTTCATCCTATGAATAATTTAGTAGGTTCAAATTTAAGCCATTAAGATAAAACCACCTTCATTTGATCTGTAAATATTGAATATGACTAGATTTTAAGCATAAATATTTATCTTGTTCTTGTTATGAGTGGAAAAACAAATAATTTTTCAATAATTATTCCTTTTAAAACGGGCAAGAAATATCTTTTAGATTGCTTGCATTCGGTTTTAGGTCAAGACTACCCTCATTTTGATATTATTATTTTAGCGGACAATACAAGTAATATTGATGATTCAATTGACGCAGTCAATGCAATTCAAAGTAATAAAATAAGCATTCAAATAGCGCAGCAAAATATAGACATCCTTGAAAACTGGGGACGAATAAAGAGCTTGGATAAAAATGAATACATGACCATTTTGGGTTATGATGATATTTTAGAAAAAACCTTTCTATCCAACATCAATGAATTAATCAATCAACAACCAGAAGCAAGCCTATACCATACCCATTTTAACTACATCAATAGTAAGAATGGATTGATTAAAAAATGTCAGCCCCTACCTAGTCGTTTAAATGCAAGCGAATACCTTGAATATGCATTGAATGAAACGATAGACATTATGGCAACAGGTTATGTTTTTAAGTCGAGCGATTATGATGCGTTAGGGGGTATCCCTATCCATTATCCAAACTTAATTTATGCCGACTTGCAATTGTGGTTAGCCCTTACTAAAAAATCTTATCTCGCAGTAGACCCTAGTACACAATTTTCATTTAGAATTCATGCCTCAACCACTAAAACCTCTAAGGATAAAATTTTATTAGACGCATTTATCCTTTTTCTAGACTACTTGAATACACTTAAAAAGGAATCGAATGCTTTAGAGCATATCATTCAAGTCAATGCACAAAAGTTCTGCGAAAGCACCACCAAGGCCATTGCACATAGGCTATTAAGAACACAAAAAGAACTTAGAAATGGCTTATCTATTGACCGAATGATTGAAAAAATTAATGCTAAATGCATTTCATTGGAAATACCATATGAGCCTTTGAAAATAAAATCTATTCGCCTTGCTCGCACCATTGAAACCTACCCAATACTCAATCGTATTTTTCTTTTATTCAAGAAAATGTACAAAAAGCCTGTTCTGTAAAAGATAACTAAGTTACGACTCTAAAAAAAGTTACTACTTTAAATTTCTAGCCTTGATGGCATATAAGCATTTACCTAATTTAGATTGTAGTAAATAAAATAAAAAGCTTAATCTACACTGCCAAATACGAGCAGCAATAGAATAACCATAAAAAGACTCATAGACTTTCACATTCTCTTTAAGCGATTTTAGATATTGATTGGTGCTTACGCCTCCGTCGTCAAAATGAACAATGGTTTGATCCATGTAAGCATATGGTTCATTTTTCAGTCTACACAATAAATCATAGTCCATGGCAATTTTAAAGTCAAGTGAAAAATTGCCTACTTTTTGATATAATTCTTTTTTTAGAAACCAGGTTGGATGTGACACCGACCTCATGCCTTTATAAAGTTGTCCAGCATCAAACGGTACACCTATATGGACCCAAATACCTCCTCGCTTCATGAATATATTACCACTAGCCCATTGAATTGAGGGATTGATTTCAAAAAAGCCTAAGACGTTTTCAATAACAGTATTAGAAAAATAAAGATCGGCAGAATTTAAAATATGAATTAAAGAACCAGTGGCATGCTGGATGCCTTTATTAAATGCATCTGAAATGCCCTTATCCCTTTCACAAAGCCATTTGCGATACGCTGGTTGTGGAGTATTATGCAACCAATCATTAATCTCAATATTAGTTGAGCCATCAATGATATAATGTTCATGTGGCTTAATCGACTGAGCGTCCACCGAATCACAGGTACGCTGCAAATCCCTTAAATTGTTAAAACATATTGTAATGACCGACAATTGCTCCATATTGTAAAAATAAGGTCATTTCATTACATATTAACTTTTAACACAATTACAATATATTTGTAGCATGGGGATTATTCAAAAACAAGGCATCAAGTCGTCTATATTTATCATGATTGGGTTTGTGATAGGTGCGGTGAATTTACTTGTATTGTTCCCCATGTTCTTCTCAAAAAATGATCAAGGACTTGTAAGAGCCATGATTGATATTGGCGCTACTCTATCTGTTTTCTGTACTTTAGGAACCCTTCCAGTAATGTATAAATTTTTTCCATTTTACAATCATTACCTAGGGCCAAAGAAAAACGAATTACCATTTTTAACTTTAATCATTAACCTAATTGGTTTTGGATTACTGATGTGGTTTGGTTGGTTAAATAAAGATTTCATCATCAGAAATTTAGGTAAATCTCCAAGCCTTGCTACTTACTTTAATTATGTGTATCCGTACACTTTCTTTTTAATGATTTTTTATTGGCTTGAGGCATTTGCATGGGGTCTTCAAAAAGGGGTCTTCACTAATTTTTTAAGAGAAACCGCCGTAAGAATATTGACAACAGTTTTGATTCTTGCAGTTGGATTAAAGTGGCTTAATTTAAATCAGTTCATTTTACTTTTCAGTGGCATTTATGTCATCCCTACTTTATTATTGATTTACAATTTATCTACCTCGGAAGGATGGTCATTTAAAAGTTTTAAAATAAGCAGTGTAACAAAGCGCCTAAAGTGGAAGATGCTCAATTTTGCATTATTTGTTTTTGCAGGTCAGTTTTTTAATTTACTTGCAAGGACCAATGATACTTTTATGATTGTTGGTCTAAAAGGGCTGAGTGATGCAAGTATATTCGCTATTGCCACATACGTAGCAGCAATCATGGAAATCCCTCAGAGAAGTTTAAATGCGATTAGCATTCCAGTATTGGCTAAATCTTGGAAGGATAAAGACTTTGCCAATATCAAGCACGTGTATCATAAGAGTGTTTCCAATCTTTTAGCCATTGGATTATTGCTATTTGGATTAATCTGGTTGAACATCGAAAACCTTGTCGCTTTTTTAAATTGGATTAGCAATAATGAAGGAGGAGGCTATGATGCTTTAGTGCCTATTATTTTTATCATGGGTCTGGCAAAATTAATTGACCTAGCTACAGGTGTGAATGGACAAATCATTGGTACGTCTAATTTTTGGAAATTTGATTTCTTTACCAACCTATTCTATATCGTTTTATCTATTCCCTTGAACTATTATTTAATTAGCAACTATTCATTGATTGGCTTGGCCTTCTCTAATTTAGCAGCTTTGACTTTGTACAATAGTATGCGTTTTTTATTCTTGTATAAGAAATTTGATTTACAGCCCTACACCTTAAAGCATGGATTATTTTTGATCATCAGTATCGCTTTGATGTTACTAATCTATATCATCCCATCTACCTCCAATTTTGTGTTGAATATTGCTATTAAGTCTAGCATTTATGGACTTGGCTTCTATGCACTAATTGTTTGGATTAATCCAGCACCTGAACTAAAAGAGCTTGTTCAAGGATTTTTGAAAAATAAAATTTTTGGATTTTTACGGCGCTAACAGCTTCACTTTTTCTAAAAACAATTGCATACCCTGTTGCATTGTATCCGTCAATCGGTACTCAATATTTTTAGTATAATACGACTCCATGTTGTAATCATGTGTTCTTGGTGGGAGTTGATTTAATACTTCATCAATATGCTCCACTCCATAGGCATTGGCGTTATTAAACAAAGTTTTAAAATCATCTGGTATTGGTTGATTAGACATCCACGCAGCAAATACAAAAGGCAACCCTGTATGTTCAATCCATGCTTCACCCAAGTCATATACATACTCAAAACTTGTCAAATTAGCCAATGCCCTGTCTCCAATAATCACACCAGCAGTTGTACCCTCAATCTCCTGAATATATCCCTCTTGGGCTTTTAAGAACTGAATGTCCTTTTTCCAAAATTCTTGAAGTAGTATACGGGCCAATTGAACAGATGTTCTGCTTTGATAATCAAGGTAAATGCATTCAATTTGATCCATTGGAACTTTACTAAAAATGGCGACCGATGCCACTTTAGTTCTAGTGCCAATACAATAATCAGATACAATATGGGGATGGGTTAAAAACGGCGTAATGGCCACTGGGACAAGGCCAATATCAATCTGGCCATCCATCAAGGCTTGTGCTATATTTGCTGGATAGTCTTTTACCAATTCTATTTTTGATAAAAAATTAGCTTTTTCTATCCCCAATAATAAGGGCTGTGTATTAAAATAACTTACCACCCCAATGCGCCATCTCTTGTCCAATTGAATTAACTTTGTGCAAAGATATTCATTCAAATTGTTTTAAAGCAAACTATATGTCTCAATTAAGCGCTATTTCACCCATCGATGGTCGTTACCACAAACAAACTGCAGCACTAGGTGCTTATTTTTCTGAATATGCCCTTATTAGGTACCGCGTATTGGTAGAAGTACACTACTTTTTATTTTTAGCAGATAAAAAGTTCTTTAAAGTACCTGCAGGTTTAAGAAAAGCCTTATTGGAAGTTGTTGAAAATTTTTCGGAGGAAGATGCAGCAAAAATTAAAACAATTGAAGCCACTACCAACCATGATGTAAAAGCGGTTGAATACTTTTTAAAAGCAATTTTAGACGAACATAAAGCAGGCGCATTGAAAGAGTGGATCCATTTTGGATTGACTTCTCAAGACATCAACAATACTGCTATTCCATTGAGTTGGAAAAACGCCATGGAATCTGAAGTTTTACCAGCCTATATTAATTTACAAAACAGATTATACCAATTTGCAAAACAATGGAAGAAAGTTCCATTATTAGCAAGAACACATGGCCAATCTGCCTCTCCAACCACTTTAGGAAAAGAGATCATGGTATTTGTAGAAAGAATCAACCATCAAATAGAATTATTTAGTAGCATTCCTTATGCAGCAAAATTTGGCGGTGCTACAGGAAATTTTAATGCACACCATATCGCCTACCCAAAGAAAAATTGGGTGTCCTTAGGGAACGAATTTGTGGATGATGTATTAGGCCTTGAGCGTATGCAGTTCACTACACAAATTGAACACTACGATCATTTTGCTGCACATTGCGATAACCTAAAAAGATTGAATACTATTTTAATAGATTTGACTAGAGATATTTGGACCTATATTTCAATGGATTACTTTAAGCAACAAACTAAGAAAGGCGAAGTTGGATCAAGTGCGATGCCGCATAAAGTGAATCCGATTGATTTTGAAAATGCAGAAGGTAATTTAGGCATCGCCAATGCATTATTGGAGCACCTTTCAGCGAAGCTCCCAATTAGCAGACTTCAAAGAGACTTAACCGATTCTACTGTCTTAAGAAATATTGGTGTACCTGTTGGTCATATCACGATTGCCATTAATTCTATTGAAAAAGGTTTAGGAAAGTTGATTTTAAATGAAGTGAAAATCAATGAAGACCTTGAAAATAACTGGGCGGTTGTGGCCGAAGCAATACAAACCATTTTGCGTCGCGAACAATATCCTAATCCTTATGAGGCATTAAAAGATTTAACAAGAGGCAATAGCAAGATTGATAAAAAGTCCATGCACAAATTCATTGATGGACTAAAAATTACCGTTGCTTTGAAAAAAGAATTAAAGAAAATCACACCTCAAAATTATACAGGGGTGACCGCGGAGTATTAATAAATCTATATTAATTCAATTGTGTCTCCGTCACTATTCTCTTCCTCAATAGTGTCGGCACTTGGTGGCACAACTTTTTTTCTGACTTCTTTTTTAGCCAACAAATAATGTATCGGGGCCATCCCCTCTTTTTCGATCGCCATGGTCAAGACTTCTGCCGTGGCTTGCGCATCTCCCCAAGCACGATGTCGACCTTCGATGCGAATACCAAGATCACGCGTTAAAGATCCCAAACCATATTTAGCTAAGCCAGGGAATACTTTTTTGCTTAAACGAATGGTGCATAATTTAGGTGCAGACCAATCATATCCAGATTTACCCAATAAGTGCCTAACAAAAGAATAGTCAAAGCTTGCATTATGTGCTACAAAAATGCGGTCTTTCAAAAGATTGTATATCTGTGGTGCTACCTCTTCAAATAGTGGTGCTTGGGCCACCATTTCGTCACTAATACCCGTCATATTCACAATGAATGGAGGGATTTTTTGTCTTGGATTCACCAAAGTCACATATTTGCCTGTTACTTCGACACCATTGTGCATCACAATTGCGATTTCGGTGATCCCATGAGTATGGGGCATCCCGCCAGTGGTTTCTATGTCTACAATTGCAAATTCCATGAGGCTCCAAGTTCGTATTTTTTTGTCAATAATAGCTAGCGGCTTTTCCTTATTTTTGTAACTCATTATAGGAAAAGCAATTAGCATGGAATTGAGTAAAAATTTTATACCGGGAGCAGTAGAGACTAAATGGTATCAGCATTGGATTGACCAGGGCTATTTTCATAGTGTGCCCAATGAGAAGCCAGCTTATACCGTGGTCATCCCCCCTCCAAATGTGACCGGTGTTTTGCACATGGGCCATTGCTTGAACAATACCATTCAGGATATTTTAGTGCGTCGTGCACGTATGCAAGGGATGAATCCTTGTTGGGTGCCTGGCACGGATCATGCATCCATCGCTACAGAGGCGAAAGTGGTTGCAATGTTGAGAGAAAGAGGAATTGCTAAATCTTCCTTAAGCCGTGAAGAATTTTTGAGTTATGCTTGGGAGTGGAAGGAAAAATACGGCGGCATTATTTTACAGCAATTAAGAAAGATGGGATGTAGTTTGGATTGGGAGCGCACTTCTTTCACCATGGATCCAGACTATTATGAAACTGTGATTAAAGTTTTCATTGATTTATACAAAAAGGGAAAGATCTATCGCGGCAAACGAATGATCAATTGGGATGTAAGAGCAAAGACGGCATTGAGTGACGAAGAAGTGATTCATAAGGAAGTCAATGGAAAGATGTACCATATCAAGTACAAATTAGATCTGCCTGGTGAGGAGTTTATTACCATCGCCACTGTGCGTCCTGAAACCATTTTTGGTGATACTGCTATTTGTGTGCACCCAAAAGATCCTAGGTATACCCACTTAATTGGCAAGCATGCATTTGTGCCAATGATCAATAGACGTATTCCTATCATCGCAGATGATTATATTGAAATTGAATTTGGAACTGGTGCCTTAAAAGTGACACCGGCACATGATATCAATGATTTTAACCTAGGACAAAAACATGGTTTAGAAGTGATAGAAACCTTGAACGAGGATGGTACTATGAACGAAGCTGCGCCAATGTATATTGGTAAAGACAGAATAGAAGTTCGTAAAATCATTGCAGCAGATTTAGAAGCATCGGGTAATTTAGTGAAGATAGAAGACTATGTGAACCAAGTAGGTTTTAGCGAAAGGACAGATGCCATTGTGGAGCCAAGATTGAGTTTGCAGTGGTGGGTGGATATGAAACAATTAGCTGCACCTGCTTTAGAAAAAGTGATGTCGGATGAAATTCATTTTCATCCTGCTAAATTTAAAAATGTCTACCGTCATTGGATGGAGAACATCAAAGACTGGTGTATTAGTAGACAATTATGGTGGGGACATAGAATACCAGCTTGGTATGATCAAGAAGGTAATGTGTATGTGGAAGCAAGTCTTGAAAAAGTGCACGCAACTTATCCAGAAACAGTTGGTAAAGAATTGTATCAAGACGCCGATTGTTTAGACACTTGGTTTAGTAGTTGGTTATGGCCTATCGAAGTTTTCAAAGGCATGTCCAATCCTAACAATGCAGAAATAAATTATTACTACCCTACTAGCACATTGGTAACTGCACCAGAAATTATTTTCTTCTGGGTGGCAAGGATGATCATGGCAGGCGAAGAATACATGGGGAAGATTCCATTTAAGGATGTGTACTTCACAGGTATTGTACGTGACAAGCAAGGCAGAAAAATGAGTAAGAGCTTGGGCAACTCCCCAGACTTACTAGGATTGATAGATCAATATGGCGCAGACGCAGTGCGTTTTGGTATCATGATAGCCTCTCCTGCCGGCAATGATTTATTATTTGATGAGTCCACTTTAGAACAAGGCAGAAACTTTAATAGTAAACTTTGGAATGCAACCAAACTATTAAAAATGTGGGAGCCGCGTCAAAGTCAAGAGGGCCCTATTCCTGAGGATGCAGCATTTGCAATGGATTGGTTTCAAGCAAAACTAAGTGCTACGCAAATAGAGGTAGATGAGATGCTTAAAACATTCCGATTAAGCGAAGCCTTGAAAACAATTTATGGATTGATATGGGATGATTATTGTAGTTGGTATTTAGAATGGATCAAGCCAGGATATGAGCAACCTATACACGCGACCGTATTTGAAAAGAGTATTGCATTCTACGATGATTTGTTACAACTATTACATCCCTTCATGCCATTCATCACCGAAGAGATTCATCATATGCTAAAACCTCAAACGCAGGATTTATGTGTGAAGGAGTTAGCACCAGTGAGTAAAGTAGACGAAACAGTATTACATGCTGGCGTACTTTTAAAGAATGTGATTTCTACTTTACGTGATGCTAGAAATAAAAATCAAATTAAGCCTAAGGATGCGATTGAGGTGCATATTCAATCAGATAATAATGCAGCCTACCAAACCATACAAAATATTTTAGCAAAGCAAGTCAATGCTAAAAGCGTTTCCTATACCAATGCAGCTATTGGTTCAAGTATTGTGGTGGCATTGGAAAAAGATAAATTTTATTTAGTAGCAGATCAAGCAATTGATACTGTAAGTCTAAAAGAAAACTTATTAAAAGACTTAGCGCATCAAAAAGGATTCTTAGAAAGTGTAGAAAAGAAATTAGCGAATGAAAAATTTGTTCAAAATGCAAAGCCCGAAGTTTTAGCAATAGAACAAAAAAAGAAGGCAGACGCATTGGCTAGAATTCAAACCATTGAAGAAAGTTTAGCGCAATTATAAATGAACGAGCTTACTATCAGACCAGCAACTTTATCGGATCGCGCACTCATCCGATCTATCTCTGAGCGCACCTGGCCCAGCACTTATGGTCATATTATTTCTCAGGAGCAAATTGATTTTATGCTTGAGTGGATGTATAGCGACGCCTCATTGGAAAAACAAATGAATACGGATTGCAGTTTTTATATTGCAAATTTGAACGGGGACGATGTAGGATTTTGTTCTGTGAGCCCCGAAGCAGAAGAAAATAATAGTACTGAAGAAGTCATATGCGCAAAATCGCACAAACTCAATAAACTATACGTCCTCCCAATTGCACAAGGCACAGGTGCAGGAAAGGCCTTATTAAATAAATCTATTGAGGTTGCCAAGGCATCTGGCTCAAGTTCCCTCTTCTTACAAGTGAATAAGCAGAATGACGCTTATACCTTTTATTTAAAGCATGGATTTGTAAAAGAACAAGAATTCAAGTTCGATATTGGGAACGGCTTTTTTATGGACGATTATGTAATGCGATTAACTTTCTAAGAAAACCACTTTTCTAAATCTTAGAAATCACTACCCCTTCTAAACTTATTTGGCGGTCGCTTGGATTGATTAAAATGTCAATCTTGTTTTTGTATCTTTTATTCATTACATCATGAATAAACCAAATGCCATTAAACTTTCCAGCATTGGTTAATTTTACTTGATCTCCGAAAGCAAATAATTCTTTCAAATCTCTACTAATGGCAATCACTCTGTGTTTTTTTGGATTCAAACTATCTAATTTAAAACCACTTGCCGTCACTAAAGGTGTACTATCTGTTTCGGCAGTATCTGCTTTATAGGTACTTAAAGAAACGATCTTCACTGATTTTAAAACAAAAGGATATTGCATTACAATAGCCCTTGTTTTTTCATCTGGTCTTAAAATATAAAAAGACCCAACTACGATGAATAGGAATACCCCCATACTTAGGTACTTATTATATTTCATAATGAAGTGTTTCATAAGTGATGCTGATTATACTATTAAATGGGTTTGTTTGACGACACCCATTATAAAAACGCTTTGTACCTGGCTTATATTGTCGGCCTGGCTTAATTTGTTTACATGGAAATTGTAATAACTGTTCATATCCTCGGTCACAATTTTCAACATAAAGTCAAATTCCCCCGAAATACTGTAGCATTCCACCACATCCGGTAAGTCATTTATTAGCTTAATAAACTGACCCCCCGATTGTTTACTGTGCTGATTTAGAGACACATAACAAATGACCATCAACCCCTTTTTCACTTTTGTCCCATCAATTAAAGTGGCATATTGCTTAATCACCCCTCCAGCCTCTAGCCTTTTAATACGCTCATGCACCGGCGTGGTGCTCAAATGAATTTGATCGGCAATTTCTTTTACCGTGGTCCTCGCATTCTGTTGTAAGAGGCGTAAAATGGCTAAATCCTTCTCGTCTAAAGAGATGGATTGTTGAAGACTAGCCGAATCTACTAATGGAGTAGTATTTTTCATGTTATTTTAGCATAAATCATCACAAAAATAGTAAATATTAGCTGAATATCCTAAAAATATCAAATATTTTGTCATTTTATCCTACAAAACTACCTTTACACTCTAAATTATTAAATATGTCAGGTTTACAAAACATCGATTTTAGCCTACCTTATAAAGTAGCAGATATTACCCTAGCAGATTGGGGACGTAAAGAGATTCGTTTAGCAGAAGCAGAAATGCCAGGCTTGATGAGTATTCGTGAAGAATATGGTCCTAGCCAACCATTAAAAGGTGCACGTATTGCTGGTTGTTTACACATGACCATCCAAACTGCAGTATTGATTGAAACTTTAACTGCTTTAGGTGCAGAAGTAAAGTGGAGCTCTTGTAATATCTTCTCTACACAAGACCAAGCTGCTGCTGCAATTGCTGCAACAGGTGTGGGTGTGTTTGCATGGAAAGGTCAAAGTATTGAAGAAGGAGATTGGTGTATTGAGCAAACATTATTTTTCGGCGGTGAAGATCGTCCTTTAAATATGATCTTGGATGATGGTGGTGATTTAACCAATATGGTTTTAGATAAGTACCCACAATTTGTTTCTGGTATCAAAGGTTTAAGCGAAGAGACAACAACAGGAGTACACCGTTTATATGAGCGTATGGCTAAAGGCACATTGCCAATGCCTGCGATCAATGTAAATGATTCAGTAACTAAATCTAAGTTCGATAATAAATACGGTTGTCAAGAATCATTGGTAGATGCAATTCGTCGTGCGACTGATGTGATGATGGCTGGTAAGGTTGCAGTAGTTGGTTCTTACGGTGACGTAGGAAAAGGATCTGCAGCTTCTTTACGTGGCGCTGGTTGCCGTGTAATGGTGACTGAGATTGATCCTATTTGTGCTTTACAAGCTGCAATGGATGGATTTGAAGTGAAGCGTATGATTGACGCAGTAAAAGAAGCGGATATCATTGTAACTGCATCTGGATGTAGAGACTTGATTAATGAAAAGCATTTTAGAGTGATGAAGGATAAAGCAATTGTATGTAATATCGGTCACTTTGATATTGAAATTGATATGGCTTGGTTGAATCAAAATTATGGTCACACTAAAGACACTATCAAACCTCAAGTAGATTTATACAATATCGATGGTAAAGATGTAATCGTTTTAGCAGAAGGCCGTTTAGTAAACTTAGGTTGTGCGACTGGTCACCCATCTTTTGTGATGAGTAACTCTTTCTCTAACCAAACATTAGCGCAAATTGAATTGTGGACAAACCATAAAAACTACGAAAACAAAGTGTATGTATTGCCTAAGCATTTAGATGAGAAGGTAGCACGTTTACACTTATCTAAAGTAGGTGCACAATTAGACGAATTAACAGAAGAGCAAGCAGCTTATTTAGGCATACCTAAAGCAGGTCCATTTAAGTCTGACGCTTACAGATACTAGTCTTTAAAGACAAAAAGAAATAACAATTTCTCCCTATTAGCCCATGTTGATTTTATCAGCATGGGTTTTTTATTTTCAGTACCTTTAAGGAACGAATAAAATTAGTATTATGGGATTCAAAAAAATCATTACCTTATTTATTGCAGCCATAGCAACATGCACTCTCCAAGCACAACAAGTAAAGCTTATTCCAGAACCAAGTGCAATACAAATTGGGAATGGAACTTTCAAGTTGCCAAATCAAATAACCATTCAAGTTCCTACTGTATTTGAATCAATAGCTACAGCAATGAGCGAAAGATTTAAAGCAGTAACAGGCAAAAGCGTAATACAATCCAATCAAAAAAATGCCACCATCCGTTTTGAACAAGTTCAAGACAATGCGCTAGGTAAAGAAGGCTATCAATTAACGATCAATGAAAAAGGCATTCAAGTAAAAGCACAAACCTATGCAGGTGCATTGTATGCATGGCAAAGCCTCTTGCAATTATGTCCACCAGCAATTTACGGAAGTCAAATAGATAAAACAATCAATTGGACCCTACCCTATGTGCAAATCAATGATGTTCCAAGATTCGAATGGAGAGGATTTATGTTGGATGTAAGTCGTCATTTTTTTACAGTATCAGAAGTTAAAAAAATGTTAGACGAAATGGCGATGTATAAACTAAATAGATTGCATTTTCATTTAACCGATGACAATGGATGGAGGGTTGAAATTAAAGCATTACCAAAATTGACCTCGGTGGGCGCTTGGAGAGTGAATCGAATTGGTAAATGGCATAATATCACCAAGCCTGCTTTAGAAGAACCAAAAACCTATGGTGGATTTTACACACAAGAAGATATTAAGGAATTAGTAGCTTATGCAAAAACAAAGAATATCGAAATCATGCCTGAAATTGATGTGCCTGGGCATAGCATGGCATTCTTAGCAGCCTATCCTCAACTTAGTACAACTCCAAATTATCCTTATCAAGTAAACGCAGGTGATGACTTTATAGATTGGTCTGGTATGAATGGGCATATCACTGCAAAAGTTGACAATAACTTAGATCCTTCAAAAAAAGAAGTATACGAATACTTAGATCTTATTTTTGGTGAGCTAGCTACCCTATTCCCATTTGAATACATGCATATGGGCGGCGACGAAACTGCAAAAAACAATTGGGAAAAAAGCGAGGACATAAAAGCATTGATGCAAAAAGAAAATTTGAAAAACCAGGAAGAAGTACAAAGTTACTTTGTACGTCGTGTGGAAAAGATCATGCAGTCAAAAGGAAAGAAATTAATGGGATGGGATGAAATACTAGAAGGTGGATTAGCGCCTGAAGCAGCAGTGATGAGTTGGAGAGGTGTAAAAGGTGGTGCGGAAGCTGCCAAACAAAAACACCCTGTAGTAATGAGTCCAAGTTCACATAATTACCTGGACTATTACCAAGGCGAAGCCACTGCAGAAGGTAGCGTGTATGCAGGATTAAGAATGAAGAAGACCTATAGCTTTGAACCCGTTCCAGAGGGCGTAGATGAAAAATATATTTTGGGCAATCAAGGTAACTTATGGAGTGAGCAATTGCAGAATATTAGAAATCTGGAATACATGGCTTGGCCAAGACTCATGGCCATTGCTGAAGTGGCATGGTCTCCAAAGTTGAGTAAAGACTGGGATAAATTTTCAAATAAAGTAGAAGGACATTTTGCCATATTAGATACCCTTAAAATTAAATACGCAAAAAGCATATACGACCCAATTGTGACAACCACCTTAAATACAAAAGGGGAATTATTTGCGAGTATGGAGGGAGAATTGCGTGGATTGGATTTTTATTATACCATCGACGAATCCATGCCGGATCAATATAGCAATCCATTTACCAAAGCTTTTTTAATACCAGATGATGTAACCATCTTAAGAGTGATTAGTTACAGAGATGGCAAGCCCATTGGAAAGTTATTGAATATACCAATCAATGCTTTAAAACAAAGAGCTATTAAAGTGCTATAAAGCATAATGCATAAAAAAATATTATTACCTGCTTTATTCATATGTGTGATAGGACAATTCGTTTTAACACCGGCTATTTATGCGCAAAAAAGTATTTTTGAAACAGCAAAAAAAGCTGTCACAGGGAAGTCAGAATCGATGAGTGATAGTACAAAAATAATTTTACTAAATCAAATCCGAACGCTCAATTCTTATAAAGGAAAAAGAATTAATAGTATCAGTTTTGAGCAACAAAACTTCGCGATGACAATTGATTCGAAAGAATCTAATTTGAAGGACTTTTTTACTAAAATTGGAAATAAGTTATACTACAAGTCTAACAAAAGAGCCATTAGAGAGAATCTATTTTTTAAAGAATGGGAATTGTTTGATCCTTCAATCATCGCTTACAACGAAAAATGGCTCAGAGACCTTAGTTATATACAAGATGCTAAAATAACTGCAACAATTACCCCCTATGACACTAATCAGGTGGATTTGATTGTGGTGACTAAAGACTTATTTTCTTATGGAGGAGAACTACAGATAAATAATAAAGACGCATACGCAGCTAAAATCAATAATATTAATTTATTGGGTACTGGTAATAGTGTTCAGTTGATTCAAAATTTTGAAAACGGAAGAACACCAAAATCAGGATGGGGTTATGATATTGGGTTGAGTAATTTAATGGGTAGTTTTATTTCTGTCAATGCGGGCATCAACCAATTTGGAAATAACCTAGCCAACAACGTTTTATCTGCAAGAAAAAATTATATCAGTGTCCAAAGACCCCTACTACACCCAAATAGCAAGTGGCTGGGAGGAATGGAATACTTGGAAACATTCAATAAAAATGTTTTTCCTGGAACATGGGACTCCGTCTTTGATCAGCAGTTGAACTATGATTTAAAACATAAAGATATTTGGGTTGGTTATCAATTGACAGGTCAGTCAAAACGAATTAAGTCAAATGCATACAGACAATTTATTCAGTATAGATATCTTGAAAATAATTTTAAAGAAAGACCAATTGACTATCTGTTGCAATTAGACAGGAACTACCAAAATCTAAAAGCCAACTTTATTTCCTTTACGCTGGTTCGACAATCTGTTTATAGAACTAGGTATTTATATGGCTTAGGTAGGTATGAGGATTTACCTATTGGACAATCCTTAACATGGACAACAGGTCAATATAAAATAGAAAAAGATAAAGCTGCCTATCTTGGATTTAAATTTGAGCAATATAAATTATCAAAAAAAGATAACTATACCCATGTCATTGCTAATATTGCAAGTAGTTATATCAATCAATCTTTACAAGACTTTAGGTTCCTTGCAAGCTTGGAACAGTTTAGTAAATTAAAGTACCTCAACAATGGATATGGCTACCGTCAAATCGTCAACTTAAGCTTTACGCAAACTTTGAAAAATAAGTACAATGACGCATTAAGAATCAATAGCATTTATGGCATCCCACAATTGAATAGAGAACAAATCAAAGGAGGCACGCGTCTTTCGGCCAACTGGGAAACTGTGCTGTATAATAACCGTCCAATTTGGGGTTTTAAATCTGCCCCATTTGTGTTTGGTAATCTAACCTATATAAGGGCCGTTGGCGACCCCCTCATTAAAGGCGATATTTATAGCTCAGTCGGCTCTGGCCTGCGGATCAGAAACGAAAACCTTATTTTTGGGACCATTGAATTAAAAGGGTTCTATTTTCCTAGAACAAATCAGCAAATAAGTCCATGGAATTTTAGCTTCATTACCAATCTTAGGTATAAGTACAATTCAAATATCGTTGATAAGCCAAATTATGTTGAAATAAACTAATTTTTAGGCCTTTTAAGTCAACCATTTAGGCCTAAAATTGTTATTTCTAATATGGTTCAAGCTTATAATTTTTTAGCCAGCTGGCAGTTATTTCCAGAGAAATGTGAATTCGAATACCAAATAGTTCCTAAATCTGGTAATTATAAAATCGAAACCATTTCGAATGGTCATTTATTGAGTTTTAGCCACAATTGGGTCAACTTAGAAAACGATGCGTTCTATGCGCAATACCAAGTGAATCCCAATGGCCAACCCATGGCTTTTGACAATACAGAATTAGCCAATACCATTAGCGCCGAAATCAACAATGCATCTTGCTTAACTGTTCAGTTTTTTAAGGAGGATGTTTTGAACCTTAAAGTCGTACACGAAATTTTATCAAATGGCTTTTTAAAAGTGACGCAGGAGGGCTTCAAAGAAGACCAAACCCCTTTCAAAAATATTGAAGTTTACCATAAGCAACTTAGCGTTCTACCTTATGCATCGTCTGCAGGTAGTGTGGCAATTCGTCCAACTAAAGAAGGTGTCATTAAGCATAAGGCACTCTCTGCGATGGAAGATCAAACCAATATGCAGCTCAATCAAATTAAAGAGCAAATTGAATTACTTGCAAGACAAGCTCAGGAAATTCGTAAAAGAAAAGAATTGAGCATGATGATTTACGAAGCTAAAATTACTTTCAAGCCACAAATTGGTCAAGTATATCATGTCTATGAAAAGCAAGACGGATCGCATGTGTTGTCGATGGTCGCACCGCATGAATGGGGCGGTGGCGCAGGCCCTTTTGCACAATTTATTGCTACAGTAAAATTGTTAGCAGATCATACATGGATCGAAGTCGCAGCTTAATCATTTAGTTTTTTAAGCTAATTACTTCATCTAAAATTTCTTGGATTCAATACCCGTACTTTTCTAAAATTGCATCTACCCTTTTTTCAACCGCTGCATCTTTTAATACAGGTGGTGCATGATGTGGCTTAATAGTGGCATCAAATACCAACGGCCCTTTTGCACCCCAATGCTTATTTGTTGTAAATGCATCAACAGCCTCTATATCATGAGAAGGATTGGTCCTTGTAAACGCAGCCCATAAGAAATTATTGATATCACTGGCCATCCACTTTGGATCTTCTGTAAGAATCATCATGACCACACCTTCTTGCATTAACAAAGCTTCACCCTGCCCTAATAATGCGGATTGTAAAGTACTTGTATTCATAGCAGAAGCATTGACTGCAATCACGCCTGGCATGACTAAGCTTGCATCTATATTTAAATTCAGTAGTCTTTGAGGAACAGTATTTGCTAAAGTTCTTTTGACATCACCATATGCAGCAATCACTACTTTAGAGCCTGCATTTAAACCCTCGCCTGAATAGTCTAAAGTATCCATCGTGGTTTTAGTGTAAAAATGAATATCATTACTAAGGTCTAATCTTGATAAAATATATTCAAAATATTCCTGCACGCGAAGGGTCGATATTTGATTGGTATCGTCCGCAGTGATGAAAACAAATTTAGCTAAACTCAATTGACCGGTACCTAAAATATGATTGGCAATGGTTAAAATTTCAGCCGGTTGTTTGGTCGTTAAATAAGGCGTGTATCTTTCACTACCAATGGCTAGTAATAATGGATGCACACCTGCCGCATCTACAGCATGCACTTCTTTTAATCCTGGAATTTCATTGGATACTGCAGCACCAGTCATAGCGTGAATCAATTGTCCAAAACTAGTGTCCTCTTGTGGTGGTCTTCCAACGACAGTGAAAGCCCAGATGGCATTTTTTCGCGCATATACTTTATGCACTCGCATTAAAGGAAAACTATGCTCTAAACTATAATACCCCAAATGATCTCCAAAAGGCCCTTCTGGTTTATTTTCTCCTGGATACACTTCTCCAGTAATCACAAAGTCAGCATCTGTACTCAAACAAAATCCATCTTTATACGTATATCCAAATCTTTTACCTGCGAGCACGCCTGCAAAATTCATTTCACTTAACCCTTCTGGAAGCGGCATCACAGCAGCAACACTATGTGCAGGAGGTCCACCCACAAAACAACTTACTTTCAAAGGCATCCCTTTTTTGTTTGCCTTTGTTTGGTGCACGCCGATCCCTCTATGCAATTGATAATGCAAACCAATTTCTTTATCTAGCTCGAACTCATTACCAGATAATTGAATTCGGTACATGCCTAAATTACTATTTGCAATACCTGGCTTATCTGCATCTTCGGTATACACTTGAGGTAATGTGACATAGGCACCTCCGTCCATAGACCAATGTTTGATCAATGGTAAATCACTAATTTTTATTTCTTCGTAGGTGACTGGTTGACTGATTGGATTTTTTTTAGGTAAGGCATTGATCGCAGCTGGCAATGCACTTAATGCAGCCAATGGATTTTTTAATGCAGCAACAGGATCAATTTTAATTTCAATTAATTTTTTCACCTGTGGCAAAGTATCCCTAAAAATAAATTCACTTCTTTCTAATGTGCCAAAAATATTGGAGGCCGCCCTGAACTTAGAACCCTTCACCTTTTCGAATAAAATGGCTGGCCCCTTTTGTTCATGGATGCGTAAATGGATCGCTGCCATTTCCAAATGAGGATCTACTTCCTCCTTAATTCGGAGCAATTGGCCATTGCGCTCTAAATCCAATAAACAAGCTTCTAAATTAGAATAAGCCATGAGGTGATAATTGAGATGCAAAATTAACTTAAATTTGCTCATGACTCATTTAAGTGTAAACATAAATAAGATTGCGACCCTAAGAAATAGTCGTGGCGGCAATAACCCGGATCTAGTAAAAGTAGCTTTAGATTGTGAACGTTTTGGCGCTCAAGGCATCACTGTTCACCCTAGACCAGACGAGCGACATATTCGATACCAAGACGTTTATGATTTAAAGGAAAATATACATACAGAGTTCAACATTGAGGGCAATCCAAAAGAACAAAAATTTGTAGACCTTGTTTTAGCCAACAAACCGCATCAAGTGACCCTTGTACCCGATACATTGGGCCAACTTACCAGCGACCATGGCTGGGATACCATTGCAGAACAAGCTTATTTAAAAGAAATCATTGCGGTGTTTAAATCTGCTGGAATTCGTGTATCTATTTTTGTAGACCCGAATGAAAAAATGGTAGAGGCTGCTGCAACAACTGGAACAGATCGCATAGAATTATATACCGAAATGTATGCAAAGCAGTTTGCTGCAGGAAATAAAGAAACTGCTATTGTGCCCTATATGAGCGCTGCAGCCATAGCAAAAAAATTAGGTCTAGGTATTAACGCAGGACATGATTTAGACAGATTCAACCTACCTTATTTAATACAATCTATTCCAAGTATTGACGAAGTAAGTATTGGGCATGCTCTTATCTGCGATGCTTTATACCTCGGACTTGAAAACACGATACAAATCTACAAACGCGCTATAGGGTAATTATTGTTATAAGTTTGTATCTTGCATCAAATACATTTTATGGCCAACCAACCAATTGTAGGGATTATCATGGGAAGTGACAGTGATTTAAACATCATGCAAGCTGCTGCGGATATCCTTAAAACATTCAATATTCCTTTTGAATTAACAGTGGTTTCGGCACATAGAACTCCAGATCGTATGGTGGAATATGCCAAACAAGCAAAGTCAAGAGGTCTAAAAGTGATTATAGCAGGTGCTGGTGGGGCAGCGCATTTACCAGGCATGATTGCATCCCTAACTGTTTTGCCCGTTGTTGGAGTACCTATCAAATCGACTAACTCTGCAGATGGATGGGATAGTATTTTATCCATTTTACAAATGCCAGGGGGTGTTCCCGTTGCAACGGTTGCATTAAACGGTGCTAAAAATGCAGGTTTATTAGCCGCGCAAATTATTGGTACGCATAACGAAACAATTGCTTTGGCAATGGGCGATTACAAATCAAAAATGGAATCAGAAGTATTAGAGAAAGTAAATCAATTGAAAACAAATTGGGAGAATCAATTTGACGCTTAGTCAAATTTGATGATGCTAAATTTAGACTCCAAGCCTGTAGAATGTTCCATAATGGTTTCTATCCAGCTTAAGTCATACTGACCTACCCATTTAGAAAAATGTTCTTCTCTTTCTTGTAAATTATCTTGCGGAAATAATTCCTTTTTAATACGATGTATGCGTTGTATATCCACTGATTGCTTGCGTTTCTCGGCACGCACCATTTTCTTTTCTAGTGCTAATAACTTCGCTTTTGCTTGCTGTGCTAAATTATCGGCGTGTGTTCCTAATGTAGGATCTACTTTCACCACTTCATTTTTAATCGTCGAATATAAAGTAGTTAAGTTGTTTATTTGATTCTGTAAATCCAATGCTTGAGTTGCATGTTTTTTTACATAAGCTACTTCTAAATCAAGGATTGGTTTAAACAAGTCTTGTTCCTCAAACTGCATTGCAGACCATTGTTCAGCTTGTTTATGAGACATCAATAAAAAAGAATTTCTTAATTGCAATAATGGGTAATGTACTCCAACTTGATTAAATACATTTTTCAATTCCATCCAATAGGCTAACTCTCCTCCACCGCCAACAAATACAACACCAGGTAAAATAGTTTCTTGAAACACCCCTCTTAAAATCACATTCGGGCTAAACCTTTCCGGATGCTGATGTAATTCAGCCATGATTTCGGCTTGTGTAAATTGAATATCCGTATCCACTACTATAAATTTGCCGCCTTGCTTTTCGATCCTTGCTCTTAGATTGTCTTTTAAATAAAATAAATTGATGGGTCTGCCTTCTGATTGCACATGGTAGTCTTTTGACAATGCAGCAATGGTTGGTTGTATCGCTTCATGAGAAAACCCTGATATTAATTCCTTTTCCATCACAGGAATAAATGCTGCTTTAAGCGCGGCATCATCAGGTTGTAATACCAACAATCCTTTTGATCCAAAAAATGCATGTACAAAAGACAATGTCGCCTCACTAATTGTTTTCCCTTTTTGATAGGCTTCTTTTAAAATCTCCAATGCTTTTTGACCTTGAGGCAATATTGTCCAATAGCTTTCTAATTGTTTTAATAAAACTAGTAAAGCATCATCTACCTGCATCCTTCCTATGGCGCCAGTTTGTTTGGTTGTCCATTGATAATTTTTAGAATCTAAATTAAAGGAACCTACTTCTTCTAAGTCGGCGTCTTCCGAACCCATGTAGTACACAGGAACAAAATTACATTCTGGAAATGCTTCCTTCAAACTAGCTGCTAATTGAATTGCATGAATGATTTTATAAAAAAAATACAATGGACCTGTAAATAAATTAGGCTGATGTGCAGTAGTGACAACAAAAGTATTGTCCTTATTCAATAGAGCAATTTGATTGTTGACCGCATTTTCTTGTGGAAGATTGGCGTATTGTTTTGTCAATACATCAAACAATAAATTTCGATTGATTGGATGTTTTTTTCGGCCTTCGATCGCCGCTCGATACCCTTCAAGATTAGGCGCATACTGCACAAAGTCAAGCGCTGTCCCTTTGCCCTCTAAATAATCATTGATTAGTTTAGAGAATACATGGGTTGAGCTAAATGGGATATGCTTACTGCTTTGAGACATCGTGGGCAAATTTCGGGAAAAATGCATTGATAAAGGCATTTTTTCGATATTGAAAGAAAAATAATACTTTTATAGGGCAAAAGATTGCACGCTAAAACAAGCTCCTATGGAAACCTACGGTAAGATTTTGATAATTGCTATGCCACTATTTCTGCTTTTAGTACTATTTGAAAAATGGTATGGATGGCGCAAGGGCAATGATACCGTTAGAACAATGGACATGATATCCAGTTTAAGCTCAGGTGTAACCAATTCAACAAAGGATGTTTTAGGATTAAGCATTGCGATTATTAGTTATAGCTGGATGGTGGAAAACCTTACGATTTATCAAGTAAAGTCAAGCTGGTTATTGTATGTGATTGCATTTTTGGCTTTAGATTTTGCAGGCTATTGGGTACACCGCTTAGCGCATACTGTAAACTTTTTCTGGAACAACCATATTGTACATCATAGTAGTGAAGAATTTAATTTAGCCTGTGCATTAAGACAAAGTATCTCTGTATACTTTAGGATCTATGCATTTTTATTGATTCCTGCCGCATTATTTGGTGTACCTCAACAAGTGATTGCAGTAGTAGCACCTTTGCATTTATTTGCACAGTTCTGGTACCACACGCAACATATCAACAAAATGGGCTGGCTAGAATACATCATTGTGACACCTGCACATCACCGTGTGCACCACGCCATCAACCCAGAATATTTGGATAAAAACTATGGTCAAATATTTATTTTTTGGGATCGTATGTTTGGCACATTCCAAGAAGAAACGCCTGCAATCCCTGCTGTATATGGTGTAACAAGACCAGTGCGTACTTGGAATCCAATCAAAATTAACTTCATGCATCTATGGTTATTAATGCAAGATGCTTGGCATACACAAAGTTGGAAAGATAAATTACGCGTTTGGTTGATGCCATTAGGTTGGAGACCAGCAGATGTAATTGAAAAATATCCAGTGTATAAAATCGAAGATGTGTACCATTTCGAAAAATACGATACCCCTGCACCTAAGGGCATGATCATTTATTTATGGATTCAACTATTTTGCTTGCTCTTAATTGTAAGTTACTTGTTTGGCAATGTGGCAAATATAGGACTTACCAATATGATGTACTACGGCTTATTCATTTTTGCACAAGTATATGCTTTAACAGAATTCATGGACCGCAATCCAAGAGCATTAATCTATGAAGTAGTAAAGAATATGATTTGTGTTGGAGGCATCCTTTATTATGGAGGATGGTTTGGACTACAAAACTATTTTGGAGCAAGTAGCTATATCTTAATGGGGTACTTTTTTGTTAGTACAGCAACAGTGGCTGCATTTACTAGTCAACTAAATCGCCCTCTAAATCATAGTCGTACGCTTTCGTAATTTTCACCATTACAAAATCACCTGGCTTCAATCTTTTATTGGTATTGATCACCACCTCGTTGTCTACCTCCACACTATCAAATTCAGTGCGGCCTAAATAACGACCAGCTTCTTTTTTATCGACCAATACTTTTAAAATCTGCCCTTCCTTAGATTGATTGATCTCTAGGCTAATTTCCTGTTGCACTTCCATAATCTCCTCGGCACGGCGTTGTTTTTCTGCTGCAGGCACATCGTCTACTAAATCATGTGCACTTGTATTTTCTTCGTGGCTATAAGTGAAGATGCCCACGCGATCGAATTTATGCAATTGTAAAAATGCCTTTAGTTCTTCAATGTCTTCTAATGTTTCTCCTGGAAATCCTGCAATCAATGTGGTACGAATAGCAATACCCGGCACACGCTTTCTAATTTCGTAAATCAATTCCGTCATCTCCTCTCTTGTAATATTACGACGCATGGCTTTGAGCATATTATTGCTGGCATGCTGTAAAGGAATATCAATATAGTTGCAAATATTATCGCGCTCACGCATCGCATCCAATATGTCTAAAGGGAACTTAGAAGGATACGCATAATGTAAACGGATCCACTCCACCCCTTCTACATCGGCTAACGCATGTAATAATTTAGGCAAGGCACGCTCTTTGTAAATATCCAACCCATAATAAGTTAACTCTTGGGCAATCAACATCAACTCCTTCACCCCTTTCTTTACCAAGCCTTTTGCTTCGTCTACCAATTGTTCAATCGTTTTACTTACGTGCTGTCCGCGCATCAAAGGAATCGCACAAAAAGAACAGGTACGATTACAACCTTCGCTAATTTTTAAATACGCATAATGCTGAGGTGTGCTCAACAAGCGTTCTCCCAATAATTCTGCTTTATAGTCGGCGTTCAATTGATTCAAGATCAAAGGCAATTCCATGGTACCAAACCAAGCATCTACTTCTGGTATTTCTGCAGCTAAGTCACCTCTGTATCTTTCGCTCAAACAACCCGTCACATACACCTTATCTAATTTGCCTTTATTTTTTAATGCTACTTGGTCTAAGATCGTATTCACACTTTCCTCTTTTGCTTTATCAATAAAGCCACAAGTATTCACTACCACAATATTATGGTCTAACTTTTTATTTTCGTGCACCACGTCAATATCATTGGCCACCAATTGACCACTTAACATTTCACTATCCACCAAGTTTTTACTACAACCTAGTGTGATGATATTGACCTTGTTCTGCTTTAAAGTTTTTGACTTCATAAAATATATTTAACGAATTGAATTCGTTGATTGATTTTTATTTATTGACTTCGTTAGTGAAGTGAAATGTTATGTCTGGATTGTTCGTGATCTCTGTGTTTAAGAACCACTCACTTTGTGCTAAATACACAGGTGAGCCATCCTTGTCCTCGGCCGCATTCTGTTGCTTATAACGAAGAAAATCGTTCAATTTATTTTTATCATTAGAAGTTAACCAACAAGCTTTATAAAAAGGAAGTGTTCTAAATTCACAAGCCGCCCCATACTCCTGCAATAAACGATATTGAATCACTTCAAACTGAAGGTCACCCACGCAACCAATGATTTTTTTATTACCGCCAAACTGCGTGAACAATTGCGCCACCCCTTCGTCGGTTAATTGTTGAATCCCCTTTTCCAATTGCTTGGTCTTCATTGGATCCTTGTTCACCAATTCTTTAAAAATCTCTGGTGAGAAAGTTGGGATACCTGTAAAGTAAAATTTTTCTCCTTCGGTTAAAGTGTCTCCAATCTTAAAATTACCTGTGTCAAAAAGACCCACCACATCACCAGGATAAGCGTCTTCCACGATATCCTTACTGCGGGCCAAGAATGTATAGGGATTGGTAAAACGAACGTCCTTGTCTAAGCGAACATGCGTATAATATTTATTGCGCTCGAACCTCCCACTACATACACGCATAAAAGCAATTCTATCACGGTGCTTGGGATCTAGATTGGCGTGGATCTTAAAAATAAATCCGCTGAACTTGTCCTCGCCTGCTTGCACTTTTCTGACACTTGTCTCTCTGTCACGCGGTGTTGGAGCAATCTGAATGAAAGTGTCCAACATTTCTTGGACCCCAAAATTATTCACCGCAGAACCAAAAAATACGGGGGCAATCGAACCAGATAAATAATCTGCAGGATTCAATGCACCATATACGCCGTCAATCAATTCAACATCTTCTCTTAATAAATCGGCATCACGGTCACCTACTTTTTGTTGCAATACTGGGCTAGATAAATCACCTATCGCGACTACATCTTCATCATCTGCTTTTGTACTTGCTGTAAATAAACGTAAACTTTTATCATGCAAATTATACACCCCCTTAAATTCTTTACCGCTATTAATAGGCCAAGTCATTGGGTGTAAAGAAATTTTTAATTCTGCTTCTATCTCTTCTAATAAATCAAATCTATTCTTACCATCACGATCCATCTTATTAATGAACACAATCACCGGTGTGGCACGCATGCTACAAACTTCCATCAACCTTCTTGTTTGAGGCTCCACCCCATTCACAGAATCAATTACCAATATCACACTATCCACTGCAGTTAAAGTCCTATAAGTATCTTCTGCGAAATCCTTGTGCCCTGGTGTATCCAATAAATTAATCAAATTGCCTTTGTATTCAAAAGACATCACCGAAGTCGCCACAGAGATACCTCTTTGACGCTCAATCTCCATGAAATCCGAAGTCGCATGCTTCTTGATTTTATTGCTCTTTACAGCACCTGCAGTTTGAATTGCACCACCGAATAACAATAATTTCTCTGTCAAGGTCGTCTTACCGGCATCTGGGTGAGAGATGATCGCAAAGCTTTTTCTTCTATTAATTTCTTTTTCGTACTTCATTATGCGTTGTTCCTTAAAATCCGTTTATATATTCAACCTTATTAAAAATGGCCCGCATTCAAAATCATTTGAAGCACGAGCCATTCTGTATTTTATTCCAAGCTAGTTAGATATCAATTGCTTCGCCGTATGCTGCTGCAGTTGCTTCCTTCAAGCCTTCACTCATTGTTGGGTGTGGATGAATTGCATTTAAAATTTCATGCGCAGTGGTTTCTAATTTACGAGCCACCACAGCTTCAGCAATCATTTCAGTTACATTCATACCAATCATATGACATCCTAAGAACTCGCCATATTTTGCATCAAAAATTACTTTCACAAAACCTTCAGTAGCACCCGCTGCAGAAGCTTTACCGCTTGCTACAAATGGGAACTTACCAACTTTGATTTCATATCCTGCTTCCTTTGCAGCTTTTTCTGTGTAGCCTACGCTAGAGATTTCAGGGATACAGTAAGTACATCCTGGAACATTATTGTAGTCAATTCCTTCTGGCATATGTGCATGCTTCTTTTCCATGTATGCAATATGTTCTGCAGCATTGATCCCTTCTTTTGCAGCCACATGCGCCAATGCTTGACCTGGAGAACAATCCCCAATCGCATAAATACCTGGAACAGCAGTTTGTCCAAACTTATCTACTACAACTCTTCCTTTATCTACTTTAATTCCGTTTTGTTCTAATCCAATATTTTCAAGATTCGCAACCACACCTGCAGCACTTAAAAGCACATCGGCTTCTAGAGTCATAGTAGTGCCATCTGATTTTTTAACCAAAGCTTTTACACCAGCGCCAGTCGTGTCCACTGACTCAACCGATGCATTGGTCATGATCTCGATACCTTGCTTCTTATATTGCTTCTCTAATTCCTTAGAAATATCTTCGTCTTCTACTGGTACAATTCTTGGTGCAAACTCAACAATCGTCACTTTTGTGCCCATGCTATTGTAGACATAAGCAAACTCAACACCTATCGCACCACTACCCACAATGATCATGCTCTTTGGTTGTTGCTCCATCACCATCGCTTCTCTATAGCCCATTACTTTTTTACCATCTTGCTTTAAGTTGGGTAATTCTCTTGAACGACCACCTGTAGCCAGTACAATATATTTTGTATCGATTACTTGTGTTGTACCATCTGCAGCTTTTACTTCTACTTTGCCTTTTGAATGTACTTTACCGTAACCCATAATCACATCAATCTTATTCTTCTTCATCAAAAACTGAACGCCTTTACTCATCTTATCTGCCACTCCACGGCTACGCTTAATCACTGCACCAAAATCATGATTCACGCCAGTTGTAGTAATACCGTAATCTGCGCTATGCTTCACATAATCATACACCTGCGCACTCTTGATCAATGCTTTGGTTGGGATACAACCCCAGTTTAAACAAACTCCACCCAAGCTTTCTTTTTCAATTACAGCCACTTTTAAGCCTAATTGAGAAGCACGAATAGCAGCAGGATATCCACCAGGGCCACTACCAATAACGATTACGTCGTATGCCATATAGTTCTAATTTAAGTGTTTATAGGGTGCAAAAATACCCCGAAAAAGGCAAATGAAAAAACAAATGATGAACTATTCAAAGAAAACACGCACCATCTGGAAAAACCACTTATTGTCGTTCGGACGTTGTTTACTAGACTGGTTTTCGTCGTATTTGCTCAAACCAAACAAACCGGCCATATTGCCGCCTCTCACCGCAATCTCTAAATATCCAGCAGAGTTAAACCAGGCCATCTTATCCGCCACAGGCACTGAACCATAGTTTTGGCTTAAATTTTCAATGGTTTCATTTCGGGTAAATACAATCTTAAAGGACCTGCCCTTGGCATGAAAATCAAACTCCTCTTTCCGAATATTCACCACCACGTTCTCAAACTGGTCAATGAATAAAATCTGTCCTTCCATCCAATCTGGACCTAGAGTAGGCTGCATTGGGTAGATTTCTTGAATGGTATCCGTTCTTTCACCTGCTTCGTCCAAAGTGCCAGAAGCAAAAAAATATGCAATCGCCTCTACCATGCGCTCTGTCATTTGTATAAATGTACCAGCCCCTTTACAATCGATCCGAACAATCTCCTTAGGCTTCAAACCCAACATCATGGTTAAAAATCCATTGTCTGGTGTGATAAAATAATGCCCATTATACTGTGCAAATAATAAATGATCCGAAGGATACTGAAACGCATTCACCATCACCACATGCACGGTTCCAGCGGGATAATACTTTGCGGCATTGTTGAAAATATAAGCCCCTTGTTGGTAATTCTTACTCGATAAATAGTGCGTAATGTCTGCAATGACACAGCCCGGAATAGTTGACAATATCTGCCCTTTAACAGCACCAATGATAAAATCCTCTTGGCCAATATCTGATGTTAAAGTTATTAATGGCATATTTAATCTTAAACGAAAAAATAAGTCCTTTATTTTATGATTAAGCCCTAATTTTTAAATGAGTATCAATACTTTAAAGCAAGTACCCCTATTTAACGAGTTGCCCGTTTTTAAAGAAAAAATTGAAGGTCAGTTTATCCGCTAAACCCGGGAAAAATTTATTCATAAAAACGGCACGTTTCCCTGTAAAAGTGAGCACCAAAGTACGTTTGCGCTTTTCAATCGCGTGAATGATATGCCCAGCACATTCCTCAGAAGACATCATTGCACCCTCATCCATCGGCGACTCTCCTTGTGATTTTGCATCCTTATTCAACGCAGCATTGCGGATATTGGAACTTGTAAAACCTGGACAAACCCACATCACATGGGTACCTGTATGCAATAATTCGGTTTTAATGGATTCCAGCCAACCATTTAAAGCATATTTAGACGCAGAATAGCCACTTCTTCCTGGCAAGCCACGATACCCTGCTATAGAAGACACGCCAACAATGACCCCATTTTGATTTAATATAGCCGGTAAAGCAGCCTTGGTGGTGTATACGGTGCCCCAAAAGTTGATATCCATCACTTGCTTCAAAGTTTCAGTGGTGGTTTCCGTGATCAAAGCCCTCATGCTGATTCCTGCATTATTGATTAGCACATCTATCTGTCCCCAAGTAGCTACAACATCTGCAATAAATTGTTCACATTCTTGTTCTTTACTAACATCTACACCTTTCAAAAACAAAGATGCACCAGGATGCTGCACTTGCAATTGATTTAATTTATCCTGACTTCTACCGCAGGTTGCCACTTTTGCGCCCAAGGCTAGAAACTGCTCTACCAAAGCCTTTCCGATGCCATCCGACCCACCTGTTATGACAACTACTTTATTGTTAAATGCAGACATAAAAATGTGTTTGTACAAAAGTAATTGTTATTTGAAGATGAACCACTTAGGAGCTGTTTTGGGCAAAAGAAAGTTGCCTTTTTATTTGTTTTAATTCATTAAATCCCTATTTTTGCACTCCTCAAAAGGGAAACGGGTTAGAATTGGTAGCTCAGTTGGTAGAGCAATACACTTTTAATGTATGGGCCCTGGGTTCGAGTCCCAGCCAGTTCACAAAGCTTGTCACGACAGTGACAGGCTTTTTTTATGCGAGGCCGCGAAACAAGCTTGCTTGATTGAGCGGATGAGCGTAAAAAAAGCCAACGAACCGCTTCGCGTTTCGTTGAAAAGCTTTGAGTAAGGACGCCATTTAGGGAAGTCGGCGCAACCAAGTGAAGCCGACAATCCCTCATTGGCCAAACATTTTCCTGATTCTTATGTTATATAAGGTATGAAAGTAATCTACCTAATATCGGCCTTAACCCTCATTTTTATAGTATTTCAATCCTTTAAAAGTTTTTCAACGTCAAGTATTGAAACTCAAAAGTACAGAGTGGTTAAAAAGGAGGACGGCTTTGAAATACGATTTTACCCAAAAGCAACTTTTGCCACTATTCGCTCCTCTGGATCAAACTATAAACAAGTGGCAAGCGGAGGATTTAGAAAGTTAGCAGGTTATATTTTTGGTGGTAATGACCAAAATAAAAGTATTGCCATGACTGCGCCTGTAAGGATGGAAATGAGCGAAAAAGGATCGGCTATGAGTTTTGTAATGCCCGAAAAATATGACATGGCCTCTTTACCTAAACCAAAAGATGTAACTGTAGAAATTAAACAATCAGAACCGGTGTATGCTGCAGTAATAACCTTCGGAGGATATGCAAATGATGAAAAGATCAATGATTATAACAATAAATTAGTTGCCTTACTTGAAAAAAAGAAGATTAAAATCATAGGTCGCTTTAATTTCTTAGGCTATAACGCACCTTTTCAATTTATTGGACGTAAAAACGAGATATCTATTCCAATTGAATGGAAAGAGTAATTCATTTTACAACTTTACGATCTCTGCATCAATCCAGTTAAGCCTTTTCGTTATCCATGATTTTAAATAATCTAATTCTTCTTGATGCGTTTTACCAACAAAATTATTAAATGGTAATTTCACGCCAAGTATTTTCCATCTTTCAAAATGCGGATTGATTGAATTATTATTTTTTAAAATATTAATATGTTGTTCGATCGTTTTATTAATATTATTACTACTTAATGTAGTTCCTCTAAGTTGAACCCATCTTGCTTTTAGCTTACTAGTAAATGAAGGATCTGAAAGTAATTTTTTCCACCAAAAATGTATTAACCATGTATCATTAGGATAATAATTATTAAAATTGAAAACCCAATTTGCACTATTAAAAAAAGCTGGTCTATCATCATTGCCAAAGCCTAAGTTAAAATCCCAAATTGGCCCCATTTTTAATTTACCTTGCCTATCCTTACTCATAAATGTACTTAATCTATACCCATCTGGATTGGTTGCAAATTCATTAAGAATTAGGAAATCAATGAAACTTTGTTCATCAATATATTTACTATAGCCATTGGTTGGATGACTAAAATTTGAACTCAATAATACTTCTTCAAATTCGCTAATATAGCTTTGTAAATACTTTTTTTGATCTGTTGAAATAGCATCATTTTTTGGATATTCATACATAAAGTAGGTCTCAGCACCTTTCTTTATTCCATAAGGTGGGTATACGATTTTAGTATAGCTTGGGTCATATAATGATCGAAAACCCAACTCAGTAGTATAGATTGCATCTGCATCCCAACCTACAATGTCATTATCTCCTGCGGATTTATCTATTTTTAAAATATAACCCCCAGTGACTGCAGTCCCAGCATTATCGGTACTAGACATTTTTGTAATATTCACTCTACTTTTATCTCTTTTTATTTTCTCCATCAAAACATATAATCCAAGGTATTCACCATCAATATATAACTGTATATATTTTGTTCTTGTTGTATACATCCCAATTTGATTAGACAAATCATAAATCAGCGTGTTTCTAATAAGTGCCTTGTCATTAGCAGGTGCATACAAAATGAAATCGGATTGTTTAGGAAAATCCATAATTGCACTATCAGTGTCTTGGTCTAACTTATCTCTTAATTCAAAGCCATAGGACTTTTGATCAAATAAACGAAAGGAAGTAGAACCTCTATATTCAATACCTATATTAGATCTGAAAACTATGGTATCTCCAATTTGTATTTGAATGACTGATTGAACCTTTGGTTCATTTACAATTGTATTACCCTTTGTACTGATATATGCAACTGGTACTTTATTTGAAAAATTAGTAATTGGGTACCAAAATGCTTTAGCAGGGAAAGTATCTTTTATATTTTTCCCAATTTCTAATACGGCTATTTTATCACTTGTCTTTTGGCAAGAAATAAATATAATGACTGTTATAAAGCAAAAGAATATTCTTTTCATTTTTAAATTTAACTAAAAAAACTGACCCAAATATGAAATTATTACATCTTTTACATGTTTTAAACAGGCAAAATGTAACTACTTTTAGACCTATAAATCATACTGTATGCTTAAGTCTCCTATTTTACCCATCATTACCCTGCTATTGTTTACATCAGCTTTAAATGCTCAAAAACAAAGATTTATCATCTTAAGGCATGCCGAAAAAGACACTACAGTTGCTGGCTCTCAAATGATGCAAGCAGATCCCCCTTTAAACTCAAAAGGCCAAGATAGAGCACAATCTTTAATTCAAGAATTTAAGAAATACAAAATCAGTAAAATTTATTCTACTAATTATAACAGAACCAAATCAACTGTTATGCCTCTAGCTAATGCTGTTGGATTATCTATCAATAACTATGACCCTAAACAATTAAAAACTTTTGCTGATGAACTAAAAGCAGAAGTAAATCATTCAAAAACAATATTAATTGTAGGACATTCTAATACAAGCCCAAGATTGGTAAACATGCTCCTAGATAAGGATGAATACAAAGATTTAGATGAGACTGTTTACAATCAATACTGGATCGTAAAGTTAAATGGACGAAAAAAACATGCCAAAGTATTATTGTATTAAAAAAAACTCCGAAATCTTACGAAATCGGAGTTTTTTTTATTGATTTTTAAGCTCAATTACTTCTTAGGCTCAGTAGGCTTATAGATTGCATTAGTTGCAAAATCAATAAGTAGCCCAGCACCACCAAAGAAGAAGATGTCAGCTATTAAAGCGCCCACCTTTACTTGTCTTACTGGCTCACCAGGACCAGGCTTAATTTTTTGACTTGTTGTAACTTTACCACCAACGATTGTTGCACAAGATGTCATTTCAAACATTAGCACTAAAGCACAAAATAAAACAGCAACTTTTTTCATTAATTTATTTTTAATGGATTTATAATTTTTCAACCTTGAAGATATATGTAAACTTCATTATCCTAATATACCACATATAAGGTATAAATTAAAATCTTATTTCAAAGCTTACTAGCAACTTAGACTATTTGCAATACTGTGCAATTTGAGCCTCTACCCCAGGATATTTTTTTGCTTTTGCTGCTTGTAAAGCACTACATCCTGCCGCGTTATTACCCATTGCAATATAGGACATAGCCTTAAAGAATTCAGACTTGCCTGTGTTGGCAGATGGTAAGTCAATGGCTCGATTAAAATATTGAATGGCTTTTTCGTATGACTTAGCGGTGTAGTAGCAAATACCCATATTTTCAAAATGCGTATAATTACCGGGGTCTGCTGCACTCGCTTTTGAGTAATAATTTGCAGCTACCGTATACTTGCCTTTCTGAAAAGCTTGTGCACCTAATGCAGCATAATTGGGCAAACTGCCAGTTGACACTGCAGTACCGTACAATAAAGATTTTGTTCTCACAAATATGGCACTATCTGCAGGGAATCTTGAAACCGCTGTGTCTAATAACGCCCTGGTAACTGCTATAGGGGTTTGATTGATCTCAATTAAGCCTAAAATGTATTGGTTCCATCCTTCCCCACTATCTCTGTATTTGATATAGGTCTTAAAGGCCTTGGTTGCTTCTGCCGTATCTTTCATTTTAGCTGATGCAAAAATCATATTCTTATAATAGCTTGTTGCTCTTGGCCAATTATAGAATGCTTTTTTAGCATAATAAAAAGTACTATCAAATTTACCTTGTGTCGAAAAAATAGCAGTCCTGATAAAATCATTATAATGCAAGTAAGGATTTACGTTTTCACTTTCATTCAATAAGCGCATAGCTTCGTCATTCATCTTATCTCTTAAATAATACCTTGCCACCAATGCTTTAATTGGCAGTGTAGAGGTAGATAAATTAGGAATTTCAGGGAATGCATCCTTCACATCCTCTAATGCCATTTTAGGATCTTCATTGATCTCCCCCATCACGAATTTTTGAACTTTGAGGGATGTGTAGGTTTGATAGTTCACGTAAATAGCACCTGCAATCAATAACAATGGAATAAACAACAATAGGGATAAATTGAAATCTTTCTTTTGACTATTCTTATTTGTACCTGTCAAATAAATAGGTAAAAATAATAAGGCTGCAGACATTGCAAACATGGTCTGCATAGAAGTTCTTTCGGCAGGGAAATTAAAAAAGGCATCTATAAAGTAACAAGCAATAGCCATTAACGCAATTGACATGATCAATTTATGTTGATCGCCTTTGGATTGTCGCCAAAATTGAATTGTCGTAATGCCAAGTAAAACAAATAAAGCGGCAAAACTTAATCCACCAATCACTCCTAAGTCTGCAAACATTTCAATGTAATCATTGTGACAATGATAAGGTACAAATAAATCGTTGGTATACTCCTTCTCATAAGGGATAGACGCCAACTTCCAGTTCCCATACCCTGCACCTAAGAATGGATGTTTGGTGGAATAATCAATCGCTGCTTTCCATAATTTTATCCTACTATTTTGTTCACTTGCCACATTAATATCTCCTGCTCTTTTTGCAATGGAGCCATAACCACCCTGAAACCCTTGTATATCAACCGCCTTAGTCAACATCCCATTGGCTGCAAAAAAAGCAAATACTAAAGGAAGGATAAAATAAGCCAGTTGGGTGCCAATTGTTTTTGTATCCTTCTTATTCAATAAAACTATAGCCGTACTAAACAACACAAATAATACCCCTAAGCCTACATAAGTTGACCTTGTATTTAAAATAAATAATGCCATTATCCCAAGGAACAAAACAATCAAGCCCAATATTTTACCAATCAATTTATTATGTATGATCACAAACAATAAGAAAGGAAATTTGATTAATAAACTAGCCGCCATCACGTTCTTATTTCCATTCTTCCCAGTTAGACTAACAATATTCTGATCCAGATTCATATCCACCATATTCTTGGAGAAGCCTGTGATCACATACATCGCATCAAATAAAAGTACAACTGCCACTAAAATAGATACTACATTAAAAAGCGTTGTCAGTTCTTTTTTATAAAACAGGATAGATAAGTTGACAAAAATTAAGTAGGTACTCATTAGTCTAGCCAAACAAACCAAGCTTTCAATGGCATTCATAGAATAAGTAAGAGAAAGCAATGCCCATAGTACCAAGAAACTATATATAATGGTGAATTTTAATTTTAAGACTGCTTCAATGGCAGTTTTATACTGTTGTTGATTAAATAAAATATAAGAGAGTATGGCAAAGTCCACTGCACTCACATACAACCACTGTGATCCCATGACATCTGCCCCTCCAAAATCAGGGATAAAATGAACAATTAAATATAAAAATGCGCAAAACCCAGGACCCCATATATTTTTTTCGAATTGACTCATTGCTTTTAGTTCTTAAGGCTAAAGATAAGACAATCATATAATTGAGTCATTTTTTCCATCTCTATTTGAATAATATTGTATTAATTTTATGCTCTAAATCAACCATCTTGGAAAACATCAGCTGTTATTACGACGAACAAATAAGTCCTTTTAGCCAAACCGGCATGTCTTTGAACGATTTATTGATTCAAAGAGGGTATGGCATTTTTGATTACCTAAGGGTGGTAGACAACAAGCCTTTATTTGTGCAAGACCATTTAGACCGTTTGTACCAATCTGCAGCAATGATGCATATGGTTGTGCCTCAATCAAAGGACGAGATATTAAAAATTGTAATGGAATTAGTGGCAAAAAATGATATGCCCTATTCTGGGCTTAAACTAATCGTTTCTGGAGGTGATAGTTCGGATGGATATACTTTAGAGCAACCTAGATTAACGATAATTCAACAACCCTTACCAGTTCCTTCCAATCATTTTTCGGTAAGCCCTTTTGCATTAATGAGTCACCCTTTTCAACGTCAATTGCCCCAAGTTAAAACAACCGATTATTTGATGGCCATCTACTTACAACCTCAATTGAAAGTATTTGGTGGACAAGATATTTTATACACCCATGAAGGGATGATTAGAGAATGTCCTAGATCAAATTTTTTCTTGATTTCTGAGCAGGGACACATTGTAACTGCTAAGGACCAAGTATTAAAAGGAATCACTAGAAAAAATATTTTAGAAGAAGCTACAGCAAATGGCATCACCGTAGAAGAAAGGCCAATTGCACTTGAAGAAATCAAGACTGCAAAGGGTGCATTCATTGCAAGTTCAACCAAACGCATTATTCCTGTTAGTAAAATAGACACGACAAACATCCCAACAGACTCCCCTATTTTACAAAAAATATTTGATTTACTAGTTCAAAAAGAACAAGCTTATTTAAAAGCATAAACGAAAAGTTCTAAACATAAAAAAAAGGCTAACTAATATAAATTAGTTAGCCTTTTTTATGAACAGTTCAATTTATTTTAATTGCTTTCTTAAAGCATCTAATTTACCTACATACAAGCTACGGCCATGCGTCCCTAAAACAATCTCATGGTCTCTTGGGTGAATCTCTAAGTCATGCACAGGAACACTTGCAGGCAAGCCCTTGGTCCAAGCCATAGAACTATTACCTCCATCCAAGCTCACATACAATCCACCGTCTGTTCCTACATACAATACTTGTTCAGAAACAGCGTCTTCCTTAATCACATTCACTGGTTCAGATGGTAAGTCTTTCATAATTTGCTTCCAAGTTGTTCCATAGTCATCACTTTGATATACATAAGCATTAAAGTGATCGTTGCGGTATCCATTCAATGTCACAAAAACTCTTGCAACATTATACTTACTCGCAATCACTCTACTTACATATAAGCCCTTTGGTAATTTTTGGCTAATCATGGTAAAACTATTTCCTCCATCTTTTGAAACTTGTACATTACCATCATCTGTCCCTACATAAATCAATCCAAAACGAATTGGACTTTCACTAATTGTAGTGGTTGTTCCAAATGGTACATCTCCTTGAACAGGATTAGTTGTTAGATCATTACTTAAAGTCACTAAGCTATCTCCCTTACTCATTGAACGGTGGAATTTATTTGAACCAAAATAAAATACATCTTGATTGTGGCGGCTCAATAAAATTGGTGACTGCCAGTTGTATCTTACTGCAGGCTCACCTAAATCGCGCGTTGGACGAACTGATTTACGCTCCTTAGTCACTAAATTTTGTCTGCTATAAGCTCCAAATTGAGAACCACTGTATACTGTCTTATTGTCTCTCCAATCTACTTGCACTTGCATACCATCTCCACCTCCTATCATCGTATATGGATTATGTCCACCATCATACCAATCGTAGTTTTCCTTTGTTGCACTTGAACCAAACCAAGTACCATTATCTTGCAATCCACCATACACATTATACGGCTTCGCCATATCGATTGCGATATTGTAAAACTGACCTACAGCTGGTGTATTGGCTTTAAACCAATGCGCTCCATTGTCATAAGTGATATTACATCCGCCATCATTACCAATAATCATATGGCTATCGCGTTGTCCATTCATCCATACAAAGTGATGATCCGCGTGCACATTCTCTTTACCAATTGAACTAAATGTTTTTCCGCCATCCGTACTTAATAAAACGCTTACACCTGTGATAGCAATTTTATCTGGATTGCTTGGGCTCACAAATACTTTACCAAAATAATAACCATAAGTACTATATAATTCTATTGGCTTAACATGTGTTTTAACCCAGCTTAAACCCGCATTGTCAGAACGATATACTTGCGCACCATAGATTGGCGTTTCAAATAATGCAGTATTTGCATCATATAAATAATCCCAAATACAATTAGGCGCTAATTTACCAGACTTTACATCTTGCTTAATATTTTCTGCACTGTATTTTGTTGGGATGCCATTTCTTGGAAACTTTAAAAAAGCATTTAATTTTTTATCATCTAAAGCAAGGAACTGGTCTACAGTCAAAGCTTTAAAATCTCTTAATACATATCTTGTGGTATCCGCTGCTTTTTGCATTGCAGTATCCGGTTGTTGAAAATTATTATCCACGATTGCATATACAATAGAAGGATTTTTTGGATACACCGCTAGACCAATTCTACCAACGCCATCTCCAGAAGGAAACCCGCTAGTTGGTGTAGAGATTAAAGTCCATTTGTCACCGCCATCTGTACTCTTATAAATACCTGAAGTTTTTCCTGATTCTTCAAAATTGGATGCGGTTCTTGTTCTATACCACATTGCAGCATATAAATTTTGTTCGTTACTTGGATCTATATCCACATCAATAGCACCAGTATTTGCATCTATTGCTAAAGTTTGGTTCCAAGTTTTACCAGCATCTGTTGTTTTATAGATACCTCTTTCTTTGCTCTCAGAATATAAATGACCTAGAACAGCCACCCATGCAGTGTTCGGATCTTTTGCAGATAATTGAATCTTACCAATATGATGACTCTCTGGTAAACCAAGGTATTCCCAAGACTTGCCATTATTCGATGAACGATACACCCCTAAACCAGCATAAGTAGAACGGCTACTATTCACTTCGCCTGTACCTACCCAAATATGTCTGTTCTGCCAGTTTACTGCAATATCACCAATCGTTAATACATCCACTGAATCAAAAATGGATGTAAAACTTTGTCCATTGTTTTTGGTTTGCCATAATCCACCGGAAGCATATGCTACATAGAATTCAGTAGGGTCTTGAGGATTCACCTCAATATCCACTACACGACCACTCATAATTGAGGGACCAATATTTCTGAAACTAGTTTCATTTATGGTAGATCGACTCAACAATTGCTTTCTTTGGTCAATTGATTTTAATCTTTCCTGAGCAGATGTTGCTTTAATTTGTGCTTGTACAAATAAAGTACAGAATAGGGCCGAGATGGTTAAAAGTCTTTTCATGCAATCAAATTTTTATTAAGGTTTTGAAGTTAAGACTTTTTCAAAAGCAATCATAAAAAAAATGACTAGCGTGTATTCGGTCCCTTTTTCCTTCTATTTTTATCGTAATATTGGGTATGCATATCCTTATCGTTAACAATACTAGTATCCCAGTCAAGCAATATGGAGGAACCGAACGGGTTATTTGGTGGCTTGGCAAGCAGTTGGTTAAAATGGGGCACAAAGTCTCCTATTTGGTTGGTCCAGGTTCCTATTGTGATTTTGCAACTGGCGTGCATACCTTAAATCATGACATTCCATTTAATCAACAAATACCTGCTGGGGTGGATCTGGTGCATTTAAACTGTAAGGTCAATGAGGCCCCTAAGATCCCCTATATTTTCACCTTACATGGCAATACCAATGACCAAAATCCAATGGATATCAATACGGTCTTTGTCTCAAAAAATCATGCAAGCAGATACGGTAGTGATTCTTTTGTGCATAATGGCATTGATCCGGATGATTATGGAGATCCAGGATTAGATCAAAAAAGAAACTATTTTCATTTTTTAGGTGACGCTGCTTGGCGTGTAAAAAATGTAAGAGGCGCTATTAAGATTGCACAAGATGCAAAAATCAAATTAAGGATATTGGGCGGTAAAAGATTCAACTTCAATCAAGGCATTCGACTCACATTTGATCCTCGTATACATTTTGATGGGATGATCGGCGGTGCAGAAAAAAATAACTTACTAAAGGGTTCAAAGGGTTTGATTTTTCCAGTCCTATGGAATGAGCCTTTTGGATTATCCATTGTGGAGAGCCTCTATTTTGGATGTCCTGTCTTTGGCACGACTTATGGCTCCTTAACAGAAATCATTCACCCAAGTGTTGGCATTACAAGCAATTCATTGAGTACACTTGTAGAGGGCGTTCAACATGCAGGTCAATTTGATACAAAAACCTGTCACCAATATGTGATGGAGCATTTCACAAGTACACAAATGACAATAAATTATTTAAAGAAATATGAAACTGTTTTAAGTGGCCAACATTTAAATGATACCGCACCAATTTTAACAACCATTCAAACAGAAAAATTTCTTCCTTTTTTACCTTAGAAGCTTTTTAAAAAATAACTTAATTTTTTACTACAGACTTAAAATTATTATCCATTAAATTAATGGCTTCATAATAACCCTGCTTATACCATTTACAACGTGCTAAGTAAGCCACCAATTGTTGTTGTAAAAGCGGATTTTGCAACATCGTTGCAGGCAATCCTTTTTGTTTTGTCTTTCGTAAATATTGATCTAATGACTTTGTTAGATCTTGCTTGGCATAATCAGCAACAAATGCTTGAACAGATGGATATTGATTGATGCTCTTTTGTGCTACAAGATAATATTGTAACACAAATTCATTCATGCTGCCTTGTGCATATAAATTGGCATAATTAGAATCTACATACAATGCATTGCTTGGCAACCATTGATTGGGAATAATACCCCCGCCACCATACACCGTATTGCCTTTTGGCGTTTTATACGCCTTGCCAACAGAAGCAGTATCTATATTACCTTCATTGGATTGCACCATGCGTTCAAGAAAGTCATGCTCATATGCCATCTTTCCATTTTGATAAGGACGTTGAATATTACGCCCTAATGGTGTAAAGTATTTTGCAGTCGTCAGTCTCAATGCGCCACCATTAGATAATCTAAATTGTTGTTGCACCAATCCTTTGCCATAAGACCTTCTTCCCACGACTTTCGCTCTGTCCCAATCTTGCAAAGCACCTGCTAATACCTCACTTGCAGAAGCAGAAGTTTCGTCCATTAAAATCGTCAATCCACCTGTTTCAAATAAACCTTCTCTTTTACTATAGTAATTCACTCTTGGTGCATGTAAGCCTTCTGTGTAAACAATTAATTTATTGCCTGCTAATAACTCATCTACAATCCCTACTGCTTCTGATAATAATCCTCCTCCATTACCTCTTAAATCAATCACCAGCGACTTCATACCTTTTTTTAATAAAGGCTCCAATGCTTGCATGAAAGCCTCATAGGTTCTATCCGCAAATTTGTCAATTTTAATATAACCAATGGTATCGCTCAACATATAGGCAGCATCTATCGGGGAAACCGGCACAGATGCTCTAGTTAAATTAAAAGACATTTTTTGTTGATTACGCAACACGCTTAATTTTAAACTTTCTTCTGCTGGCCCTTTTATTTTTTGTTTAATCGCTTCTCCATCTAATTTATTACCAGATAATTTAACTGTATCATCCACCGTTAAAAGAATGTCGCCTGTTTTTAAACCAACTTTAGCAGCCGGACCGCCTGGAATGACATAGGAAACAAAAACGCTGTCTCTGAATTGTTGAAATTCTATACCTATCCCTTTAAAATTGGGTTGCAATTGTTCATTGACTTCTACTAAATCAGCTGGTGGGATATACACAGAATGGGGGTCTAATTGTCCCAAATAAAAATCGGCTGCTTTGGTTTGAGTGCTATCCAAGTTCACTTGATCCACATATTTTGATTTAACCAATTCAATGATCTCGTCCATCGCTGAATTTGAATCAAGTGAAGGAAACCCAATTGAGAAACTTCCTTTTAAAAAAATGCCTATACCAATACCCAATAAAAGAACGACTGCATAGGCAATTGGGGTGACCCAACTTGTTTGGGTAGAACGAGGTTGATTTTGTTGCATGTTGTATGAATTCTTGGCAAATTTACATCAATTCAAAATGAAATGGCTAATTTCATGCCCTAGTTCAACCACCATGAAAAAGACTTATTTAATTGCAGATAGCGGTGCCACAAAATGCCAATGGACTTTAGTACAAAACGGCAAGCGTCAAACCATTAAAACAAATGGCATTAGCCCCTACTTTTTAAGTCTTCAAGACATTGTGCAATTGATAGAAAAGTCATTCCAGAAAAAGGTAGATTTAAGCAAAGTAGATGCAGTCTACTTTTATGGAACAGGCCTTAGTAATCCGGATAATGTGGTTATTTTAAAAAAGGCCCTGAAAACAGTTTTTAAGATCGCAGCATTAGACATTCAAACCGATTTAATGGCCATTGCTAGGGCTGCCTGCCAGGATAAAAAAGGGGTGGTTTGTATTTTAGGCACTGGCTCCAATGCGGGATTTTACAACGGTAAAAAAATAACAAAAAACAGCCCAGGTTTAGGATATGTATTAGGGGATGAAGGAAGTGGCGCTTATCTAGGTAAAAAAGTATTGCAGTATTTTTTATACAAGACATTTGACGAAGAGTTGATGAATATGTTTGAGAAAAAATACAATTTGGATCGCGCTGCTATTTTAAATAAAGTGTATAAAGAACCCACGCCAAATAGTTATATCGCTAGCTTTACCGATTTCTTGGTCGAAAATAGAGGCCATTACATGATTGAAAATATTATTGAAGATGGCTTAAATGATTTTTTCTTTACCCACCTTAATAAATTAAATGAATCTTGGTTACACCCTATTCATTTTGTGGGCAGCGTCGCATACGGCTTTAAAGATGTCTTAAAACAATTGGCCGATGGCTATGAAATTGAATTGGGCAAAATTGTGAAGTCTCCGATGGATGGATTGATTGAATACCATAGCAAACACTAGGTACAAATGCACGATATAGAACCCTATTATCATTGGCGACATTTATACACTGCAGAAGCAGATCCAAGGTCTATTTTTTTTGGCAGGACCTATAGTGAATTTGAATTTTCACAAACGGTGTACAATTATTATATCCATCCTCAATGGGATGAATTTGGTAGCAAAACATTGTACTTAAAAATTTTATACACCGACTATGATGCAAAGTTTTCCATCATAGAACTCATTGGCGAGTGGAATGATACGATTGAAAATGATATCATGGAATTGAAACGAGAAGTCCTGGATAAATTAATGGTAGAGGGGATTATTAAATTTATTTTGATTGCGGAAAGTGTATTCAATTTTCATAGTGGGGATAAAGATTATTACGAAGAGTTATACGAAGAATTATCCGACGAAGATGGATGGGCCGTATTGGTCAATTTCCATCCAGCAGCACAACACGATTTTTTATTGCGAAAATTAAACCGCTACATAGAACTAATGGAGATTAGTGCATGGCGTACCTACAAGCCTGAACATTTTTTTCAATTCATTGATCAAAAATTGAGTCAAAGGCTTGGTTTATAAAACTAAAAAAAGGGTGAAAAATTACGTTGATGTAATTGCAGCAAATAAGACGAATCTAATAAACAAGATCAATCAACAAGATTAATAAACAAGGTCTTCGTAAGCTGCCATTAATTCTCTGTAAGCATGGTCATCCTTGGCCAATTTACAAGCTGCCATGCCTTTTTCATAGCATTCGATAGCTGCTTCTTTTTCAGAAAGCGCCTCTAAACATTTTGCCAAATGATAGTAAGAGCCCACATAATCAGGTGACTCCGTCAGGATTTCAGTAAATAAGGCTTTGGCCTTTTGCAAGTCCCCTATTTTGATATACTCTAAGGCTAATGCATGTCTTAAAAAGTTATCCTTAGGTTGTTGATTTAAAAATTCAATAATTCTTTCAATTCGTTGCATCTTGTCTTATATTTGCATTAGTTGCATAAACAACCAAAAAGTTAGACTATGAAGATATTAGTTTGCATCAGCAAAACACCAGACACTACATCTAAAATTGCCTTCATCGAAGGTAATACAAAGTTCGATGAAAACGGCGTTCAATGGATCATCAATCCATACGACGAGTGGTATGCTTTAGTAAAAGCGATTGAAATGAAAGAGCAAGATCCTGCTGCTACCATTCACCTAGTTACGGTGGGCGAAGCAGATGCTGAACCGATTATTAGAAAAGCTTTAGCACTTGGCGGAGACGAAGCCATTCGTATTAATATACAAAGCAATGATTCATTGGTAGTGGCAAGTCAAATTGCTGCAATTGCAAAAGAAGGTGGGTATGATTTAATCCTTACTGGTAAAGAAACCATTGACTATAACAGTGCCTGCATTGGCTCCATGTTGTCTGGCCTATTAGATTTACCATATGTTTCACTTGCCAATCAAATGACATTAAACGGCAATACTGCAACTGTTCAAAGAGAGATAGAAGGTGGAGAAGAAACCTGCGAGGTTGTTCTTCCTGCTATTGTAAGTTGTCAAAAAGGCATGGCGGAACAAAGAATTCCAAATATGCGCGGAATCATGGCTGCAAGAACAAAACCATTGAAAGTGGTTGAACCAATTGCTGTTCAAGCAACCACCTCTATTAAAAATTATGATTTACCTCCTGCAAAATCTGGTGTAAAATTAGTTGCAGCAGACAATGTGGAAGAACTAGTAAGATTATTAAAAGAAGAAGCAAAAGCATTCTAAACAATTCAAATCAAAAAAAATGGTACTTATATATATTGATCAAGCAGAACAACAAATTAAAAAATCTTCTCTAGAAGCTATTTCATATGGTGCTGCCCTTGCAAAGCAATTAGGTGTATCAGCAGAGGGTATCCTACTTGGAACAGTGACAGATGATTTAGCAGGCCTAGGAAAATATGGCTTACAAAAAATACATCAAGTAGCTGATGCGAACTTGAATCATTTTGATGCAAAAGTTTTCACACAAGTATTGACTGAAGCTGCAAAAGCCGCTAATGCATCCGTACTCGTTTTTGCCCATAACTTAAACGGAAAAGCAATTGCTCCAGCGGTTGCTGTAAAATTACATGCAGGTATTGTGACTGGCGCGAATAGCTTGCCTGATACAAGCAATGGATTTACGGTGACTAAAACTGTTTTTTCAGGAAAAGCATTTGCACAAATCAATATCGATACACCTATTAAAGTGATTTCTATCAACCAAAATTGTTTTGGTGTTCATACGCAAGAAGGCAGTTGCGCTGTGGAAGCTTTATCTATCCCTATTCCTGCAGCATCTATTAAAGTCACTGCAACACATAAGGTGGATGGTGAAATTCCATTGACCGAAGCGAATCTCGTAGTGAGTGGCGGACGTGGATTAAAAGGACCAGAAAACTGGGGTATAATAGAAGATCTTGCAAAAGTATTAGGCGCTGCAACGGCTTGTAGTCGTCCTGTATCTGATTCAGATTGGAGACCACACCATGAACATGTGGGTCAAACAGGGGTTCAAGTGGCACCTAATTTATATATCGCAGTGGGTATTTCTGGGGCCATCCAGCATCTTGCTGGGGTCAATAGAAGTAAGACCATTGTGGTGATCAATAAAGACCCAGAAGCACCTTTCTTCAAAGCTGCAGATTATGGTATTGTTGGGGATGCATTTGAAGTCTTACCAGCCCTAACAGCTGCCATACAAAAATCAAAGGCCTAATTCAAATCAATGCTTTTTTGCTTTAACTTTGTAAAGCAAATTATCCTATGCAAAAAATTGAACTTGAAATTGTTGCGCTATCTCATAGTATCACCCAATCTAACTCCTATGCGGTTATTTTAGGAGAAGTGAATGGATTGAGACGCTTACCTATTGTGATAGGCGGGTTCGAGGCCCAAGCGATTGCAGTGGCATTAGAAAACATGCATCCTTCGAGACCCTTGACCCATGATTTAATGAAAAATTTCATGACTGCATTTAACCTTCAATTACAGGAAGTGTATATCTGCGATTTACAAGAAGGTATTTTCTATTCTAAATTGGTTTGTTTCAATGCAAACGATACGATTGAAATTGATAGTAGAACAAGCGACGCATTGGCTTTAGCAGTTCGTTTTGGTTGCCCTGTTTATGTCTACGAACATATACTGGATCAGGCAGGATTAACTAACGAGAAAGCAGATAAAATAGATATGCCTGCTACCATTACAAAAACATCTGAGCGAAGTGACTTAGCTAAACTTTCATTAGCAGAATTGAATCAATTACTAAGTGAAGTATTAGAACAAGAAGATTATATCCGCGCCATTGATATCAGAGATGAAATCAATAAACGCAATGAACCAAAGCAGCCATAGGATGATTCAATTCCCAAACTGCAAAATCAACCTTGGTCTTTCTATCCTTGCAAAAAGAGCAGATGGTTATCATGAACTTGAAACAGTATTTTATCCCATAGCAGTTTCAGATGCCCTAGAAATTTTACCTGCAGCTAATTTAACCATGACTCAATCTGGTATTGCTGTTCCAGGAGACCCTGCACAAAATCTTTGCTTAAAAGCATACCATTTACTTAAAAAAGATTTTCCTAATCTAACTGCTGTTCAGATACACTTGCATAAAAATATTCCAATGGGTGCGGGTTTAGGTGGAGGATCAAGTGATGGAACCGCTGCATTGATCATTTTAAATCAACAGTTTTCATTGGGCTTGAATGATCAACAATTAATTGATTACGCAAGTCAACTAGGAAGTGACTGCCCTTTCTTTGTGCACAATAAAGCATGTCATGCTACAGGAAGAGGTGAAATTTTAACACCTATCCATTTAGATTTATCTAATTATCAATTTTTACTGGTACACCCAGGAGTACATATTGCTACTGCGTGGGCATTTCAACAACTGAACCCCCATACAAAATCAGAAAGCATTCAATCCATCATTGAAAAACCAATCACCGATTGGAAAAATTCTTTAATCAATGATTTTGAAGCGCCCGTATTTAAAGCCGAACCTACACTTTCAGCAATCAAAGATCAACTATACCAACTAGGTGCAATTTACGGCAGTATGAGTGGGTCAGGAAGTTCCCTATTTGGCATCTTCCCAAAGGGTCATTTTAACCAAGCTCCGTCCATTGAGCATGCCATGCGCATTGACTTGATATAGATTTTTAATTCAATCGGGGCTTTTTAATTATATTAGTGCTTATCATGAAGAAAATCATTCGCCCTTTCCAGATTTTATACTGCATTTACGCTTTATTTATTTTTGCCTGCTTGACAATCATCTCGCTATTTGCCATGTTATTTATTCTGCCATTCGGTGATACCTATTTAACCGTCGGCATCTATAAAATTGGGCGCTATTTTTCTAAAACATTGTACCTATTCATAGGCATGCGCCATCAAGAAATTTACGAGGGTATCCATCATTTTAATCAAGCGCATGTCTTTGTTGGCAATCATAATTCATACATGGACATCCCCCCTATCGTCCAATTAAAACATCAGCCAATCAAACCATTGGGGAAATTTGAATCTTCTAAAATTCCACTTTTCGGATTATTTTATAGACATATCGTTATTATGGTGGATCGGTCAAATCCTGAAAAAAGAGCACAGAGTCTTCAAAATTTAAAAGCAGCACTGAAGCAAAAAATATCAATATTTATATTTCCAGAAGGCACATTTAGCATGACCGAAGAAAAGCCATTGAAAGATTTTTACAATGGGGCATTTAAACTAGCTATTGAAATGCAGGTGCCAATACAACCCGTTTTAATGGTTGACTCAGTGGACAGAATGCACTTTAGTAGCATTTTTACCCTCAGTCCAGGCATTTGTCGCGTCGTCTATTTGCCTACTGTTTATGTGGATAATTATACAATAGAAGATCTTGAAATTTTGAAGGATCAAGTGCACCAAATGATGGATGATGGATTAAGAAGATATCGCCACTATCCAGCTTCTTAATGTATTTTTGTAGCCCAATATGTACGCCGAAATCATCATACCATTAGCCCTACCAAAAAACTATACTTGGGCCATTCCCGCTGAATTAGCCGAGGGCGTAATGATTGGCATGCGAGTAGAAGTGATGCTGGGATCCAATAAGCGTTATGCCGGAATTATTAAACAGCTCCTCACCGAAAAACCAGTTGGATTCAACCCTAAACCAATTTTAGGTGTACTAGATGAAGCGCCCATCGTATATCCAGCCCAATTACAACTTTGGGAATGGATGGCTAGTTATTATATGTGTACGGAAGGGGAAGTGATGCAAGCAGCTGTGCCAAGTCACTTAAAAATATCAAGTGAAAGCATCTTCATTTTAAACGAAGAAGCCAATATAGATGGTCAACATTTAAGTGATACTGAATATATTATTTCAGAAGCATTGCAAATAAAAAAACAACTAAGCTTAGTTGAAATACAAAAGTTATTAGATAAAAAATCGGTTTATCCAGTCATTAACAAACTCATACAAAAAGGTATTTGTTCTGTTCAAGAAACAATGCATGATAAGTATACCATCAAAGTTGAAAATCTACTGCATTTACATCCCAATTATCATAGTGAAGCTGCATTAGAGGAATTATTAAATGATTGGACCAGGGCACCTAAACAATTAGCACTCCTACTTTCATTCTTGCATCTTCAAAAAACAGCGGGGCATGTGCAACAAAAGGCTTTATTAGAAAAGTCAGACACTACACATGCACAATTAAAAGCATTAATTGATAAAGGGATTCTTGTAGTTGAGAAAAGAAAAATAGATCGCTTAGCTGTGGATGCAAGTTTGGGCAATGCGAACTTGCATCAATTGTCTGCAGCACAACAACTGGCATATGATTCCATTGTGGAACAAATGAAAACGCATTCGGTCAATCTGCTACATGGCATTACCGGAAGTGGTAAGACACAGGTATATGCAGCATTGATAGAGCAGGCCATTCAGTCCAATCAACAAGCATTGTATATGCTGCCAGAAATTGCATTGACTGCACAAATGATTCGCAGGCTTAAACAATATTTTGGAGGGAAAATTGCTATTTATCATTCTAAATTCAATCCTAACGAAAGAGTTGAAATTTGGAATAAAGTAAAGTCTGGCGAAATCAAGATTGTATTAGGCGCGAGGTCTGCTTTATTCCTACCCTATAAAAATTTATCCTTAATCATAATAGATGAGGAGCATGATGCTTCTTATAAACAACAAGATCCTGCGCCAAGATATCAAGCCAGGGATACCGCCATATATTATGCCAATCAGCTGGGCGCGAAAGTAGTATTGGGATCTGCGACACCTTCTGTTGAAACCTATTACAATGCGCTGCAAAAAAAGTTTGGCTACTACCACTTAAAAGAAAGATTTAGTGAAGGTGCCTTAGTACAAATGTTAATTCTAGATACGAAAAAACAAACTGACCAGTCTGCCATTTTAACCCCTGAATTATTAGAAGCAATACGAGCCACTGTGGCAAAAAACAAACAAGTCATTTTATTTCAAAATAAAAGAGGCTATGCCCCTTATTTAATTTGTGAAACATGCGGCTGGATTCCGCATTGTAAGCAATGTGATGTCAGTTTAACTTTACATAAAGGGAAAAATTTATTGTCTTGTCATTATTGCGGAGCAGCCTACCCTGTAGTGCATACCTGTGAGGCCTGTGGCAAACAAAGTTTCAAACAAAAGAGTTTTGGTACCGAACAAATTGAAGAAAAATTAGCTTTGGCTTTACCACATATCAGCATTGCAAGAATGGACTTGGATAATGTAAAAGGTAAAAATGAACATGATCATTTAATTCAACAGTTTGAAAAAAGAGCAATTGATGTATTGGTAGGTACGCAAATGGTAGTAAAAGGGCTAGACTTTGAGCATGTGGACTTGGTTGGTATTGTGGATGCGGATAGCCTATTAAATTTTAATCAATACAGGGTCAATGAAAGGGCATTTCAAATGATGGAACAAGTGAGTGGTAGAGCAGGTCGAAAAAATGATCAAGGTAAAGTGATTGTGCAACTTAGTCAGACCAATCATCCTGTGATTGAATTTGTAAAAGGCCATGACTACCATGCTTTTTATGAATTCGAGATCAATAATAGAAAACATTTTGCTTATCCTCCTTTTAGTAGATTAATGAGTATCCTTTTTAAACATAAAGAAAATCATATTGCAGAAGAAGCTACAAATCACTTTTTAAAATCATTAGATCCAATGATTCAAAAAACAGTCATGGGGCCAGCTCAACCTATTATTAATAGAATTAGAAATAAATATATTTGGGAGCTTTGTGTAAAAATAACCAAACAACCTAAGCAATTACAAATTGCCAAAAAACAGTTATTGCATTTTATTCGTTTAATTGAAGTACATCCAAGATACAAGTCTGTTCAGATTATCATAGATATCGACCCCAACTAAATGAAGCTTCAACAAAATATAATCTTAAAACCCTACCATAGTTTTGCTTGTGAAGAAATTACTCGTTTTTTCACTACAGTTTCAACAAAAGAAGCTTTAGTCGAAGCAATTGATTGGGCGAATGAAAACAACCAACCCTATTTTATACTAGGATCAGGTACGAATATTTTATTTACGCAGCAGTTCAATGGATTGGTGATTAAAATGGAAATCACAGGCATCCAAAAATTACAGGAAACATCCTCAGAACTACTACTTGAAGTTGGGGCAGGCGAAAACTGGTCGCATTTTGTAAGTTATTGTGTGCAAAAGTCCTGGGGTGGCCTAGAGAACCTGAGCTTGATTCCTGGTTCGGTCGGTGTTGCACCCATTCAAAATATTAGTGCTTATGGCGTAGAAGTAAGCGAACATATTGTTTGTGTAGAAGCGTTTGATACATTCAAGCATGCCTGGGTAAGCCTACCAAAACAGGATTGTGCTTTTGGTTACAGAACAAGTGTTTTTAAAAAAGAACCCAATCGATACATTGTTGCTGCTGTTCAATTTAAATTATCAAAACAGCCTTTTTTAAGAACAGATTATGGGGCTATAAAAGCTGTATTACACGAGAAGGGCATTCGCAATCCAAGTGTGGAATCTATCGCGAATGCAGTAATCTATTTAAGGTCTAAGCAATTACCAGATCCTAAAAAACTAGGCAATGCAGGTCGTTTTTTTAACAACCCTATGATTACTACTACGCAATATGATCAGCTCATGGTTCAATTTCCTTCCATAATGGCCTATCCTATAGACGACCATACTTATAAGATTGCTGCTGGTTGGCTTATTGAAGCTTGCGGATGGAAAAGTGTTACCAAAGATCAAGTTGGTTGTTATAAAGACCAAGTTTTGGTGATCGTAAATTATGGTGCTACAAAAGGAAAGACCATTTTAGATTTTTCTGATGCAATCACTCAGTCTGTTCAAGATAAGTTTGGGGTATTACTAGAAAGCGCTATTCATATTTTATAGTCAAATCTGCTCTTCTATTTTGAGTTCTACCCTCTTTGGTTGCATTGCTTGCAATAGGCTGGGCATCGGCCATTCCAATTAAGGTTGTTCTATTTTCAGCAAGGCCTTTTTTAATTAAATAGGCTTGTACTTTCTTAGCTCTTAATAAAGATAAACGATCGTTTATTTTAATTGTGCCAGTATTGTCCGTATGTCCGGTAATCACTAAACTGGTCTTAGGATATAGCGTCATGATTTGCACCAATGAATCTAACCCTTGTAATGACTTAGCATTAATATTTACTTGACCGATTTCAAATTTCAATGCAGCAGCAATGCTGTTTAGTTTAGGTTGAAGATCCTCGCATCCATTATTACCAGCTATCCCTGCTATGGCAGGACATTGATCAAGTTCATCATTGATACCATCTTTATCCGTATCAGGTATTGCACAGCCATTGTATCTTGCTAGTCCTGCTACAGTTGGACATTTGTCTTGATCATCTGGCACGCCATCCTTATCAGTATCCGGCACTGGGCAGCCTCTGTATTGAACTGTTCCTTCTGCATCTGGACATTTATCATTTTCATCATTGATCCCATCCCCGTCTTCGTCAGGAACTGGACAACCCTTGTATTTTAATAAGCCACTTCGTTCTGGACAATCATCTTTATCATTGGAGACACCGTCATCGTCTTGATCTGCTTGCACTGATTCAATCGGCAATGCAATGGCTTTTTTCTCTTTTAACTTTAATGGGAAAGAATAGCTAATACCAAAATTCGTATGCATTTTAGTCAACTTGGACGCTTCTGCATTATGGGTTCCGAATACATGTAAAAATGATCCTTGCTTAGCTTTAAATTGAACACCTAGACCCATGGGTGCATACCCTGTAAAATTGGTCGCATCTTTTGCCAATCCAAGTCCTAGAATAGCATAAGGTACAATCGATTTATCATCAGTCGCCAACTTGATATGAATACGAGTATCAATAGCAGCATATATTGCATTCGTAGTTGCTTTTGGCTGCTTTGAAGAAACGTAGTAAGGATATTTTAATGAACTAAAATCCAGATTCACGACTGCATCAAATTTCGGCGCTATCCCTTTGAAAAATTGTACCCCTACAGCAGGTGTAGAAACAGTTAACCCCTCTGTTTGAGGGGTTTTCTTAAAATTCAGTATAGATGCTTTTAAAGCAATCGAAGCTGGTTTATTTTTATTTACTTTTTGATCTTGCGCATTGCTAAACAATGAAGCAAATAAAATAAAGGCTACCCCAATTACTTTTTTTGACATTAGTATTAATTAGTTCAATAAGAAGCTGTAGCTAACTCCATAGTTGTAAGAAGGTACAAAAGACTTAGACATCTTAGTTGAGTAAGTTGTTGTAATGTTCAAATTTGAACCTTTACAAGTCTTAATCTGTAATCCCAAGCCAACTGGCGCGTATGCACTATAGTCTCTGAATGCAAAACTACGAATACCTAAACCTGCAGTTACATATGGGTTTACTCTAAAATCTCCTTTGAACATCTTGATGTTTACGCCAGACTCAACAGAAGTCATCACATCTTCGTTTGATCTTCTTAATGCATTTGGTGCATATAAAGGTTTACGTACAATTCCTAAATCAAAATTAGCGAAGATATCCACTTGGTCTGTATATTGACTTGTGTAGTTTACACCTAAAGATTTTGTTGTAGATGCATATTGACCCCATTGTTTAGCATTTAAAACAGACCCTATAGTGCCATTTTGTACTTTCTCACCAGTTCCAAAATCTAAAGCATTGAATCTTACAGCGATGGACTTTTTCTTACTACCCATGCTAGTTTGAGCTTGAGCAGAAATAATTAGACCCAAAGCGATTAAAGAAAATAGTAATTTCTTCATATTAATTGTTTGTTAAATGTCTCACAAATTTAGGTCTAAAAGATGAATTATTGAAATTTTTTAGCCACCTATTTTTCATCCGATTTTGGGTTCTTTTTGGAATACCCAATGGCGTCTACCATGACTTTTACAAGCCCTTTTGATTTGAAAACCAACTGTTTAGCTGCAGATTGACTTAAGTCTATCACCCTCCCCTTTGATAACATATTGGGGTGCATATGGTCATTGATCCTTACCAGGACAGTCTTCCCATTCCTTAAATTGGTGACCCTAACAATGGTATTCAATTTGAATAAATTACAAGCTGCGGTGTACTTACTGTTGTAAAATCGCTCCCCTGTGGATGTTTCTGTGCCATTTAAATTAGTACTATAAAAACTCGAAATGCCTATGATGCGATTGACTTCAATCTTGATTCGATTGGTATCAATTTTATTTTTATATCGTTTGATATTAGCACTATCTAAATAGTTTTTTGTAGTAAGTGTATTTGTATATACCTGCTGTGCATTAATAGGACTGCAAAACAAAATTAAGTTAGCATAAACGATTGACAGCAACATGTATTTTTTCATAGGTCTTCGTTTTAAAAAACCATCTACTTAAATAGGTATCACTTCAACCACGCTGTCTAAATTCAATGGACCGTAGATATGCGGGAACAATTCATTCAAGTCATCTGCCAATTCAAATAAAACGGGTCTTTGCACTTTGGCCTTTTCTATCTTCAACTTCACCAAACCGGTTTGTCCTTGATAAAAACGCTCAAGTACCCCTTCTATTTGTCTTTCGATTGAACAATGTATGAATCCATCTTTTATAAAATCGATAGGTAAATAGCTTTGTTTTACTTGCGCCTCCTCCCATTCTTTGCTTGAAGTCACGTGATATATAAATTCGCTTTCCATTTTTTTCTAATTTAAATTATTTAATAATTCTTGGTACACGTTGATCGATCAGCATTAAATCTGCTATCACTATCGCCGTTACCGCTTCAAGTACTACGGGTACTCTTAAAGCAATGCATAAATCATGCCTGCCTTTTACCGAAAAATCTTCCTGAACATTGGTTTCCCAATTTAAAGTATGTTGCAACTTAGGTGTCGAAGAAGTGGGTTTCACCGCAATCCTAAACACGAGTTCATTGCCATTGGTATATCCACCTACCACACCACCTGCGTGATTGGTTTTCGTTTTACCTGATGCATCCATAATGGCATCGTTATGTTCTACGCCAAACATTTTTGCAGCTGCAAATCCTGTTCCAAATTCAATGCCTCTGATTGCCGGGATTGCAAACACTGCATGGCTGATCAAGGACTCCACTGAATTAAAAAAATGTTCTCCTAGTCCTATTGGTAAGCCTTTCACCACACACTCTACTATACCACCCACACTATCTTTTTGATCAATCGCATTTTGCAAGCCTTTTTCTAAATCTGCTTCCCCACCAATACTTAATATTGTTGCTTTTACCTCAATCCCTTTTAATAATTTTTTTGCAACCACGCCTGCTCCAACTAACCCAGCTGTTAACCTGCCACTAAAATGTCCACCACCTCTATAATCTTCAAAGCCGCCAAATTTTTGGTGTGCTGTAAAATCAGCATGACCAGGTCTTGGAACAGCTCTTTGTTTTTCATAATCACCACTTCTTGTATTGTTATTTTCAAACAATAACATCAGTGGCGCACCAGTCGTGGTATCATTAAAAACGCCTGTTTTAAAAAAAGGAATATCATCCTCTTGTCTAGGTGTAGTGCCTTTTTGCTTGCCTCCTTTTCTACGCTCCATATCTTCAACAAAATCGGATTGCTGCAACGGCAATCCAGCTGGACATCCATCCAATAAAACGCCCACACAATCTCCATGTGATTCACCAAAAATTTGAACTTTAAATAAGGTACCAAAACTATTCATGAATGTACTTTTATAGTGATTACAAGTTAAGCAATTTAATCCAAATCAACTTTTGCACCTAAATGCTGCAGATGTATAAAGAAATCGGTGTAGGACTTATTTACTGCTTCTGCATCAGTGATGGTAATTGGTCCCTCAGCAGACAATGCGGCAATGCCACAAGCCATCGCAATGCGGTGATCGTGCTGGGAAAATACTTCTGCGCCATGGATGCCAGTGCCTCCATAAACCAACATTGTATCCTGATTTAATTCTATTCGGATACCCAATTTTGCAAATTCAGTTTGTAGTGTGAGGCCTCTATCACTTTCCTTATGCGCTAAACGACTTACCCCATGAAGGGTTGTGACACCATCACATACAGCAGCAAGCGCCACTAAAGGAGGAAATAAATCAGGGCAATCTGTTGCATCAAATTCAAATGCTTTTAGTTGAGTATCCATTTCATCACTATCATTTGCGGGACCAATAAATATTTGATCCTCGTTTATTTTGATGGATGCGCCAGCAGCTTTTAATGCTTGCATCACTGCTTTATCCGCCTGCATAGAGTTCAATTGCAAACCTTTTACAGTGATAGGACCTGCAATGGCACCTGCTACTAATAAAAAAGCTGCACCACTCCAATCGCCTTCTACTGTATAATTTATATGTGCTGCTAAAGGCGGATGTGCTAAAAATTCAAACCGCTCATATTGTTGATGTTGTACATTCCATCCAAATGCATTTAAAACAGCCAATGTTAAATCTATATAAGGTTTACTTTTTAAATCTTTTACTTGAATGACTGCGTTTGTTGCATCTGAAGCAGCGTAAGCCATTAACAACCCAGTTAAAAACTGAGAACTTAAAGAGCCATCTACCTCAATATTTGCAGGCTTTAGAGGACCTTTGATTTGGATAGGTAGATAGCCATCTTTGGATTCAATTTCAATTCCAAGTTTTGGAAAAATAGTATCAAAAAAATGCATCGGTCTTTTTAATAAACTACCCTCACCTTCAATAGTGATGGTTTGATCACTTAATGCCGCGATGGGTGTAAACATTCGAATACCTAATCCACTTTCGCCACAATTCATATTTGTACCAATTGGCTTCACACCCTCTGAATGGACAATAATAGTTGTTGCATTTAATTTATCACTAGCGGATTGTTCTATTTGAACAATGGCCCCTAATTTTTGTATCACATCTAAAGCTGCAAGATCATCATTGGAATGTCCAGGATTCAGAATTGTGGTGGTACCTCTATGTAGTAATGCGGCAGCACATGCCCTTTGCATGCTACTTTTACTAGCTGGTGCAACCTGCTCCCCTTTTATGCTATTTGGATGAACTGTTGCGCGCATTTTAAGAATAGAGTTTAATCAGTTTTTGTAAAGTTTTCATTGGGATAGTTTCATAAACACCCTTACCAATTTTACTTATAAGCACATATTGCATGCCAGCATTGGCTTTCTTTTTATCTTTTTGCATGACTTCCATTGCTGCATCAATATCAAAATGCATTGCAGTAGGTAAGCCATATTTTTTTAGGGTCTCTACCAATAAACCAGTTCCAGTGAAGCCTAATAATACTTGTGAAATTTTAGCCGCATAGACCATCCCAACACTAATTGCATGCCCATGTAATAAAGCATGTTCATTTTCAATCGCGTGCCCTAAAGTATGTCCAAAATTTAACAACTTACGATCTCCTTGTTCAAACTCATCTTTCTGCACCACTTTCACTTTTATTTCTACATTTTTTTGAATCAATGCAGCCAAAGCTTTTTTATTTTTTTGATAGAAGGCTAAATCATTTTGATTTAATTCCTGCAACATTTTTGCATCTTTGATAGCCGCATGTTTGATGATTTCAGCAAAACCATTTTCCCATTGGTAGCTTGGCAATGTATTTAAGAAACTGTAGTCATATACAATAAAAGCTGGCTGACGAATCAAGCCCACCATATTTTTATACACCCCCACATCGATACCGTTTTTTCCACCAATCGAAGCGTCCACCATGGCTAGTAAAGTGGTAGGAACAAAACCAAATTGGACTCCACGCATAAATATGCCAGCCACATAACCAACCATATCTGTTACGACTCCTCCTCCAACGCCAATCAATACGGATTGTCTATTGGCGCCAAAGTTCAATAATGCCTCAATCATAAAATCGACTGTTGCTTGTTGTTTGTGTGCTTCTCCAGCAGGCATCACAATGGTAGGTTTCCCTTTGAATTGTTGCTGATGCAAGGCATACACATTCTCGTCTGTAATATAAATCGCATTTGATTTGTCAACCATTTTACCAATTGTTGCAAATTTGCCATCTAACACAAATTCAACTGTGCTGCTTGAGAATTTTACTTTCCAATTTTTCATTCAAGTCCATTTATAATCACTAAAATTGATGGAAGGTCCAGGCAATTTTAGCTATTCATAATTTTATTTTGTTGTTGTATACTTTCCATATGCACCGCATCCATGTATTTAGTGATAAAGTCATCACTCAATCCCAAAACATTCCCCTTCGCAACTGCTCTTTCTAAAATTTCGTTCCAACGATTGGTCTGAAGGATGGTGATGTCGTTGTTCTTTTTATATTCACCAATTTTTTGTGCCACTTTCATACGTGTAGATAATACTTGTAACAATTCATCATCTAATTGATTGATTTGTTGACGCAGTTTTTCCAATGCCATATGAAATTCTTCGGAGGCAATATTTTCTTTTCTCCAACGAATCGCTTCCAACATCTCCTTTAAGACTTCGGGTGTAATTTGCTGTTTCGCATCACTCCAAGCATTGTCTGGATCAATATGTGATTCAATGATTAAACCATCAAAGTCTAAGTCAATTGCTTGTTGTGCTACTTCTTGTAGAATATCACGACGACCACAAATATGAGACGGGTCATTGATCATTGGAATACCTGGATAACGACGCTTCATCTCAATGGCTAGATGCCACATAGGTGCATTGCGGTATTCGGTATTGCCATAAGAACTAAATCCTCTGTGGATGAGTCCAAGCTCTTCGATACCTGCTTTGGCAATACGTTCCATACCACCCACCCATAATTCAAGATCTGGATTCAATGGGTTTTTAATTAATACAGGCACTTTAACGCCTCTTAAAGCATCCGCAATTTCTTGCACACTAAAAGGATTCACAGTGGTTCTTGCACCAATCCAAAGTACATCCACACCAAAATGCAAGGCATCTTCCACTTGTTTACCAGTGGCCACTTCTACTGCAACCGGTAATCCTGTTTCCTTTTTTGCTTGTTGCAACCAAGGCAACCCTTTAGTACCAATCCCTTCGAAGCTACCAGGCCTTGTCCTTGGTTTCCAGATACCTGCACGCATAATGTCGACCCTGCCTGTAGCAGCTAATCGAATAGCTGTTTGCATGACTTGATCTTCGGTTTCTGCACTGCAAGGACCTGAAATAATCAATGGTGCTTTTTGTAATAAAATCCCCATATTAACCAATTTTAATTTTTAAGATGTTGTTTTACCTATCCTTCGTTGCTGCCTCTTTGACCACCACTATCTGCATCATTCATACGAATACGACGACCCTTATAGTTTTTGCCATCTAAGGCTGAAATCATTTTTTTAGCAGCACCTGATTCAATTTCTATCCAGCTATTCATGTCTCTCATATCTATTTTACCCAAGACTTCTTTTTTCAAATCACTCATGTCTAAAATAAATTGTAAAAAACTTGCTTTATAAAAACCATCTTTTGTTCCTAAATTCACGAATAAACGAGTTGCGCCTGCAGTACCTCTTGATTGGCTACGACCACCTCTATCTCCACGGTCTGCACCACGATCTCTGCTGTCATTATTAGTTCTGTCACTGCCGCTTCTTCGATCCGAGTATTCGTTACGTCCTCTTTCTCTATTACGATCCTGCATGCCACCAACATCACGACGCCCTTTTTCGACTGCACGGATATTTAAATCAGCAGCATTTTCATAATACGCCAAGAAACGATTGAACTCCAAAGCAGCTACGCGCTTCAAAATTTCTTCTTTAGACATGTCTGCAAATTTCTCTGCCAACATTGGTACATAAGTTTCATAATCACCATGACTTACATCAGTAGACATTAACTTATCCATCACATGGAAGAATTGTTTTCTACAAACATCTTTACCACTTGGGATATCTAATTTATGAAAAGTGCTTTTATTGATATTCTCAATTTGACGTAATCTGTAAGACTCTCTTGCATGTACAATAGAAATACAAATACCTTGGCTACCAGCACGGCCAGTACGACCACTACGGTGTGTGTATACTTCTACGTCATCTGGTAATTCATAGTTTATAACGTGTGTGATGCCTTTTACATCAATACCACGAGCAGCCACATCGGTTGCAATTAACAATTGTAATGTTTTATCTCTGAACTGACCCATCACTCTATCACGTTGTTGTTGTGTCAAGTCACCATGGATGGCATCAATATCATACCCTTCACGTGTTAAACGTGCTGATACATCTTGTGCATCTGCTTTGGTTCGTGTAAAGATGATACCATAAATTCCTGGGTTAAAATCGATGATTCTTTTTAAAGTCTCATAACGATATTGCGCAGAGGTCACATAATATTGGTGATCGATACTTTTATTGGTTGCATTCACTTTACCAATGGTTACTTCCACTGGCTCTTTCATGTAACGCTTACTAACTTTTCGGATTTCAGTTGGCATGGTTGCACTGAATAACCAAATACTTTCACGGTTAGGTGTGTTCTTTAAGATAAACTCAATGTCTTCTTGGAATCCCATGTTCAACATTTCGTCTGCCTCATCCAACACCACATATTCAATTTGCTCTAAATTGATTGCTTTTCTTTCGATCAAGTCAATCAAACGACCTGGTGTAGCTACAATAATTTGTACCCCTCTTTTCAAATCTCTAATTTGCATACCAATGGATGTACCACCGTATACTGCTAAAACTTGAACACCTGAAACGTGCTTTTTAAATAAGTTAATTTCATTGACTATTTGCATACACAATTCACGTGTAGGACAAACCACCAAAGCTTGTGGATGTTTGTCAGCCGTTTTGATTAATTGAATCAATGGCAAACCAAATGCTGCAGTTTTACCAGTACCTGTTTGTGCCAATCCAATAAAATCTTTTGTTCCGCTAATTAATACCGGAATTGAACGCTCCTGAATTTCTGTGGCATGTGTATAGCCTAATTCAGTCACTGATTTTACCAATTGCTCGTTTACGCCTAATTCAGCAAAGGTTTTTTTAGTCTTTACTGCTTCAATTAATTCATTCGTTATATTCATCTCTTCTGTCTTCTTCATTTTTAATTTTTTAATTTTCTTTGATTAAGAATTTATTTTAAAATTCTTTTAATACCATTTGCATTTTCAATCAAATCAGATAAGTAGTCACTATTCTCTTTCTCAAGACATGACTTGAACTTTTTCAATTGACTAATATGCTCATTTAGCACATCCAACACATTTTCCTTATTCTGCATAAAGATGGGAACCCACATTGCGGCATTGGACTTTGCCAATCGCACTGTGCTTTCAAAACCACCACTCGCTAATTCAAAAATAGCATCGGACTCTTTCTCCTTCTCTAACACGGTATTCGCCAATGCAAAAGAAGTAATGTGCGATATATGGCTTACGTAAGCCACATGGATGTCGTGCTTCATTGCATCCATGTATACTATATGCATCCCTAATTGCTCATACACTTGCTCCACTAAAGTCAAAGCATCTTGGTCAATTTGTTCTTTATTACAAATCACAGTTGCTTTTTCTTTAAATGCATCTTGTTGAGCCGCTTCTGGACCACTAAATTCAGTTCCCCACATTGGGTGGGTCGGAACGAATCTTCCCTTCTTAGAATGTACGTTCGCGATTTGTACAATACTTTCCTTAGTAGACCCTACATCAAATACAACCTGCTTGTCAATTAAATTTAAAATAGTTGAAAGCAATTTTTCTGCAACATTGATTGGCGTTGCAATCACAATTAGATCTGAGTGAACAATGGCTTCTTCTAAAGTCATTATTTCATCAACAATACCTAATCGCAATGCTTGATCTTGGTGCAAAGGATTGTTGTCTACTCCAATGACATGCTCCACAAAGCCATTTTGCTTTAGGGTCATGGCCATTGAGCCACCAATTAATCCAATACCAACCACTGTTAAACGCATGCTTCAATTCTTTTAATTGCTTCACTAAATTTTTCTAAAGACCCACACAAACTCACACGGATATAATCGTTACCAGCAGAACCAAAAATGCCTCCTGGGGTGATAAATACATTGGCTTCGTAAAGCACTTTATCACTTAACGCATACCCGTCTTTGAATGTGGCCGGAATTTTTGCCCAAACAAACATTCCAACTTGTTGTTTTGAATAAGCACATTTTAAAACATCTAATAATTCGAATACTTTTTCGCGACGTGCTGTATATATTTTATTCA
>Ga0222712_10000194_pt1 | contig 87702 bp, 78 predicted proteins | sample C33_657DmetaG_FD_165043 | JGI IMG/M metagenome (GOLD analysis project Ga0222712, IMG submission 165043) | Estuarine water microbial communities from San Francisco Bay, California, United States - C33_657D | ecosystem: Environmental > Aquatic > Marine > Unclassified | place: USA: California... | reverse complement strand
GTCGCTGGTGACCCCCCCCCCCTACGGGGGCACCCCTCTACATCCCATCCCTCTCCCATCATGATCCTCTCCCTCTCCTCTGACCTCACCACCCGCCGCCTCGTCTGGACAGGTCGCTGCAACGACGACTCTCCCATGGGGTCACGCCTGCAACCACAGCTGGGCATCAGCGCCCATGCCATCGCAGGACAGTTCGCCGAGGTCTGGCATGATGAGGCGATCGACCGCCTGCCCATCTTCTCTCACAACGACTGACCCACCAGCATAGCACGACAGGGGGCGGATGCCCCCTTGCTTTGGCAGTATGGTATAACGGTATCGTGATGGCGGCGCGGCCGAGCGAAAAGGAAAATTGATAGATACTATTAACCTACAAAACTTTGAAAACGCTCTCATGATAACGCTTCCAATAAAAAAATTTTTCCCAGACAAAAACCGCCAAAAAACCCCACCAACTCGGACAACTCTAAGAGAGCAAGTGGGGTATATTTGGATGACCTCAAAGGAACTCGGAAGGATTTTATGGGGTGCAGTCGCCCGTCGTGCGTCGCACCGAGAATAGAAAGAGGTCCACAACACTCTCCTTGCAGGACTTCTTCGATGAGTTGTGCTCATAACCCTGTGTATTCACGATGGTAGGCGGCACGATTACAGGGCCGCTCCCACCGCCCCCCATCATCTGTGCTGGGTAATACTGAGTAGGAACGTATTGTGCTTGCTGGTAAGCGTTACCCATCTGTGCTAATTGACGTGCCTTCTCAGGTTGTGGATAGGGACCAAAGGGGTAACCTGCGAATGCTGGCAGCGCCAGGAAGGGGGTCAAAGAGAGTAGGACAAGTCTTTTCATGATATGTGCTTTATTTTGTGCTACAATAATAGCACAGGACTGAAAGACTTGTCAAGTGTCTTAAATATATAAATTACTTATGGAGGTATCGTTAGTGACTAAGAAAGAATTATATAATATCGCTGAGCAGGTTGGATTTACTGAGTATCTCAAAGCTGCTGAGGAATTTGAAAGAATTGAATGTGAAAAGATTTGCAAAAGTTTTGCAATGAATGAAAGACGAGTTGAAGTTGCTGCAGCATTAAATAGAGCAGCAGATTTAATTCGATTGAGATCTGAAGTTGGAGATATTACTCTCCCAGAAACGGTCGCACCAAAAGAATTTATTAAATACGAGGACTAAAAATGGCAAGTTATATTTTAAGAGCAAAAAACCCATCGAAGTTATCATCGGCAGAGTTTGTATACTATGTTGAGGGTGGATGGAGCACCGATATGGAAAAGGTAGTATATTACTTTGAAAAAGAATATGCTGAAGAAGCACTCAAAGAAGTCAATAATCCTTCTATAGAAATTGAGATTATTGAAGTTACTGAAGATGCACCAAAAGCAGATGCAATCGATGGTGACGGTGACGGTATCGTAGAAGAGGGTACTGACTTTGAGCGTCCTGTTGAAGTAAAGAAAGTAACTAGAAAGAGAGCACCTAGAAGAAAAAAGACTGAGGGTTAATATGAAGTATGTTTCGCAAATTGAATACGACGATTTAAGCGACGAATATATTCTACCGATTCCTGAAGAGTTACTTGATTCACTTGGATGGGTAGAAGGAGATACTCTAAAGTGGGAGTATACTGATGACGACACTATTTCTTTAATTAAAAGCAATGACTGAATTCGGATTTAAAATAGTCGGTAAAGACGGAAAGGTAATCGAAAACTTAATATTTGATGATTATGATCAGGTTGCTGATTATATGCTACAAATGGCAGATGAATGGTATGCTGGGTTGAGAAATCCTGAAGATTCGATTGCAATCGAGAGACGAGAAAATGGTCAGGTAGTATTTGAAGACCGTAGTAGTTTTGAAGCGAGTGTTGAAGATGGATTATTACACAACGACGGATCAGAAACTGGAGGAGATCCTTCAGAAGATGAAGGACTACAATAAACGAATTGATAATTTAGAGAAGGTTACTTTGATGTTATCGGAAAAACTTGCAGAAGTTGCGAAATACATTCAAGATAACGATCATAAAATAACAAAACCATTAAAGTTAATGTATGTCCGTCCAGGTGAAGAAGAGTTAACACCTCTTAGAGAAGTCTTAGACTCTTTACATCAGCGTCTAAATATGTTAGAATCAGGGAGTCCTTCAGATAATTGATGTATGGCAAAATCCCCGAGTTTCAATAAGACTAGCTATGTCCCTGGAAAACCTAAATGCACTCGTCAAGGTCGCAGTAAAAATACAAACCTTGCTGCATCCGCACGTAATGGACGCAAAAAACGCTATCGTGGTCAAGGGACTTAATGGATAAAGAGGCACATATTAGGGAATGGATTCGTAAAGTATCGATACTACGCCCAGAATTGGGTGGTTTTGCAGTCTGTCCCTATGCCTCGACCGCAAAATATAAAATTGTAGAGTGTCAAATTGACGACATCGAACCTATTGAGGGTTACGATGTCGTCATTTTTATTGTCGAAGACTATCATACTGTCGAAGATGTGTTAGAGTGGGTCGAATCTTACAACAAAATTTGGGAAGAATGGGAATTTTATGCTGATTGTGCGGAAAAAATCGATTTTGTTGGCGAAATTCAGAGTAATAACGGACTTTTTAACCTTATTTTAGCGCAGCCTAAGGTAAAATTGAGAGAATTCCGCAAAATTCTGGGTAATACCAAGTATTATGACTACTGGGATGATGATTATATGCGTGAAATTCTTGGAGATGACTACGATTTAGTGAAAAAACAGGGATAGCAACCCCTCTAAAAGTTCTGTTTAACCCTTATGGAGCAAACAGATGGCTAACAAACCGATTCCAGATAACGTGCCTTCGATGATGCAGCATGATTTTGGCACTTCAGTGCTCATTACAGATCCTAGAAGTGATGCATTACTGAGAAAAGCACATATGAAGAAGTATAAAATTCCTGAAAATCGTATGGAAAGGTGGTGTGGTGGTAAAGATGGTTTCGATGACTATGTAGAATGGTTATGAGCGGGTCTCCGACATAAAACCTCTGGTGGGAGCGAAACTCCGTCATTAGTCTGATAAATACTTTGGACTAGTAGTGGTGTATTCATGCCCACCTTTCAAACTTTTAAAGACATAAGTGTTGCCTTTGGGGCACACCCTAATACAAAAGATTTGGTGGTGGTTAAAAATGAGACTGCCATTAAGAATGCTTTGCAAAATTTAATTCGTACGAAGAATGGAGAAAGACCATTCGACTCAAGAATTGGTAGTAGAGTAACTGCTTTGCTGTTTGAATTGCTGGATTTTGGTACTGCTGGTAGTTTAAGATCTGAAATTATTGATGTAATTGAAACATACGAGCCTAGAGTTAGGATCATCGATGTTGTTGTTACCCCAAATTTCGATGAAAATGGATACGAAGTCTACATTGAGTTTGAAATCATTGGCAGAGAAAACTTCGATGCTCCATTAAGCACAGAATTTATCTTACAGAGAACGAGATAAGCAATGCCATATTCGCAGTTAAACCAATTAGATTTTGAAAATATAAAAACTTCGCTCAAAGAATATCTAAGAGCGAATTCTGATTTTACTGATTATGACTTTGAAGGTAGTGCTCTGAGCGCACTGCTTGATGTTTTGGCATACAATACGTATTACACAGCATTCAACACCAATATGGTGGTGAATGAAATGTTTTTGGATTCTGCTACACTAAGAGACAATGTTGTAGCAATTGCAAAGCAATTAGGATATAGACCAAAATCAGCAACGTCATCAAAAGCAGTGGTTGATGTTGTTGCTGCTTATCAATCTGCTACTGTGCCATCTACTGCAGTATTAAAAAAAGGCACGGTATTCACTACATTCCTTGATGGTAACGTATATCCATACAGTATTCTTGATGATGTTAGAGTAACTGTAAATGGAAATTTAGCAGAATTTAATAATCTTCAAATTTATGGTGGCAGTGTCATCACAGATTTCATTACTGTGCAATCTGCCTTAAAGAATCAAAGATTTTTAATTCGTAACACTAATATTGATAATACAACTATCAGAGTAAGAGTATTCAAGTCCGAGCAAGCATATCCTAATGGCGCATTTGAGATTTATGATTATGCAGAAAATATTTTAAATGTTGGACCTGGAGATAGAATCTTTTTCTTATCTGAAATTGAAGATGAAAACTACGAATTAAAGTTTGGCGATGGTGTTTTTGGTAGAAAATTGCAAGACGGCGAATATGTCGAGATTTCTTACCTTGTAACTCCTGGACCAGCAACAAATGGTGCTAGAGTGTTTTCTTTCAGTGGTGTATTGGAAGATGCTGATAATACTACTACTTCTATCGGTGTTAGTAACTCAACTTCAATATATTCTTTTACTATTGCTAGTGTAGTTACTAAATCTATTTCTTCTGGCGGAGAAGCACCAGAAACTACCGAAAGAATTAAGTTTAATGCTGCAAAAAATTACGGCACTCAAGATAGAGCAGTTACTGGAGAAGACTACAAAGCAATTATACGTAACTTATATCCAGCAGTTGCTGATATTACTGCATTTGGTGGAGAAGAAGATGACCCACCTGAGTATGGTGTTGTCAAAATCGTAATCAAACCAAAATATAGCACATTTTTAACCTCTTTCACTAAGAAAGAGTTGGAAACAAAACTTAAAAAATATTCCGTTGCTTCTGTTACACCAAGAATAGTAGACCCATCTATTCTATATGTCGAAATGACATCAAAAATTTATTATGATGGCACACTGACTACCTTAAAAACAGATAAAATCAAGTCTCTAGTTATTAAGAATATAGAAGACTACATTCAGTTATCTGACACTGAAAAGTTTAACGGAAAATATCGTTACAGTAAGTTTATTGGAGTGATTGATGACTCTGATGTGTCAATCAAATCTAATTTAACCAGTATCGTGATGAGAAAGGATTTTTATCCCGCTATTAACTCAAAGTTTTACTACGAAATTTGCTACAAAAATCCATTTTTAGTGGATGACTTACCCGTTATTCAAAGCACTGGGTTTACAGTCAGAGAGTATCCAAGAGATACTGTTTATATTGAAGACAGAAGTGGTAAATTAGTGTTGTATAAATTAGATAGTATAACAGGTGAAAAAATTGTCCTTAGACCAAATTTGGGTGAAGTGAATTATGCAAAAGGCGAAATTAGAATGTATGATTTGATTATCCTCAAAGGAAGTTTTAATGACAACAAAATTGAAATTCGTGTAAAACCCGCCGTAAATGATATTGTGTCTACGCGAGAAATGTTTTTAGATGTAGACATCACAAAGAGCACTTTTACAATTTTCCAAGAGTAAATAAATGGCTGCTATTCAGAAAAAAATCTCAAAACTAGTTGATAATCAGCTTCCAGAATTTATTTCTACAGATTATCCTAAATTTTCTGCATTTTTGCAGAAATACTATGAGCAGCTTGAATTACCAGGACAACCACTTGACATAATCACCAATTTAACCAAATATGGTGATATTGATAGTTATGAAAAATCAATATTATCAGAATTTACAACAGTAGCATCAAATATTGATGATTCTGATGAAGTTATCTTTTTAGAAAACACAGATTCTTTTCCAAATGAAAACGGATATGTCTTAATTGACGAAGAAATCATATTTTATGCTTCTAAGACAAATAATTCAATCACTGGTTGTGTTAGAAACGTCAGTGGCACCACAAAACTAGGAGATTTATATAATAAGTCTACTTATAAAAAAGTTTCGCCAGTAGATTTTGGAAATGGTGCATCTCATCTGACTGGTGCTGTAGCATATAACATTAGTAACTTATTTTTATACGCATTCGTCAAAAATTTTGAGAAGCAATACCTAGCATCTTTTCCAGAAGAGTCTTTAAAAGAAGAGATTGATAGAAGGACTCTCCTTAAGAATATCAAGAGTTTTTATAGAGCAAAAGGCACAGAGCAATCCATTAAATTTATTTTTAACTCGATTGTTGCTCAAGATACTTCAGATATCCCATCAATTTATTATCCTAAAGATAATACTTTAAAATCTTCAGTATCTGATTGGATTGATAAGTATGCTTTGAAGGTTAAGGTAATATCTGGCAATCCTTTCAAAATTATTGGACAAAAAATTATTCAGGAAGATGACCTTTTTAATTCTAAGGTAAAGAATACCTTTGCTTATGTTGATAATGTTGTTTTTCTCGGCAATTACGATGGAGAAAGTATCTATGAAATAGTAATTGCACCAGAAACAGTAGTTGGAGAATTTTCCGTTGCCCAGAAAACATTTTTAACAAAACGTGTTTTATCCACCGACACTACAAATAACAGAATTAATGTTTATTCTGCTACTGGTTGGAAAAATACTTCTGGAAAAATATTAATTGGAAATGAAGAGTTTATATTTAAAGACAAAACTGTAAATCAGTTTGTAATTAACTTCAGAAATGGAAACGGCACATATTCAGAAAATACTCCTGTATATAATTATTCAAATTTGTATTCTGAATACGAAGAAAATGGAATTGTGTATAAAGTATCATTCCTAGCGTTAGGTATTTTATATAATATTGATGTAAAGTCTTCACTCCCATACTCTTCCGAAGGAGATACGATTCAAATTAGTAATTCTGGATTTGATACTAGAAATCCAGCAATTTATGATAAGAGAGAATCAAAAATAAGATGGTTAATTAACGAAACAAATGCAAATCCTTCTGTCGCAGAAATAAGCGAATCTCTATCAGATGTTGCGGCCATTTATGAAGATGATCAATATTATTATATCGCATCATCTGGATTCCCATCATATTATTCGAGTTTCTTCACAGGAATTACGCCATCCGATCAAAAACACTTAAAACTAATCAAAAAGTTTTCTAGTAAGACTACTGAATTAAATTATACCGCCACCAGAGACGTTGGAATGCTCGTTAATGGCGTTTTAGCATATGGATACAAAGATTATGACGAAAATGATGTTATTTTTGGTGGTGTAGAATCTATCACAGTAAAAGAAAAAGGAAAAGGTTATAAAAATCCTCCATATGTTTTGATTGATGGAGATAAAGGAGCAAAAGCAAAAGCGATATTATCTGGAGAGGTAGTAGAAAGAATTGAAGTAATAGAGTCTGGAGAAAAATACCAAACTAATCCAGCAATTACAATTACATCTGGAAGAGGAGCAATTGTCACAGCAACGGTCACTAAAGATAAAGTAACTAAACTATCAATTGTAAATCCTGGCGAATATTATTCCACTCCTCCTAGAATTTTGATTAGAGATTTAAATAATGCAGGAAAATTAGCAGAATACACTTCAATTATTTCTACAGATGGTAAACTAATTGGTTTTAACAAAATAAGTGAAGGAAAGTTTTACACCCAAGAAAACATTGTAGTCGATGTTATTCCTATCGGCAGTGGAGCATCTGCAGTATCCAAAACTAAGAGATGGAAGAAAAATCGATATGAAGTTTTAAAGAATGGTGTTGGAATAAATCATTTAGATAATGATAATGGATATCTTTTTGAAAATATCGAAAAGTCTTTAGGATACGGTTACGCACATTTAGCAAATCCAATTTCGCTTCGTAATTTATTATTAGATACAAATCCAAATAGACATTCACCAATTTTAGGATTTGCTTATGATGGCAATCCCATTTACGGTCCATATGGATACATGAATCCAATAGATTCAAGTTCTCAAATAAAAAGGATGTCTACTAGCTATAGACTAAAGACAGAGAGAAGCAATGGTCCATCATTAACTGATTATCCGTTAGGATTTTTTGTAGAAGATTATCGTTATCAACATCGTTTCGGTGACTTAGATGACAATAATGGAAGATACTGTGCTACACCAGACTATCCAGACGGTGTGTATGCGTATTTTATCACCATAGATTCAAATAATATTCCTCAGTTTCCATATATTATTGGAGATAAGTATTATTCAATACCAGCAGAATCAAATTATACAAAATCAATAGTTCATACTGATTTGCCATCAACTGCAGTAAGACTGAGAACGTCAAAAATGCCCAATAATGGCGTTGATTCGATGGCTATTATTGAAACAGTAAACGAAGGAAATGTCACTTCAGGATATGTAGAATATTCACCAGAATCATTCTCTGTTGGTAATAATGTGTTTATTTCCAACGAAAATACTTCTGGAAATAGTGCTGCAGCAGAAGTTAAATCTTTGATAGGAAAACAAATATCATCTATTGAATCGTGGAAAACTAAGGCACTTAAAATTCAATCTACTTCTCCAGTTTATTATTTTGATAAAACCATTATCACTCAAGAAAATACTAATGCAACTGGAGAAGTGGTTGGAGATATTTTCTCTGGGGATACCTTTGTTCTTCGCAATATCTCGGGTAATTTTAATTCCGTAAGTAAATTAAATTCTAATATTAGAGTAATAAACATTATTGTCGATAATCCATCATTTTATACTGCTGGATTTTTTGTCAGATTAACTAATGGAAAAGAAGTAAATGTCATAAGCATTCAAAACAACTTTTTGAATGTAGCATTCAATCCTTTTGCTAATGGAGATAGAATTAGTTTTCCAGAAACACGAAATGGTATTATTGCAGGAAAAATTTATTACGTAGTCAATGCTGCTTCTTCTAGATTTAAAATTTCAGAAACATTGGGTGGTGCTACAATTTCTTTAAATAATGATAATTCTTTTGGAGTTGTAGCTAATAGTGAAGAAGGTAGAGGAGAAATATTAGAAACTGTTAGAAGCGCAAATACTTTAAAAGTTAAAGTAATCGATGGAGACTTCTTCATCAACTCAAATTATTATCTAAGAAGTAGTTTAATTGATGACACAATTGGTAGTAGAATTGTACGAGTAGATGAGTTAAGTAAAAATATAAGTATTTTTGAAATTACTGACAATATAGCATTAGTTACTACAAATCAAGAGCACAGATTAACGGAAGGCGATAAAGTCACTGTAGATATTATTCCAGATGATTCTACTTCCACTACAAATATTCACGTAAGAAAGAGAATTTATCAAACTGTAAAACTATTTGCTCCTACTGTAGAAACATCAATTAGCGATACTGGAATTGGAGTATTAAAAATTTTAAATAGGGGGAATGACTATGCCAGTGGCGGAAGTCAAGTATTCACTAATGTAGAGTTGATATTTGCTGACCAAACTAGATGCAGAGATAAAAATGGCATTTTAACTACTGCTGATAAAGCATTTATTGGAGCTCCTGGAGCTCCTGGAAATGCTAGAGCAACTATTACTGTTGTTAATGGATCAATAAGTCCAAATGGAGTAGTAATAACTAATAAAGGCAGTGGATATCAAATTGGAGATATTTTGACCACCACCAATCAAAGTCTTCAAAGATTGTCTGGTTCTCTATCGCAAAGCTTTTTATTCGTTGAAGTGTCTCACGTTGGATTAGGAGCAAATCAGACAACTATAAAATTAGATAGTGTTTCTGGAATTAGTGCAAATAATATCATTAAAATAGATGATGAAGAGATATTGGTAAATTCAACTAACGTCAACAATAATACAGTTAGTGTAACTAGAGGAATCAATAATACTGGCAGAAAAAATCACTTCAATAATGCTGCAGTTACAGTTAAAAATCCCAGTTATCAATTTAATATTGGCGACCAATTGGGACCAAGTTCTGGAGCACCAGTAATAAAAGAATATGATGCACCAAATCAATTATTAACTGTCGTTTTTGATACATCACAAACTTTAGAGACGATTGATAGATTAAATTTCAATATTACATTTTTTGATGCCAGCACTCCATCAAAACTAGTTCGTATCGATTCTATCACTGATGATGCTGATTATAGATTTGAATTTTCTTATTTCAATGAAAACGGTCCATGGATTAAAAATCCTGTTATAGAAATACAAAAATATTACAAATACAGATTTATAACTTCACATCCATCTTTATCTGGATCATTCTTAGAATTCTCACCAAGTAAAAATAATAATATAATTACAGTAGAATCAAAAACTGGCACTGATCTCCCTGGATCGGGAAATGCAAATACTTCATTTGTAGATATCAAATTGGGTTTTGGTGCTTTCTCCCCATCAAATAATTTTACACAAAAGAAATCAGTAGACTATTCAAATTTCTATTATTTTGATAAGTCTGGAATTATTAATTCGGATGATAGTTATCTAAGATTAGTTGAAGATCCTTTACAAGGAGAAAAAACAGTAGATTATGTTTCAAAATATTCATTTGCTTATAAACTGAGTAGAAAACCAGAATATGATGGTACAGGTAATTTTACATATACTACAGAATCTTTATTTGCTGTAGGTAAAATTGCATCTGTTAATATTTCAAATGGCGGAAAATTATACAAAAAAATACCAACCATAATTGGTGTTAAACCCAATAAAGAATTTGAATGCATTCCTAAAATTAATTATGATGAAAGAGAGAGAAGATTATTATCGGTTTCTATAGATATTTCTGGAAAAAATTATTCTAAACCTATAGTTGTTTTACAATCATCATCGAATGTCTTGCCAAAATTTAATATTGTAAAGGGCAACAATGGAGAAATTATAGCAATTATTCCAGATAGAACTGATATTGTTTTCCCAGAAAAACCTTTGATGTATGTGATAGAGTCTGATGTAAAAATTTATTTGGAAAGTAAAAATATTGGTAGGCCAAAAAATATCAAAGTTTTGATGAATGGGTCTAGTTATTACAATGATACTTCAATTACATCCAAATATTCATCTCATCAAATTTTAACTATAAAAAATTTTGATGATGATTCTTTCCTCAACGGAGAGATTATAAGGCAATATGAAAACGGATTTTTAATTGCCGAAGGAAAAATATCATCAGATGGATTTAATAAGAAAACTAATTATTTAAAAGTAATCGATGTTATTGGAGAATTTAAATCTGGTTTACAAGTAACTGGCAGTTTAAAAAGAAAGTCTGCTACTGTTACTGGTATTTTCTCCTCTCTATTTACTCCTGTTATCAAGTCTTATTATGATAACATGGGATATTTCGATACTGATAGAGGAAAGGCATCAAATTCTTCCCAAAAGATAGCAGACTCTTATTTCTATCAAGATTATTCTTATGTAGTAAAATCTAAATCTCCTATCAATATTTGGAGAAAATTAGTAGAGCAAACTGTACACCCAGCAGGATTTAAGATGTTTGGGGAAGTTTCTGTGGAAGCAGAAGCAAAGACAGTAATGCCTGCTACTCAAAGAATTGCTTCTAATATCACTGTTTTAGAATTATGGGACGAAACTACCAATAGAGTAACTATTGAAAATACTAGAAGAACTATAACTCAAAGTGTAGTTCAAGTCCAAGATACTAATATCAGAAGAGGAAAAGGAAGTGTATTTTCTACTGGTATCGATACCTCAGAGATGTTGTCATATCAATTTGAGTTGCTACAAGATTTCGATGGAGATTTTGATGAATCTGGAAATATTGTAGGAAGAAAATCTTTCAATATGATTTTACCAGGATTTGGTGTCTTAAATATTGCGAACTCAAATAATTTAATTATAACATTGGATGGAATAGTGCAAGAACCAGGAATTGCTTTTACAGTATCTGGTTCCACTTTAACATTTTCCAGAGCTCCACTTGGTGAAAGGTTTGCGAATGGTCAAATCATAGAACCACAAAAATTTGTGGGAAGAATGATAAGATTCAAAAATAATGAATTGAATCAGAGATATTTCAAGAAAATTGCATCCATCGAAAATGAATTTGATAATGTAACTACCAGATTCCCATTATATTATGAAGATGGTAGCAATGTTATTTTAGATGCTAAGGAAAATCTCATAGTATCTTTGGATGGTGTTATACAAGAAAATAAGGTAACCCCCCTTCTACCAGCTACATCTTCTTATTATATTGATAGAACTGTTACACCAAATCAAATTGTATTTGTTGACGCTCCAAGAAAACTTAATAATGATAACAGAAGTAAATTCTTTGCATACAGTGTATCAAACTATGAAAGATTGCAATTAGAGGAAAAATTATATGATGGTATCAGAAAAGGACCATTTTTACTAAAAACAGTATTTGGCAATAAAACTGTAAATGTAGACAATGATAGAACTATTTTAGTATTCATTGAAGGTGTTTTACAGATAAGAAATAGAGCATATACTATTAATGGATCAGAAATTTACTTTACTGAAGCACCTAGACCTGGACAAAAAATTAATATAATATATCTTTATGGTAGAGAAACTGAGAAAAAACTTACTTTTTATAACTTTGAAAATAATAAATTCTTCAATGTTATTGATATTTTGGTCAGTGGGGCATATCTATCAAAAGAATTATCAGAAAGACCGACAATTTATCAAGGTAATAGTATTGCTTCTTGGACAGCAGTTGGGGAATTATTAAATTACAGTGCAACTCCTGGACAAACAGTAACAAGATTTGTTATAAGACAACAAAATAAAAAATTTGATATAACTAAAGATATTAAATTATCTGGAAAAGGATTGAGTGATATAGTAATTCCAGCAAATGCCATCATTTCGGTAACACCATTTAAAGAAGATGAAGAAAAAAATGAATTAGTGTTTAAAACAAAATCTGGATGGATGGTAGGCACTGAGTTATCTCCAAAATATGTCAATACTTTAGATGTTAATGATTTAGTTAAGGTTGATGGAGAAAGAGACTATCGAAGAATTACTTTAATACCAGAAGTATTGAAAAAATTAGGTCATCGCAGCGAAGACCTAATTGAGAATAATCACTATGGATTAGTTGGCGTAACACAATACAATGGAATTAATGATGGTATTGGATTAAGTGTTATTGCTAGTGTAACCAATGGAAAAGTTACAAATCTAACTTGGAATAATAGAAACTACAAAGATTATGCACAAAGAGTAACTACTGGTATAATTTCTCCAAAAACTATTTTAACTAGGAATGGAGTTTTAGATGTAGAATTCCCAAATAATGTTGAATTAAGAAATGGTGATACCATCACTGTTATTAATAAGAATGAATCTACAATTGTATTTAAAGGAGCATCAGTACAACCAAATGCTTATGGATATGACGAAACACCTCAATTAGTCTTTGTTCCACAACCTTTACGTGACACATATGGCAATATTATAGGACCAGTTTCTGGTGGTGGTGCTGATGGTTTTGTCATAATGAATAATGGAGAAATTATTGATGTTGTATTAACCAATTCTGGGTCTGGATATTTAACTCCACCAAAAGTTTATGTAACTAGAGGTTTTAATATTCTTAAATCTCCCCAAAAGGTAATTGAAAGTAGAACTGATTTAGTTTTAAGTCCAAGAATATTCTTGGATAGTAACATCAATAGAGTTATTACAGTAATTAAAACTCCATCTGATCTACCAGAAATTCAGACTGTTTCTGATGTAAGAGTAATTCATGGAGTTACTAGACCAACTATAATTGTAACTCCTCCCGAAAAAGAAGTCACATTAAAAGAATCTAATAGAAATATAACATCAATACTTACTTTAGATGCTCCCGAAATACTATCAATTACTGATATTACTTATTCTAGATTGTCTCAATTCTTCTTCCCACCAGTAATTGCAACTATTGAGTCACTACTGAAAACAACAACTGTTATTACAGATTTTGGTTCGGTAGATATTTACGGCAGTGGAGTTGATGCTAACAAGTATGATTTTGCTCAATTAGGAAATAGATTTGAAGCATATGAAGCATACAAATTCATCACTGATTTCGGTGCTTCAAATATAAGTGAGCAAAATACTTTAGAGATGCTAGATATCTATTACCCAACTATTACTCTTGGTGATTTTGCAGATAGAGGTGCTTCTTCTTTGAGTATCAGTGGTGCAGTATGGCAATTAACATGTCCATCTATTAATGAATATGGTGCTATTTTAGATAGCTCTCTTACAGAGACTGATACTATTGTTTACATACCAGATACGTCGATGTTTGCTAATACTGGAAAATTATTGATTGGAAATGAAATTGTAACTTATAGCGGTAAGTTATCTGATCGTTTTACTGGCGTTGTTAGAGGAGCAGAAAATACAACTGCACAATCACATAATGCAGGTGATTACTTAAGAAGTTTGGTCTAAACAGTATAAATATAAATAACTCGGAATTACCAGAAATAACAAAAAGGGAAAACTATGGCAGCCATCATTTCTGAAAAATTCAGAATCTTTAATGCTAAGCAATTTTTAGAATCTTTATCTGAAGGTAGCACTGGCACTGAAGCATCTTCTGACGAAAGAACAAAATCATATTTCTTTGTTGGGCGTCCACAAAAGTGGAATGCTTATCTTGAAATTTATTCAACTGTTGGGACATTCCAAGTTGGCGAGCAAGTATACGTAACTGGTTCTGGTATTACTTTATCCAACTCCCCATTCCGAGCAACGGTAGAAGCTGTATACCCAAATAGCTTGCTACTATCAAATGTTTTCCCAAATATTTCTGCTGTTCCTGGTATTGGAAATCAAATTAGAGGAAATACTTCAAACGCTACTGCAAATGCTGCCGTATATCGTTACGCGACAGATGAAATTCCTCTGAGACCAGCAGATAACCAGGAAGAGGATTATAGCATTCATGATGACATGATTGCTATGAAGAGAATCACTTCGGATCAAGTAAGAGCTGTAACTAGAAGATACAACTGGAATCCCACATTGAATCCAAAATTTGACATGTGGAGACCAGATTATTCTTATGCTAGACCTGCATCAGTGGATCCAGACGGTGCTGGTCCATCTGGTCCTGCTCAAAGCATTTCAAATGCTAGATTCTATGTAGTTAATAACAATTACGAAGTATTTAAATGTATTTACAATGGCACTAGTGCTGCAAATCCAACTGGTATTAATGCTTCCTTAGAGCCAACCAGATCTCCTGGTCCTTCTGGTCAAGGAGTATATGATTCTGCAACTGGTATTTTCACAGAGCACCCTGATGTTGAGAATGGTTATTCTTGGAAGTATATGTATACCATCCCAACAAATGATGTTATAAGATTTTTATCCACTGATTTCATGCCAATCGTTAACGATGTCACCGTTAAAAATTTGGCAGCAACACAATCAGGAGCAATTAGTGCTGTAGTTTTAACATCTGCTGGCGGTAATTTACCAGCAAGTGAAATTTTATACGCCCCAATTTTAGGCGATGGCACTGGTGGATTAGTTCGTATTGAAACGACTAACGCTGGTGCTATTAGCAAAGTATATCTTTGCAATTCCAGTGGCAATAGAGTTAATATTAGTGGTTCTGGTTACACTTACGGCAATATTTTGTTGAAGAATAACTTTGTATATGAAAATCCTAATTTAACTAATCCTTTCACAAATATTTCAGCTAGTGCTTCTGGGTCTATCGAAGTTATTATTCCTCCTACAGGTGGGCATGGATCTGACCCAGTTACCGAATTATCAGCAAAAAGAGTTATGGCAAACATTCGCCTAACTTATGCAGAAGGACAAGGAGACTTCCCAGTTGATAATGATTTCAGAAGAATTGGTATTATCAAAAATCCTAGACTACCAGCTCCATCTACTGAATTTGCTACACAAGAAACTTTAAGTGCTTTATATGCACTTAAGTTGAATAATGTTAGTGGGTCATTCCAACCAGATGAAATTATCAAACAAGAAATTGCTACTGGGCAGTTTGCAATTGGCACAGTAGTTTCTTGGGTATGGGACGAAGTTCCAGCAGGTCAAACACCTTCTTCTGGGGTATTGAAATACTTCCAGTCATCAAATCTACACACAGATAATGGTGTGGTTAGACAGTTTCTTTCAGATGCAGCAAAACTTGTTACTGGACAAACATCATTAATTCAAGGTGCAGTAGAAACTACATATTCAACTGGGGGAGCTGTCTTGCCTCTTCTAGGATTAACTTTTGTCAATGGTAAGGCAAGTCCAGAAGTTGCAAAATATACTGGCGATATTGTTTATATCGAAAATCGTAGGTTAATCACAAGAGCTCCAGATCAGATTGAGGACATTAAACTAGTTATCGAATTCTGATTTATCTCTATATTGTTTATTTTCATAATTTAACTTCTCCCTGAATAGAAATGCCACAAAAGACTAATCTAAACACTAAAGAATATAATGACGATTTTGAAGCGTCTAAAAATTTTTACAAAGTGCTTTTTAGACCTGGATATTCTATTCAGACTAGAGAGTTAAATGCACTTCAATCTATTTTGCAAAATCAGATTGAGCAGTTTGGTAAATATCAATTTAAGCAAGGTCAGCAGGTAATTCCTGGTGAAATAGCATTTAATAATAGATTAAATTATGTAAAACTTGCTTCTATTTCAGAAGTAGCTGAAAATGTCGGTGGTGAAATTCTATTCAGAAAATATGATATTAGAAATCTAATTGGATTGACATTAACTGGTTTGACATCGGGTGTTAAAGCAGTAGTAATCGAAGCAGACTATGCATCCGAAACAGAATCAGATATCATTTATGTAAATTATTTAAGTGGTGGTGATAATAGCGAAAATACTTTTAGACAGGGCGAAGAACTAGAAGCAAATATACAGAATAGTCCAATTTTAGTAGTTGGCACAGATGGAAGTTCTCTTCCATCTTCTGTTGTTAGTATTAATCCAGATACATTAGAAGCAACGAGAATTGACAGTCCAGCAATGGGATTTGCTTCTGCTGTCAAAGTCGAAACTGGTATATATTTTGTAAATGGATTCTTTGTACAAAATGAAGAGCAAACTTTAGTAATTGATAAGTATTATTCTCAACCTTCTACTAAAATTGGGTTTTTAATTGATGAGGAAATTATTACTCCTGAAAAAGATATTACTCTATATGATAATGCCAGAGGATTCTCTAATTTCAGTGCTCCTGGGGCACATAGATTACAAATTAACCTCAAACTAGTAAATTATTCGTTAGATGAAGTAACAGATGATAATTTCATAGAGTTACTTACTATTAAGTTAGGTGTTGTACAAAAGAAGATAACGAAGAAAGAATATAATTTAATTGAAGAAACTCTCGCCAGAAGAACCTACGATGAATCTGGTGATTATGTAGTTGATAATTTCCCCATTGATTTGCGCGAATATTGGCAAAGAAATGGTAATCAGGGTCTATATCCACTAAGAGTTGATAACACAGTTAATGGATTAACTACTGAGCAAGCAGAAGCTAAGTTAGTTGCTGGTCTTGGGTCTGGCAAGGCATATGTTAGAGGATATGAAATTGTAAACAAAGAAACAAAGTATGTTGATGTAGATAAAGCAAGGGATGTTTTAGAGAAGGAAAATAATCGCATTAAAACATATGGGTTACCTTCTTTCAATGTAACTAATGTTTACAGTTCAATTCCCCTAAATTCAGAAGGAAGTGAATTAACCTCTTATCCCACTTTATATTTTTCTTCAGTATTTAATGATGGTTATCTAGGGTATAATGGTACTTACAATTCTAGAAAGACTTCATTACGAAGAGGTTTATCATTAAAATCTATAAGTAAAACAAACTTATTGCATGACTATGCAATAAAAACAATTTATGTTAGAGCAAAATCACCAGCGAATGATTATAGCTCTATCCTAGGCAAAAAATTATATTATGTTGCTAATTTAGGAGAAACTTTAGCAGCAACTACTGTTGATTATGTAGAAGTAATATCTTATTCACAATTATCTAGAGTAGATGATATTGGAGGAGAAATCTATTTAGAATTGACAGTCTTGGGAAATAAAAGAGATTTGATTGATAAATTTTTAGAATTTGATAACGCCGATTTTATTCCAGCAGCATTGTCTGATACTTCTTCAACTACTGATGTTAAAAGAAGACAAGTTTTTTACAGATCCACAAATAGTCCAGTAGACGACGGTGCATTTAGAGCGCAAAATTATTATTGGCAGCAGTCTGGAACACAAGTCCAAGTTGAATCAATTCAATATGAAATTAGATCTGTAAATGGTGTAAATAATTACATTGCTAAAGTTACTACTGTCACTGATCACGGGTTAGTTGCTGGCAATACTATAAAGATTGCTGGTGCTATACCAGATGCATACAACACCACTGCTGGAACGGTTTTATCTAATAACATATCCGCAAGATTTTTTGAATATCAAATTCAACAAAATCCACAATCTGCAGCTACAGGTCAAATTATTCTGACTGTGCCAATTTCTCAAGGGAATAGAATTTTACCATTTGGAGAAATTGTAGATTATAGTAAAACTATTACTCCCGTAATAGGAATTGCAAAACCAAAGAATTTTTCTCTAGTAAAAAGAGGTTTTGGGTTTAATCAAGATACAGACAAGGTATTATCAAAAGGAAGAAATGAGTCTGGAAATGCTGTTTATAATTCGGTATTCAAACTCGAATATTTCAATCCAATTTTCTTCACTAAACTAATCACCGAAAGTAAAATCGTTGCTGGTTTTTCTTCTGGACAGTATGTTACTGGCACCCAAAGTGGTGCATATGCAGTAATTGAGGGATCTGCGGATTCTAGTTTTAGTTCATCTAATGAAATTTTTGTAAGAGTATTATCTGGTAATTTTATTTCTGGTGAAACTATTGTAGACGAGGGTGGAAATACTCTAAAAATTGCCAAAGAAAATAATATTTCGCATTTTGTAGTTACCAAGAGGGGATCTCAATACTCACAAACAACTCCAGCAGTATCAACAAAACCATTATCTATTAACGGAAAATCGGTAGATGTATCAGTGGTAAAACCACAAATTGTTGCTGGACAAGTAATCTCTATCGATATCAAGGATAGAAGAAATTTATCAGAGGAATATGCATCTCCTCCAGATGTTGTAGTTAATTTCGATTCTGCTACACCTGTTTCTAATTCGGCTGTAGTTAAGGCAGTTTTATTTAAAGACACCATTGTAAATTATTCAAACGAAAATGTAAAGTCAATTTACTGTGAATTCGGAGAAGGTGGTAGTAATTCGTTTAGTTGTGATGTAGATACTTTCAACGATGAGTTTACACTCAGTAAGAATGTCACTAACTTTACTTTCTCTGGCACTAAAGGTAAAAAATTCTTAACTTGTCTGGCATTTTCTGGTGATGCAACTATCGATTTATTAGCAGGGGATGTTATTCAATATGTGGATTCTACTGGTGTTGTTAGAAGAAATATTGTAGAATATGTAACAAAACCATCTGGAATTTCTAGATCATTAATTTACCTAGACACAGCTTTACAAGAGAATGTAAATGATTCTGTTGTAGTCAGAAAACGCACAAAAATTGATACAGTATCTAATCCTTCGTTAATTTATCCAGTAGGATTTAAGTCAGTAAGCTCATTAATCAAGGATAGTGATGATACTAATTTCACATATTATGTAAGAAGGGATTTTATTACCACTTCATCTACTTCAGGTGGTCAAATTACTTTTTCTGCTCAACTCAAGTTTGGCACTCAAAGGTTTATTGGATTCACTGAAAGTAACTTTATTTTAACCATTTTAGATAAGGGCAATTCTAATACTGGATTAGAAAATGGTGATATTATGTTTATCACTGCCAATCAAGTAACTGAATTATCATCGGGTGGTGTTTCTATTACCTTGGATAATTTAACATTTAGAAATGATGCATCTTCAGCATCTAATGTTGTATTGAAGCTTACGGCAACTATTGAAATTACTAAAGCATCGGCAAAAACTAAAACGGCTATTCGCAACAAGAGAATCGTAGTAACTTCGGTTGGAGATAAGATTATCCCATTCAGAGGTTATGATTATGACGAACAAACAGCAGACATTATTTCTTATTCGGACTGCTTTGGTGAATATGGCACAGACATAAAAGTATTTGAAGGATCTATTTCAAATCCACCAATTTTAGACGACCAAAACAATGTAATTGAAGGATTTGATGTAACAGAAAGATTTACATTTGACGATGGACAAAGAGATACATTATATGATGTTTCCAGACTAGTTTTAAAACCAGGATTTGAAGCACCCATTGGCCAGTTAGTCATTGTTTTCAATTTCTTTGAGCATTCACAAGGAGACTTCTCCATTGTTGATTCATATACTCTCACTGGCACACCAGTAAATGATATTCCTTCATTCAACTCCCCATCTCTAGGAAAAATTTCTTTGAGAGATGTAATCGATTTCAGACCAAAAGTTGACGTAAATACCATCATTACTGGTTTCCAAAACAAAACAATTTTAGAGTCTAATAATACCATTAGCTTCAATGGATCTGGCGGCATTCCATCAGCGACTCCAGCACACGATATTAATTTGGATTATTCGTTTGTATTTACTAGCAAACAATACTTGGATAGAATTGATGGAGTATTTTTAAATTCTTCTGGTAATTTCATTGTTAAGAAGGGTAATTCTTCTCTTAATCCTTCAAAACCAGAATCTCCAGATGATGCAATGCCTTTATATTATTTGTATATTCCAGCATATACAAATAATCCTCAAGACATCCGTGTAACACCTGTAGACAACCGCAGGTATACAATGAGAGATATTGGTAAACTTGAGAAGCGTATTGAGCGTCTTGAGTATTACACTACTCTCAGTATTCTTGAACAACAGACATTCAACACTCAGATTAAAGATGATATTGGTTTAGATAGATTTAAGTCTGGTATCATTGTAGACAATTTCGAGAATCATGGAGTTGGAAATCTTTCTTCTCTAGATTATAAGTGTGCTATCGATACACAGCAATCTGTTTTAAGACCCCAATCTGTAGAAAATTCTTATTCTTTAGTTGAAATTAATAAGACAAAACAAGAGAGAACTCTAGATGGGTATCAAAGAACTGGAGATATAATTACATTACCATATACAAGTATATCTGCAATCTCTAATCAATATGCAACTTCTACTATAAATCCAAATCCATTTGTAGTTGTGCAATACGTTGGCGATTTATCTATCAGTCCATCAGTGGATCATTGGTATGATGCAAACAAAAAACCAGTTATACTTAACAATGATACCAAAGTATTTTCTGTGTTTGTATCTAAATCAGAAGCATCTGAAGGTTACAACAGTTTAAATAATTTTTATCTAACCAACTGGGTAGGTACCAACAGAACTTTCTATAATGTGTCTTCTCTAAATGATATTACTAGTGATACTAATACTAGTATTTCTTCAGCTAAGGTTTCAACCAGCTCCAATATTAGTCCTCAAAATAATGAAATTGGAAAAGGTATTCAGACAGTTAGCAACGGTAATGTAACTGTTTCTACTTCTGTGCAATTATTCGCTAGGTCTAGAGCAATAAAATTTGTATTGAGAAGACTCAAACCAGATACGAAGTTTTACGCTTTCATTGATGGAAGAAATATTGGTCGCTGGGTGGCACAAGACACTAGGTTTACTGGAATCCCAGATAATTCAGTAGGTGTTTTTGGTGCCAATGAAGATGGCAGTGCTATCATTACGGACTCAAATGGAGATGCTAGTGGTGTCTTAATATTCCCAGCAGGATTTGCACCAGTTCAAGGAGCATCCTGGAGTGGAAATATTGATGAAGTATCTTTAGATGGTTCATTGGAATTAAACTTTACTACTGGCGTAAAAACTATTAGATTTACGACAAGTAACGTAGATGCAAACGATAACAGTGTTGATAGTTTTGCTGAGGGCAAGTATTTTGCTACTGGCGTTTTCCCAAGTCAACCAGCGTCTATTATTTCAACAATTCCAGCTTTCTTAAAATCTGCAGAAGGAATTCAATTTATTGACAATGCTTCAACTCAAGCAAGACCAAATCCATTATCACAAACATTCAGAATTGAAAACTATGATGGCGGTGTATTCTTAACTGGTGTTGATTTATTCTTTGCCCAGAAGAGTGAGACTTTACCTATTAGAGTTTACTTGACTGATACAACTAGTGGAGTTCCTGGAAATCATATTATTCCTGGATCTGAGGTTGCAAAATCTAGCGATACCTACTTAAGAATCTTCACAAATGGAAATGTTGTGATGAAGATTGGTGAAATCATTTCTGGGGCAAATTCTGGTGTTAGAGGTGTAGTTAAGTCTGTATTTGATAGTAACGATAATCAATTAATCCCAACAATTCAACAGACGGTTACGCTAGCAAACGATCAAGTTTACAAATTAGTTATTTCCAATTACATCAGTAAAAATGGTCAAGAATTTTTACAAAATGAAAATCTAATCATTCCTTCTGTTGTAGAAAGAAATGCTTTAGATAACAGTAACTTGACAGTTACTATTGCTAAAGATTCTGGAAAAATTTCTGGAATAAAAGTCGTAGACTTTGGCGATGGATATGAATCTGCTACTTTAATTATTCAAAGTCCACAACTTCCTGGTGGAAGTAGCGCAATAGGAAATGTATTGATTAGTAATGGAGAAGTTTACGAAGCAAACATTCTTCTAGGTGGATCTGGGTATACTGATATTCCATCCGTCATTTTAAGACCAAATGGTTCTATAAGTAGAGAAGCTGTATTAGAACCAATTTTAGAAATAGATACCCCAGCAGTTAGAATGGGTGTATCAGTAGATCCACAAGACGGAGAGATAGCAAATTCGACATCTCCCACGAGATTTACATTTGATTACCCAATTTATCTACAAAACAATAATGATTATACTTTATGCATTGAAACAGATTCTATTGATTATAGATTATGGGCATCCAGATTAGGGGAAAGTGATGTTGCTACTTCTGAAGTTATAACTCAACAACCTCTACTAGGATCAGTATTCAGATCACAAAATGTCGATACATGGTCGGAAGATCTAAATCAAGACATCAAATTTACTTTACACCGAGCTGTGTTTGAAGTTAATAAACCAGCAACAATAGAAATAACTAATGAAGATTTAGGATATGAATTATTGCCAGCAAATTCCATAGAAACTGATGCATCATCTAATGATAGTGCAACATCACCTCTATTCAAAAATAATAATAGAATCATCAAGATAAATCATCCTAATAATGGGTTTGAAGATTCTGGAAAATCTTATGTTTCGTTTAAAGGAGTAAACGGTGTTGGTGGTATTGAAGCAGATTATTTCAATTCCAACTTATTCCAAGTTTCAAATTTAGGAGTAAACTTTTATAACATTACTTCTACATTTGGTGCTGGATCTACTACATCTGGTGGAGGAAATGGTATATTTGCTTCTTACAATAGAAAATATGAAAAACTATATCCTTCTGTTTCATATCTTTCTTTCACTGAAACTCCATTTAATGTAGAAGTAAGAACCACTAATATAATTCCAGTTGATTCCCCTGGAGAAAATTATACATCATATCAAATTTCAGATTACGAAACTGCATTCTTAAACGAAGAGCAATACTTTACAAATCAAAAAATTATTGCATCTACTTTCAATGAATTGAAAAACAATATTGATGAGTCATTGAAATATAAATTTACCATTTCTTCAAGTAAGGATAATTTATCTCCAGTAATTGATTTAAGAAGTTCTTCTGTAAAAGTAATTAGTAATATTGTAGAAAAGGGTTATGGCAACGAAACACGTTATGGAAGGAGATATAAAATAGTAAGTTTCTATCCCGTATACAAATTTAATGTAACTAATTTACCATCAAATTCTGACGGATCTCCAATTCTCCCAACAGTAGGACAATCTGTTGTTGGCAACACAACGAAATCGAGAGGTGAAATTATCAAAGTTGTTGGTTCTCTAGTATACACAAAAATGAAAAATACCAGTCTATTTGCTGCTGGTGAAACACTGACATTCGGAATTCAATCATTTAATGGTGTCGCAGTATCTCCTTCTGGTATTACTGAAGTAGGGTTTAAATTTACCCCAGACACGAATGTAGAGGTTTATCAAGAAAATCTATCAGATACTTTTGCTAATCAAATTTATGCAAAAATTATTAGATGGGATGATAAAAATAAAAAGTTATATGTTTTAGAAGAAAAAGCCCCACAAAATGGTAATTATTTCTCCGCTGCTGCTGGTCCATACGCTCGAAATTCTTCAGATGAAGGAGCAAATCAACTTCCAGACATTATTAGAGTTGGTGACAATTTATGGCATCAACAAATAAAACCAGCAGATTTAACTGATCCGAATGAATCTGTAGCTGGATTTGTTGAGGTTTCCTCTATTGATTATAGTAGTGGAGTTTTATATACTTCAGATATAAATTCAAAAAATAGCTCTTCAGTTGCAAAATATGTAACAAAAGAGATTACTCTTGCAAATCCAGCAACTACTATTGAAGTGAGAACTACTGCAAATCTATTTGAAGAAACTGATGTAGAAATTTACTACAAAACCAAACCAGTGAATTCGCAATCTATTTTTGATGATATTGAATGGATTCCTTTCAATGGAAATGGGTTATCAGATATTACTGTGACACCATCAAATGATGCTGCAATTTCTGGTTTATTTGAAAAACAATCTTCATACAAAGAGCATAAGTATAGTGTTTCTAATTTGAATGAGTTTGCTTCTTTTGCAGTGAAAATAATAATGAAATCTTCCAATCCTTCTTATATTCCAAAAATTCAAGACGCTAGAATTATAGCTGCATTCTAATGAATAATTATTCAAAAGTTTATGGTCACGATGACTTGTATCGTGATAACGCGACTGGTGCTGTAATAAATACAGATAAAAGTTTATTTGAAAATACTAGAAAATCTAAATCTGCATCAGGTATTATAAAAGACTTGCAGCAAGATGTAGATATTCTAAAAAGTGAATTGTCAGAAATAAAAAATCTTTTACGAGAAATAGCTGGTAAGTAATGGCACTCAGAAACGTCCCAAAAAGTTATACCCTTGAGCAACAAAGACAAGAGATTAACTCTCTTGCTGCTGATGTAGGTGACATTAGCCAACTAGCTAGTGGATTGCCAAGTATTGTTGCTGCAATCAATCAAATTTCTTTGGCAGGAGATGATGGAGGGTCGCTTCTTAGTGGGACGCTACCACCTACATCTGCGGATGGTGCTAATGGAGATTTTTACTTAGATACACTCAAAAAAAATTTATACGGACCCAAAACTAATGGGTCTTGGCCAGCATCAACTATTTCCATTTCTGAGCAAATTTTATCTGGAGTTGTTGCACCATTAAGCACACAAGGAAAACTTAATGACTATTATTATAATAGTGCAACAAAAGAATTATACGGACCCAAGACTGCTGGTGGATGGGGAACACCAACATCATTGGGTGATGCAGAATATACTAATGTTTTATATGTAAAGACTGATGGCAATGATGCTAAGTCTGGTAAAAGTCCTTCAAAGGCATTCAAGACAATTAGAGCAGCGGCTAGAGCAGCTGCCGCATTAGATGGCAACACTACCATTAGAGTTTCCACTGGTACATATTATGAAGAAAACCCAATTTATTTGCCAAAGGGTACATCGATAGTTGGTGATAACTTAAGAGAAACTATTGTAATTCCAAAAAATGAAGGTTTAGATATTTTTTGGGTTACCTCTGGGTGTTATATCAACTACATGGTATTTGAGGATAACTTCTTAGGTGGTAGAGGATTTTTAGAAACAGAGCAATCTGATAATCGTGCTTTATCAGCATCTGATACTACATTTAGAGTATTACCTGGACATACTCTTTCTAGAGTAGATGGTATTTATTTGGATGGATCTAATTTAATAGAATTTCAAAAAACCACTATTACAAATTTAGTTATTGCAGATTTACTTGCTCAGTTTCCATCACTAATTACTAATCCAGATTACGATGAAGTTATTTGTCGCAGAGATTTAGGTTACATCGTAGATGGATTAGTTGCTGATTTAAGAAGTGGCGGAAATGTAAAATCTATCAAAAATGGCAAGGCATATAGAGGTGCTGATGGTTTTATTATTCCTGGTGTTTTAAATGAAGAGATTGAATTAATTTATGCTATTGAAAGAGTTTCTCATTGGGCTAAGCAATTAATTCTAACCGTGCCATCTGGGTTTGAAGCAGCAGGTTATCCAGCAGTTATTCAGGATGTTTTTGGGTATCCAGAGTGTAGTAAAGTTCAAGCAACAATTGATACTTTAGCAACTATTGTAGTTGATATTATTCAAGGTGGTGATATACCACAGTATGTTTCTGGTCCTGGTTTCATTTTAATTGACCAAGAATGGATGAAGGTTGTCAGTTTCAATGAATCTACAGGAGAGTTTATTGTACAAAGAGGGCGTCCTAATCCAATAACAGATGAATCAACTGTCGCAACAAAACACATAACAGGTGCCGTTGTTTCTCAAAGTGCATTTACTTGGAGATATGCGGTTGCATATCCAGAGCAATCTGGTATTCCAGGAAAGGGAAGAATTATTTTAAATCAAAATAGTCCTGTAGTTTTAGGCAACACAGATACTAGATTTGTCGAACAAGCGCAACCAGGATGGAGATTAAAAGTTGGTAATAATGAATATACCATCCAATCAATTGATGCTAATGATCAAATTACATTAACTGCTCCTGTTCCATCTGGACAAGGGTTGCAACAAACAATTTATAGAATTATCCCACCAAAAGAAAGAATTTTCTTATCTCCATATACACAAAACTGCTCCTGCATTTCCAAACTAGGTAAAGTTTCATACAATCCAATAACAAAATCTTATGATGCTTCTAAAACTAGAGCAGGTGGTCTATTAGCTGATGGCGCACAACTAGATGGCAATAGTCCTCTAGAATCAATGGTTGTTGACGCATTCACTCAGATTGTGTTTGGATCTATTGGATTCCACATGAAGAATGATGCATATACTCAACTAGTATCAGTTTTCCAAGTTTTTGAAGCAGTTGGTGTTCTTTGTGAATCTGGTGGTTATGCATCTATTACTAACTCTGCAACAAACTTTGGCAATGAAGGTTTAAAGGCAGTTGGTTTCTCAGATAATGTATTACCTATTTTCTCAAGTGGTCAAGTTTCTGCTGTAGAAAATATTACCAAAACGGATGTTAATCAAACACCAAGTAACATTATAGGCACTGTCTTTACATCAGCTTCTGGGGATACCAAAGTAAGAGCAACAATTGAAGTTTCTATTGTTGATATCGGAAAGTTTGAGCGAGGACAAGCTGTAACTATTTCCAATCATGCGTCAACACCATCTATCAATGGCGCAGGCAGAATTATTGATAGTGTAGATTTTCAAAATAATAAAATTTCTATTCTTTTAGATATTCCCTGGAATGCTAATTATGCAAATACCCCAGGAGCATCTACTGGAGAAATCACTATTGCTACTGGTGCTGTATTTACTAGATTAACAATAACAGGATTCCAGGCACCACCTATTCCAAATTTCATTATTAAAATTCCTGGTCTTGGATTAGATCCAAATGGTAATGAGCAAGTAGTAGGAGAAGTATTAAGTTATTCAGAAGGAAATAATACACAATTTACTACTAATTTCCCGTTAACAAACGCTCAAGTATCAGCAATAGCAAATAATGCACAGATTCAACTATTTTCACCATCAACAGTAAATAGTTCTGGTCACACATTTGAATATGTTGGATCTGGTATTAATTATACTGCGTTCCCTCAGAATGGTGGTGTTACCGTAACAGCAGCACAAAATGTAGAGATAAATTCTGGCAAATGTTATGTCAGTGCTACAGACCAGAGTGGTAACTTTAGTGTTGGACCATTTTTCAATGTAGACTTAAGAAGCGGTAAAGTATCATTTAGTGGATCTGTTGCTCTTGGTGTATTAGATTCCCTACAACTCAAAGGATCTCCTGGAGTACCTATTTTTAAATTCTCCCCAGATGATAATCTCGGGGGAGCTGTTAATGCAGAGCACACTGTATTACCCACACAAAAAGCGGTAAGAGATTATATTAATAAATCATCTGTCTTAGGAAATTTTGTAGGGTTAAACAAAGGAACATCTAGTATTCCAGGGTTGATAGTACAGTTAGATTCTAACGGCAAAATTGATGTTTCTCAGTTACCACAGTCTCAGCAATTTGTTGTTTACACTATAGAAACAGAGGCAGAAAGACTTCAAGAATATATTCCGATTTCTACTAAAACAATAGTTTCAAATACAACCAATACTATTACATTAAATAGTGTAACAAATCTTAGAGACGGACTGCGTGTAACTGGTAACGGAATTCCAGCAAATACAAGAATCACTGTTGGTGGTATTGATACTGTAACAAAAACTATTACTGTTGATCAAACATTGCCTGCTCTTACTGTTGGTGCATCTCTATCTTTCTTAGGTGATGCATTAAAGCCAGGTGATATTGCTATACAAAAAAATGAAGTAGACGGAGATCCAAATACTGTATTACAAACCTGGATATTATCACAATTACCAGCTACAGACCCAGATAATTGGGAGTTGTTATCACTAAACCAATTGGATGCTGCGGCAATTGTTTCGGGTGTTATATCACCATCTAGATTAGGCACTGGCATTGCAAACGAAGACAGTTATCTCAGTGGTATTAGTAAATTCACACCAGTAGTAAAAGGAATTCAACCACCACTTAATTCTGCTATAACAGTTGCTGGTACTAGAGAAATTCTCAAGAAAACTGGCACCCCAAAAAGTATTTCATCTGCTTCATGGAGTTCAGCAACTAATCGAATAACTTTTAATACTAGTGTTGCACACCAATTAAACAACGATGATGATGTAGAAATTGAAGGAGTAATCCCAGATGCATTCAATGGCACATACAGAATTACATTTGTTGATACCGACACATTTACTGTTGCCAAAGCAACAAATCCTGGTAGTTATTTGAGTGGTGGGCAAGTCACTATTGGTCAATTACAGGAGAGTGGTTTTGTTGAATTAGATGTTGCTGCGGCAGGATATTCATCTGGTCAAACATCTGGATCAAGTAGTTTAGGTGTTGCTAGATATAGATATAGTTTATTCGATATCAACTCACAAAATGTTGTTGATTTAAGAGAAAAAGGAATAACTTTAGGAAAAATTCAAAACATTTCCCCCAGGTCATTATTAGGAAACCCTGGATTATTAGCAGCAAATCCAAGCGAAATTCAAATTGGCGTTGGTGTATCTGGAGTTCCCACTTTCCAAATAACAAAACAAGCAAATAGATACAAAGTTTTAGACGTAAATATTTCACAAGATTTAGGTGTATTGCCAGATTTACAATTATTGCCTGGAAAAGAATATGTATTTGAGTTAGGAGATGTTACTGGGCATCCTTTCAATATCGTCACTTCTCCTGGTGCGATTGGAGCAAATTTATATACTACAGGTGTAGTTGGAAATGGAAATGGTTCGAATAGTGTTGTAAGATTTACAGTACCACAAAATGCACCTCCTTTCTTATATTATCAATCTGGAAATGACACCCAAAATTATGGAGTATTGAAAGTTGTTAGAATTCTAGATAATTTAGAAGTTATAGATTCCGCTTCTTCTGCAACTATCACTATAGATTCTTTTGGTGTATCTGCTATCAATACAGCAAAGTATTTAATTCAAATTAAGAATACTGTAAATAATTACATTCATTCTACTGAAATAATGTTGCTTAATGATGGCACTGATGTTTATCTATCAGAGTATTCTACTGTTTTTAATAACAGAATTCTTGGCACATTTAGCGCAGATATTTCTGGAGGAAATGTCAGATTAAGATACACGCCAGCATTTGACGGAAATGATTATCTCAATCGCCTCATCATTCAAAAAAATTATGTGATTAGTTGACATAATTTAAACTTTGGCGTATAATATAAATACCAGTTGTTTATGCAAAAAAACGATGCAAACACATGATTTGAAAGAAAACTTCCAAAATCAACTTAAAGAAATTGATGAAAAAATTGCTCAGATTCAAGGTGAGTTAGCAAAAGCACAAGAATACAAACTCAAGCTTCAAGGTGGTCTAGAAACAATAGAGTTGCTAGAGCAATCAACTAAACCAAGTTTAATTAATATGCCAGATCTGTCTGATATGCCGCCTCCCCCAACAGATGGATCAGAGCTAAAATTTCCTGACGAAGAAGCAACAACTGAAGAATGATTTTTACCCTTCGTATAAATACTATACGAAGGGTTTTTTGTAGGTAGTAATGGCAGCTATACCTGTAAATTTAGTAGTAGAGCAAGGAGCAGATTTTGAGGCACAATTTACTGTGACATCTGCCAATAATGTTCCAATTGACCTTACTGGTTATACTGCGGAATCAAAGATTAGAAAAACTCATACTTCATCTTCTTACAATACTTTTGGTGTTGCGTTTGTCAATAGGACTGACGGTAAATTGAAATTATCGATGAGTAATTTTGCTACTAAAATTTTAAAACCTGGACGTTATGTTTATGATTTAGTGATTACATCAAGCGGTGGTGTAAAAACTAGAGTAGCAGAAGGAATCGTAACAGTATCTCCAGGAGTTACTTAATGTCAGAATACACTGTAAAAATGACATATGGTAATAATATTACCGCTCAATTAACTTCAGCAACAAATCTCCGTTTATCTACGACACAACTCTTGGCACAGTCACTAGAAGATTTAGGAAATGTAGATTCCTCTGCTTTAGATAAAGTAGGAAATACTACAAATAATTATTTGATGGTTTATGATGCCGTAGCAAAAAAATATAAATTTATAAGTCCAGACAACTTATTGAAAGCTAGCGTGACCGATGGCACAACGCCATCCCTACCACAAGAATTTATAAATCAGTTAGACGATGATTTAGATAATCTCGTCGATGTTGATGGTGGTGGATTTTAAGTATTCTAATTCATAAATAGTAAAAGAAATCGTATAGATAGGAATCATTAAATGGCGGCACCAACGATTAAGTTTAAGAGAGGTTCTCAATCAAACCTCCCAGCTTTAGCTGCAGGTGAACCAGCATTTGTTAATGATGAATATAATTTTTATTTGGGACTTGATGGCACTACCAATAACAACAAATTCCTTGGTTCTGCTCGCTACTGGGTTAAAGAAAATTCAACTACTGGACAGTCAGTAAAACTCCACTCAAAAACTGGAGCTGGTGGAGGTGGTAGTGTTTCGATTAAAGCACCTGATACTTCAGCATCAAACACTACATACACACTTCCAGCAACACCAACTGCTAACTACTTTTTAAAGACAGATGCAAATGGTGTTACATCGTGGGCAGAAGTTGTAAGTAATTTATCTATTGCTGGAGATACTGGCACAGATAGTATTAATACTGGAGAGACACTCACCTTTACTGGTGGAGAAGGTATTGATACTTCTATCACTAATAATGTCGTTACTATCGCTGCTGAGTTAGCAACCGATACTAATGCTGGTGTAGCCATTTTCCCAACTACAGACTTTGCGGTTGCATCTGGGTCAGTAACTATTAATGCTGAAAGAGTGCAAGATATTGTTGGTGCGATGGTAACAAGCACTAACCAAGAAAGTGGAATTGCTGTTACTTATGATGATGCTAATGGACATTTAGATTTTAATGTCGCTGATTTCACTATCACTCTTGCTGGCGATTTAACTGGTAGCGTAACAGTTACCGATTTAGCAAATGCTACTTTAACTGCTACCGTTGCCGCAAACTCGGTTGCTTTAGGAACTGATACCACTGGTAACTATGTTGGTGATGTAACTGCTGGTAGCGGTTTAACTAAAACATCTTCAGCAAGCGAAGGTCAAACTGTTGACTTAGCAGTTGGTGCTGGTATTGGTATCACTGTTAATGCTGATGACATTCAACTCAAAAATGGTGGCGCACTTGCCGATGCTACTGTTATGGGTTGGGACAACACCAATGACCAATTAGTGAATGCTCCTATTACTTACAGTGGTAATGATGTTTCAGTTGCTGGTGATTTAACTGTTTCTGGTAACGATATCAAATCAAGTGGTGGCACAACTGCTCTTACTCTTTCTGGAGCAAATGTAACTGTTGCTGGTAACTTAACTGTTAATGGTAGTACGACTACTTCCAATTCAACTGTCACAACATATGATGACCCTGTTTTAGAATTAGGCACAGTAAGTGGTGGTGCTCCAACCTCAGCAACTTCATCTGATCGTGGTCTTAGATTCCACTACTATGATACCGCTGCCAAAACATCTTCGATGTTCTGGGACGGCAACACTGGTTTCATTTTCGTAGATGACACAACTGAAGCCGCTGGTCCTCAACTATCTGGCACACTAGCACATGTCCAGATGAAAGGTCTTTGGTTAGGTAGCTTCGGCACTGCAACCAATCAAGTTTTAAATAATAACGCTGGCACTTTTGAGTTAATCAACACACTCGTGGATGGCGGTACATTCTGATTTATATGGAGTAAATTATGTCTAATGATGTCGAGATTGATTACAATTCTTTGATTCAAGTTTATCAAAAGCGTTTGTCGGATTTAATCCAACAAAACATTATTCTAGAGACCAGAGGTAATATTCTAACGCAGACAGTAAGCTCCCTCAGGGAAAAAATTACCGAGTTAGAATCTGATAAATCCACTGGGACAACCAAAAAGAAGGCAGTAAATACTGTCCAAGAAGACTTTACATAAAGTCTGACCCTCCGCTAAATAGCACTGACTGAGAGGAAGCCATATGGCAGCACCTAAGATTAGAATTAAACGTACGTCCGTACCTGGGAGATTTCCTGAGGTAGGGCATCTTGACTTAGGTGAACTAGCCATCAATACCTTTGAAGGTAAATTATTCCTCAAAAAAAATCAGAACGGTGTAGAATCAATCGTTGATGTTGGATCTGCTACTACTCTTGCTGGCAGCAATGGGCAGTTTCAATTCAATGATAATGGAGAATATGGAGCATCACCCAATTTATCTTGGGATGGTTTTTATGTAAATGCAACTAACTTAAAGTTATTAGGGACTCTGACTGCCAATGGTAGCACAGGGTCTCCTGGTAATGTTCTGGCAACAACAGGAGCGGGAGTCCAGTGGATTGAAATCCCTGGACTTGCTTTGTTTCCCACTGGTGATTACAACGCCAATTCAGACCCAAATAATCCTCTGGCAAATACAGTGGATGCTTTCGGTGTATCCACTATTGGTTTCTGGGATATGATGGGTCCAGAAGGTAGATTGTATCAAGTTGATTTAGAAACTAACGTATAATATTATAGGAAAGAGTAATGGCAACCCAAGTACAGTTTAGAAGAGGCACTGCGACACAAAATAATAACTTCACTGGGGCGCAGGGTGAGTTATCAGTTAATCTCAGCAATTATTCTATTAGATTGCATGATGGAGTAACTTCTGGTGGTTACGAAATGGCAAGGGCAAATATGTCCAATGCCAATTTTGGTGCTACGGTATTGCCTTCAACTAACACTACTTATAATCTTGGGTCTGCTTCATTTAAATTTGCTAATATTTTTTCCCAGACATTTACTGGTGGATTAGTCGGAAATGCCGACACAGCAACTAAGTTAGCAACAGCAAGAACAATTAATGGTGTTGCTTTTGATGGTAGTCAAAATATTACTATTGAAGCAGCAATTGATAAAACTCTTACTATTGGCACTGGATTATCTGGCACTAGTTTTGATGGTAGTGTTGATGTCACTGTCGCACTCAAAAATGGTGACAATCTCTCTCAAAATAAACTGACTAAATGGAATGATACAGACGGTCAATTTACCGATTCTATTATTGGTGATAACGGTACTTTAGCAACAGTATCTGGTAACTTAACTATTACTGGAGATTTACTTGTCCAAGGTGCCACTACTACTATTAGCACAACTGATTTAGCAGTCACTGACAAAGTTGTAATCATTGCTAATGGCACAAGCAGCGCCGCAGCTGCAGATGGATCTGGATTTAATGTTGGCACCACTGGAGTTACATTAACTTACAGTCATGGTTATACTTCGTGGTCATCTTCAGAAAGTTGGAATCTTGCTGAAGGAAAAACTTATAAGATTAATGGCACCACTGTAATCGGATCTACTGCATTAGGCAGTGGAATTGTTTCTTCTAACTTAACTTCCGTTGGCACAATTACAACTGGTGTTTGGAATGGCACTATCATTTCACCAACTTACGGTGGCACTGGTGTAAATAATGGCACTAAGACAATTACTCTCGGTGGTAATTTCACACATACTGGTGCTCATAATTTAGGTTTAACAACTACTGCAAATACAAGTGTAACTCTACCCACAAGTGGCACACTATCAACTTTAGATAATGTAGAGACATTAACAAATAAAACTTTATCTTCTCCAGTATTAACAGATCCAACTTTAGGAAATGCATCTGCTACTACTGTAACAATTAATAATGTTGCTGTTCACACATCGTCTTCAAATACAACAACAGCAACCACACAATATCCAATTCTTCCTCTCCCTGCTTCTACATTCTCTTCGGTGGAATATTTGATTCAGGCAAAATCTGGAGGAAATACACATGTATCAAAACTATTGCTGATACATAATGGCACTGATGTAACTATCACTGAGCAGAATGCTATAGCATCTGAGACATATATAGCATCATATTCCGCAGATATCAATTCTGGATTTATTCGTCTTTTAGTTACACCAGCATCAGCAACTTCCACTACAGTGAGAGTAGTTGCCACTGCAATTAAATCATAAATATTTCTAACACTACAACGGGGAGAGTGAACCGTTATGGCTACTTTTAACAAAGAATTTACCGTAAAAAACGGACTGGTTGTTGAAAATAACAACGCAGTAAAATTAAGCACCAATGTAGGCACACTTAGATTTGTGTCTCTTAAAGCACCATCAAGTTTAACTGGCGACTATACACTGACAATGCCAGTTGATAATGGTGCTCCAAATGAAGTAATGATTACTGATGGTAATGGCGTTCTTTCTTGGGGAAAGGTCAATACCATCAACATGTTTCCAAACTCAGTAACTCCAACTATTCTTGAGAGCACTGGTAACTTTACGATGAATAGTTTGTTAGTTACTACAAAAATTTCTGGTAGTAATGATATTATCATCGACCCCAATAATGATAACGATGTTACTGGTGTAGTAGAAATCAAAGGAGACTTGATTGTTAGGGGTAGTAATAACATTGCTGCTGGTGCAAGTTTTGGTGTAGAAAATCAAGATTTCATTGCTCAAGTTAGTGGAAGATATTTGATAGATACTTTAACTAACTCAAGTACTCAAACAGAAGTTACAGTTACTTTACCAGTAAATCCAAACGTAGGAAACACTATTGCATTTGCTGACATGAAAAACTCTTGGGATGCATATCCAGTTGTGCTAGATGCTGGCACTGGAAAATCTTTCCAGGACCAAACTGGAGATGTAGATAGTCCATATATTCTAGACGTTGCTGGCGCATCAGTAACTATTGTATGGACTGGAGATTTCTGGAAAGTATTCTCATAATAGTTAATTATTATAAATACTTGTGATATCATAAATACAATTGAAATAAACTCAAGTTGGAGTTCTTAGATGGCACTTTACTTAAGTGAATCTGGTCAAGGCAGTAGTGGATCTGGCGGAAGTGGGAGTATGTATTCATATTTTAATACTTCTAATCGTTTCACTTTCCACGCTTTAAGAAGAGACGCTGATGGTATGCTTGTGTATACCAAAACAAACACTGCAGATACTGGTGTTGTCGATGTTTTTAATGTTGATGGCACTCCCCAAGTTGATTTTATGGATGCGTGGAATAACGTAATTGAAGTTGGTGTTGCAAAATCAATTGTCTTGGTTTCTGGTGGTATTGCGGTAGAAGATGCGGCAAATGTCACATACAATTTACCTGGATTATTTGGAAATGGAGATGGTGATGGCGAAGGAAATCAGCAACCAGGAAGAGATCTTCATCTAAGTATTACCAGAAATTCTTCTGGATTAGTTTCCACAATTAATATTGTAGATGGAGGTGCTCTTTTCTCTCCAAATGAAACTGTGACTATTCCTTCTTCAAAAATTAATGATGTTACCGATTTAACATTAAGAGTGGTAAGCACTGTTAAATCTTTCAGTAATAATGAAAACCTTGATAAATACCAACAGTATAAGTTTGAAGCAAGAAAAATAACCTATTTCATAGATGAAGAAGGTTATTTCGTTGCCAGATTTGGTACTTACGATTACAACGCAGGACCAAAGTAATTGCCAGGTTAGGCACAAACGTTTTTTTATTCACCAAGGACTCAATAAGGAAAGTATAAAAAATGGCTGATTTCAGATTAGGTAGATTAAAATTCAACTGGAGAGGTGCATGGGCTCCATCTACTGCCTATGTAATTGACGACATCGTTTCCTTTAAAGGGAATACTTACGTTTGTGTCGTTAACCATACTTCGGCAGCATCAGAAACTTCTTGGGCATCAACCGATTTAAATATCGGCACCCCAAGATGGCAATTACATGTCCCTGGCGTCAGAATCATGGGCACATGGACGCCAAATACATTTTATGCCAAAAACGATTTGATTAGTTATGGTGCTAATCAATATCTTTGTATCACCAACCATACTTCTTCTGCAAATCAGACTTTATTTTACATCAGTGATGTTGGTAATTGGTCTACATACACTGCTTCTACTAGTTACGTTGGTGAGTGGTCATCAGGTACTTGGTACAAAATTAATGACATCGTTAAATACGGAAATACTCTTTATTTAACTACTCAAGCTCATACATCTGGAATTCAATTTGATTTAACTAAGTTTTCAATTTACTTAGAATCTGTAAAATTTGAAGATACCTGGAATCAATCAGCACAATATCAACCAGGAGATATTGTAACTTTCGGTGGTTATACTTATATCGCCAAAACTATCAATACAAATAAACAACCAAACGTATATTCCGTTGACGATCCAGGTGCAGTTCCACCCATCGTTAAAGATTGGAATATTGTAACAACTGGTTTTGATACCAAAGGAACATATAGCAATACTACTGTTTATGTGCCTGGTGATGTAGTTCAATTCGGTGGAAACACTTACGTAAAGATTGCTACTGGTGCAGCTGGCGTATATCCTATTGTTACTAGTGCTTGGGAATTAGTAGGAACTGGTCTTAATTGGAGAGGTCCATGGTCTTCTTCAGCAACATATCAAATTAATGATGTTGTATCAAAGCAGTCCGCAAGTTGGGTCAATTTAACTGCACACAACACTAATATTGACCCTGTTGCAGACCAAACAAGTACTGGTGGTGCTAACTGGCAAGCAGTTGCACAAGGAGAGTCAACTCTTACTCTACAAAACCCTGGAGACCTTCTCTATAGAAACTCTGCTGGTGCTAACGTAAACCTACCAATCGGATCAAACGGTCAGATTTTAACCGTTGCTTCTACTGGTCTTCCAGTTTGGGAAAGAAACAATCTTTGCGCTAACGTTTACTATGTTGCAACAGATGGTACTGATGCAACCACACATGGTAAGAATATTAGCCGCCCATGGAAAACTCTTCGTTACGCATTGTCACAAATTCCAGCTGGCACTGCTGATTCTATCAATACAATCTTTGTCAAATCAGGATCTTATGAAGAGCAACTTCCACTAACAGTTTCTGCTTATACATCTATTGTTGGTGATAACTTACGTGCTACAATTATCAAACCAAAATCAACTGGTCTTTCAACAGATGCAACTCCTGTTGAAAATAGATTCTCAACTATGTTTATTCTTTCAGAGTCAACTACTCTGAAAGACTTGGTATTCAGTGGTATGGAAGGATTCCAACCAGCCACTGGAGTTGATGCGCCAGATATTACTCAAGCAACGGTAAGAGGTGTATTCTTACGTCTCAATCCAAGTACTCCTATTCTAGGTAAGTCTCCATACATTACTCAGTGCTCTGCATTCTCTGGTCGTCCTCTAGGAACAGCACCAAATTGCACGGGTGGTGTTGGCGCTCTTATCGATAGAAGCATCTATGGAGCAACAACTTCTAATGGTTCGATGCTCTTCGACTCGTTTACACAATTCCATGACTTAGGTGTTGGTTTCTGGTGTAAAGATCTTGGAAATGCTGAAGTCGTTTCTTGCTTCACATACTATGCTCACATTGGTTATACTTGCACAGGCGGTGGTAGAATTCGCTCGCTTGCAGGTAACAACTCATGGGGCACATATGGTGCAGTTTCTTCTGGATTTGATACTACAGAAACAGCAATTACTGGTAATGTAAGAGGTCAGAGACTAAACTTTGTTTATGATGAAAACAGCCCTCTATTCAAGCAAGGTGAAGAAGTCGTACAAGGCACAAACCCAGGTGGGGGTGGAGCGATTGATTATTCAACATCAAATGCTAACTACGCGAGAGCATTGATTCTTTATGTCCAATCTGAATATCTAATCATCGAGCCAATTACGGGTACATTCACTACATCAAAACCAATTAAGGGTGTAGGATCTGCCGCAGTCCCTGTTGCATCTAATGCTTTAGGCACAACTGCTGCTGGCGGTGCTACACCTGCTCTTGAAGGTATTAAGGGTAAGATTTTCCCACTTACAAACCTACCAGTTGTTGGTGGATCGGCACTACTACCAAGAATAAACAGTGCTACTAAATTCATTAATGTTGCAGGAAATACCTTATATGATGATGGTGGTTATTATGTGATTAAAGAAGTTGTTGATGCATCAACTGCTAGCAACTTGTTTATTTCTACCCTAAGACAGAATGATGTGCCTGGCACAGCACCAACTGCATTTGATATCACACAACTTTCTAGATCTAGTAACGTAGCATCTGTAACTACTTCATCTCCTCATGGATTAAGTACTGGCGATAAAATTACTGTTGTAATTGCAAACACTTCGCCAACTATCAAACCATTTGCTACTGGATACAATTCTGTCGATGGTTTAACTTTAGGAATCAGAAATGGTGTATTGCAAAGAACTACAGTCACTGTAACTGGTGGAAGTACCTTCACATATGCTAGCACAGGTAGTAATGTTACTATTGCTTCTGGCGATGCTCTTCTAACTGGATCTAAAATCTATAAGCAAGGAACATCTGGAGGTAGCACAAAAGATCTACACCTTGGAGGTACATCCGTAACTCTATATAATGTTTCTGCTTCCACTGCACTACTAAACGCAACTGGTGTTACTGGCATCACAAATAGCACTACGGTACTCCCATTTGCTGACGAAAGCACAGGATTACTTGGTCCTAACGGTGGATCTATCGTTGCTGGAGCGAATAATTTTGTAATGCTCAACAACGAATTAATGAATATCGTTTCTGTTGATAGTGCATCAGTTACTGTAACTAGAGGACAAGAAGGAACAACTGCAGCACCACACGCTGACGGTAGTATTATTTCCTTTGTCCAAAAAGCAACTGCTGTTACCACACTAAGAGGAGACGTTGATACTGCAGTTACTGATATTCCTCTATTCTCTATTTCTAACTTCGATACTAACGACATTGCTAAAGTTGATAATGAATTCTTCAGAATCACTTCTGTAAATTCACCTCAAGTTGGTAGAGCAACAATTATCTTTGCTCAACCAAAAGCAATCAACGCTAACAATGGTCAAGGTGTAGAAATTCGTCAACGTTACTCACAAGTTCGTCTAACAGGTCACGATTTCCTACAAGTTGGTACTGGAAGTAAAGCATCTACTAACTGGCCAGGTATTCCAACTACTGATGCTATTCAAGCAAATGAAGTTATCGAGGACTTTCCAGGTCGTGTTTATTATGTTTCAACTGACCAAGATGGTAACTTTAGAGTTGGTGAATTCTTCACCGTTGAGCAGGCAACAGGTACCGCAACTCTCGATGCTAGCGCATTCAACCTAAGCGGTCTTGCTTCACTACGTCTTGGCACCTTGGGTGCTGAGCTCGGTGTTGCTATTAATGAATTCTCAAGTGACGTAACTCTAGGTGCTGATTTCTCTAGAGATGGTGCCGTACCTACACAACTTGCTGTCAAGACATATGTTGATGCTCAAGTTGGTTCTGGTATTTTAAGAAATGCACCAACCATCGGTGTTAACACTCTTACTTCTTCTGGCACCACTGCAACTGTTACTGCATTCGTTGCTCATAACGTATACGTTGGCGACCAAGTAACAGTTTCTGGCGCAACCCAAGGAAATTATAATGGCACCTTTACCGTAATTCAGGTAAGTCAGGATGGCAAGTCATTCACTTACACCATGCCTGGCACTGCTGCTTCACCAGCAACTGGAACTATTTCGGTAGAAAGAAAGCAGAGAATGACATCTGATTTAGATGTCGTTGGTCAACTCAAAGTAAGACCTACTTGGAATACTGCATCCAGCACAGAATCTTTAACGATTACTGCAACAAATACTCAATCTGGAGCTGGCACAAATCTAATTAAAGCAGAAGTAACTGGCACCAATTCTGGCGTTAAGTTCTCTGTTGACAAAGATGGTAATGCACAATTTGCTGGAAACATTACAGTTGCTGGCACAACCACAACCATTAACTCAGTTGACTTATCAATTTCAGATAAAATAGTTATCGTCGGCAATGGAGCAACAAACTCCACAACAGCAGATGATTCTGGATTACAACTCGGCACGTCAAATCTGTCATTCAAGTATAGTCATGCAAATAGCAGATGGAATCTTCCAAATGCTGGATTGAATATTGGTAGTGCTCTTTCCATCGGCGGAAACAGCGTATTGTCAGCAGACACACTAGGATCTGGAGTCATAAATTCTTCACTCCAATCTCTCGGAAATCTTTCTGCTCTTGTTGTTAATGGTGTTACAAGAATACAATCTGTTTCTGAAAAAATCTCTATCAGAGGAGCTAATGAAACAGGTACTCAAACATATGATTTCACAACATCATCTGTTTTCTATCACCCAAGTGTAGGTGGCACAATTACACCATCTATCACTAATGTCCCAACTGATGCAGGTAGAGCATATGGTATTGTGGTTGTTTTCAATCAAGGTGCCACTGCTTACTCGATGGCAAATAGCATTGGTGTAAACGGTGCTTCACTATCAATTAAGTGGTTAGGAAATGCTGCTCCTGCGGTTACTGCAAGTAGAAATGCTGCTTGGTCATTTACACTAATAAATACCAGCACAACCACTACTCCAAACTGGGTTGTATTTGGTCAATTAACAGAATTTGCTGCTTAATTTATATTAATTTTATAATATTAAAAAGGAGATATTTCAATGCCAATTTTAGGTAGTTTTTCTGGTAGTCAATCTTTTGGAAGATCTAGTACCACATCAGGTATTAGCACTACTTACTTCACAAATAATGGTTTTACATTACTTTCTGGCACAGCTGGTACTTACGATGCACATTATGAGAAAGTATATTCCACTCCAGGAACATACAGTTTTCCCCATCCAGCTGAGTCAGACACTGAAGCTTATATTCTCGTAGTTGGCGGTGGCGGAGGTGGTGGTGCTTATCATGCTGGAGGTGGTGGAGCTGGCGGTGTTGTATATGGTAAAGTTACATTAACTAAAGGAGGAACTACCACTGTTATCGTCGGTGACAGAGGAAGAGGCGGTATTAGAGATGGCAATAGTAACAATGACGGTGAGCAAGGAGGGGATAGCTCTTTCGGTGGATATATAGCAAAGGGCGGTGGTTTTGGTCGTTGGAGATGTACTGCCACTTCTGGAGGATCTGGAGGTGGTGGTGGTCATCACGCTGCTAGTAATTGTGGGCAGAGTGAAGCATTAGGAGCTTCAACTCAATCAACTTATTCTGGATTTAATACTTTTGGTAATGTTGGCGGACATGGCGTAAATAACCATGGTGCTGGGGGTGGCGGTGGTGCTGGTAGATTTGGAGATATTTCAGTCACTGCTGGATCTAATGGTCAAGGTGGTGCTGGCATTCAATTGATGGGTAGATCAATTGCTGGTGGCGGCGGTGGCGGTTCTCACAGTGGTCAAAACAACTTCACTATGCCTGGTGGTTCTGGTGGCGGTGGTCATGGAAGAGGTGAAAATACTGCCGCAGATAACGCAACGTCTCATGGATCTGGTGGTGGTGGTGGTGGTCACACTACTGGTGGCCACGGTGGTAGTGGATCTGTTGGACTAGTTGTGATTAGAATGCACTCTAGACCAGCAGCAGGTACAATCATATCATCATCATATTTTACAAATAATTCATTTACTTTAGCTTCTGGTGTTGCAGGTACTGCAGATGCTACTTATAGAAGAGATTTTACAACAACTGGAAACTTTACATTTACTGCCCCAGAAGTAAATTGCTCAGGAAGAGTTATTCTTGTTGGTGGTGGTGGTGGATCTGCTGGTGCTCACGCTGGCGGCGGAGGTGGTGGAGGAGTAGTTATTGGAAACTATAACTTCACTGCAAACCAATCTATTTCTGGCACTATTGGAGCTGGCGGTGGAGGTGCTAACACAACTTCATATGGTGGTCCAGGACAAAACGGTGGAGATTCTACGTTTGGCGTTTGGACTGCAAAAGGTGGTGGAGGTAGTGATGGCACCAATTCAGCGGCGGGCGGAAACTCTGGTGGATCTGGAGGTGGAGGAGGTTGCTCTTCTGGAGCAGCTGGATCTGGTCACGTTGCTGGAGGATCTGCAACACAACCTGGCATATCTAATCCTGGCGCAACTTATAACTTGGGTCACGCAGGTGGTTGGGGTAATAATAGATATGGATCGCATGGTACAGGAGGTGGCGGCGGCGCTGGTGGATTAGGATTATATTCCAATAGTGTTGCAGCAACAAATACATATTCTAAATCAAATGCTGATGGCGCAAGAGGTTACTACTCTCCATTCTTAAACACCCACTGGGGTGGCGGCGGCGGTGGCGGTGGACATAACGCCAATGCAAGTAACACTGGTGGTACTGGTGGCGCTGGTGGAGGTGGTAATGGCGGCGGTGAAGGTTCTAAGGGAACAAATGGAACTGCAAATACTGGAGGTGGTGCTGGTGGTTCTGGACATTCTTCTGGAGATTCAAATAGTGCAGTTGGTGGAAATGGTGTTTGCATTATTCTGATAAGAGCAGATGGAGTTGCTTCTAGAATTCCAGAATAATTGACAATTGGTAGTATGTGTGTTATACTGCAACATATACCACCAATAATATGATACAAGTAATAGATAACGTAATTGCTTCTAGGTATAGAAATACCATAGAAGCAATTTTTTTTAGCGATGAATGTTATTGGAATTTCAACCCAAACATTTCTGGGGATAATAAAACAATACAAGTTGGATTATCCCATCAAATTATATACGATTTTAAACATTACAGTAAGCATGTAGATTTTTTATTGCCATTAGTATACGAAATTTCAGATAAATCTAATGTAAATTTCGATGCTATCATGCAAGCAAGAGCATTTCTACAACCAGCTTCTGCCTGTGAATACGACAATGATGTTTTTCACATCGATGTTTTTAGAAATCATATGGTATTTTTATATTATGTAAATGATTCTGATGGTGACACTATCATTTTAAATAAAAAATATGGTGACGAGCAACCTTCTTTTCTCGACAGAAATTACCGAAAAGAAGATATTCTAGAAAAAGTAACACCTAAAAAAGGTAGAGTTGTAGTTTTTGATGGACATCATTATCATGCAGCTGGAATACCACATACATCACACAGATGCATTTTAAATTTTAACGTAATAAAACATTAAATTATGACTGAAATTAAAATTATTGATAATTTTTTATTAGAATTAGAATATAATCATCTCATCTCTTCTGTAGTTAAAAACCAGTATTTTCCTTGGTGGTATTCGCCAGTAACTACAGAAGAATATGGAGTATTTAATCAATGCAGTGAATTTGAAAATTATCAATTTACACATGTTTTGTATTATGATAATATGCCTAAGTCAGATTATTATCAGTTATTATTTCCATTTTTAAATCATTTAAAAGTAAAATCTTTAATAAAAGCAAAACTTAATTGCAATCCAAATGCTTCTAAAATAGTTGAGCATGGATATCATATAGATACTATAGATTCTACCTATAATTCCACAACAGCGGTATATTATTTAAATGATAATAATGGTTATACAAAATTTCAATCGGGAGAAAAAGTAGAATCTACAGCAAATAGATTGGTATTATTTCCATCAAAAATATCACATACAGGAACAACTTGCACAAATGCACAATGTAGATATGTTTTAAATATCAACTATTTTTAATCGTATAAATTATTAATATAACTTCATCATTACTCTGGAGAAAAAAATGGCTTGGAAATCGGATAAAATTGTTATTGTTGGTGGAGGATCCGCTGGGTGGATGAGTGCATCTACTCTCATTAGATTCTTTCCAAATAAAGATATTACTGTTATTGAAAGTCCAGATATTCCAACTGTAGGCGTTGGAGAAAGCACTTTAGGTTTTATCAGAGCTTGGACATCATCTTTAGGAATTGACGAAAAAGATTTCATGAAGCATACCGATGCTTCGTATAAACTAAGTATTAAATTTACAGATTTTTATAAAAAAAATTCTGGAGGATTTCATTATCCATTTGGTCTTCCACATTTTACAGACACTGCTTTTCTTGGATTGCGAGATTGGGATCTGAAAAAACATTTTTATCCAGATACTCCAGTGCAAGATTATTGCAGAACATTTTTCCCTGCAATGGCATTAATTGAAAATAATAAAATTAGTCGAAATGAAGGTGGGGAGTTTGGAGCATTTAGATTTGATAATGATGTAGCATATCATTTTGATGCAACTAAATTTGCTCTGTGGTTGCGAGACAGATATTCTTTACCAAGAGGAGTAAAGCATATACAAGCAGTTGTTAAAAACATCATCACAGATGAAGATGGAGTAAAAGAAGTAATCCTTGATAATGGGGATTCAATTACTGCAGATTTATTTGTTGATTGCACTGGATGGAAGAGTATGCTTTTGGGTGGAGCACTAAAAGTGCCTTTTACTTCTTTCAATAACATTATTCCAAACAATAGAGCATGGGCAACACAAGTGCCTTATATTAACCCAGAAGAAGAAATAGAACCATACACAAATTGCACTGCTATCAATAATGGTTGGGTTTGGAATATCCCTCTATACACCAGAATTGGCACTGGATATGTTTACAGTGATAAGTATATCTCAAAAGAAGATGCTTTAGAAGAATTCAAGAATCATCTCAAAACAAGGATGACAATTCCCGATGCAGATAGAATTACCGATGACTTAAAATTCAAAGACATCGAAATGCGTATCGGAATTCATGATAGACCTTGGGAAAAAAATGTAGTTGGTATTGGTCTCGCATGTGGTTTTATTGAGCCACTAGAAAGTAACGGATTACTAACTGTGCATGAATTCCTATTAAAATTAGTAAAATATTTGAATAGGGATATTGTTTCACAGTGGGATCATGATAGTTATAACATGGGTATCAAAAAATACTTCAATAATTTTGCGGAATTTGTTGGACTCCATTATGCTTTAAGCTCCAGAACAGATACTGAATATTGGAGAGATGTTACACGTCGTAGTTTTTCTCCTTCGATGGTCGATTTAAATCCAACTATGATAGAAGGATTTGCTGACATGGCTCTGAGAAAGTTTGACCAAACAGATTTCAACACAGTTGCTGGTATTCATTGTATTGCACATGGAATGAAATACGATACTATTGACGAATCTGTTATTGCCCAATGGTCTCATTACAATAAGCACATTGATTATAAAAAGAAAGTTGACGAATTAATTCCCATTTGGAATAAAGAGCAAAGACAATGGAAGCGAGAAGCAGATGATTGTCCTACTTTATATCAATACTTAAAAGACAATATCCACAATTAATAAATATAGACCCTTCTTATAAATACATAAGAAGGGTCTTTTTGTATTCATGTCCAAATCTCAACCAGCAACGCGAGAGGAGTTGAAAGATTTTTGCCTCCGCAGACTGGGAGCACCTATCTTAGAAATCAACGTAGATGATGATCAGATCGAAGACATCATCGATATGTCTTTGCAGTATTTCAACGAAAGACATTTTGATGGGGTTGAGAAAATGTTTCTCAAGCATAAATTTACTCAAGCAGATGTTGATAGATTTCAAACTAGCAACGTAACTACAACTGCTCCCAACGGTGATCCATGGGAAGAGCGTAATAATTATCTAGAGATTCCTGACCATGTTATTGGTGTAGAAAGGTTATTTTCATTTGTTGCATCCACAATTCGTGGAGATTTATTTGGTATTGAATACCAGATGTTTTTAAATGACCTATATGCATTTGGGTCACTCGATATTCTAAATTACTATATGACAAAATCATATCTTGAAACACTCGATATGGTATTGAATACTGGCGCAATGATTCAGTTGAGATATACAAAACGACAGAATCGTTTGTATATTGACTATGAGCCAAAGTATATTGCCAAGGACAGATGGATTGTTATCGAATGTTATAGGGCACTCAATCCAACTGATCACGCCAAGATATACAATGATAGTTTCCTCAAGCGTTATGTAACTGCTCAAATCAAAAAGCAGTGGGGACAGAATCTAATTAAGTTTAATGGTGTGCAACTTCCTGGTGGAGTCTCTCTCAATGGTGAGAAAATGTATGAGGAAGGCAAAGCAGAGATAGAAGATATCGAAGCAAGAATGCAATCAGAGTATGAATTACCACCCAACTTCCTAATCGGATAATATGAAGAGCGTACATTTTCCACAGTTTGGCGGTGTATCATCAGAGCAAAATCTGATTCAAGATTTGGTTGATGAGCAGATAAGATTGTTCGGTATGGATGTTTATTATGTGCCAAAAGAGATGCTCATTGACCGCAGTTTAAATGATGTTGTCTTAAACATCTTCAAAGAAGCATACATGATTGAGATGATGCTGATTAATGTGGAAGGTTTTGGTGGGTCTGGTGCTCTCGCAATGTCTAAGTTTGGTCTTAAGATTACAGATGAGGTTACCTTAGCTGTATCTAAAAGACGCTGGACAAACTTTAATTCACTCAACGAATCTACTTTTGTTAGAAATAGACCTAACGAAGGTGATTTAATTTATGTGCCAATGACTAAAAATACATACGAAATTAAGTATGTAGAAAGAGAGGTACCTTTCTATCAGTTAGGCAAAAACTATGTGTATGGATTAACTTGTGAGTTACTTGAGAATGCTGATAATAGATTTGATACAGGTATTCCTGAGATTGATGACTATGCCCAGGAAGCACATGTATTTCCTGTTATAGTTAAAGTGAATGGCACTGGTGTATTTGTGGAGGGAGAAGAGGTTACACAAACATATACACCAACTGGAGGCACTCCAGTGGTTACCAAAGCAACGGTTGCTGACTGGGATCAAACAAATAGAAAGTTACGTTTGACATATATAAAAGGAGTATTACGAGAAAATTTACCTTTGGTAGGACAGGATAGCGGTGCTTCCTGGATTGTTGATAACTTCTCAACGATTGATTTTGATATTGACAATTATGATAATGCTCAAAATAAATGGTATGAAGATAAAGCAGATGTCCTTCTTGACTTCACTGAAGGAAATCCGTTTGGTGAGTATGGAAATATAGGAGATTCATTCTAATGTTAGGAAGACATTTTTATCACGAAATTATTAAAAAGAATGTCAAGGCATTTGGCACAATCTTTAATAACATCGAAATCATCAAAACAGATCCCGATACTGGTGCTGAGATTCAACGCCAGAAGGTGCCTCTTGCCTATGGTCCCAAGAGTAAGTTTCTTGCTCGCCTAGACCAAGACCCTAGCACTGAGCGCAAAGTCAGTATCACAATGCCACGTCTCTCGTTTGAGATGACTGACATTACATATGACCCAGCAAGAAAGACTTCTCCTATTCAAAAGTATCTTAAAGAAGCTTCTGGCACTAGCACAAAGGTGCAGTATATGCCAGTGCCTTATAATCTTGGATTTGAATTAGGTATTCTCTCCAAGACTCAAGACGATGCTCTACAAATTCTTGAGCAAATTATACCATACTTTCAACCAGCATTTACTGTGACAGTTAATCTCATTCCAGAAATGGAAGAGAAAAAGGATTTACCAATCATCTTAAATAACATTTCGTACGAAGATGATTATCAAGATGATATGATGAGAAGAAGAAGTATTACATATACTCTCAACTTCACTCTCAAGACATACTTCTACGGTCCTGTCACGAATGCAGAGATTATTCGTAAGGCAACTGTCTTTGAATCTATTGGCGATTTAGACCAGCATAGGAGAACGATTAAATATACTGTAGAGCCAGACGCTATCTCAGACCAGAATAATGATGGTGTAATTAATAATCTTGATGATGCACTGTTGATGCCTGGGGATGACTTTGGATTTAATGAAGGTATTGAAATTCTATGAGCAAATTTGAAGATAACATGGAAGAAATTTTTGACATCGATGTTTCAGATTCACCTGCTGAGATTGTCAGCATGGAAGTCGAAGAGAATCAAGATTCAACCAAGGATTATGAATATACCAGAGGTGAGTTATACAGGTTGATATCTCAGGGTCAGGAGGCGGTGCAAGGTGCCTTAGAGGTCGCTCAGGAGAGCGGACACCCTAGAGCGTATGAAGTCGCTGTGAATGCCATGAAACAGGTCTCAGACATGACCGACAAGTTAATTGATTTACAGCAGAAGATGAAGAATCTCAATAAAGAAGAATCTAAGAAAGGACCAACCTCTGTCACTAACAATGCTATCTTCTTAGGAAGCACTGCAGACCTACAGAAGATGTTGAAGCGTGGAAAGGTCGAGGAAGAATAAATAGAAAATAAACGGTATCTACAATGAGATTAAAAATCCTAGGGCAAGAAGTTTCATTGCCACTTTCAGCTGCTACTGCTATTACAGTTGATGATGCATCTGAAGTGCGTTTAATGCACGATGAGCAAGGTAACACTACACATCTTATCACTATTACTGATGGTGCTGCAACGCCAACAACGGTTGGATCATTTAGCATGGCACCAGGACAATCGCTCGTAATTAGAAAACTACCCACAGAAAAATTATATGCGGGAAGTGATGATATCCGTGCAGTAAAAGTTTCTTACATAGCATGAAAAAAAGAGTTCCCACAGAAAAAGAAATCGCTAAGAAGCATGGCGTTTCTGTCGATGCAATCATCAAACAAGCTGAGGTTGGATCGACTGTGGAGCGTGAGCATGTAACTACTCATGAAGAAGCATATGGTATTGCTCTTCAGCACTTAGATGAATTTCCAGATTACTACAAGCATCTACTTAAAATGGAAAAAGAATTAAAATCCCAACACAAAAAGAAAAAAACCGTCAAAGAGATGTTTGCCATCGCTGAAAATCATGTTGCTGTTGCCATGGGCAAAGAGATTGACGATGAAGGCGGTATGATTATGAGTCAGTTAGACACTATCGAAACGGCAGTGCAACGTCTTCGCGGTGTAGTGCAAGACCCCAAGATGCAACTCCCTGGTTGGGTGCAGTCTAAAGTTACTCTTGCTTGCGACTACATCGATACTGCTGCTGATTATATGACTAGCAAGACTGAAGAAACTGAAAAAAAGTCCCTAGGCGAGTCAGCATGGACTCGCAAAGAAGGTAAGAATAAAAATGGTGGTCTTAACGAGAAAGGAAGAAAATCTTACGAGCGTGAGAATCCTGGAAGCGACCTTAAGGCACCTTCAAAAAAAGTTGGTAATCCCCGCAGGGCGTCGTTTTGTGCCAGAATGAAAGGCATGAAAAAGAAACTGACTTCTAAGAAGACTTCTAGAGACCCAGATTCACGTATTAATAAATCCTTAAGAGCTTGGAATTGCTAACATATTGTAGCTTGACAAACACTCATCACCCTATATAATAAGATTACCGTCTTAAGGTAAGACTTATGGATACCAAAACCTGCCCCAAATGCGGGGCGTGTTGGATTGGAGGTCAACACTTCTGGTCTGGCACAAACAAGAAAGGTGACGAAACTCAACTCGCTAGTCTGGTGTGCGACAGAATGGGTGACGATACCTGCATCAACCCAGCGAGGGGATCCACCAAAGGTGATGGGTGGGAAAAAAGGTTAAATAGTATGGAGAGTTTAGAAAAAGATTTAAGAAGAGCAAATGAGTGATGCAGTATATCTTGGTAATCCTAATTTAAAAAAAGCAAACACACCAATAAATTTCACTAAGAAGCAGATTCAGGAATTTATTAAGTGTAAAGACGACCCAGTTTATTTTACAAAGAATCATATTAAGATTGTTTCTCTGGATGAAGGTCTAGTTCCATTTAAAATGTGGGATTTCCAAGAGCAGCTGATTACAAACTTCCACGAAAATAGATTTAATATTGCCAAACTTCCTAGACAGACAGGGAAATCAACTACAGTTATTTCCTATCTGTTGCATTATGCGTTGTTTAATGATAACGTCAAGATTGCTATCCTCGCAAACAAAGCGGAAACTTCTAGAGAATTGCTCTCTCGTCTGCAGTTAGCTTATGAGAATCTACCCAAGTGGATGCAGATGGGTATTGTAGCATGGAATAAAGGATCCATGGAATTAGAGAATGGCAGTAAGATTATTGCTGCTTCTACATCATCTTCTGCTGTCCGAGGAAACTCTTTTAACATCATCTTCTTGGACGAATTTGCATTTATTCCAAACCATATCTCAGAGCAGTTTTTCTCCTCTGTATATCCCACTATCTCATCTGGTAAGACAACTAAAGTTATTATCATTTCTACCCCACAGGGTATGAATATGTTTTATAAGTTGTGGCATGACGCAGAGCGTGGTAAGAATGGATATGTGCCGCTTGAAGTGCATTGGTCTCAGGTTCCTGGTAGAGATCAGGCATGGAAAGAAGAGACAATTAGAAACACTTCAGAGAGACAGTTTACACAAGAGTTTGAGTGCGAATTCCTAGGATCGGTTGATACTCTTATCTCAGCATCCAAACTTCGCTCTATGGCTTATGAAGATCCCATTCAAGATAACGGCAAGGGTCTTAAGGTATACGAAAAAGTAAAAGAAGATAAAGATTATATTGTTACAGTCGATGTGTCGCGTGGTACAAACAATGACTACTCAGCATTTGTAGTATTTGATATTACTTCTTTACCTTGGAAAGTGGTTGCGAAGTATCGTAATAATGAAATCAAACCTATTCTATTTCCAAGTATTATAGACCAAGTTGCCAAAAATTACAACAAGGCATATATCTTAATCGAAATTAATGACATTGGTGAGCAGGTTGGAAACATTCTTCATTATGATTTAGAGTATCCAAATGTGCTCATGTGTGCTATGCGTGGTCGTGCTGGACAGATTGTTGGACAAGGATTCTCTGGCACCAAATCTCAACTAGGTTTGAAGATGTCTAAGGTTACTAAGAAAGTTGGATGCTCTAACCTCAAGACATTAATTGAAGATGATAAGTTACTTATTCCAGACTACGAAATCATCAGTGAGCTGACTACATTTATTCAGAAGAATCAATCGTTTGAAGCTGATGAAGGTCACAACGATGACTTGGTGATGTGTCTTGTATTGTTTGCCTGGTTAGCAGTGCAACCTTACTTCAGAGAGATGACAGATAACGATGTAAGGAAACGAATCTATGAAGAGCAGGCGAATCAAATCGAACAAGATATGTCACCTTTTGGTTTTGTGGTAGATGGATTTGATGATGAAGAAAGTAAATTTGTAGATGAGAATGGAGATGTGTGGCACCTCGATGAGTATGGTGATGTAGCACCAGAAGTTTCTTATATGCTTGGATACTAATGGATATAGAAGATCAGTTTTCATTAGAGCATTTATTGTTTCGTGAAAGGACATGTAGAGTCTGCGGCGAAACAAAAGATTTAATGACTGACTTCTATAACATTCGTAAGGGTAAAAAGTATTTACCATCATCATATTCATATGAGTGTAAGGACTGCACAATCAGAAGAGTCACGAATCGAAGACAGAGAAAACAGACGCAATTGTGGGAGTATCCTGATTGGTAGAATGCTCATGCATTGTTTCCCCATTTGAAAAAACCATTTTCATAAATATTTGTAGATTAAAATGGCTTCTATAAGGAGATAAACATGGCGGGTCAAGTATCACCTGGAATTGTATTAAGAGAGCGTGACTTAACCAACTCAGTAGCTGTAGCAACTCAATCTAACACTGCTGCTTTAGTAGGTGCCTTTGAAAAGGGACCAGTTGGGACAATCACTTCTATTACTACAGAAAGAGAATTAGTAGACACATTCGGCAGACCAAATAACAACAACTTTGAAGATTGGTTTGTCGCCTCGACATTCCTCTCATATGGAGGTCAGCTTCAAATCGTAAGAGTTGAAGATACTGCACTTAAGAATGCTGCCACCGAAGTTACTGGCACTTCCACAGATGCAACTAAACTTCCTGTAGAAAATGTCACAGGTTTTAGCGTCGGTAATATTGTTAGAGTAGACAATGAGTATTTTGAAATTACTGCAATTGACACATCAGCAGAAACTTTAACTGTAAACAGAGCACAACTAGGAAGCACTGCCGTTAATCACGATATTCTTTCCTCTGTAACTAAGTGGTCTTTAGCACTTGCTGGTGGTTATGCAGGAGCAGTTACTGCAGAAACTCTAGACACTGTAGAAAAAATTATCACTCTAGATACAACTACAGGACTAAGTGTAGGTGACTACATCAAGATTGGCAGTGAGTATATCTACGTAGAATCGGTAGAAGACAATAACATTGTTGGTAGAAGAGGTGCTCTCGGAAGCACAGCAGCTACTGCTGTTAGCGGAGCAGCTGTTACAAGATACACTCTTACTTCAACAGCAACAACAACTTCACTAACTAACGCATACCCAGTTGTTTCTGGCACCACTGCTCCTCTAATCAGATCTTTCTCTGATTTTGAAGCAAATCAAGGAACATACGTTTTCAAATTTGCTGCAAGAACTGCTGGCACTTGGGGCAATTCTCTCAAGGTTGCTTGGGTTGATGGATCTGTAAGCGATGCTGCATATGCAAACCTAGAGTATGCACCTTCAGCAAGATGGACTGGTCTAGCAGGAAAGCCACTTTCCGCAAATGACATTCACGTTGCTGTTATCGATGAAGATGGTGCAGTAACTGGCACTCCAGGTGCTTTACTAGAAACATTCCTATATGCCTCTAAGGTCTCCACTTCTGTTAATTCCGAAGGTGAATCAAACTACTATGTAAATCTAATCAACAGAAGATCGCGTTATGTTTATGCTAAGACTTTAGTATCGACAGCAACTGGAAGTTTATCTCTAATCTCTGGTGTTGATGCATATCAAACCGTATTGTCAAATGTAGAGAATGCTCTCAATCTTTTTGCGGATACCGAGCAACTTACAATTGACTTCATTCTTGCTGGTGGTAGCATCACTTATGGCGGTTCACCAAGAGAATCAACCAAGACAAAAGCACTCAAGTGCATTGAGATTGCTTCAGCAAGAAAAGATTGTATTGCATTTGTATCTCCATACAGAAACTTCGTAAGTCTCTCAAGCACAGATGCTCAAAGAGATGCAATCATAGAATTTTTTGACCTTCTAACAAGCAGCTCTTATGCTGTATTTGATAGTGGTTACAAGTATATCTATGACCGCTACAACGATGTATATCGTTATATTCCTTGCTGTGCAGATGTTGCTGGTCTATGTGTCCAGACTTCAGAAACTCTAGAAGACTGGTTCTCACCTGCAGGTCTCAACAGAGGTAATTTAAAGAATGCTGTTAAACTAGCATACACCCCAACAAAAGGTGATAGAGACAAACTCTATCAGAAGAGAATCAACCCAATCGTTGCATTCCCTGGTTCTGGTATTGTTTTATTCGGTGACAAGACTGCTCTTGCAACTCCAAGTGCTTTTGATAGAATTAACGTCCGTCGTTTATTCCTAGCACTAGAAAGAACAGTTGGTCAACTAGCGAAGAGCGTATTATTCGAACTAAATGACGCAACAACCAGAGGATCTTTCTTCACTAATACTAATTCCTACATGGAAGAAGTTAAGGCAAAGAGAGGTGTCACTGATTTCCTTGTTGTTTGTGACGAGACGAATAACACTCCTGACGTTATCGACAGAAATGAATTCGTTGCTGAAATTTACGTGAAGCCAGCAAGGTCGATTAATTATATCACCATTACTTTTGTTGCTACAAGGACTGGTGTTTCCTTCTCTGAAGTAACTGGTCAAGTTTGATAAAATACCATAAATTTTATTCATCACAGAGGTAACAAAAAATGTATAACAGCAGCGTATCAGAATTTTTATCAAAAGTAAAACAAGGTGCCAAGAATAACCTATTCTTAGTATCCTTCCAGTATCCACAGAATCTACCTGGAGTTCCATCTGATGCTAGTTTAGCAGATGTCCTTTGCAAGGCAGCTGCACTTCCAGCATCTAACTTAGGTGTTATTGAAGTTCCTTACAGAGGAAGAACAGTTAAGATTGCTGGAGACCGCACCTTCGACACTTGGACTGTCACATTCATCAATGACAGAAATTTTGAAATCCGTCACTCAATGGAAGCTTGGATGGAGTCAATCAACTCCCACGAGCCAAATACAGCTGAGAGATATGTGCCTAACTTTGGTGCTCAAGGTTATCTTGCAGACCTTAAGGTTAAGCAGTTAGAAAGAGATGCTGGTCCTACTGGATCTGTGCTCAGAGAATACTCCCTAATAGGATGCTTCCCAACTAACATTTCTCAAATTGATCTTGCTTATGATAGCAATGACCAGATTGAAGATTTCACGGTTGAATTCCAACTACAGTATTGGACAGCAAACACAGGTAACGCCACACTTGCTGTAGAAGCATCGGACGGAAAAATTAACTAAATAGTAAAACAACAAAGTGATTTTTAAAAAATGAGTCAACTATTTGGTTTCTCAATCAACGGGGCTGTTTCAAAACCAAAAGGACAGTCCCCCATACCCCCTAGTCAGGATGATGGAGTAGCTACCGTTGCTGGTGGCTACTTTGGTCATTATGTGGATATAGAAGGCGTAGCGCGTAATGAGTTTGATCTCATTAGGCGTTATCGTGATATGGCGTTGCATCCAGAAGTAGATAGTGCTGTTGATGAGATTGTGAATGAAGCAATCGTAAGTAACGAAGACCAGTCAGCAGTTTCAATTGAATTATCGAATCTGGAAGTAGGCGAAGGAATCAAAAATAAAATTCGCAAAGAATTTGAGTATATCAAAAAACTTTTAAATTTTGATAAAAAAGCACACGAGATATTTCGTAACTGGTATATTGACGGACGAGTATATTACCATAAAGTAATTGACCACGCAAATCCTAAAGGTGGTATTACAGAATTAAGATATATCGATCCTCTCAAAATTAAAAAAGTAAAGCAGAGATTACAAGACAGAGAAAAATCATCACAGCAATTAATGAGCAAAGGTGATGGTGCTCTCACTGCCGATGCATATGATTTTGGAGAATTCATTGAGTATTATCTTTATAATCCAAAAGGTTTTATTTCATTTGCAGGCGGTCCAGATCCAATGCAGGGTGGTCTGAGATTTGCAGCAGATTCTATCACATTTGCACCATGCGGATTGATGGATTTAAATAAGAAGATGAATCTAAGTTATCTTCATAAGTCTATCAAAGCACTCAATCAACTTCGCATGATTGAGGACTCACTGGTTATCTACCGTTTGTCACGAGCACCAGAAAGAAGAATCTTCTACATTGACGTGGGTAATCTTCCTAAGGTCAAGGCAGAGCAGTATCTCCGTGAGGTGATGAATCGCTATCGCAACAAGCTTGTCTATGATGCAAGCACTGGTGAGATTCGTGACGACAAAAAGCATATGAGTATGCTTGAGGACTTCTGGTTACCTCGCCGTGAAGGTGGTAGAGGCACAGAAATCACTACACTTCCTGGTGGTCAGAATCTTGGTGAGTTGAAGGATGTAGAGTATTTCCGCAAGAAACTTTATAACTCACTTAACCTACCACCTTCACGTCTTACTGACGATAACAAAGGTTTCAATCTCGGTAAAACAACTGAAGTATTAAGAGACGAATTAAAGTTTAATAAGTTTGTAGGAAGACTCCGCAAGAAGTTTGCTTTCCTATTCCATGACATGCTCAAGACACAACTTGTCTTAAAGGGTGTGCTCACTCCCGAAGATTGGGAAGACATGGAGGAAAACATTCAGTATGATTTTCTCTTCGACAATCATTTCTCCGAGTTAAGAGATGCGGAGTTAATGAATACCCGTCTCGATATTTTGATGAAGATCGACCCATACGTGGGTAAGTATTACTCTATCGAATATGTGAGAAAGCAAATTCTCAAGCAATCAGATGTTGAGTTTGAAGAAATCGATAAGCAAATGAAGACTGATATTAGTGCTGGTATGACTCCAGACCCAGTGCATACAAATCAAATGAATGCAAAAGCATTGGAGTTATCGGCAATGCCACCACCAGCACCAGCACCCGCTGCTCCCAAAAAAGCATCGTCAAGTAGCGATTCTTGATAAATAATTATTAAACGGTTAAATTATATGGACACGATTGATATTATTAATGCCATCGCTGATGGTAATAAGATTGACGCTATGGATAAAATTAATGACCATCTTTATGCTAAAGCAGCAGAAAATATGAAGTCATATAAAGAAGTCCTAGCACAATCTTTCTTTGCTTCACAAGAAGAAGAAACTCCAGAAGAAGGTACAGAAGAATGAAACTAATCACCGAGAGTATCGAGGACGTACAAGTACTCGTTGAAGAATCTAACGGTAAAAAGAATCTCTACATTGAAGGAGTATTCCTCCAGGGAGATATTAAAAATCGTAACGGTCGTGTATATCCATTCAGCGTACTAGAGCGTGAAGTTGGAAGATATAACGAAAGTTATGTTTCTGCTGGTCGTGCTCTCGGTGAATTAGGTCATCCTGATGGACCAACTGTAAATCTCGATAGAGTTTCACATAAAATTGTTTCTCTCCGCGCAGAGGGTAGCAACTTTATTGGCAAGGCACAAATTCTATCTACACCAATGGGTAACATCGCTAAGTCTCTTCTAGAGTCTGGCGTAAAACTCGGTGTGTCTTCAAGAGGCATGGGATCTATTGAAGAGAAGAATGGTGCCAATTATGTCCGCGATGATTTCATGCTTGCTACTGCAGCTGATATTGTAGCAGACCCTTCCGCGCCTGATGCATTTGTTAATGGAATCATGGAAGGAAAAGAGTGGGTATGGGACAACGGAATCCTTAAGGAATCAAAAGTTGCTAAATACCAAAGATATATTTCCGAGGCAACTCGTAAAAATATTGAAGAGAGATCCCTCAAGGTCTTTGAGGACTTCTTGTTTAATTTATAAAATTAATAAATAATCATAGAATAAATGTATAACTGTACAGGGGAAACCAAAGATGTCAGATATGTTAAACGAAAAGTTTGAAGAATTTATTGCTGAAAATGGTGATCCTATGCCATCGGTCGGAAGCTCCGTTGTGCCTGGGAGTCCAGTTGCTAGCGGTTACATGAAGCCAGTAGCAGGTCAGACACACACAGCCGTAAATGCAAACGCAGCGGGTGGGAGAGATCCAATGCCTACAGTGCCAACTTCGGTTGTCCCTGGCCAGTCAACAGAAGATGACGGTGGTTCTACTTTTGAAAAACCAGAGGGTGAAGACAACCCTGGCGCAAAAGCAGCATCACACAACAAAAAGGTTGCTGATGGTCACGTAGTTCGTGACAACCATCAAGATCCAGCACCTGTTGTTAAGTCATCTGGTTATCAAATTCCTGGTGGTCCAAACAACACCAAGGTATTTGGTATGGAAGAAATCGACTACTCCTCAGATGAGGACATCGAGGCTCTTGTAGAAGGAGAAACAATCACTGATACTTTCAAAGAGAAAGCAAAGACTATCTTTGAAGCTGCTGTTAGAGCAAAAATCAATGAGCAAGTTTCCTTCATTCAAGCGCAATACACTACCAAACTAGCAGAAGAAGTAGAAGCGATTAAGACTTCACTTGCTGAAAAGGTAGATGAGACTCTCAACTATGCCATTCAGAATTGGCTAGAAGAGAATGTAGTTGCCATCGATTCAGGTCTCAAACTTGAAATCGCTGAGAACTTCATGAAGGGTCTCAAGACAGTCTTTGAAGAAAACTATCTTGAAATTCCTGACGACAAAGTTAATGTTGTCGAAGGTATGAATCAAGAGCTTTGTGAAATGGAAGAGCGCCTAAACGAACAGATTGAGCGCAATATTGAATTAAATAATCGTCTTGCTGGTTTCAACAAGACCGTAATCCTAAATCAAATTTCTGAAGGTCTCGCTGATACCCAGAAAGAAAAGCTTGCTGCTTTAGCAGAAGGTGTTGAGTTTGTTTCGGAAGAAAACTTCCGCGAGAAACTTGCTACTCTTAAGGAATCATATTTCCCTAAGACTGCTATCAAGGAGTCAGTTGATGAAACACCAGTAGAAGGTGAGGGTCAAGAGCTCACACCTGCAATGCAAGCCTATATGGCAGCAATCGCTCGCTGGTCTTGATATAAATAATTTATCCTAATTTTTCCAAACATCCAAACGGAGTTAAAAATGTTTAACGCAGAAATGTTACAGGAAAAGTGGGCACCTGTTCTCAATCACTCGGGAGTTAATGAAATTTCCGATGCTCACAGAAAGGCTGTTACCGCTGTCCTACTAGAAAACCAAGAAAGATTCATGCGCGAAGAGCGCGGTGTGCTTAACGAAGTTGCAGTTAATTTCGCTGGTGCAACCAACATGACTGGTGCAGCTGCATCGACTGGCGCTATCGCTGGTTTCGATCCTGTGCTCATCAGCCTAATCCGTCGTGCAATGCCTAACCTCGTTGCTTACGATATCTGTGGCGTTCAACCAATGAGCGGTCCTACTGGTCTTATCTTTGCCATGAAGGCTAAGTATGAGAATCAGGGCGGTGAAGAGGCGCTATACAACGAGCCTGATGCAGGTTTCTCAGGTGGTTACGACGCTTCTCAAGGTGCTTATAATGTCCGCAACCAGGCAGGTACTGGTGGAGACATGGAGGGTAACAACCCTGCAGTTCTTAACGACGGCACTCCTGGCACCTATGAGCTCGGTAGCAAGATGACCCGTGCTCAGTCTGAGCAACTCGGTGAAGCTGGTTATCTCTTCCGTGAGATGGCATTCAGCATTGAGAAGACTTCGGTTACCGCCAAGTCACGCGCTCTCAAAGCAGAATACACCCTAGAGCTTGCACAAGACCTTAAGGCAATCCACGGTCTTGACGCTGAGCAAGAGCTTGCCAACATTCTCTCCTCAGAGATTCTTGCTGAAATCAACCGCGAAATCATCCGTACAGTTTATTTCGTTGCTAAGAAAGGCGCTCAGCATAACGTTGCAACTCCTGGTGTATTCGACCTCGACGTTGATTCCAACGGTCGTTGGATGGCTGAGAAGTTTAAGGGTCTTCTATTCCAGATTGACCGCGACGCTAATGCTATCGCTCAGGAAACCCGTAGAGGTAAGGGCAACTTCATCATCTGCTCAGCAGACGTTGCTTCAGCTCTCAACCTAACTGGCGCTCTCGATTACGCTCCTGCTCTCAGCACTTCAATGAATGTTGATGACACTGGTAACGTATTCGCTGGCACCCTCAACGGTCGCGTTAAGGTTTACATCGATCCATTCGGTGGTCCTTCATACTCACAGAGCACTGCTTCCAAGCACTACTATGTCATGGGTTATAAGGGCACCTCACCTTATGATGCTGGTTTATTCTATTGCCCATACGTTCCTCTCCAAATGGTTCGTAGCATCGGTCAGGACACCTTCCAGCCTAAGATTGGATTCAAGACTCGTTACGGCATGGTTGCTAACCCATTCGTTACCACCGATGGTAACTATGGTTCTGCTCCTGCTGGCGAGGCAATGAATGCTAACAGCAACCAGTACTACAGAAGAGTACAAATCACCAACATCAACTGATTCAGTTTGATAGTTGTAGAGACCCCCGAAAGGGGGTCTTTTTTTATGCACCTAAATAAAAATAAAACACTATGGCACAGTCTAAGTGGTATTCGGAGCAACCAAAGAATAGAAACTTTCTTGCTCCCACAGGATTTAAAATGGAATTGGATTTATTTGCTGGAGTTGATTTTTTCTGTCAACGTGCAAATATTCCAGATATCAATTTACCTTCAATTGAAGTGCCATCAAGATTTAGGTCAATACCTCTAGCAGGTGCTGGAGGTATACAGACAGGAGATTTAAATTTAACTTTTATTATTGATGAAGATTTAAAAAATTATATGACAATCCATAATTGGATAAAAGAATTTGGATTATATGAAGAACACGCATCTAGAGAATTACAAACTTCAGGTGGTAGATTAGAAATTACAAATAGCAATAATAAAATTGCTGCTTATGTTAATTTTGAAAATCTTTTTCCAGTATCATTATCGGATGTAAGATTTGATGTTGCTGATACGGATGTGGAATATTTCACAGCTGATGTAACATTTAAATATACAAAATTTGAATTACGAGATAAGAGAAATAAAAAACTATGAAATTTGATGACTTGAAAACCCTCTTTAATCATGTTAAATCAGAATGGCAAGAAGATTCACACATCGACTTCCAATTTAAAAATAAGCAATACTCAGCGGACCTAGCACAAATCTCGCTAGACATTCCTTATCAACACAATAAATATTTAAACTTCTACAACGATTTCTCAACAGAGAAGACAGCACTGGAGTTTCAGTATCGTATGAAGTTAAAAGAAAAAAGAGAATATTATCAAGGGGAAGCAGACCCCGAAGTGTATAAAGAAAAACCTTTTGGGCAATCCATTAAAACATCCGAGAAGATGAAAGTATATCTAGAAGCGGATGAAGATTTGATGAACATTGAGATGAAAATAGAGTTTATTAATAAGGCACTCTACTTTTTGGATAATATTCTTAAAATGATATCCAACAGAAGTTTCCAAATTAAAAACGCTATCGAGTGGGAGAAATTTATTAACGGTAGCAACTAATGAATAAATTGGTAGTAAAGAAAAAGAATGAAGTATTCCTACAGATAACTGCTGAGCCAGGAATACATATGGAGTTGTCAGACTATTTTACGTTTGATGTTCCTAATGCTAAATTTATGCCACTCTATCGTAACAAGATGTGGGATGGAAAGATTCGTTTATATTCACCTGGCACAGGAGAATTATATTGTGGTCTCACTGACCACCTAAGAGAATGGGCATCTTTTAAAAACTACCAGTTGTCATTTGAAGACAATAAATTTTATGGTCACGTAGATGATAAAGATCCTTTGATATCTTTAGAAGGTGTCAAATACTTTATGAATAAAATTTGTGTCAAGCACAAACCAAGAGATTACCAATACAAAGCAGTTTACGAAGCATTAAAAAATCACAGAAAACTTTTGCTGTCTCCAACAGCATCAGGTAAATCTTTGATGATTTATTCTCTCGTGAGATACTACGTTGCTAATCACAAACGTATTCTCATTATTGTCCCAACTACATCTCTTGTAGAGCAAATGTATTCTGACTTCGCAGATTACGGATGGGATGTAGAAGAGCACTGTCATAAAGTTTATGGAGGTAAAGATAAAAACACTGACAGAGAAGTTGTTATCTCTACATGGCAATCAATCTATAAGTTTCCCAAAAGATACTTTGATGACTTTGAATGTGTAATCGGTGACGAGGCACACCAGTTTAAATCAAAATCTTTAACTGGCATTATGACCAAGTTACATCAAGCTAAGTATCGTTTTGGTTTTACTGGCACACTTGATGGATCTGCTACTCACAAGTGGGTGCTTGAAGGATTGTTTGGTCCATGTGCTCAGGTAACTAAAACAGACAAGTTAATTAAAGAAGGTCATCTAGCAGAATTCCAAATTAAAATTCTTCTTCTAAAACACGAACCTCAAATGTTTTTTAGTTACCAAGAAGAAATTGATTACTTAGTAGAGCACAAGAAAAGAAATAACTTAATTAAAAATTTGGTTAAAGATTTGAAAGGAAACACTCTTGTGCTATTTAATTATGTTGAGCGTCATGGTATGCCATTATACGAGAGCATAAATAATACTATAGGCAAAGACCGAAAGGTATTCTTTGTTTACGGTGGAGTGGATACCGAGGAAAGAGAAGAGATTAGAAGTATTACTGAGCGAGAAAAAGACGCTGTTATCATCGCTTCTTACGGTACATTTAGCACTGGCATCAACATTAAAAATCTACACAATGTTGTGTTTGCTTCTCCATCTAAGTCAAGAGTAAGAAATTTACAATCTATTGGTAGGGTATTACGAAAAGGTGAAGGTAAAGAATTAGCAACACTATATGATATTGCTGATGAGATTGCTGAGAAACCTCATAAGAATTATACCCTAAAGCACCTAGAAGAGAGAATTAATATTTATCAAGAAGAAAATTTTAGATATGAAATTATAAAAATTAACATAGGATAATTATGGAAGAAGAATTTTATGCGTCAATTAAATTAATGTCTGGTGAAGAAATTGTTGCTAAGGTTTCCTATGACCAGGATGAAGACGTGTTAATTATTGAAAACCCTCGTTTAGTTAATGTTGTAGAAATGAAACGAGGGAAGTCGGGAGTCAAAGGTTTTACTTTTGATACTTGGATGGCAGCAACCTATGATGAAATGTTTATCATAAAAAAAGACCACATCATAACAATTACTGAATTAGATTCTAAAATTCAAAAATTCTATGAAAGGTCTTTACAAAAAGAAAACGGTTACGATACATCAACAAAAGTAGATATTAAAAATCAACGAGGATATTTGTCATCAATTAAAGAAGCTCGTAGATCTTTAGAAGATATATTTAATAGAAGCTAAACATATCTTTGAAGCGCGACATCGCTAATTATACACGGTTTCCAGGGGGCCTGTCAAGCCCCTTGCCAACTTTATAATTCTGTGTTACAATACGCACAAAGGAATTGGTTAAAATGGCAAAAAGGAAAACAGAAAATTACGTCAACAATAGAGACTTTCTTGATGCGTTAATGGTTTATCGCAAAGAAATCGCTTTGGCGGAGCAAGAGGGAAAACCAAAACCTCGTGTACCACCTTACATTGGCGAGTGTTTTCTTAAGATTGCCACACACCTATCATACAAACCTAACTTCGTTAATTACATGTTTAGGGAAGATATGATTTGTGATGGAATTGAAAATTGTTTAACATATATTCATAACTTCGACCCAGAGAAATCAACCAATCCTTTTGCCTATTTTACCCAAATTATTTACTTCGCTTTTCTCCGTCGTATTTCCAAAGAGAAAAAGCAATTAGAAATCAAAACCAAAATCTTAGAAAGATCTGGATTTGATGAAGTATTGTATACAGACAGTTACATTGGTGATATGGCTGGTTATAATAGTAGTCATTCTGACATGAATAGTATCAAAGAAAACCTTGAGATGAGATCTAAGCGATGACAGTAGCATTGATTACCGACCAACATTTAGACGGGAGGAAAGGCAGTGTCGCATTCTGGGAATACTTCAAAAAATTCTATGACGAGGTATTCTTTCCTACGCTTGAGAAACATGGAATCAAAACTGTTATTGACCTCGGTGACACGTTTGATAATCGGAAGGGTATTGATTTTAATGTTTGGAGCAGGGTGCGTCAACATTATTTTCAACGCCTTGAAGACATGGGTATCTTCGTGCATATGATTCTTGGTAATCATTGCACCTACTATAAGAATACTAACGACATTAACTCACCTGATTTGCTGCTTAAGGATTTCAGTAACATCGAAGTTTACTCTCGCCCAGAGACAGTGATGATTGAGGATACTAAAATCCTCATGCTGCCATGGATCAATTCTCAAAACTATGAAGAGACCATGAAGCATATTGAAGGCACTGGCGCGGAGATTGCTATGGGTCACTTGGAGTTGAATGGTTTTGAAGTTACTCCTGGTATGAAGATGGAGCATGGTATGGATGCCAGCATCTTCTCAAAGTTTAAGCAAGTATTCTCTGGTCACTATCACCATAAATCTTCCAGAGGTAACATCACATACTTAGGTAATCCCTACCAGATGTTTTGGAATGATTATAAAGACGAACGAGGATTTCATCTCTATGAACCAAAGACAAATAAACTCAAGCGGGTCAAGAACCCTTATGAGATTTTCCAGAAAATCTATTACAATGATTCTACTGGTTCTCATCTCAGCTTCGATACCTCTGAGTGTGCAAATTCTTTTGTCAAGATTATCGTAGAAGATAAGAAAGACTATCTAGCGTTTGAGAAGTTTGTTGATGAAGTATTTGCTACTCAACCTCATGATGTAAAAATTATCGAAACACTAGTCAATGATGCTTTTGTTGAAGATGAAGAAGTGACTGAGGTTAAAGATACTCTCACACTTCTTAATGAATACATTGATGAGGTAGAGTTAACTGTTGACAAAAACAAATTAAAGGGTATCATGAAGTCCCTATATATTGAGAGCTGTGAGGTAGTATGAATGTTTCTAATCTGCCTGAAGGACCAACCAGAAGGAGTATATTCAGTAATATCTGAGGAAGGAGAGCATGTGATTTTCTTTTTTGAAGAAGAGGAAGATGCTGAAAGATACCTCATATTACTGGAAGCTCATGACGATAATGACTTGCCTGAGTTGGATATCGTTGAGGTGGATATTGACATAGCGACCAAAGTGTGCGAAGATAAGGGATACTGCTATACTGTAGTGACTCCAGATGACGTTGTAGTGCCACCAAAAGATTTATGATTGTTTTTAAAACTATACGATGGAAAAATTTCTTATCCACAGGAAATCAATTTACTGAAATTTCCCTGACTGATACCAAAAGCAGTTTAATCGTTGGAGCAAATGGTGCTGGCAAATCAACCATTTTGGATGCTCTTACATTTGCTCTATTTGGTAAACCATTCAGGAAGATTAATAAACCACAATTACTTAATTCTATCAATCAATCTGATGCAGTTGTAGAAGTTAATTTTGATATTGGTAGAAATAAATATACAGTAATTCGTGGTATCAAACCTAATAAGTTTGAGATTCAACAGAATGGAGTTACGCTAGACCAAGATGCATCTGCTGTAGATCAACAGAAACATTTTGAGCAGACCATTCTCAAAATGAATTACAAATCATTTACTCAAATTGTGGTACTAGGTTCATCTACCTTTGTGCCATTCATGCGTCTTCCACTGGCAGCTCGTAGAGAAATCATTGAAGACATTCTTGACATTCAAATCTTCTCAACTATGAATGTCAATCTGAAAGAAAAGATTAAAGTAATTAACGACGAATTAAAAGACCACGAATATAAACTGTCTCTCGTCAAAGAGAAGATTGATATGCAGAAGCAGTTTATGCTTGACATTGAAAAGAAGAATAAAGAAGACATTCAAGAAAAAGAGAATCGTAAAGATACTCTGTTAACAGAGGCACTTAATTATGAATCGGAAATCCTCGATAACGACAAGGAAATCGACGCTAAGACCGCTGCCATTTCAGACACGCAGACGCTTAAAGCAACAATCTCTAAGGTCAATTCGCTCAGCAATAAAATATCATCCAAACAAAAATCATATCATAAAGAAAAAACATTCTTTGAGCAGAATGATTCGTGCCCGACATGCGGGCAATCGATTGAGGAGCATTTTAAACAAGAGAAGATCCAGATTCTCTCGGATAAACTTGTTGAGGTGGAGAAAGCTATGTCTGATTTGGGACAACAACTTTCCGACCTCCAAAGTAAAGAGAATACCTTTATTCTTTTGATTGATGAAATTAACGAACTCAATCTAAAGAATCGACAACTCAATAATGAAATTAAGTCACTTCATAAACGAATTGAAGAACTGGACGACGACATCAGAAAACTCAGGGATTCAGATGTCAGTCAACGGGAGCAGTTTTCAATTCTTAAATCCCTCAGCGAGGATGGGAAGCGAATCCAAGAAACGATCTCAGAAACAAAAGAAGAAAAAGATTGCCTCCTCACGGCGACGCAACTTCTCAAGGACTCGGGCATCAAAACGCGCATCATCAAAAAATATCTCCCAACGATGAATAAACTCATCAATGATTACTTAGATAAGATGGAATTCTCTGCATCCTTTATGCTAGATGAAAACTTTGAAGAAGTAATCAAATCACGTTACCGAGATGAATTTAGTTATGAATCTTTTTCTGAAGGAGAAAAGGCTAGAATCGATATTGCGCTTCTGCTTACTTGGCGCTCTGTTGCTAAACTTAAGAATAGCGTGGATACTAATCTTCTAATCCTTGATGAAATCTTTGATGGTTCACTTGACCAATCTGGTAACAGTGACTTGGGATGGATTCTAAAAACATTCGATGAGAAGACAAACGTATTTGTTATCTCTCACCGAGACAATATGGCAGATAAGTTTGAACGCTGCCTACGATTTGAGAAACATAAGAATTTCTCATACGTGACAGACGAAGTATTTGATTAACTTATAGGGGGTTGCTTCGGCACCTCCTTTGTCGTATAGTAGGTGCAACAACGCAACAGACCAATGCTGAACATGGAAGTCAAGGGCAATCTTGCCCGTCTCCTCGCCACCGAGAATCTCATCGTTGAGCATCGCAAGGTTGAGACCGCCATGTTCAACGTGAAAGACCGTGTGCTGACCCTGCCTATGTGGGATGTGGCATCGCCCAACGTATACGATATGCTCGTGGGGCACGAAGTCGGTCACGCTCTCTACACGCCTGACAAGTGGGGCAGCGACTACGGTGTGCCTCAATCCTATCTCAACGTGTGTGAAGATGCTCGCATTGAGAAGATGATGAAGCGTAAGTTTCCTGGTCTCGCTCGCAACTTCTACACTGGATACAAAGAGCTGCATGATGCTGACTTCTTTGAAGTGGGTGAGCGTAGCATGGATTCCTACCAACTGATTGACCGTATCAATCTTTATTTTAAGATTGGCGTTCATGCTGGTGAGGTTTTCACTTGGAAACCTGAAGAGAAAGTGCTGGTTGACTTGCTGGAAGTTGCAGAAACTTTTGATGATGTTGTAGAGGTTGCTCGCAAGATTCTGCAGTATACGCAGGAGCAGCAGAAGATTGATGTGGAAATGGATACTGCCAACACTACTCAAGGTGGGGGTGATTCCACTCAAGGTGAGGGTGATGGAGAAGGTGATCAACCTCAGCAAGTTTCTGGTGACGGCAACCAAACTCAAGGTGGTGCTGATGCAGACCAACCTCAAGATTCTGGTGATGGCAGTCAATCTTCTGCAGGTCAAACTGGTGGTGTAGAAAAACTGGAATCTGAAACTGACAAAGCATTCAGTGAGAAGCAGAAGCAATTGTCTTCTAATCAGTATGCACAAGACCTCAACTATATTGAGCTTCCTCCCCTGAATGTTGAGACCTTTGTTGTGACTAACAAGCAGGTGATGGAAGACTGCCGTGTTACCTATGGTGAGCAGGCAGCGTCTCTGTTTGCTGAGGCAGATTCTAGCTATCAAAAGTTTCGCTCTGAATCTCAGCGTGAGGTCAACTATCTGGTGAAAGAGTTTGAGATGCGTAAGTCGGCAGACCAGTATGCTCGTGCATCCACTGCTAAGACTGGTATCCTTGATACTCAGAAACTTCATACCTACAAGTGGAATGAGGATGTGTTTAAGAAAATCAATGTGGTGCCTGATGGTAAGAATCACGGTCTCATCTTTATCCTTGACTGGTCTGGTTCTATGGGCAACTGCCTGATGGATACTGTCAAGCAGATTATGAATCTCGCGTGGTTTTGCAAGAAAGTGCAAATTCCTTTTGACATCTATGCTTTCACTAACGATTACTGGGGTGCTCGTAACTACGATTACTCCTCTGGCACTCGCACTAAATCTCAGAAGCACCATAAAGAAGTGCCTGGTTATGTTTCAATCTATGAAAACTTCCGTCTGCTGAATATGGTCAGCAGCAACGGTCGCAATGGTAAAGACCTTGAAGCTCAACTGAAAAACTTCTGGCGTCTTGCTAATGCTGAAGGTGGGTATCGCTCTTACTACAATCCTCCTGGTTATGGTCTGTCTGGCACTCCTCTACATGAGGCAGCGATTTCTTTGACTGCAGTTATCCCTGACTTTCAGAAGCGTAACAAAGTGCAGAAAACCAATGTTGTCATTCTGACTGACGGTGAATCACAATCTATCAACTATATTGTTGAGAATAAGTATCGCCACAATCGTGTTGGTTACAATCACATTGACCAGGATTGTGTGTTGCGTGACCGTAAGACTGGTCGCGTCTATCCTCGCTTTGAAGGTGGATACTATGGTTGCTCTGATAAAATCACCAAAGTGTTTCTGCAGAATGTGCGTGACCGCTTCCCCGATGTTAATTTGATTGGTATTCGTCTTGTGAATGGTCGTGGTTTGAATAACACTTACCACACTGATGAATGTAAAACTCCTTTCACTGACCTTCAAAAGCAATGGCAGAAAACTAAAACTGCCGAGCTGGTAGATTTCCTTGGATACCAATCTTTGTATCTGATGGCACTGGATAGTTTGTCTGCTAACACTGAGTTTGAAGTGGAAGAGGATGCTGATACTAAACAGATTGGTAAAGCATTCACTAAATCTCTTGTCAAGAAAGGTGTTAATAAGAAGATGCTGACCTCCTTTGCCACACTCATCAGCTAACCTAATCAATTGGGGGCTTGTGTCCCCACCCCTTTTGCCCTATAATACATGCATACGAGAGACACCTCCATCATGAAAAACTTTGAAGTCGCCCCTATCATCGAGCGTTTCGGTCAGGTTGTGACTGCTGCTGACCTTCGCACCTACGCCGATGAGGTTGGCACTACCTACCAAACTCTCGCCAAGAAACTGGAATCGTTTAAGGTGCAGCGTGGTCTGTGGCATCTGACTGCTGCAGAGCAACTTGAGCAAACTTATAATCAACCCGCTGTGGAGCCTGTGGTAGAAAAATCTGAAAACTTTATTCCTGCTAAAGATGCTTCCTTCGTCAGCTTTGGTAACTTCAGTGATATTAAAAAGATTCTTTCTTCTCGTCAGTATTATCCTATCTTCATCACTGGTCTCTCTGGTAACGGTAAAACTTTCGGTGTGGAGCAAGCTTGTGCTCAACTGAAGCGTGAGTTGATTCGTGTCAACATCACCATTGAAACCGATGAGGATGACCTGATTGGCGGTTTCCGTCTTGTCAACGGTGAGACTGTGTGGCATGACGGTCCTGTAGTGCAAGCACTGAATCGCGGTGCTATTCTGCTGCTGGATGAGATTGACCTTGCCTCTAACAAAATCCTCTGCCTGCAATCTGTGCTTGAGGGTAACGGCGTCTTCCTTAAGAAGATTGGCAAGTATGTCAAACCCGCCGATGGTTTTAACGTGGTAGCTACTGCTAACACTAAAGGTAAGGGTAGCGATGATGGTCGCTTCATCGGCACCAACGTTCTCAACGAAGCATTCCTTGAGCGTTTCCCTGTGACGCTTGAGCAGGCATATCCTTCTGCTAAGGTTGAAACTTCCATCCTCAAGAAAGTTGCTGAGTCGCTTGATTGCTACGATGCTGAGTTTGTTGAGCGCCTGGTGGCATGGGCAGAGATTATTCGTAAGACCTTTTACGATGGTGGTGTTGATGAAATCGTTTCCACTCGTCGCCTGGTGCATGTTATTCGTGCATTCAGCATCTTCGGCAAGCGCAAGAAAGCGATTGAAGTTTGTGTGAATCGTTTCGATGATGAAACCAAGCAATCCTTCCTTGAGCTGTATGCAAAAATTGATGCATCCATCGATGCCCCTGTTGAAACTGAAACCCAAACCACTGAAACTGAAACCTTCTGATGTTTGACAATCTCTCCCGTCACACCCTCATTCGCCTAATGGATGGGGGTGTTTTTTTAATCAAGTGCCGTGTTATGGAATATCATGGCGGCAAAGAGGTGCCTTGTTATCTGGGATTACGATACACTTCAGATATTGACTACTACTCGACAAGGTGCTATACTAACCAAATAGATTCTATTATCAAGGAATTCTAACTATGCAATGGAAATACAATGAAGACAAAATCCTCAAAGATATTGAGGATTATGTTGTGAGCACCTACGGTAGCCACTACTGTGGGCATAATGATGCTTATACTGACATTCAAACAATTGATTTGATGGCAGCAAAAGACTTGGCACCAGATTTCTGTCAAGCAAACATTCTCAAATATGGCAGTCGCTATGGCGATAAAGATGGTCATAATAAACGTGACTTGCTTAAAGTGATTCACTATGCTATGCTTCTGCTTCACTTCGACAAACATTATAGTCGCATGGATAACGGTCTTGGAGAATTTAAATGAGCACTATTGCACTGTCTAAAACTACAATTGATATTCTGAAAAACTTTTCGACTATCAATACCTCGATTGTAATTAAGGAAGGTAACGTACTTCGCACTATTAGCAATGAAGAAAACATCCTTGCCTCTGCTACAGTTGAAGAAAATTTTCCACAGACTTTTGCTATCTACGACCTCAATCAGTTTCTCTCTGGTCTCTCTTTGTTTGATAGTCCTAGTTTGGTGTTTGACAATGATGACTATCTTGTTATCAAATCTGGTAGATCTCGTGTTAAGTATTACTTCAGTGACCCTGAAATCACACTTAAAACTGCTCCAGATAAGAAGGTCAATTACCCAGGGTCTGATGTATCATTCTCTCTGACTGCAACTGATATCTCTTCTCTCAACAAAGCATCAAATGTTTATAAACTTCCTGACTTTGTGATTGATACTGACGAAGAGATTCTTCTTTCGGTAAGAGATTTGGAGAATGATACTTCTCATGTTTATGACATTACTGTTGGTGGAGAATTTGAAGGTAAGCATCATCTGCATCTCAAAGTTGAGAATCTTCGGTTGATGCAAGGTGATTATTCTGTTGGTGCTTCTAAACATCTGATTACAGAGTGGAAGCATTCTAATCTTGACCTGACCTATTACATTGCGCTTGAGCCTTGATGAAAAACTTTTTGTGGGTGGAGGAGTATCGTCCTCATAAAATTGAAGATTGTATCCTCCCTAATTCGTTAAAAAAAGTGTTTACTGGATTCATTGAGCAGGGTGAGATTTCCAATCTCCTGCTCTCTGGTCCTCCTGGTGTCGGTAAAACTACTGTTGCCAAAGCATTGTGTGAGCAACTCGGACTCAGTTACATTGTTATCAACGGTAGTGATGAAGGTCGCTTCCTTGATACTATTCGTAACAAGGTGCGAAACTTCGCCACCACTAAATCTCTTGTTGGTGGTGGAGCACACAAAGTTGTTATCATCGATGAGGCAGATAACACTACCCATGATGTGCAACTATCTCTTCGCACATTTGTGGAAGAGTATCATTCTAATTGTCGTTTCATTTTCACATGCAACTTCATTAACAAAATCATCGACCCGCTTCATTCACGATGCACCGTCGTTGATTTTCGTATTAAGAAGGAAGAGGAGCAGAAACTGCAGGCACAGTTCTTCGACCGTCTCAAGGGCATTCTAGATGCCTCTGGGGTGACCTATGAGGACAAGGTGCTGGTCAAACTGATTCAGCGTTACTACCCAGATTGGCGGCGTCTTCTGAATGAAGCACAGCGTCACTCTGCTGGTGGGTCTCTGGATACTACTGTGCTATGTGATATTGCCGATGTCAATCTAGATGAATTGATTCGTGCGATGAAGAATAAAGAATTCACTACGGTGCGTAAGTGGGTAGTGAATAATATGGATAGTGATCCCAACACTATCATTCGTAAAATCTACAACTCGTTGACTGAGGTGCTTGAAGGTTCTTCTATTCCTCCTGCTGTTTTGGTGCTTGCTAAGTATCAGTATCAGATTGCGTTCGTAGCTGACCAAGAGATTAATCTTCTCGCTTGTCTAACTGAAATCATGGTGGAGTGTAAGTTTAAATGAAATCACTGAAAACCCCTCTTCGTTATCCTGGCGGCAAATCTCGTGCCATCAAATACCTTCTTCCTAAGTTTCCTAAAAACATCACAGAATACCGCGAACCTTTTCTGGGTGGTGGTAGCGTCGCTATCGCATTTAGTAAAGAGTATCCAGGCATTCCTGTGTGGGTGAATGACCTCTATAATCCTCTCTATACTTTCTGGTGTATTCTACGTGACCGCCCAGAAGAATTGTATGAGATTTTGAAGGACGCTAAGACAGAGCACGATACACCTGATGCTGCTCGTGTGTTATTCAATAACATGAAGCAGGAATTAAATCACAAAGAGTCGGAAGATATCTATCGTGCTGCTGCTTTCTATATCATCAATAAGTGTAGTTTCTCTGGTCTGACTGAATCATCTTCATTCTCTGCACAAGCAAGCGTTAGTAACTTCTCGATGAATGGTATTGAGAAACTTCCTAGGTATTCTGAATTGATTCAAAACTGGAAGATTAGTAATCTTCCTTACTGGGAAATGATGCTTACTCCTGCTCCTGTTGGCACTTTCTGGTTTCTCGATCCACCTTACGACATCAAAGATAATCTGTATGGTAAGAAAGGAGAGTTGCACAGGGGATTTAATCATGAAGAGTTTCATGCTTACATGACTCAGGGCAATGTAAAAGATGATTGGATGATTACCTACAATACTAATCCTACTCTCAGAGAATGGTATAAAGATTATTATCAAACTAAGTGGGATTTGACTTATACGATGCGCTCTGTAGGTGACTACATGAATGAGCAGAAAGACCGAGCAGAACTTTTGATTACTAACTATGACTTCTCCCAGCCTCAGTGATTATCTAAACTCAATTAATCAGAATAAAAAGAATATCATTGTGGATGATGATACTGAAAAAGCATATCCACCTTTCATTATCAATAAGTGTTTGTCTGGTTTTTTAGATACTGTTTTGTTTGCTAATGAAATGAATCTCTATCCACACCTGGATAAGAAGATGCAATATGACTTTTTTATAAATAGTATCAGCCCCAGGAAACGTTTTAGTCCTTGGGAAAAGAAATCTTCAATAGATTATCTTGATGCAGTCAAAGAATATTATGGGTATAACACCGATAAAGCTTTGCAAGCGTTGAGAATTTTAAATAAACAACAACTTGAAGATATTAAACGCTTAGTAAATAAAGGTGGAAAACGATGACGACTGATGTAGAAGTTAAGTGGAATCAAGCTGATATGGTTGAGGTGACTCTTAACGAACCTGATGATTTTCTCAAGGTTCGTGAGACGCTTACTCGCATTGGCGTTGCTTCCAGAAAAGAAAAGATTATCTATCAATCTTGCCATATTCTTCATAAGCAAGGCAAGTATTACATTGTGCATTTTAAAGAGTTGTTTGCTCTCGACGGTAAGAAAACAAATCTTTCGCTCAATGATGTGCAACGTAGAAACAGAATCATTCAACTCCTTTCGGATTGGGGTCTGATTACTGTAACCAAAGCAGAATCTATTGTAGATGTTGCTCCGCTCAATCAGATTAAAGTCCTCGCTTTCAAAGAGAAAGACGAATGGACTCTGGAAAGTAAATATAACATTGGTCGTAAGAAGACCGAAGTAACCGAATAATTTTGTAGGGGAGTCCACACTCCCCTTTTTTGTGTTTTCAAATATATAATAATGAAGAGACGCCTACGGGGTCTCATTTAAAAACTCGCTTATTTAAGGAGAAAACAATGACTACTAAATATACCTGGGATATTTACTCCCCATTTTCAGTAGGTCTAGACGATGTGTTTAATCGTCTAGAGGCAATGTCTGGACACAATACCAGTTACCCACCCTACAATTTAATCAAACACGATGCTAGTAACTACGAAATTGAAATCGCTCTTGCTGGATTTAAACCAGATGAGATTGAGGTCTCTACAGAACAAAACATTCTCAGAGTTGCCTCAAAAGTTGAGAAACGAGATACTGAAAGAACATACCTACACAAAGGTCTCTCCAAACGTTCCTTCAATAACTCATGGCAACTTGCGGATGATGTCAGAGTATCCGCTGTAGATTTTGCTGATGGTTTATTGACAATTTCTTTAGAGAAGATTATTCCAGAGCATCAAAAGAAAACAACATACACTATTGGAGCAGGCAAACAACAACTGCTAACTGAAGGATAAATAAACGCGGGGCAACCCAAATATCGTCGGCAATAAGGGGCGAGCTGGCAACTATCAGCTCTTGCCCCTTTTTCATTTTTGTGCTACAATGTAATTATAAATTGGAGGATAGTATGGTCCCTAAGGTTTTAGTAATGAAGACAGGCGAGCGTATCATCGCTGGCGCTTCTGAGATGACAGATAAAGAAACTGGAAAAGGAATCTGTTTAGTAATTAAGTGTCCCTATATTTTAACACTTAATCCTAAAGAAGATAATACAGATGAGTATTCTGTAAATTTTAGTAAGTGGAATCCATTTTCTTCTGATAATACATTTAACGTTCCCTACGACGCTGTGGTTGCAGTTAGTGACGTAGAGCAAGGAATTCTAGATGTATACATGGAAAGATTTGGACAAGAACTATATTACGAGGAAGAAGATGCAGAACCTGAAATTGATTCTACTGAAGACGAATGAATCTCTACTTACTCAAGTAGAAGAATTAGAAGTTGAATATGGAATGCCTAATTGTAGATTAATCGAGCCATATTCAGTAGGCACTGATTACATTTACGAAGATGACGAACGCTGGGATGTCAGCAAACCAATGGATGATTACATTGGCAAACCTTGTCAGAAAAGGGTTGTGCTTGAGCGATGGCCGTGGTATACTGACCAAAGAGAAGTGCTGTTTCACTCGGACAATATCTTAACGATTCTGTCCCCAAATGCTGAAGCAGTGAAAGCATACATTGATGCAGTCCCTAGCATACTTGATGAAGAACCTGATGAAGTTTTACAAGAACGTTGAGCAAGTTGGTAATAAAATTCTCGTCCGTGCCCATGAAAATGGCACTGATGTAATGTATAGGGAGGACTTCAAACCCTCCCTTTTCGTGTCTTCAAACAAACCATCAGATTATAAAACACTTGACGGTCGCAATCTTCGCCGTGTCATGCCTGGCACTATTGCTGATTGTCGGCAGTTTGTGCAACAATATGCTGACGTGGAGGAGTTTGAAATTCACGGAAATACTAGATACTTATATCAATACATCAACGAAAAATATTCCGAGGATGAAATCAAATTCGATAGCTCCCTCATCCGTGTCTTCACGATGGATATTGAGACGGCAGCAGAAAATGGATTTCCTAACATCGAGTCTGCTGACCAGGAGATTCTGCTCATTTCTATTCGTGATTCTTACACAAATAGGATCACTGTCTGGGGAAGCAAAAGTTTCTCGACTGAAGATAGACAGGTTGATTACATCCATTGTGACAATGAAACGAAACTGCTATCGTGCTTCCTCGGTTGGTGGCAGGAAAATTACCCCGATGTAATCACGGGATGGAATGTCCAACTATTTGATATTCCATACATCTGTCGCCGCCTTGATAGAATTCTGGGTGACAAGCACACCAAACTACTTTCCCCCTGGAAGTTGATTTCTGACAGAGAAATTTATATCAAGGGTCGTAAGCAGATTGCGTATGATATTCCTGGTATTGCTTGTCTAGATTATCTTGAGTTGTATAAGAAATTTACTTATACCAATCAGGAGTCGTATCGTCTTGATCACATTGCGTTTGTGGAGTTGGAGCAAAACAAACTTGACCACTCTGAGTTTGATACCTTCAAAGAATTCTATACAAAAGATTGGAATAAGTTTGTTGAGTATAATATTCATGACGTGCGCCTTGTCGATCGACTCGATGACAAGATGAAGTTGCTTGAGTTAGCATTCACTATGGCATATGATGCCAAGGTGAATTATGAGGATGTGTATTCTCAGGTGCGTATGTGGGATAACATTATCTTCATCTATCTGGACAAGATGAAGATTGCCATTCCTCCTAAGAGGGAATCGCGCAAAGATGCACAGTATGCTGGTGCATATGTGAAAGAACCTATTCCTGGCATGTATGACTGGGTGGTGTCCTTTGACCTTAACTCACTGTATCCCCACCTAATCATGCAGTACAACCTGTCCCCAGAGACCCTCCTGCCACGCCGCAGCAGCGTCAATGTGGATATGCTGCTCGCTAAGGAGCACGACACCTCAGACCTCGTGGGGGAGACCCTGTGCGCCAATGGAACGCACTACACCACCAAGTTTCAGGGATTCCTCCCCAAGCTGATGGAGAAGATTTACGAAGACCGCACCATCTACAAAAAGAAGATGCTTGCTGCCAAACAGCAGTATGAGAAGACCCCAACGATTGAGTTGAAGAAAGAGATTGCCCGCTGCAATAACATTCAGATGGCACGAAAGATTCAACTCAACTCTGCTTATGGTGCTATCGGTAACGAGCACTTCCGCTATTACAAACTTGAAATCGCTGAGGCAATCACTCTTTCTGGTCAGCTATCTATTCGCTGGATTGGTGATAGAATGAATGCCTATCTTAATAAGATTCTAAAGACAGAAGGAGAAGATTATGTTATTGCTTCAGATACTGATTCTATGTATCTTAACCTGGGCCCTTTGGTTGACCGTATATACAAAGGCAGAGAGAAAACTCCTGAGAGCATTGTCTCGTTCCTTGATAAGGTCTGTGGCATGGAACTTGAAAAGTATATTGAAAGTTCTTACCAAGAATTGGCTGACTATCTGAATGCCTATGCTCAGCGAATGAAAATGAAGCGTGAGAATATTGCTGAGCGTGGTTTCTGGACTGCGAAGAAGCGATATGTGCTCAATGTTTGGGATAGTGAAGGGGTGCGTTATGCCAAACCTAAGATGAAAATCTGTGGCATGGAGACTGCTCGCTCCTCTACTCCTGCTTACTTCAGGGATAAACTTGAGGAAGCATATCGTATTATCATTACCAAAACCAATGATGAGTTGATTGACTTCATTGATAATATCAAAGAAGATACTAAAAATCAAAACTATCTTAACATTGCTTTCCCTCGGGGATGTAATGGATTAAGTAAGTATCGTAATGGCACTGACATCTATGCTAAGGGTTGTCCTATTCAGGTGCGTGGTGCTCTGCTGTATAATCACTACATCAGAAAAAATAAATTAGAGCATAAGTATCCACTGATTCAGGAAGGTGAAAAGATTAAATTCATGTATCTAAAGACACCTAATCCGATTGGTGAAAATATTATTGCTTTCTTCCAGCAACTTCCCAAAGAATTAAACCTTGAGAAGTATGTGGATTATACTACACAGTTTGAAAAGTCATTTCTCGAACCGCTGAAAACTGTGCTAGAATGTATTGACTGGCAATACGAACGCCGTGGTTCGCTTACAAGTTTCTTTTCGTGAGGTATTATGAGTTTCCTACAATCTGTTATTAAGGAGTTAGATAATGAATTCGCAAGTGTTGTTGAAGATGGAGTCAGTGCTGGTGACTGTGAATCGTTTGTGGATACTGGTAGCTACATTCTCAATGCTCTCATTTCTGGTAGCATTTACGGTGGATTACCTGCCAACAAAATCACGGCGCTCGCTGGGGAATCCTCAACTGGCAAAACTTTTTTTGCTCTCTCAATCTGCAAACACTTCCTTGGCAGTAATCCAGACGCTCAAGTAATTTACTTTGAAACAGAGTCAGCTATCTCTAAAGACATGATGACTTCGCGTGGCATTGATGCTAAGCGTGTTGGTCTTGTGCCTGTTACTACAGTGCAGGAGTTTCGTACTCAGTCCATCAAGGTGGTGGATGAGTATATGAAACTAAAGAAAGAAGATAGACCTCCTCTGCTTTTTGTGCTAGACTCTTTGGGGATGCTCTCGACCACGAAAGAGGTTGAGGATGCTTCTGCTGGTAAGGAAACTCGTGACATGACTCGTGCTCAGGTGATTAAATCCATCTTTCGTATTCTGTCACTCAAACTTGGACAAGCTGGAATTCCTCTCATCGTGACCAACCATACATATGAAGTAGTTGGTGCATATGTGCCGACGAAAGAAATGGGTGGTGGCACTGGATTGAAGTATGCTGCATCTTCAATTCTCTTCCTGTCAAAGAAGAAAGAAAAGGATGGCACTGAAGTGGTTGGTAACATTATTAAAGTGAAGGCACAGAAGTCGCGCTTCACTAAAGAAAACTCAGACATCGAGACGAGGCTCTTCTATGACGCACGGGGATTGGATAAGTATTATGGATTACTGGAGCTGGGTGAGAAATACGGAGTATTCCAACGCAAGGGCAATCGGGTTGTTGTTGGGGAATCTTCCGTTTATCCTTCTGTTATTCTTGCCGATCCTGAGAAGTATTTCACGCCCGAAATAATGCAAGCACTTGATGAGTGTGCCAAGAAAGAGTTTCTGTATGGAGTAGCGGATGAGTGAAAGAATCGAAACAACAATCCTACGTAACCTTCTCTGTAACGAGCAGTTTTATAGGAAGGTTGTCCCTTTTGTAAAACCAGATTACTTCAATGAGATTCATGAAAAAGTAATCTATGAAGAGGTTTGGAATTTTGCGAGCAACTATGAATTAGTTCCTACCAAAGAAGTATTAACTATTAACTTAGAAGCGAGGAAAGATTTAAATGAGGAAGTATATCAAAATGCGGTTAAAACGATTCAAGGACTTACTGATGACTCGGTTGAGTTTCAGTGGTTGCTTGACACCACAGAGAAGTGGTGCAAAGACAGAGCAATCTATCTCGCCTTGCTTGAGTCAATCAAGATTGCGGATGACAGCAATAAGAAAGTATCAAAGGATGCGATCCCAGCAATACTTCAAGAGGCCCTGGCAGTATCTTTCGACGAACATGTAGGTCACGATTATGTGAATAATGTTGAAGAAAGATATGACTTCTATCATCTGAAAGAAGACAAAATTCCTTTTGACCTGGATAAATTTAATTCAATCACTAAGGGTGGTCTTCCTAACAAGACATTGAATGTTGCTCTCGCTGGCACTGGTGTCGGTAAATCTCTATTCATGTGTCACTGTGCTGCTAATTGTCTACAGCAAGGTAAAAATGTTTTATACATTACGATGGAGATGGCAGAGGAAAAGATTGCTGAAAGAATTGACGCTAATCTTTTGAATGTAAATATTAAAGACATTGGCACTTTACCTGAAAGTATTTTTACTTCTCGCATTCAGGAGATTGGTAGAAAAACTCAAGGTCGTCTAATCATCAAAGAATACCCTACAGCATCGGCACATGTAGGACATTTCAAATCCCTACTCAACGAGTTGCAACTCAAAAAAACTTTTAGACCTGATATCATTTTTATCGATTACCTTAACATCTGTGCTAGTGCAAGATATAAAGGAGCGATTGTAAACTCATATACTTATGTCAAAGCAATTGCAGAAGAACTTAGAGGTCTTGCCGTTGAGCACAACGTTCCATTGGTATCTGCTACCCAAACTACAAGGTCTGGGTTTGGCAATAGTGATGTCGATCTCACTGATACAAGTGAGTCCTTTGGTTTGCCAGCTACTGCTGACTTTATGTTTGCTCTCATCTCTACAGAGGACTTGGAAAAGGATGGTCACATTCTTGTCAAGCAGTTGAAGAATCGATACAACGACCCGACATTCAATAAGAGATTTTTGATTGGGGTTGACAGGGCAAAGATGAAACTGTATAATGTAGAGGTAGCAGATTCTTCAACCATCATGATTGATGAAGAAGAATATGAATACGAAGAACCCAAATCTCAAAACAAGTTTAGCAAGTTTACCGAATTTATTGTATGACACGACAGATTGATTTTAACAAGTATGAGCACTTTGTAGATGCTGTGACTTCAAAGGCATCCAAAGATTTCGTCAATTTCGCAGAGCGTATCGGTGAGCTTGACCGTGAAGGTGCAAACATTGAGCGTCTTCTGACTGCTGGTGTTGGTATCAACGCTGAAGGTGGCGAGTTTTTGGAGATTATTAAGAAGATGATTTTCCAAGGCAAACCCTGGAATGAAGATAACCGAGAGCATCTCATTATTGAATTGGGTGACATCATGTGGTATGTCGCACAAGCAACACAAGCACTGGAGATTTCAATTGATGAAGTCATTGCTCGCAATGTTAAGAAACTTGAGCGGCGATATCCAGAGGGCACTTTCGACCCCTACTTCTCTGAGAATCGTGCTGCAGACGACCGATGATAACTGCCTCTCCTAAATACTTAGGAGAGGTTTTTTCTTATGGCATTCCAGAATATAGCAAAAGAAGATATTCTAAAAACTATTAAGAATAGAAGTCAGAAGACAACCATGAAGTCTATCCTTGATGCAGGTGGTGAAGGTGCTATATGGAGACATGACCCTGGAAATTGGAATGCTTCTGTTTGGCCAAATCCTGGTGCTAGAGCACCTAAACAAATAGTAATTAAGACGAGTGGCACTGTAATTAATACATTGATAAAGTTGAAGAAAACTTCTGCTATATCACACAAGACTGGTGATAATATTGTTTTTAAAATAGGTGGGATACAAGCAGTAAAATTTGAGCAGACTGGTAGATTGACGGATGCTTCTGGAAAGTCTGTGCCAGAATCGACAGTTACTAAAATGCAGGAGACTGGATCTGCTTGGGTATTCAAAAGAGCAATTCAAGATAACGCAACATGGAGCAAGTGGGAAGATATAAAAGCAGATGATAAAACATATTCAGTCTTGCAAGATATCTGGATGAAGATTGGAAAGGTGCAAGGTCCAGATGACGGTTGGATAGAAAACTTTTATAAACAAAATAAAGCTTTGTTGGCAAAAATAGGAAGACCAGCATTCACAGAATTTTGCCGAGGTAGTGACTATACATTCCCAGGTATGAAAGGTAGTGGAGATACTTTCATGGACTGGATAGAATCTAAAGTAAAAAAATCTGGTGGGTGGGGACTTGATTATGCAAAGAAAGATAGTTGGAATCCAGCAGACATTTGGTTGATACAAAATGAAGACAAATGGAGGAAATTGTTAGACGACCAGATGAAAACTATTGTTGCTACACCTGGAAGCACAGTATCGAATCTACATCAGCTTAATGCAATGTTTAGAACATTGTTTAAGGCAAAACAAGTGTTTGGAGTTTCTTTAAAGAAAGTTTCTGGTAATACTGCTAAGGCAGTTGAAGTTAATGCAGATGAGAAATTCTTCCTTGACCTTGAAGACATGTGCATGAATTTCGATAAAGCAAAATGTTCTTTGGGTAGAAAAACTACTAAAGATGGTGAAGTGACAATGGAAACTCAGGACAGTAGATTTTATATTAAAAACGGAAATACTACATACAACTTCCAAATCAAAGCTAATACAAGTACTTCTTTTTCTGGATTGAAATATGAGGCAACAGAAGAGGGAGCAGCTGCTGCTAGACTTGGTAAAGCAACAGTTAAATTTGTTATGGACTTATTGAAGTCTTATGGTTTAACATTTCAAACATCAGAGTCGAGCTATCCAAATACTCCAGAATCATTTCTCGCGGAGTGGGATAGTTATAAAAAGCGATTAACTAGATTACAATCCAAAGGAGTAGATCTTGGTGGTGTTGGTGGAGTGGAAGAAGCATTAGATAATCTACTCTTTGTTTTCGGTACAGAGCCTCATGTTGCCAATTCAAAACTACAACAGATTTGCTGGCTAGATACTGTGCTTTCTTTAAAGAAAGCAGATATAGATAAGTTTGGCACTGACTTGGTATTTCTTGCCAAGAAAGAAGGCAGAGACTATGGACCTTTCTTAAAGATATACTGATGTCAAAGAATACACACCTTGAGCATTTGGAAGACAGTATCCTCCTTGATGGTAAGCAAGGAGCTACTGATGCATTTAAATTTTTGGATTTACTTGCTCAGACTTTTTCTGGTAAAGCAACAAATCAATTTAAAATTACTACGAAGTGGGATGGAGCTCCAGCAATATTTTGTGGGCAGTATCCTGGCACAGATTATTTTTTTGTTGGCACTAAATCTGTATTCAATAAAGATGCTAAAATAAACACAACACCAGAAGACATTGAGCGTAATCATGGTCATGCTCCTGGACTTGTTGCTAAGTTAAAAGATGCTCTAAAATATTTTCCTAAGTTGGGAATCAGAGGAGTTGCTCAAGGTGATTTGCTTTTTACTGATGATAAAAAATTTGAAATTATTGATGGTAAGAGGTGTTTAACTTTTAGACCAAACACTATCACCTATGCTATACCAGAAGGCACTGAGTTATACGAGAAAGCGAAGAAAGCAAAGATAGGAGTAGTTTTTCACACCACATATACTGGTGCAACTGTGGAGGGATTATCTGCTACTTTTGGTTATGATGTTTCTAAGTTAAATAAAACTTCTGATGTGTTAGTTTTGTCGGCAGAAACAAGTCAATTGGGAAAAGATGTTTTACTAACCGACCAAGAGAAAACTACTCTCGGTAGAATGAAGTCAGCTGGATCTGCTTTGCTGAGAGCATCATCTTCATTCTTAGATGAAGTTGCTCAACAGATAGAAGCAAATGACCAACTTACCGTAGGACCAAGATTGAAAATTTATTTCAATACTTATGTGAGACAAGGTAAGAAAGTTAATAATGCAAGAAAATTTGTTAGCGACTTTGAAAACTATTTTGAAACAGAAGTAAAGAAAGCAGCAGATAAAGTAAAGACACCAAAAGCAAAAGCAGCAAAACTTAAAAAACTTTATGATGGGTTGGAGTTTATTGAAAATAATAAAGCAGCTTTAATTAAAGCAGTTGGATTATATACTACTCTTCAAAATGCTAAGACATTCTTTATTCGCAAGTTGGAGAAGGGTGAAAAGATTGGCACTTATTTACAGACGGAAGATGGTTACAAGATAACTGCACCAGAGGGATATGTTGCTATTAGCAATGATAGAAATGCTGTTAAGTTAGTTGATAGATTATCATTCAGTGTTGCCAACTTCAATGTATCTAAAAATTGGGTAGAAGGAGATTCATGAGTAGAGTAGTTGTCGCCTGGGGTAGATTCAATCCTCCAACCATCGGTCATGAAAAACTTATAGAAGCAGTTGCAAAAATTGCTGGTAGAGATGACTATTTTATTCATCCAACCTTAACTCAAAAAGTAGATAAAGATCCTTTAGCGCCTGCTTTAAAAGTGAAGTATATGAAAAAAATGTTTCCTAATCATGCCAAGCATATTGTGTATGATAAAGATATGAATACTATTATTAAAATGCTGCAAAAATATCAGGGGACTTATACAGAATTGACATTGATTGCTGGGTCTGATAGAGTGCCACAATACGAAGCACTTGTAAATAAATACAATGGTATTGAATATACTTATAAAAAAATAGATGTTGTTTCTGCTGGCGAGAGAGATCCTGACGCAGAAGGAGCATCTGGAATGTCCGCAAGTAAAATGAGAGCCGCAGCAAAAGAAGTAAGGACAAAAGATTTTATGTCAGGAATACCAGATACTTTATCAGTACAAGAAAAATTAAATTTAATGGCCGATGTGAGAGAGGGAATGGGATTATGAAATCACTCAAAGATATATTACAAATCGGACAACAAAAATCTTACATGCTCGGTAAAGTATTTGCTGAGGGTGATTGGATTAAAAATTCTGATGGTGATGTGGGTAAGATTCATAGACGTGGTGTTAACTATGTTATCGCTGTAACAGAAGAAGGTAAGATGTTTCGTGCGTGGGTGAAAGATATTGTTGAGCATTGTGGTTGTGAAGATAAAAAATCAACCACTGCTCAGCAATCAATCAAGACATTTATAAATAAGAATAAACGACCCAAAGAAAAATGAAACCATATTTCAATGATGACTTCTCCAAGATGTTAGTGGAGAAAGTTGCATACAGCATGATGGAAGCGAAAGATAAGTGTAATGGCACTGGCGCTGGTACATCATGTCCTCGCCATGGAGATGCTGATTGCAACTCTTCAAAGCAGAATCGTGCTGAAGAAACTGAGTTTATGCCCGACGAGTTAGTTGGCACAACTTATGAAATTGAAATGGAAGATGGAGAAACCATCATCATCGAGAAGGTGAAGATGGATGGTAAGGATGACAATGGTTTCAAGTCTTGCTGGAAAGGATATAGAAAGGCAGGCACCAAAGTTAAAGGTGATAAGGAAGTTAATAACTGCGTCAAGGCTGGATATGAAATGGAAGGTGGTGAGGAGTTAGAAGAGAAGGCACCTCCTGGCGCAAAGTATGAGCGCATGGTTAAGCATGTTAAGAAGTCATACTCTAAGGATGGCAAACTAACCGATAAAGAAAAGGGTATTGCCTACGCTACTGCTTGGAAAGCAAAAGGTAAGAAAGAAGAAGTAGAGCATATCGAAGAGAGAAGAGATATGCCTGGCAATCAGGAGAAGATTGATGCTAATAAGAATGGTAAAGTGGATGCTCATGATTTTGCTATTCTTCGCAATAGAAAATCTAAGAAGACAGTAAAAGAAATGTGGGAGCTTGCTGCAGAAGCAAAAGCACAAATTGAAGTCATGCCTGAGATTGATGACAAAGATCCAGGTAACGTGAAGAAGAAAGAAAAGAAAGAGAAGGAAGATAAATAAGAGCGTTGAGTTCTATTCAATCTTATGTCCGCTCTAATCGCATGGGCTGTTGCTAACCAGGCACTTATTGCAACTGTATTGTTTGCAGTTTCAGAAGCACTTGGAGCAAACCCCAAAGTAAAATCAAACGGTATTCTTTCACTTATTCTTCTACAGGTGCAAGCACAGTTGAAGAACAGAGGTGCTAAAGATATTACACCCTGACTAAAAGATTAAATCTTTTTGGGAGACCTGTAAGGTCTCCTTTTTTTATAAATACTTTTTAGATATAAAACCTACGACAGGGAGAAATACCATGCCTCTATGGGGAAAAACAGATGCCTCTGCTGACAGACCAAAGTGGTATACCACTTTGCAGAATATGGATACTGCAGGCAGACAAATTATTTTCGTTGATAACACAGAAGCCTCGCTAGCAGTTAATAGAGCAAGAGGATTCAATGCTCCTGGTTGGTGGGCATACTACACAGTAGAGCAATCTGATGGCACTCTTCGCTATAGAGGACAAGAGCTTCTAGTTGCTATTTCACAGACAGCAGCAGATGCTGGAGACCAAGCTGATGATGCAGTTGCTGCAGATGCTGCTCCTACTGCTATCACTATCTCTGCACAACCAGCAAATGTTACTGGTGCTGCTACGCCATTTACAGGCACCTTCGCAGTTACTGCTGCTGGTCAAGCAACACTTCAGTATCAGTGGCAGCGTCAAACAGCAAGTGGCACTACATGGACAAACATCACCAATGGTGGAGTATTCTCTGGTGCTACTACAGCAACTCTCACACTTACTGCTGCTGCTAAAGCAACTTATGATGGTTACAAGTTCCGTGTAAGAGTTTCGTCAACTGGCGGTGCTACAACAGTTATTTCGGATAGTGCTTCCCTTGCATATGCATAATTATGTTATTCAATGAATTGAATGAGGATAATTGGTTATTCTTTGCAATCAAAAATTACAACAATCCAGCATCTGTAACGTATGATGACTTTGAGGAGGATTTGAAGAGATTCAAATACATCAAAAGATTACTCAGACGTTACGAGATGCACGGTGAATTGAAAACTCATTTAATTCTAAATCACATAATTGTGTTGTATAATATATTCAATGATGCCGCTACCTTGCTTTTATTCTTTAAAGTTGAATCGAAGTATTGGGGCACTTTGAAGGCATTTATGGATTATCTAAATAGATTACCACCTGGCATAGACACTACTGATATAGATGAGCAATGTCTGAAAGATCTCAAACTAATTTAAATGAAATGATGGCAGGTGATGGCAGTGGTCTTGCTTTGCCACCCGCTTTTGTTTTTGTCAATACTAAAAAGAAGCGAGTATTGAATAGAAAAAATAAAGATGAAAAAATTGATGGACGCAAAAAAAGTGTCCGCAAACTCGTTTCTAGAATTTTAACTAATCGTCAAAAAAGGAAAGGAAAAATGTCTGAGGAAATTACTAGTGTGATTAGTGAAGCAGGACAGTCTGCCACTGAAAAAGCACAGAAGCAAATCAAACAGCAGAAGACTCTTAAGAGCAGACAAGAGCTTCAGAAGAAGCGTCAAGATGCTAAGGCAAAGATGCAAGACAAGGCACAAGAAATGGATACCCTTGTAAAAGCACGTCTAACAGACTTCAGAAAGAAGGCAGCTGAGAAGCAACAAAAAGCACAGAAGACTGTGCAGAAGAACTCTTTTGATCCATCTGGTGAAGTCATTGCAGAAGCAGGACTTCCGACTGGATACCCATGGCCAGCACACGGAGATGTATTTGCCCAAGCATATAAGATTGCACAAGAAGGTAGTGCATATGGCAGAGACCCCGAAATCTCATTTACTCAAGTTAGATTCCAAGATGGACAGGGTGCTCAAATGAGTTTCTTTGATGCACAAAAGATTGTTGCTGCTTACGAAGGACTCAACGATGAAAACAGAGTTAAATTCTGTGCTTTGTTAAACATGAATGCGACTACCTATGCTAATGCTTTGCAATTTGCTCAGTATAATGTGTGATGGGGGGTCATGGCATTTGGTAAAGACCTTTCAATATTAGAAGCGAAGTTTCAAATATATGAAGATCTCTCCAAAGAGATGCTTGACAAGCTTGAAAGAGCAGTCGATAAAATCAGTGAGGGTAACAATGCGGTTGCCCTCATTCTTGAGCGTCATGAAAGTAGATTAGAGCAAGTAGATAAAGCAGATGCAGCAATTTTGGAATTGATAAAAGGAATTAATAATAAATTAGAAAAACTTGAAAGAAAAGTAGAAGACCTTTCTAAGTTTCGTTGGGTGACAATGGGCGTTGCTACAACAGCAATTATTGTGATAGGGTCTGCAACATTTTTCGGTAACCTCTTGACACTCGGGAAAACAGGTGCTACAGTAGGAGGAGCGACCACACCACTTATAAAATGAATTTTATTGACTCCAAATATATTAGTTTGGTCTCGCCTCAACTAGGTAACTTCACTCAAAAGAAAAAATCTTTATACAATTTTAGATGTCCTTATTGTGGCGATTCTCAGAAGAGAAAGAATAAGTCGCGTGGATATCTATTTGAGTATAAGGATAGTTTTGTCTTCAAGTGCCATAACTGTGGTGTAACTAAAAGTTTTGCTAAGTTTTTGCAGGACCATAGTGTAGGTTTGTATGACCAGTATCTTCTGGAAAGATATAAGGAAGGCACGACTGGTAAGGGTCGCCGCGTTGCTAATCCTAAGTTTGAATTTAAGAAACCAGAGTTTAAGAAAATGGTAACTAAAGAGACAATTTTTGATTCTCTTCCAAAACTCTCAGACCTAAATACTACACACCCAGCAAAACAATATCTGCTCGACCGAAAGATTCCAGAGATTTATTTCTCAAACTTCTATTACGCAGAGGATTTCAACGCTTGGGAGAATAATCAAAACACAATTAAAGAACCTAGAATTATACTCCCACTAATCTCGGAAGATGGA